>Ga0100403_1001655_pt1 | contig 19444 bp, 27 predicted proteins | sample CryGeymet201501t_FD_83663 | JGI IMG/M metagenome (GOLD analysis project Ga0100403, IMG submission 83663) | Groundwater microbial communities from Crystal Geyser aquifers in Utah, USA - Crystal Geyser metaG 2015-01t | ecosystem: Environmental > Aquatic > Deep subsurface > Groundwater | place...
AAAAATTGGAATAGTTATTTAAATAAATTTAATTTATCAAAACAAACACAAAAAGATGAAGAAGAACGAAAAAGAAATTTAGATTTTGTTAAATTACAATTTTTAGAAAATAATGCTGATAGAGTTGAAAGAGTAGAAGAAAAACCTATTTACTTTTACCAAACTGCTCAAGAAATGCATGGAAAACACGGTTGGTTTGATAGCACTTATAAAAATTATAATCTTCCTGAATTTTTTAGTGGATGGGAATTTGAAAATCAAGAAATTTTAAATGAATTTTTAAAAATTAATTAATCAAAAAAAGACCTTTAATTGGGCGAAAAATTATGAAAACAAAAGCAACAAGTATTACATCGACAGGCTTTGCGAAATATTTACCAATGATTAATTTAATCTTAAATATATTTAATATGAAAAATAAAACGTTAAATTACCTGTACACCAAGATATATGTTATGGTGTGTTATTTTGGTTTTAAAATTAAAGTAAATAGTAAGTTCGTAAGACGTTCAATGGATGGATACTTTTACTGCAATGAATGGAATTATAAAACTTCAATTACAAAGGTTGAAACATTTGAAACGAAAAAAGGACTTGAGATATTAATTGAAACACACAGACCAGAGTTATTAATTGGCAAGGCTGGTGTTTTTATTAATGGACTTACAGAAAGATTAAAAAAAGATTTGAACCGAACAGACATTAAAATAAATCTTCAAGAATGTAAATTATGGCTGCGTCTTTATTAATGCACCATGACTACATATTTAAGCAACAGAATAAACAAACGTTTAATATTAAAAACAATTAAAAAAGACCTTCAACAGGGCAAAACATTATGGAAACACAATCAGACATAGATGCTATCGAAGTAGCATCTTTAAACAGAAGAAATGCTATTGAAATCGCATCTCTTAATAGAATAAATGCTATCGAAGTAGCATCTTTTAGGAGAAGAAACGCTATCGAAATCGCAGCTTTTAAGAGAAAAGAAGCTATCGAAATCGCAGCTTTTGAAGAAAGTATGAAAGAAGTTGGAGATAGTAAATATCTTAACACAATTACTTTCTGTTAAAACATTACAGGGTCAAGCCACACCCGAACAAAGTGGCTTTTTTTTAATCAATTAAAAAAGTCCCTCAACAAGGCAAAAAAAATGAAAAAATTAAAACAAAACCTGTTTAAAATTTTATTAATTATAATCATTACATTATTTGTAATTGGATGTGTGGGCTGTATAGTTGAATCCTTTAATAACCTGCATAAAAATTATGAACACAAAATTGTTTGCAATGAATGTTAATAATAATCCTTTATTCGATTATATTAAATGTCCACTTAACAGATACACTTTTAAAATAAAAAATATTCGTGAATGGGTAGAAAATAATTGTGAAGGAAAGACTTTAAACCTTTTTGCAGGTATGACAAAATTAAACATTGACGAAGTGCGAAATGATTTAGACCACGAAACATTGGCTACTTATAGAATGGATGCTGTTGAATTTTTGAGAACTTGGAAAGGCGAAAAATTTGATACGGTATTACTTGACCCGCCTTATGCTTTTCGTAAAAGTATGGAAATGTATAAAGGAATAAAATGTAGTCCGTTTAAGCAGATGAAAGACGAAATTAAGAATGTATTAAAGGAAGGTGGTAAAGTAATAACCTTTGGCTATCATTCAAATACAATGGGTGCAAATAGAGGATTTAAAGTTGAAAAGATTGCTTTATTTTCTCACGGTGGAGCAATTCACGATACTATTGCATCTGTTGAAAGATATATTATTGCTAATTCATAAATACTATTAAAATACACAATTTTATGATGTAATTAAATAAATATTATGAAATTACAAACATAATCATTAAAAATAAATAATAAGATTTGTTTAAATTAAATTAATTTAAAAATAAAAATATGATATTTAATAGAAAGTTTTGGAAGATTGTAAAATGGTTACTTGTTATGAAAAAAAAGCATAACATTTATTCATTTAGATTAATTTGTTCAAAATGTGAATTAATAATTTATGTTGAAGGTTCAGAAAGTATTGAAGATGAACTTAGAATACCAATTTTTTAATATTAGTTATAACCGCTATTTTTTATAGCTGTTATTATATGTCGTTTTTAAATTACTAAATTATGTCAGTTAGAAAAGAAGCATATATTATTTACGGATTAAAACTTAATCAGCAAATCACAAAAGATTATTGGGAAAAAGATTTCAGAGATGAAACTGAATGGGACAAAAACAAACCAAAAAATAAACCATTTTTTATCACAGATGGAATGAATGGTGATTACACATTTTTTGGTTTTATACAACAATTGAATAATGGAAGTTATGATTTTGAAGAAGAAATTACTGAAATAAAAAATGACTTTGAAGCAAGTGAAGTTATTTCGGAATTTAAAAATCTTTTTCCTGAAATAACATATAATGAATGGGATGTTAAATTGTTTTATGTACCGCACTTTGTTTAAATAGCATCTAACGGTTTGTGTATGAAAAGTGCAGGATTAAAAACCGAAAATAGTAAATAATCACAAAAAATAAACCCTTTTCGAGCGTGGGGGATTTAACGCTCTTAACTTTAAATTAAAAATAAAATGGAAAATTGTAATGCCAAAAATTCAGAAGAAGCAAAAACATTAATGCAAGCGTTTGAAAGATTAGATTATAAATGTTCTGAATTAAGAGATGTTGCTGATATGACAGAAAGACTTTATGAGAAATTAAATAGAACAGAATGGCATCCAAAATGTAATGAACTTTTAACACAAAAAGAAATTGTTGTCGAAAGAAATATCGTTGAACTATTTAATTTAATAGCTGAAAAAATAGAAGTTCAAATTAATGTAATCGGTAACAATACCGAAAAATCAATGAAAATGATAGACTAAAAGCGCAAAGGTAAAAAAGGGTTTATTTTTCTTTTAGATAAGGAACTGACCTTAATAGTTAAACCAGTACATAGTATTTTTTATACACATTGTTATGTGTTGGCGCAACTATTTACAACGATAAACACAAAGATTTTGCACTTGCCTATAACTCGCAAATACCATTAAAAACATATAATTTTTTAATAATGAAAAAATAAAACAAAATGAAACAAGAATTTGAAATGACACAAGAAGAAATGAACAACATTATCGCTATTAATAAAGACGGTGGTGACCCTGTAATGTTTTTAAGTGGGGGAATCCCTATTGGAAGTTCTTTGCAGGAAAAAATAAACCAATATTGGAAAATTTTAGGTAATAAATATGGATTTAAACCCATGACAGTTGAAAGTAGTTCAAAAGGTAAATTATTTTTTATTGCTGAACCAGTACCAGTTGTAATACCGAAAACTCGTGAAGAAATCGAAGAAGAAAAGTACGATACTTTGCAGAAAATTGTTGACCAATTAGAATTTTGTAATTATCAAACAAAAGATGGATTACACAGTTTAAAAAATAATTCAGCATTTATTATGCTAAAGAAACGTGCATCTAGTTAAAGTTGCTAATAACGATTGGTAACCTGAAATACTGTATTTTTTTAAAAGTAATTTCTAAAAACAAAACAAAAATATATAAATTATGAAAAAAAAACTTTATTAGTAATTTTTCCCGGACAAAATATGATACGAAATGCTACATTTAACCTTTTAGTAGCTGAAACAGGTGAACATTTAGCTTCACACTTTTGCAGTCATCATGCATTTGCAAAAAATGATTTATATGAAGCAAGACCTGAAAGAATTAAAAAGTTTAAAAGAAGGTTTGGAGAAGTTGAAGTTAAATATATTGATGAAACTAATATTTCGCTGGAGCAATTAGTTGAGTTAAATAAAAAATGGTATGAACAACTTCCAGAGAAGCAGAAAGCGAAATAAATTTAATTACCGCTAATCTTTTGCACATTGTCAATATAAGCTGAAATATGGCGTAGGTTTAGAGGAAATAAAATTTAATTAAACAAAACAGGGTGCGACTGTAACGCAATTTTTATGAAAACAATAATTAGTAATCCTGTGCAGATAGCAGATGATGAATGGTGGTATAAAGGTTGCTTTATACAAAAGCAAATACACCCATTGTTAAAGCCTTATCACGTTTTTAGAGATAGCGAGAAACAAGAAAGTGTTGGCACCTGCTATACTTTTACAGAATCAAAAAAAATATGTGATTTGAATGAAGTAAAAGATTTCAAGCAAGGATACAAATCATTTTTACAATCAAAAAATTAATTAAAATAATAAATACAGACGAAGCTGAAAATCTTTTAAATAAGCTCCGATTATCAAATGTAAAAATTAGAAGTTTACAAATTAAATAACAAGAAAATGGAAAACTTTTTTTATGATGACAACTTTTGTTCAGGTATTAAAGATTTGACAAGAGTATTTGATATTGACAAAGATAATGTCAATCAATTAAAAGACAATTGGCAAGTAAAAGTTGAATTGGCTGATTTAGAGCCAATTTTTAAAGTAGATGCTGACAGCCTATGTCAATTACTTGCCGATGCTAACGAAGATAGGTTAAGTGAAGATTTTGACGAAGAAGCAAGGATTATAAAAGCATTGAAGGAAACTATTGATTTTGATAAGCTAAAAGATGCCTTACCAAAACTGTACTATCCAAACAACAATTTTCAAAATATTACAAAAGTTGATTTGGTTAAGTGGTTTTCTTAGCCTGACGACCAACTTGTAAATACAACTAAAAAAATATAACTTTAATAAAAAATAACCGCTAACTCATAGTTGTTATCAAAAATATATAATTTTTATTAATAATTTTAAATTTTATAATTATGTTATACGAAATGAAAAAATTAAAAATGCCTGCCATTAAAACATTTACTGATTTAGATGTTAAAATGCTAGAAATAGCAAGAATACAGGAAAAAGAAAAACTTAAAAAAGGATATAAATATGTAAAAGAAACAATTAATGGAATTTTTTCTTATGTATTAAAAAAAATTGATTAATTTTAAAATTATTAAATATGATATATTATATAACATTAAAAAATCCAGAAACACAAATTTTAACTTTTTTACATTTAAATATTAATGAATTGGTTTTAAATCAAGAAAAAGACAAATTTAAATTGTTACGAGGTTATGGTATTAGTTTGTATAAAACTTATATTAAAAGTTCTAAAAATTGTACAATAACAAAAAAACTTATATCTTTAAATAGTTTTGATATGCAAACGCAAAAAAGAAAAGAATTACACAAATATCAAAATATTATAATAGAATAAAAATGGAATATGTTATTGAAAAATCTCCTTTTTTTTCTTATAATATTGATAAAAAAGCACATATAAAAGAAATAGCAGATTATAAAACTAATCTTATTATAGCTTCAAAAAAATATTTTAAAAGGGAAGATTATTCTAAAATTATTTCTAATGATTTTAGGATAATAGAATATGATAATTTATCGTCTTTTGCAAAAACTCTATTATTTTATATTTGTATAGTTTTATTAGATTATAATTCTCCTATATTTAGATTAAAAATTTGTGTTGTTAGTATTCTTTTTAATAGGGGAGAATCTACTATTTATAAAGCCGTTTCTCAATTAGAAAATGCAAATTATATTGCTAAAACTAAAAGTAAAGAAATATACTGGATAAATCACAATTATTTCTTTAAGGGAAATTATCTAATTGAAAAAAGATTTAAAGAAAAAAAATAAATAAAATAAATAAAATTTAATGGAAACAATATATACAGTAGAACAACAAAATGTTATCGAACAATCCATAAATTTTATCAGACATTCTACTGATAATATTTTAACAATAAAAGGTAATGCAGGAACAGGAAAAACAACAGTCGTTAAAGCAATTTTAGATAATGTAAAACAAAAATATAAATGTGTTGTTTCTGCAACTTCTCACAAAGCTAAAACAGTTATAAATATTAAATCTGGAGTAGAAGGTAAAACAATTCAAAGTTTATTAGGATTAATGCCAAATTTTGATTTAAAAACATTTAATCCTACTAAATTATCTTTTGAATTTTTAATGCGCCCTTCTATATTATCTTATGATGTTATTATAATTGATGAAGCTTCTATGATAAATAAATTTTTATATGAGTATTTAAATAAAAATTTTAAAACTAAAAAAATAATATTTATTGGAGATGATTTACAACTTCCTCCTATACACGAAACAATAAGTCCTGTTTTTACTAATCCAATAAATGTTTTAGAATTAAAAACAATAATTAGACAAGAAAATGATAATCCATTTTTTAAATACTTTGACTTATTACGAAATGATGCAAAGTATAAAACTGTTAATTTTGTAAATGAAATTATAAAAGAAAAAGAACATTTTATAAATGACGTTGGTTTTGCAGTTTTAAAAAAACAACAATTTTTAGAAAAATTATTAGAATATTATTATTCAACAGAATACCAATATGATACTGATTTTGTTAAGTATTTAGCATATACTAATAGTTCTGTAAAAAGTTGGAATAATTATATAAGAAAACAACTTATTAAAAGTGATGATTATATTTCTATTAAGGATAAATTATTAGGATATAAAACAATTTATTCGGGAGATATTATATTATTAACTAATAGTGAAGAATATAATATTACAAATTTAAATTTAAATTCTAATAATGCTTTTGATTTTGAAATTTTTAATTTAACATTAAATAGTTCTTCTACCGAATTAGACACTTTTATTAATATTATAAATCCTATTAATAAAGATTTTGTAAAATTACTTTTAAGTCGTTATGATGATGCAATTTGCATGGGCGGTAGAGCATGGAGAACTTTTTACGATTTTAAAAATAAATTTTTATTATTAGATGATTTTAAAAATAATCAAAATAAAACTATAATACCGAAAGATATTGACTTTAATTATGCTATTACAATACATAAAAGTCAAGGAAGCACATATAAAAATTGTTTTATTAATTTAAACGATATTTTACGTTGTAATAAAAATGATTTAGGTAAATTATTATATGTTGCTTGTACTAGATTTACAAATTCAAATTATTTCTTATGGGATTAGAAATCTTAAAAAAATTTAAAAATACTTTTAAATCTTATATTGATTTTTTAAAAAAAAAATTATCAAAATATTTAGAATTTTTAAAATTGCCTTTGGAATACCAATTATTTGAATGTTTATCTTTTTTAGAATTTAGAAGTAAAAATATAAAACAATCTATTTTTTATTATTCTTATATTTTAAGTTATTTATCATTTACTGATTTATTAATTAAAATAATAATACAAGAATTTTATAATTTAGAAAATAATATTATTTTAAATTATCAAATATTTTAACATGACTTATTTTATAACAACTAAAAATAATTTTAATTTTCAACATCCTGATATTCAAATTGTAAATAATATTAATGATGCTTTTGATTTATTTGTAACTTCTTTAAATAAACACGATGGTAAATTAATTTCTTTTGATGTCGAAACAACAGGATTAGACCCCATCATTAAAAAATTAGTAACAGAAACTTTTTGTATAAATAAAGATATTTTTATATTTTTATCTGCTTATGCAAATACTTTAGAATTTTATAAGTATTTATACAAACAAGGTTATTATTTATTGGGGGCAAATATAAAATTTGATATTTCTTTTATATTAAAAAAATATAATTTTTTATATACTAAAGTAGCTGATGTAATGATAGCGGAACAAAGATTAACATTAAAATCTGGTTTATCATGTAGTTTAAAAGAAATTATAAAAAGATATTTAAACATTAATATTCCAAAAGAAGAAACTTTAATTTTTACTTATTATTCTGAAAAAGATATTATTATTACAGATTCATTATTAAAATATATAATTATAGATGTTATACATTTACTTGATATTTTTAAAATACAAATAAAAAAACTAAAAATATATAAATTATTTAATTATGTTTTTAATGTTGAATTTAATTTAATATCTATTTTAGCAAAAGCAGAAGTCGAAGGTTTTGATTTTGATTTAAAAAAATGGATTAAAATTGCTGAATCTAATAGAATTTTAAAAAAAGAAATTATTAAAAAATTAGATATAGAATTAATTAAATTAAAAACTAATTCTATATCTTCTATTTTATTTAATCAAAAAAAGTGGAAACCAAAAAGAAATTTTATCATGTATGATAATTTTTTAGAAGATAATACTACTAAAATGATTGATTTGTTTGGTGAAGTTTTTACCAGTCAATCTTTTACAGGTAAAAAACAAAAAATTGAGTACAATGAAGGTTGTTTTAATTATTCTAGTGATTTACAAATTATTGAAATATTTGGAACTTTAAATGAACCTTTATATACAAAAAATAACACAATAGGAATACCTCAATTTAATAAAAATTATACAATTATAAATACAGGATATTCTGTTAGTAAAAGTTCTTTTATTGAATTATTAAATAAATTTCCAAATAGCAAAATGAAAAATTTTATTAATTTATTATATGAATACAGAGAATTAGATAAAGCTATTACTACTTATGGTTTTAAATATAAAAATTATGTAATAAACAATAAAATTTACACTTCTTTTAGACAATGCGCAACCGATACAGGAAGAATGAGTTCTGGGCAAACTTTGATAAACAAACCTAATTTTCAAAACATTCCTTCAAAATCTTCATTTTCAAAACAATTAAGAAGTTGTTTTATTTCCCCTGAAAATTATAATATAGGAACGCATGATTATTCTGGTGCTGAATTGGTTATTTTAATTGCTATGTCTAAAGATGCAAAATTAAGAGAATTATCTAAAAAAAATATGCACTCTCATTTTGCAAGTATTTGTTCAAAAGCAATTTTTAAATTTCAAAATAAAAGTCAAGAATTTATTGATAATTTTGTAATTACCCAAGAAATAAGAACTAAATTTAAACCTGTTACTTTTGGTGTAATTTATGGTGCGCATGAAGATATTATTTCTAAAGTATTAAATATAAGTCTTAAAGAAGCAAAAATAGTAATTGAAACAATAAAAAATGAAATACCTAAAACTTTTCAATTTATAAATTCTATTGTAAATTTTATGAAAAAAAATGGATATTTAATATTTAATGATTATTCAAATACTTTTGCTGTTTTTAATTATCATAATGCATATTTAAAAGATAAAAGTAACTATGAATTTTATAAATCAAAAATGTTTAATGAAATAAATGAAGCAAGAAATATTTGTATTCAAGGAACACAATCAGATTTCATTAAAGAATCTTCTGTTGAAATACAAAAATACATTAACCAAAATGATATTGATGCAGTTTTATTATCTTGGGTGCATGATGAAATTATTGATAAACATCATATAAAACACGAACAAGGATTAACTTATAAAGATAAAACAAATTTATCTTTTGGAGAAGTAAAATCTTTAATAATGAAAGAAACAGCAGAAAAATATTTAAAAGGAGAAAAAATTTCTGTTGAATACAATGTAAAAAAATATTGGGCAAAATGAAAACATGAATAATATAAAAAAATTAAAAGTACAAAATGAAGCACTTGAAGTATTTTTCAATTCTTCTCATTTCGGGGCGAGTAAAAATAAACAAGGAGCATTTCATTGGGTTACTGGTTTAGGTAAAACTTATGCAAGTATTTTAATAATAAAAAAATATTTAAAAGAAAACAAAAAAGCATTAATTTTTGTTTTAGTACCGTCAGAAGCTATTAAAAAACAATGGGAAGAATATAGAAAAAATTTTAAAGTTAATTTTGAAATTTATAGTTCTTTTGAATTGTTGAATAAAAATTCTTTTTTAATTTGTGATTTATTAATTGTTGATGAATTGCATTTATTTTATAGTTTAGAAACTATAAAATTAATAAATGGTTCTTTAATTTCTTTTGTTGATAATTTAGGATTAACAGGAACTTATTATGATTTTACTAATAGAGAAGAACAAATAAAAAATATTTTTCCTATTATACATGAAATAACAGAAGAAGAAGCATTAAAACTAAATTTAATAAATACTTTTATTGAGTTTAATTTACCTGTAAAATTAACAAATGAAGAACAAGAAAAATTAAAAGATTACAACAAATCTTTATATGATAATATTCAAAAATTACCTAAAGATTTTTTTAAATTTATAAATAATGTTTATAAAGGAGGAGAAATCAATGGTCAATATTATGAAGGTAAACAACATATATATTTATATGCAGCTTCAAAAAATTGGAAAAGAAATATGAATTTGTTAGACCCTATAAATGCTAAAATTGATTCTTTATGGAATCCTAATAAAATTTATGGTTATTGTAGAATTGTAATGGAAGCTATTAAAAAAAGAAAAGATTTATTATATAATGCAGAAAATAAAATTATTGTAATTACAGAAATAATTAAAAAATTAAATTTAAAAACTATTACATTTTCAAAAAGTATTAAATTTACAGAGTTATTAACAGAAACTTTAAATACTGAAAATATAAAAAGTGATTATTATCACAGTAATTTAAAAACTATAATTTTATTTGATGATTTAAAAAATAAATATATAAAAAAAGGAAAAATAACACAAAAAAAAGAAATTTTAAATAATTTTAAAAATAATACTATAAAAGTCTTAAATTCAGTATCGGCATTAGATACTGGTTTTGATATGCCTGATATTGAATTAGCTATTACAGCAAGTGGGGATTCAAATTTTAATACTTACACGCAAAGAAATGGGAGAGCTAAAAGATTTTTAAAAAGTAAAAAAGTAATTATAGTAAATCTATATGTTGAAAATAGTAAAGAAGAACAATGGTTAAAAAAAAGACAATCAAAATCAACACATGAAATATATAAAGTATTAAATGTTGAAGATATTTCTTTTAACTATGTTCCGAAAGGAATTAACATAAATCAGATTTAACATGATGAATACAGAAAATTATGTTTCTTTTTTAATAGAACATAATCTAACACAAGAACAATTTTTATTATTAATTTTATTAAAAGAAAGAAGATTAGATTTAATAAAATTATATAAAGAAAAATTTCAAATTGAAAATTCTTTAATTTCAAAATATTTTATAAATGATTTGATTAAAAAAGAATTTTTAATTAAAATAAATGAACAATTATTTGTAGGTGAGAAATTTTTAGAAATTTTTATTAATGATTATCAAGCAGCTTTAGAAATTTATGAATTATACCCATCATTTATTACTTTAAATACAGGAGTTCAAGTTCCTTTAAAAACAATGGATATTAATGTATTTAAAGAAATTTATGCCTTAAAAATAAATAATGATTTAAAAGAACATTTTAAAGTTATTGAAGATTTAAAATATGGAATTGAAAATAATCTTATAACAATAGGAATAAATAAATTTATAACTTCTGAATTTTGGAAATCATTAAGAAAATTAAGAATTGAAAAACCGAATAAAAAAGAAGAATTATTTGAAACTTTAAAATATGATAATAAAACCTAAAACACCTGAACAGGTAGCAAAATTAGCAGAACAGAAAATTATTGAAGAATTAAACGACGTTCAAAAAGGTTTGTATTGTCGATTTAAAGGTTTAAATATAACAAATTCAAAATATTTTAGATTTAGTAGAGTAAATTTGTTTGCAGGTTTATCAGGTCATTTTAAATCTACAATGCTATATATTTTAGAAAACGATTTTTTGAATAAAGAATTAAATAATGTTCCGTTTCCTGTTATTATATTTTCTTTTAATTTAGAAATGGAAGCAGAAGATGCTTTATTAAAAAACATCGGTCAAGATTTAGGTTTAACTTATTCTGATTTATTAAGTAGCACTTATAATCGTGAAACTGATGGATATAATAAATTATCTAATGAAAATTATTTTAAGGTAAAAAAAATGATTGAAGATTTTAAATCTAAACTTATTTTATTTTTTGATGTTCCTTCTTCTTTAGCCGATATTGATGAAACAGTAACTTATTATCATAATTTATATTACCAAAAATATCCAAATTTTAAATTAATAATTGATATTGACCATACTTTATTAATAGAGCGTAAAAAAGAAAAAAATGAATTAGAATTAATGAAAGGTATAGGAATCTTAGCAATTAAATTTAAAAAAAAGTTTGGGGCTATGGTAAATTTAATAGGGCAATTAAATAATAATATTGAATCAACTGAACGCATATTGAAGCCAGAGTTACACTATCCTAAGAAATCTGATATATATGCCCAAGCACAAGTATTTAACGCCTGTGATAATGTTTATGTATTTAATAGACCTGAAATGTTAGGTATTAAAAAATATGGTTTAAATAAATATGACACAACAAATCTTTTACATGGAATTTGTTTAAAAAATAGATTTTTAAAAGTTTTAAGTTTATGGTTTGAGATTAATAGAGGAAATTTAATTGAAAAAATTTTGTAATTAATATTATATAACATACCTTTGTCCTATAAAAAGGCAACCGTTACAGAACGGAGTAAAACAAGGGTTATAAATTTTATAAAAAATGACTTATGAAACCCAAAAAAAAGAATCAGAAGATGTTAACATAATAAAAACATCTTCTGATTTAAATTCTGAAATTATTGAAGAACTAAGCACAAATCAAAATTCTTCAATACAAGAAAAAATAAAAACGAAACAAGATTTACAAACATTAAATTTTAGCGAATTAGACACTTTTGAAAAAATGTTAGAAGTTGGTAAAGTTTTAATAAATAGTAAACTTGTACCCTTTAAAAAAGCAGAAGATGTTGTTTGTGCTATAATTGCAGGTAAAGAATTAGGAATACCTTTATTTACAGCATTGACTAAAATATATGTAATTAGTGATAGACCTTCTTTATCTGTACATATAATAAGAGGTATTTTACTTTCAAAAGGTATTTGGTTTAATAAAACGAGAGATTTTGAACCTTTTTTTGAATTTGTTGAAGCTGAAAACGGTAAAGTAAAATTAGAAGATGTAACTGAAAATGGTAAAATTATACAAAAACCAATTGTTATAAAACATGGATTCTTAGATGAAAAACCTGATGTAGAATTTTTAAAAAGAAAAATTGATAACATAACAATTTGGGAATTTGAAAGAGAAATAATAACACCTTTAAAAAAAACAAAAGAAATAAAAATAATAGGAAAATTTAGTTATTTGGATGCCATAAATGCAAACTTAATTGTAAAAGATAATTGGAAATTTTATCCTAGATTTATGTGTTCCGCAAGAGCATTTGATGCAGGTGCTTTTGAAATAGCTGATGATTATTTAAATGGTATCAATTCTTTAGAAGTATTAGCTGATGTTAATGGAGTTGATATTGAAATTCAAAATGATAATTTTTAATAATTTAGTAATAATAATTTAGTAATTTAGTAATTTAGTAATTTAGTAATTTAACAATTTAATTTTTAGTAACATGAATTTAACAATTTTAACAAACACAAGTACAAAAAAAGAAAAACTTGAAAAAGGTTCTTTATTGTACGTAAACTCAAATGGATTTTCACTATCAGAAAAAGCCACAAATCAATTGGAAATAGCTGATGGTGATAGAGTTATTATTGCAAAAGATGAAGAATCTGGAGCATTTTTTATCGGTAAAGGAACTGAAACTTTAGGAGCAAAAGCAAAAGTAAAAACTGCAAAAGCTGTATTTTCTTCTTCTGCTGCTCATGTAGAATTAGGCGGAGAAAAAGGTAAAAAATCAATTTATACTATTAGTGAAGATTCATCTGAATTTAATAATCTTCCATTTTATAAATTATCTTTTTCTGAAACAATTATCTCAACAAGAGAAAGAAAAGTAAAAGAAGGACAAAATGCGGAAATGGAAATTTCAGAACCATCACTTGTTGATGCAAATGATTTTGATGTTGAAGATTTCGGAGAACTTTAATCTTTTATAATTTTTAAAAAGCCATTGAAATAGATGGCTTTTTTGTTTTTAATTTTAATCTTTTAATATAATAATATGAATTTAAGTATAAATAAAGAAACCAAAATAGAAAGAGCTAGTGGTTTCATACCTCCAAGAGAGGTAGCACCTTCCCCAAAATTTCCAAATGGTTTTGAATTTCCTGTATGTAAACTTTTAAAAGTTTCTTATATACCAAATTATGATACAAAAAATGGAGAAAGACAAGTTTTAAGTTTTTTCTTTAAAGATTCAGAAAAAAGAGAACATAATCATTTTGAATGGGCAATTGAAGAAGATGATGATAATTTTACTAAAAAACTTGACGGTCTTACAAGTAGAATTGGGCATATCTACAAACAAACTATTGGAGATTTACCAGAAGAAGGATTTAATGGAAATACTTTTGAAGAATTTTTTAAGGAAATTGAAAAAGCCTTTTCTAAAACTGTAATTGTAAAAGATAAAGATGTAAAAATACATATTTTGCATCCTTGTTATTATAAAGTAACTTATTATTCTAATAATTTAAATTTTCCACTATCTATAAATTTTTTAGAAAGAGTAGTAGAAGGAAAAGCTTGTAATTTAACAATAAATAAAAATTACGATAAAATTAAACAAGAAGAATTTAGAGGTTTACCATCTTTAGAAAATCTTGGATTACCTACTGATAGTAATCCATATAGTTGAAATTAATAATAAAGCCGTTAAAAATATTTAACGGCTTTTATTTTTTTTATATGAATATTCTTCCAAATGTAACAAAAGAATATGTATTAAAAAATGTAACACAAGAACAAATATTTGAAAAATATTTTAATATATCAATTGTTTTTAATGATTTAATTTGTTCTCCAAAAATAATAAGAGAAGATAAAAACCCAACTTGCAGTTTTTATTATAAAAATAACAGATTAAAATTTAGAGATTTTAGCGGCTCTTTTTGGGGTGATTGTTTTGATGCTGTTGGTTTTTGTATAAATATTAATTCAAATTCTAAACAAGGTTTTAGAATTATTTTAGATGATATATGCAAAACTTTTAAAATACATAAATACAAAAATAAAGATTTTAAAACTACAAAAAAAGAATCTTTAAATACTATTCATAAAATAAAACAACAAAAAACAACATTTTATATTAAATATAGAAAATATAATAAAAATGATTCTCTTTATTGGAATAAATTTAATATAAACATTTCTTTATTAATAGAAAGAAAAATTTATTCAGCACAAGAAATTTATATTTTTAAAAATGATAAATGGATTTTAATTTATCAATATAAAATTAAAGACCCTGCGTATTGCTTTTTTATAGGAGTTGAAAAAACTGTAAATCTTTGGAAAATTTATTATCCTTTACGAAAGAAAAATGAAATAAGATTTCAAACTAACAATTCTTGGTTACAAGGATTACAATACATAATACCTGATAAATTTTGTGTAATAACAAAATCTTATAAAGATGTTTTATGCTTTTATCTTTTAGGCATACAAGCAATTGCTGTGCCTTCTGAAACACATTTAATAACAATAAAAGAATATTTATTTTTAAAAAGATATTACGATTATCTGTTTTTAAATTTTGATTATGATTTAACTGGTATTAGAACGGCAATAAAATATAAAAAGAAATATGGAATACCTTTAATTACATTTACTAAAAAATACAATGCTAAAGATTTAGCAGAATATATAGAAAAATTTGGTTTTGAAAAGGCGAAAGAATTAGTAAATAATACAATAGAAAAAATTAAACTTAAATATAATGAATATGAAAACTCGTATTTATCTTGAAAACAATATTTATATAACTTGTGTAGATGATAATACTTTAAAAAAATTAGAATTAAATAAAGACAATGAAGAATATGAATTATTAATAGGTGAAGATTTTATAAAAATCAAAAATGTAATAATGTTTGGCGATATAAAAAATAATAAAACAGCTATTTTTCCTTATTTACATAGTTTTTATCATACAAAAGCAGGAGAACGTTATTTAGCGTATAGGGACTATTCTATGACTTTTGAAAAACAACTTGAAATTTTACATTTAATAAATAAAGCAGAAGATAAAATAACTTGTTCCAATATACTTTTTAATATTTTATCAGATGTTGAAAAATGTGTAGTATGGAAAATTTAATATTAAGAATAAATTTTGAAAATTTAATAACAAAAGTTAAAATTTCAAATTCAAGACGGGGTATTTATAATGAATATAATGTAAAAACAAAATATTTTAAATACCCATTATTAAAAAAAACTAATATAAAAAAAGAAAGCGTAAAAAACATAAATCCAGATGAACTTATTTTACCTTTTACTATTTGTGGATTTATAAAAAATAAAATTGTATCTGTTTTTGCAGAATTGCAAAATAATAAACTAATTAAAAATTCTAATAATATTTATTATTTTGATAATAATGTTAAAAAAGAAGATATTAAATATTTTTTATATGATGTAAACATAAATGAAAAACATTTAAAAAATACAAGAAGTATTGGAACGCCTAAATATGTTACAATTAATAATCAATTAATGTATTCTAATATTTCACCTTTTATTAGAAATACAGTTGTAGCAGAAATAAAAAAATTTTATAATCAAAAATTTAAAAAATTAATGCCTTCTCAATTATCTATTTTAAGGGAAAAATTAAAAGAAAAATCATTATTTATAAAATTTATTTATTATTCTAACGATTTAAAAACAAATTTTGATATTGATAATAGAATAATTGTTTATCAAAAAACTTTCTTTGATTTTTTAGTAAAAGGATTTCCTGATGAAAATTTTTTTGGACTTATAAAAGATGATAATGCTTTAATTATAAGTTCTTTTTTTGTAGAATTTATTCCATCTGATAAAATTAAATTAATAATAGAAATTTATAAACATAAATATAATTATTATGAATTGTATAAACAAAGAAATATTAATATCTAAAAGTAAAAATAATAAAATATTAATATGGAGCGGTAATATAAAACAAATAGGTATGCAAACTTCTATTTTTATATCTTACGGTCAACTTTTAGGTGCAAAAACAATAAGAATAAAAAATATTACTGGAAAAAATATAGGAAAAGAAAATCAAACTACTGCTGCTGAACAAGCTAAATTAGAATTAAAAAGTTTAGTAAATTCTAAATTAGATTCTGGATATATTTATATTACAAATAAAATACAAAATACTAATATTACAGATGATGAATTTTTAAAATTATGTAATAATTTAATAGGAAATTCTATAACTGATGCAACTGGATTTATAAAGCCGATGAAAGCGTTACAATATTTTAAAAGTAAAAAAGAATTTATAGATTCAAAAGGTATTTTTTATAAAGATAAAAAATATTATTTCTTAAAAAATTATAATAATTCTAGTGATTTAGATACAAATGTTAAATTTCCTTGTATTGCTCAATCTAAAATAAATGGTGTTAGATGTTTATCTACTATTATAAATGGAAAAGTAATTTTAAAATCTAAAGAAGGAAAATTTTTTAATCTCCCTTTAATAGAAAGACAAGTGGAACAGTTGTTACAAAATAGTAATATTATTTTAGATGGAGAATTGTATATTCATAATGAACCTTTACAAACAATAATTTCTGCTGTAAAAAGTATAAATTTAAATACTTCAAGAATAGTTTATAAGATTTTTGATATTGCAAATTCAACTATTCCTTTTGTAACTAGATATAAAAATTTAAAAATTTTATTTGAAAATACAAAAAATATAATATTATCTAATGTAGAAATTGTAAAATCATATTCAATACATAATAATAAATCTGCGCAACAAATAACTGATTTATTTATTTCTAAAGGCTATGAAGGTTCTATTTTTAGAAGTTTTAATAATAGGTATGAATCTGGAAAAAGAAGTAGTACAATGCACAAATTAAAAAGAATAATAAGTAATGAATTTACTATTATTGATATAATTTCGCAAAAAGAAAATATATTATTAGGGTTATTTGTATGTATAAATAAAAATGGTAAAATATTTGAGGTAAATCCATCAGGCACAGAAGAATATAAAAAAAATTTATTATGTGATGTGAATAATATAAAAGGTAAAAAATTAACTTGTGAATTTTATGAATATACAATTGATTACATTCCTTTTCATATTGTAAATTCTATTATTAGAGATTATGAATAAATTAAATATTATTAAATTATTAAATATAAAAAAATGGAAATAATTAAAGTAAAAACAAATGATGTTTTAATTCACGATTTTGTTAATAATAAATTAAGAAAAAATGTTGAATATTCCGTAAATAATTATAAAGTTATAAATAATAAATTATATCTTTTTCATAATTTAATTGCAATATTAAATACAGAAAAAAAAGTTTTAATTGTTAAAGAATTTAACCATAAAAGTAGTTTTGGTGACGGTTTAAATTCATACACAATAAAAAAATATTCTTTTAAATATAAAACTATTATTTTAAAAGAACTTCCTTCAAAATATCTTTTTAAAAATTTAAAACATTTTAAAAAATATTTAGATTTATATTTTTTAAAAGATAATGAATTATGTTTTATTGCGTATTTAAAGGAAGTTGCAAAAAGTCCTAATTTAATACGTAATCTTGATTATTTTTTAAACACTAAAGATTATAATAATTTATTTTCAAATATAATAGATTTAATAGAAATTATAAAACCTGCGTATAAAAAACATTTTTTAAATTATAAAATAAATAAACGAATAATTTATGAAAATTTTACAAGTTATACTAAAAGTTCTATTTATACTTACGATTTAAAAAATATTAAAGTAAATGAAATTATCAATGGTGAATTTTTAAATAATTTATTTAGCGAACAAGAATTACAAATTTTAAATTTTAAAAGTTGGCGTTTAAAATACAGAAGAAAAAATAATATATATATTGACACTCATCAAAAAGATTTTGAAATTTATAAATGTAAAGAAAAAAAAGAAGTTGCTGAAAATATTTATTTAGATTATTTAGAAAACTTAAAAAAAAGAAAAGAAATAGAAAAATATGAAAAGTGTATAAAAAATATTTTAGAAATACATTCTTTTATAAAAAGTGGTAACAAAATAAGAAGTTTTTTAAATTTACATTTTTTATATTTAAAAGATTCTTTTGTTTATACTTCAATGGGTGTTATAATACCTTTAAATAGTTGTAAGTTATTATATAAAAGTATAAAAAATAATAATCTTTCTAATTTTGAAACTTTTGAAGGATTTAATAATCATGGAATAATAAAAAAAGATTTTATTTTTTGCACTATTGAAGATTTTAACTCTAATAAAAAATTAACAAATGATGATGTAAAAAACAGAGAAATTGAAGTATTACAAATAGGATGCCACAATATTCCAATATTTGAAATTGAAAATTTTGTAAAAAGAAATAATTTAAATTGGTAATTATGATTTTAAAAGAAGAAAAAAAAGAAGAAATTATTATTGGTGATTTTGAACAAATAAATTCAAAAATATCAAAAGAAAATACTTATTTAATGTTATCTACA
>Ga0100403_1001658_pt1 | contig 19409 bp, 16 predicted proteins | sample CryGeymet201501t_FD_83663 | JGI IMG/M metagenome (GOLD analysis project Ga0100403, IMG submission 83663) | Groundwater microbial communities from Crystal Geyser aquifers in Utah, USA - Crystal Geyser metaG 2015-01t | ecosystem: Environmental > Aquatic > Deep subsurface > Groundwater | place...
AGCTCAAGTTGATATCTACAAATTACCCCACACAAAAAGAGATCGAAGCTTTTAAGAGGCAGCTCAAAGGGCAAATACTTCTTGGTGCAGATGATATGGAAAATCGGATGAACTCCATTGGGGTGAATGAGCATGTTTTTTCGAGTTACCGTCCAGTGGATTTGGTGATTCGAGAGATTGACAAGGTCAATCGAGACACCGTTGCCAAGTACATTGAAACCTATGTTAAAAATCAAAAACCTTCTTTGCTGATGATGGGAGACCTTCCCGAATCATCCGCAAAGGAATTGGCCAACTAGTAAAAAAGGGGAGACCGTGATGGATGCCACTCAGATTAAAGAAACCATAAAACTATTTGCAAAACAGGCCGAGAGCATCGTTGAGCAAAAGCTTGGAGATCGCTCTCAAATTGAAAATCAAGTGAAGGGTCTAGTTAAGAACTTTGAAAACACAGTTCAAGCCTTCATGAATCAAAGAAATGGAACTTCTGCTCCGGCACCCGTAACCCTTAAAATAAAAACTTTAGAAAACTTCTCCGGCGATCTTCCGGCTTACGAGTCCGAGTGGGCCTCTGGATTTGATGTTCGGGCACAGCTCAGCGAGCCCCTTGCTTTGGATCCAGGTCAACGATGTTTGGTTCCAACGGGACTGAGCTTTGAAATTCCAAAAGGATTCGAAATTCAAGCCAGACCACGATCTGGACTGGCCATCAAAAAAGGAATCAGCTTGGTGAACACTCCGGGAACGATCGATGCCGATTACCGCGGAGAGGTGCAAATCATTTTGATTAATCTCGGAAAAGAAGCCGTTACCATCTCTAGTGGGGAGCGCATCGCTCAGCTGGTGCTTTGCCCTGTCGTTCAAGCGCAGTTTGTTCAAGTGGAGACCCTTGGAGAAACTTCTCGTGGTGAGGGCGGCTTCGGCTCAACGGGCGTTTAAGAACGAACTAGATTTTATAAAATGAGCAGGGAGACCCAAATCAGTCGACCTTAGGTCTCTTCTGACTTACTTAATCATTCCTTTTGCACCGGAATGGGCGCGGAGCCAGGAACCACTCGATAGGTGAAGGCCAGGTTTTTCTAAAGAGTTTTTTATAAGAAAGAATCAATTCTCTTTGGAGTCGGCTTCGTCTGAAGGGTTTTTAGCGTCCTTCTCGACCTTTCTAAGTTCTTGCTCAAGAATATCTAGCGACTCAGGAGTGGCCCGAATGTTTAATTCTTTGCTGGGCCGTTGGAATCTCACCATCTGAATCACCACAAGAGCGACGTAGATAGCCACTAAGCCGCCAACAAGAAACTTGAGTTTCTTTTCGTTCAAATGAAGATTCTCTTTAAAACCAACATACAAAAGAGCCGCGCTGGCTAAGAGGCCGAGGTGACCGATGAAGGGCACGATGGGCGAGGCCACGTTTAAAATTAACACAGGAATCGAAGCAAAAAGCATATGGGTAGAGATCAGTCGAAAGGAGCTCTCTTTTCGAAAGAGAAACAAAAAAGTGTAATAAAAAAATCCGGAGAGGACGAGATTCACGACGAGAGCCGAAACGGGTGCAATCACAATGGAGGTGATCACATGAATGAGACTGCGACTTAACAGGGCTCCAAGAAGTCCAGTGGCCAAGCCCAGAGCGGCTTGAAGGGCCAATAAAATTGGCCACTCCCAGTCGGGCAAGTCTTTCATTCCTTGGATGGGATTCTTTAAAAAACGAGGTAAGGCCAAAAGAGCTTGAAGAAAGACCTCTTTAAACTGATGCAAAGTCATGTTTGAAAACGGCATGACTCATTGGAACACTCAGTCATTGTCTGGGCAAGAACTAAAACACGGCGCTGGCTTTTAGATGAAGATCTAGAGAGTTTTTATCTAAGGCCTCACCAGAGAGAGAAGTTCGGTAACTGAGATCCGGCCCAAGAGAGAGGTTCTTTCCAAACTGCCTCCCAAAACCGAGGAGGAAAACTGCGGAAGGGGAAGAGTCTTTTCGACTGATCACTTCACCAAACTGATCTCGGGAATTGATATCGAGATACCTCGCCGCCAAACCTGTACCGATGCGAAAACGAGTGGCGTGAGCCATTCGTTTAGAATGAACCAAACGCAGTTCAAACTCTCTCGCTTGTGCATTGACCCTTTTGGACAAGGAGTCTGACGTGTAGTTGCGAAAGGCGCCTTCGGCCTGAATCTCTGGGTGAAACAGGTCTATTCCAAATTGAAGAGCGACTCCTTTTAGGAGGCCTGCCGCTTCGTAGGCAGGATCACCGGAAAGGCTGAGGTAAGTGAAAGAAAAGCCGACCCCGGCTGAAATTTGTATGTCATCAAATCCGTAGTCATCGGCTATAGGCTCTGGGCCAGGGATTTGAGAAACGTTGGTTTCCAGTCCTCTGACAATTTCATCCCAATTGGAAAAGGACTCATTTTCTTCTTGAGCCACAACGGGAGCTGCACAGAGTAAGAAGGCCATAGAGGCCGAGGCAATAATTGAAATCGAGTTCATCCTAAACTCCTTTTCAGAGGCTAAGGTTCTTGTCTAGGATATCAAAAACTCGCCTTTCCCTTATAGGAAAATCGGCTAAAATAGAAGAATGGGACTGTTTCGGCTCTTCTTTCGTCTGGGTAAGGATTATGGATACTGCGCTTTTTGCAAAGCGGAGAGAACTTATCCTTCAAAAAAGCACTTAAGTGCTTTTGATGTGGCTGTCGCCTGTGTTTTAAGCTTGGTCTTGGGAGGCGCCATTTGGGAGCTGTTTGATCCACGCAGCTTGGTGCTTTTCGCATTGTCGATTTGTGTTGGAGAGCTTTTTGTTTACCTGAGGTGGCGTCAGGGGATGGATTGCAGGTACTGTGGGTTTGATCCCGTTCTTTACAACGTCTCTCCAAACCGAGCTCGCGAAAAGGTCTCGAATTTTTATCAAATGAAGATTCAATCGCCCAACTTTATGCTGTCAAAGAGCCCGCTTCTTGAGCTTTATAAAAACCAACTTTTGAATCAAAAATTGGCGAGGAAAATCGAGTATGTCAAGGGGCGTCAACAAAGGTCCTTGATGGTCAAGAGTGGTTCAAATTCTTTGAATTCCACCTCTTCAGAAACACCCAATCTTTGACTGGTTCATCAGATATGATAGCGTCCTTCGAAGATGAAAACCCTAATTGTTGTTCCCACTTATAATGAACGAGAAAATATCACCGTTTTTATGGATCAGTTTCTTGAGCGGATTTCGGACGCTGATCTTCTTGTCGTGGATGACTCTTCTCCCGATGGCACGTTTCAACTCGTTGAAGAACGATCCAAAAAGACTCCTCGAATTCATCTTTTATTAAGAACGGCAAAAGAGGGTTTAGGAAAGGCCTATATCGCGGGATTTGATTGGGCTTTCAAGAACAATTATGAAGTCATTGTTCAAATGGATGCGGATTTCTCCCACCGGTTTGAAGATCTTCAAAGTCTATTAAAGGAAATCTCTCATCATGATGTGTGCTTGGGATCGAGGTGGGTTCCCGGCGGGGGCACGGTCAATTGGGGCCTTGGAAGAAAACTGATTAGCAGAGGCGGGAGTTTTTACTCGCGCTTTATTTTGGGCTATGGGCTCAGGGATTGGACGGGCGGTTTCAACGCGTGGAAATCCAAGGTTTTAAGTTCGATTGATTTGAAAAGCCTTGTCTCTGAGGGTTATGGTTTTCAGATTGAGTTAAAATACCGGGCATTAAAGTCGGGCTTTGACGTCAAAGAGATTCCCATCCAATTTGAAGATCGCCGCGTTGGAGAGTCAAAGATGTCCTCACGAATTGTCTTTGAGGCTTTGCTCTCAGTATGGAAGTTTCGATTTTGGAGACCTTAGTATGAAAAGTGTTTGGCCCTTATTTTTTGCAAGTTTGTTCCTTTTGAGCCCGGTGGCCAACGGGAAGATTAAGGCTCGTCGGGCCCTGGTCTCCGTCGATGGAGCGGCCATTTATTCGAAGCCAGATTTTGATTCGGAGGTCTTAACCTATCTCCGTTTGGATGAAATGGTTGTGGCCTCTGTTAAAACCTTTCCTGGCCGTGGCGGCATGGGATTGTTTTTTGGCATTCGCTCTCAAAGTGGAGTGAAGGGGTACATCGCGGATACGGATCTCGTTGATGTGAAGACCAAGAAACCTTTAAGTCCCCTTTTGCGCGATAGAAAGGATCCGGTAGGTCTTCCTGCTCAAGAAAAGTCCTCTCCTTTTGGTGTGGAAAATCCGGACAATCTTGGAGCTGATGGTTTTGGTGAGGAAGAGCCTCTTTATTTTCGACAGTTCATTGGGTTTACCGTTGGTCGGAAAAATTACAATCAACAGTATTCGGGAAGTGTTTATAAAGCCGACATGACCTTCTTCGGCTTTCGAAGCACCGGTCCAGGCACCTTGTTCGATGGCCCGCCATTAGATTTTAATTTGGCCGTTTCATTGGATTCTCCAGAGTTCTACTCCGAGTTTGCGCAAAATAAGCCCAACGGATTTCTGGTTTTTTCGGACCTTTTGCTTCAGCTGCCGTTTTGGGAAAGCAAGAGGCAAATCGTTTACTACGCTCTTGGACTGATGATGAGCTACTCCAAATATGAAGTGAAGATCAACAATCAGCTCTCGGATTCCAGTGAGTTTCGCTTGGGGGGAGAACTTGGTTTAGGTTACGGTTTTAGACTTTTTGGAAATGGAATGGTTAAGCTGGATTATAAGTATCACTTTGAGAAGTATCAAAACAGGAGCTATTGGCTTTCTTATTTAGTGGAGTACAAGTGATGATTCAAACTCTAGAGTCCTCAGTCATTGATAAGATTGCTGCGGGTGAGGTTCTAGAGCGACCGGCTCAACTGGCAAAAGAGCTGATAGAAAACTCCCTCGACGCGGGAGCCTCCGAAGTCGAAATTGATTTTTCTGAAGGGGGTCGAAACTTAATCGTTCGAGACAATGGTTCAGGAATCTCCCCAGATGAGTTAGAGAAAGCTCTCCAAAGACATGCGACCAGTAAAATTAGAAATGTGGAAGATCTTTATCGCCTCCACTCCTTTGGCTTTCGGGGAGAGGCTTTGAGCAGCGTGGCCTCGGTGAGTCAGCTGGTCCTAACGAGCCGAACCCGTGAAGATTCCATAGGGCACCGAATTCGATCCACTTTTGGAAAGGTGGAAGCGCCCCTTGAAGTGTCGGCCCCAATAGGTTCAGAGGTGAGTGTCTCCCAGCTCTTTGAGAATGTGCCGGCTAGGCTCAAGTTTTTGAAGTCAGACACCTCGGAAGTCAGTCAGATCAAGACGGTGGTGAAATCGTTTGGTCTTTCGCGCCCCGATGTTTCATTTAAGGTTTCTAAAGATGGAGAACTATTGCTTTATTGGCCCATTGAAAAAGACGCGCTTCGAAGAGCCGAAGAGATTCTGAATGTGGAGCCCTTATTCCTTGCGGAAGGTGAGGAGCAAGGGTTTAAGATCAGGGCCTTTTATGGAGCTCCTAATGTGACATTGAGACAGAACCGAGGCCTTTGGCTTTTTGTCCAAGGACGATTTGTTCAAGATCGAGCCATTGGTGCGGCTGTAATGGAAGCTTATCGCAATCTCTTGATGCATGGGGAGTATCCCCATTGCGTCTTGTTTATTGACCTTCCCCCTGATCAAGTGGATGTGAATGTTCACCCCACTAAGTCTCAGGTGCGTTTCGCGAACCCTTCCCAGGCCTTTCGCAGTGTGGTTCATGTCTTGAGAGATCATCTGCATACGACTCCTTGGTTGAAGAGCTCCAGTGAAGTTGGAGTGAGTCGACAAGAGGCGAAGTGGTTGTCCCGAGGTGGTGGTGATGCGCCCTCAGGGATTGAGGTGAAAGATCAAATGACCTTTCTTGAAAGGGAGCTTAAAAAAACTCAATTTCAAAAGAAGAGTTTTGCTTTAAAAGACAGTCAGAATCTGGAGTCATTCCCTCCCACCTTATCTGATCTTCGGACGGCTTCTGATCGCAGCGAAGTCTTTCGTTCAGAGAGTGAGCCTTCAACCACCGCAAGAGCCCCAGACTTTCAATGGGGGTCCTTGCAGGTGCTTGGACAGATGGACAACACTTATATTCTTGCTCAATCCGACAGCGACTTCTATATGGTGGACCAGCATGCCGCCCATGAGCGAGTGGTTTTTGAAAGACTGATGCTCAATTGGAAGGAAGGAAAAGTTCCCCAGCAAAATTTTCTTTTGCCTCTCAGCTTGGATTTTTCTGAAGTCGAGGTGGAGTCCCTGTTGCTTCATAAAGAGGATTTAGAGAAAATGGGAATAGGGATTGAGCAGGCAGGCCCTCAGACTCTGGTTGTAAACTCAGTTCCGGAAGTGATCAAAGAGGCGGGTGTGGCGAAGGCTTTGCAAATCTTCGCGGATCAAATTTCCAGTGATTCAGGAAGTTTTGCGGTGGAGCGGGCCATAGGGGATGTTTTCGCGTCGATGAGTTGTCATAGCGTGGTTCGAGCCGGTCAAGCGCTCTCCACAATAGAAATGAAGTCTCTTCTTGAGCAAATGGATGAGTTTCCTTTTTCAAGCTTCTGTCCCCATGGTCGACCCGTTTATATTAAAAAAAGTTTCAGCCAAATCGAACGAGAGTTTGGACGAATCTGCTGATGTTTCCCTGCCTATTTATTCAAGGTCCTACAGCGACAGGAAAATCCAGTTTAGCCTTTGAGTTGGCCTCTCGGCTGAAGGCTTGCATCGTCAATGCGGATAGTATTCAGCTTTATGAGGGCCTTCAAATTGGTTCGGCGGCGCCCTCAGAAGAAGAGCGCGACCAGGTCGATCACTTTTTGTTCCAAGTGGTTTCAAAGGGCGAGTCTTGGACGGCTTCTGATTTCGAAACTCACGCCTTTGAGGTTTTAAAAAGAGAGCTGGTTTCGCGCCCGGCGATTGTGGTTGGAGGATCTGGTTTTTACTTCAAAGCTCTTGAAGATGGCATGGGAGAGTCCAAAGCGGAAAGTGAAGAAGTTCGAAGCGCTTTGGAATCCGAACTTGAGAATGAGGGGGAGCTGGCTCTTTATGAAGAGCTTCTTCAAGTTGATCCCGAGTCCGCTCGTAAGATTCACCCACACGATCATTACCGTTTGCTGCGGGCCTTGGGCTACTTTCGAACCTATCAGAGTAAGATGAGTGAGGATCAAAAGCTAAAAAATAAAAGAGCTTGGCCAGGGGGTCTGATCAAGATTGGTCTCACTGGCACTCAAGAGCAACTTCGAATTCCAATGAGGCTTCGAATCGAGGAGATGATTCAATCGGGCTGGGAGCGAGAAGTCCGAGGTCTCCTCGATGAAGGTCTTAAAAATTGGTGGCCCATGAAGAGTGTAGGGTATAAGGAGTGGGTGGATGTTTTGGAAGGGCATGCGGATCGATCTCAGTTGGTGGATAAGGTCTTAATGGCCACATTGCATATGGCAAAAAGACAAAAGACCTGGTTTAAAAGAGATCCAAATGTTCAGTGGTTTTCTTTTTGGGAGAGGCAGCGCGCTTTAGACGAGATTCTTTTGAGAAAGTGGTCTTGACCTCACTCGAAGAAGGTTGAAGGATGGTGATCAAGAATGAAAAGCATGACGGGTTTTGGAACCTCTGAGTTTCAAGTCAAGGGAATCTCCTCTCAAGTGACCGTTCGTACGGTGAATGGCCGATATCTTGAGGTGCGCACCCATCTTCCAAAGGAGCTTTTCTCTATCGAGTTTGATTTAAAGGCCTTGGCAAAAAAATATTTCACTCGAGGCACGGTTGATATTTCTGTCCAGTTTTCCAATTCAGAAAGCCTCTCGGAAGTGATTGTTGATTATGACTCCAATTTAGCGAAAACATGGGTCAAGAAAATGAGAGATTTAAAGTCTTCGCTAAAAATTGATGGTGAGATTGATCTTTCAACCTTACTGAATCTTCCTGGGGTTGTGAAAACTTATAAAAACTCACGAATTGATGGCCAGGAAAAGAGCTTTTTGTCGGGTGCAGAAAAAGCGTTCAAGAACTGTGAGGACTTACGTAAGAAAGAGGGCTTGGCACTTAAAAAGCTTCTCCTCAATCACCTCTCTCAGCTTGAGAAGCTTTGCGGACAAATTTCTAAGGAGCAGCTCAAAGTGGAGAAAGTCCTTTCTCTAAAGTTGAAAAAAGAGGTCGAAAGGGAAGTGACGGTGGAGGGGAGAGCCCTCCTAGAGGTGCGGGCTTCAGAGTCTCTAGAGAAGATGAATATTGAAGAAGAATTAAGCCGACTGGTTCAACACATTAAAGCCGTAAGAAAACTCATGGCATCGAGTGGTCCTTGTGGACGGAAGATGGATTTTTTCTCTCAAGAGTTTCTAAGAGAAATGAATACGGTGGGGTCAAAGAGTGGGTCTACGGAAATCACCGGACTGGTTGTTGAGGGGAAATCAACCATCGAGTCCTTTCGAGAACAGGTGCAGAATATAGAATGAATCTTCCCATCATTGTCCTTATCGGACCTAGTGCTGTTGGTAAATCGAGCTTTTTAGACCGTGCCTTAAAAGACAATCTGGGCCTTTGTGACATTGTCACATACACCTCTCGCTCGATGAGGCCCGGTGAAAAAAATGGAGTTCATTACCATTTCGTGAACCAAAAAGAATTTGAAGATCTGAAAGCAAAAGATTTTTTTGTGGAGTGGGCTCTGGTTCATGGGAACTACTATGGAACTCCGAAAGATCAAATTCAGGAAGCGTGGCTGAAAGGCCAGACCGTGATCATGGACATTGATGTTCAAGGGGCCCAAAGCATCAAGAGGCTCTATCCTCAGGCCGTTTCCATCTTTCTCATGCCCCCATCTGTTGACGAGCTGCGTCAAAGATTGAAGAAAAGGGGGTCTGCTGACGACCTGGATTTGAGGTTGGCAAACGCTCAAAGAGAGATGGCCCTCGCCGACCAGTTCGATCATGTCATTATTAACGATGATTTTGAATCGGCCTACAAAGAGTTTAGAAAAATAGTTGAAAAAGCGTCGCAAAATCAATAGGCTGCGATCTTGGTCTTAAAGAAGGAGTTGAAGCTTGGCGCGCGTAACGGTCGAAGATTGTTTAGAAAATGTACATAGTCGTTTTTCTTTAGTTCTGCTTGTCGCAAAGCGAGCCAAGCAAATGCTTAAAGGAGATCCTTGTGTGTCTCCTGGCAAAAACAACAAGATCATTGTAAATGCGCTTCGTGAAGTTGCTGCCGGCAAGACTTCGTTTGATACAAGAGATCCGGAAGGCCTTACATTTGAGCAGCAAGTGGAGAGAGATCTTCAAGGTCGAGACTCTTAAATCAATTCCTCAATTCCCCATTTTCTCTCTATGGTTCTTTGTGGACTTTTCCGATAGGATGAGAAGTATAAAGGGCTTTTTCTGAGCGACATGTGGTTGTCTCGGTAACTAAAAAAGCCATTCGGAGGAGTCAGCCACTTCATGAGTGAAGCGCTCGCAGCCAAGAGCCCATCAAAGATGGAAACCATTGATGACCTCATCGAATCAGTTCGGTCTTATTATCCCAATGCGGATTTTGATTTTTTAAAGCGAGCTTACACCTTCTCTGAAAAAGCCCATGAGGGTCAGATCAGAAGATCTGGCGAGCCCTACATCTCCCATCCGCTAGGTGTGGCGGGAATTCTGGCTGAGCTCAAACTGGATCTGGAGACCATCGCCACAGGGCTTCTTCATGACACTGTGGAAGACACCGATGTTTCACTCAAAGACATTCAGAAAAATTTTGGCGAAGTGACGGCTCGCCTTGTCGATGGTGTGACAAAAATATCCCTGATGAAATTTCGAAACACTCACGAAAAGCAGGGTGAGAACATTCGAAAAATGATTGTGGCCATGGGAAAAGATGTTCGTGTGGTGCTTGTAAAGCTCGCGGATCGTTTGCACAACATGAGAACTTTGAATCATATGTCGCCCGAAAAGCAGATGAGGATTGCTCAGGAAACCTTGGACATTTATGCGCCATTGGCCTCACGATTGGGAATAAATACCGTAAAGACAGAGTTGGAAGATTTAAGCTTTCGGTATGCTTACCCCGAATCTTATTATTCTCTTGTTCAAAAAGTCTCTCGAAAGAAGAAGGAGCGTGAAAAATACATTGAAGATGTAAAGCGTCTTCTGACTCAAGAGGTTTCCAAAAGATCGCAAGCGAAGTTTGAGATTCAAGGTCGCCCGAAGCATTTTTGGTCCATTTACAGAAAGATGAGAAGCCAGGGAATTGATTACGAACAGATTTATGATGTTTTGGCTTTTCGAGTTTGTGTCAATACCGTTTCAGAGTGCTATGAGGTTTTAGGGATTGTTCACTCTTTGTTTCGCCCAATTCCTGGAAGATTCAAAGACTTTATCGCCATGCCTAAAAACAACAACTACCAAAGTCTTCACACGACGGTGATCGGCCCTCAGGCGGAACGGATTGAAATTCAAATCCGAACCCACGAAATGCATTTGATTGCGGAAAGAGGGATTGCGGCCCACTGGCAGTACAAAGAGGGTGGCACAGGGCCCGCAGCGGATTCGGCTACTTTGGACAAATTCAATTGGCTGCGAGAGCTTGTGAGCCTCCATCAGCAGACATCCAATTCGGATGAGTTTCTAGAAAGTATTAAGGGGGATCTTTTTGATTCCGAGATCTATGTGTTTACCCCCAAAGGGGATGTAAAAGAGCTTCCTGAGCATGCAACTCCGATCGATTTTGCATTTAGTGTTCATACGGATGTGGGCCATAAGGTGACCGCAGCCAGAGTCAATGGAAAGATCGTTTCACTGAAGCATGAACTTCAAAATGGCGATACCGTCGAAATCATCACTTCAAAAAACCAGACTCCAAACAAGGACTGGCTCAAGTACTGTGTCACACCTCGAGCCAAAACAAAGATTCGCTCCTTTATCAAGACAGAGCAACGTCTTCGAGCAGGGGAGTTGGGCAAAGAAATCTTGGACAAATCTTTTCGAAAGAGTGGTCTTTCTTGGCAACGACAAAGCGAAAAGCCCGAGCTCTTGGAGTTTGCGAAAGACAACGGATGCAACAGCATTGATGATCTCTTAATTAAAGTGGGCTACGGGGCCATCACTCCCAATGATATTCTCAAGTTTTTGAAGATTGATTTGAGCCCCGAGAGTGAGAAAGAAGAAGAGCCGGCCAACTTTTTAGCAAAGGCCTTTAAGTCTGCGGTCACTCGAAATAAACGCTCAGGATCTTTGATTCGAGTGGATGGTTTAGACGATGTGCTTGTTCGCTTTGGAAAGTGTTGCAACCCAATTCCTGGAGATCCTATTCTTGGCTACATCACCAGGGGCCGAGGCTTGGTTATTCATCGCGCGGACTGTGCAAAGGCTTTTGAACTGGATCAAGATCGAAGAATTGGCGTGGAGTGGAACCAGAAGAAAGATCCAGAGTCCTCAAGGACTGTTCGATTGAGGGTTTTGAGTCAAGACGTTCCAGGGCTTCTGAAGGACATGTCCGAGGTGTTTTCATCCCAAGGAGCAAACATTTTGAATGCTCAAGCTCGAACGACAAAAGATTTAAAGGCCGTATGCCTCTTTGATATTACAATAAAAGACACAAAGCATTTATCTGAAGTCGTCACAGCCCTTAGTAAGCTAAAGGGAATTCTTGGTGTAACTCGAATCACGAGGACCTAATTTATTCACAGAACAAACTTTCAAAATCAGCTAGACTTAGAGCGAGTTTTTTGAACGTGTCTTTAGTCGGGCCGGATTTGGCGAGAATTAAATCGTTCCATTTCTTATGAAAACACCTGGAGTTGTCGATCCTTAATTATATGGTCTGATGAGTAGGGGACATTATGAATTTTGGAGCACTTTTTGGCTTTGTTTTAATTTTTGTGGTTGTCTATTTTGGAGCCATTGCCGAACTCCCGGCTAAGGAATTGATCTTTAACAAGACATCTATTCTTTTAGTCCTTGGAGGAACGATTGCTGCCTTCTTCATTTCATTTCCAATAAGCAGCATGCATCGAATCCAGAAACTCCTGTTGAGCGGATTTTTTGGAAAACGCAAAAAACAAAAAGTAAGAGTTGTTAGAGAGATTGTTGAAATATCAAAGGCTGTTCATCAGCTTCCAAAATGGGCTTTGCAAAAGGGGTATTGCCACCACTTTCTTAAAGAGGGTGTCACCCTCGTCCTCGACGAGTCCCTGGATGATGACGATATTGAGTACGTTCTAAGGCAGAGAGCAAATAGCTTCAAGAGGGAATACAATAAAGACGCCAAGTTGCTGGTGGCACTAGCAAAATTCCCACCGGCATTTGGACTTCTAGGTTCAGTAACGGGAATTATTGCAATGCTAATGAACTTAGGAACGGCGGGAAAAGAGATTATTGGACAGGGGATGGCAATTGCTCTTTTAACTACGTTCTGGGGTGTTGCAATTGCGAACATGATTATTTTGCCATTTTCAGACTTTGCAGTTCGAAGTAACAAGGACGATGAAGAACTAAGGGAAATCATCGTGGAAGGATTGCTTTTAATTAGAGCGAAAGAGCCACCGGCAACAATTGCTCGGAAGTTGAGAAGCCTCCTCTCTTTAAGAGATCGCCAGGCCCTTTCGGGGCTTCAAGTTTCTGCGGTGGATTCCCTGAGTGATCTTGACAAGACTCAGGTGAGCCGCCAAATCGATATTAAGTTGGACGATCATGGCTAGGGATTTTAGAAAGAAGGGCAGCTCAGGGTCCAATGAGTCGCTAGGTCGCCAGAAAAGGCGTCTTCGGCTTGCGGATGAAGAAGAAGATCTAATTTTAGATGAACGGTGGTTGCTGTCTTACTCTGACTTGATGACGCTCCTCTTCGGCCTCTTCGTGATCCTCTATGCTTTGTCACTCGAGGAAAGCCATAAATTTGACTCTATGATCAAAAGTTTAGCGATTGGAAAAATGGATTCACCTGCTGAAAGTTCTTCCTCTCCATCATTGAGTCCATTGTCGGATCAAGATGGCGTCTCACCTATGGAGATCAAAAAAATGGCAAATCAGGTCAGCTCATTGGAGAAGGAGATTGAGAATTTAAGGGTCGAGAGCGAAAAGCTAAAGTTGGACGCTCGGAAGAAAAAGGATCTGATTTCTAACATCTCTGACGCGGTAAAGTTAAAAGAAAGAGTCGAAAATGAAATGAAGATGAGGAAAGAGGCTGGTCAGAAGATTGAAAGTTTAGAGTTTAAGCTGTCTTCACTAGAAGAGGAGAACTCGATCATTCAAAAAGAAAACCAAAATCTCGTTCGGAAACTCAATGAGCAGAAGCAGGAGATTTCTGAGGCAAAGGTCAAAGCGAATGAGTCTGAGGATCAGACCGAAAAGAAAGGTGGGGAGTTTCAATTGAAGTCTTATCTTTCAATTATGACTTATTGGAAGACCAAAGATCACGACGTGGATCTTTCCGTGACGACGCCTTCAGGTAAGAAATATAACTTTCAGAACAGAAAGATTGAGGGCGAAAAGGGCGAACTTATTTTAGACTCTCGTAAAGGTCCCGGGGCAGAGATTTGGCACGGTCAAGAGGCTGAATCCGGCATCTATACAATAAACTTATCCCTTTACAGTCAGTATGAAAATAAGGAAGTGGCCTTAGTGAATGGACATATTTCAACTGTAAATGGGGTGATTGCTCTTCCAGAGGTTTCTTTGGATGAAACTGTTCGAAAGAAAGTGTTTAAATTTAGGCTGAACGATAAATCTGACTTGGAGCTGTTGCCATAGAAAAGTTTATTTTATTTTTTTTACTTCTACTGGCTTTGTGCTTGCCGATGATTTCTCAAGGGCTGACCGTCACAGTGGATGGGCAAAAGCGAGTTGGGAAACTGGTTTTTTCGGCAGAAGAAAAAAAACCAACAGTTTTTTTAATGTTTGAGTGGGCAGGAACTCCGGCGAAGGTAGATATGGAGATAGATGGTGAACCCTTTCCCGTAAAGATAAAGAAGTCCCGTGAGAAGGTCTATCTATTGCTTCCCGGTGGAGAGGGCATACTTTCGGTGGTAGAGGATTCGGGCGCTACAGCAAGATCTATTGTCCGTTTGAGCGAAACTTCAAAATATTTTAAGGTCCATAGAAACTGTAAACTTGATGGTTTCCAGATTCGTTTTGATAAGGCGGCCTCCCCCCATTTTGCAGGTGTTTACTGTAGGAAGAGTCGAGATGGAAAAGTTCTTCGTGTCTATTTTTCAACTTCGCAGAATTCGGATTGGCTGGGTGGGGATCTTTTTGAGCTTGAGGGAAAGGGCCAGCGCTTCAAAGTGTATGACATCCCACTGGATCGAAAAAAAGCCAAATTTTCTCTCAATTGGGGGGGGCGTGGAATCGACTCTTCGGCGACGATTTCAATTCATCCCGTGTCGACAAAAAATTCTGAAGAGCCACCTCCGTACTTTTTTATAGGAGCTGAATTTTCGCAACAAACCACAGCCTCAAGGGGGGATTCTTCCTCAAATCTATCTCTTGTTGGAAGACTGGATATGCTCTATCCAGTGAATCCCCGGTGGAGAATGAGTGGGAATATGGGCTATCTGCTTCATAGTCTTTCCAGTTCACAAAGCAGTTCTCCAAAATACTCTCAGTTTAAGCTTGGTGGGGACTGTATTGTTGGGTCTGGTGTTTTTCTGGCAGCCGGATACGATCTTCTTTCCTTTTCAAGTGATCAGCCGGAGGTGCTTGTAGACTTTGAAGCTCCCTATGTTGGACTGGGGTACCGCCGGCAAATGAGTAAGAGATCGTTGGATGTGGGTGGGTTTTACTCACAGCCGATTTCAGGGGGCGCCGGCTCCCAGCGGATGGGATTTCAGGTCACTCTTAAGCCCTTCTATTTCACCAGCAATTCAAAAGTCGTCGTTAACTATGAGATTCTCAAGATTGTGGAGCCTGTGACTATTGATAGCACTCGTATGGGACTCCAATATTACTATGGATTTTAGCGCATCACATTTTTCTGTTCTTATTGATTTGGGAACACGAGATTTTGTCTCATTTTGATTATCTTTTTCGTTCCGCTTTTTAAACCTGGTTTCTTTTGAGACAATGTGGGTTGAGAAAATGAGAGGTGGGTTCTTTTTTGGGGGTCTTTTGTGAACATTAGAAAAGTTATGTCGCTGACGAGTCTTTTTCTTTTGCTTTCATTTGTTGTTTTAGGAATGCAAAACTGTGGTCGGGTGTCGGTGACTGAGCCTTCTTCAATGCCTGTGAGCGAAGCGGCTTCCCTCTCCATTTCACTTAGTTCCGAGCTTGTTATTCCGGTTTCAGTCAATCAAACGGCTCGCTTTAGTGTTCCAGCAAGCAGTGATGGCGCTCGAGTTATTGGCGTGTCTTTTAATCCCGAATTCACGGCTCTTGAAACCGAGACCGCCTTAATGGGGCGAGTGAGTATTGATTCCTCCGACCATAGTCTGACCTATGATCCACCTGTGGGGCTGATTGGCTACGATCAATCATTGATATTTGTAAAAGGTTCTGACGGTTCCTTGCTTCAATTAAAGGTTCTCTTTGTGATCAAAAGTGCAAGCCAAGAGAATTTCCTGGATCTGAATGCTCTTGTCTATGGTGATTCTGCAGAAGACCGAGTTTACTTGCAGAATAAGCTCTCTGGGTATGCTCCTCCGGGGATGAGCGAGATTTTTAACAAGTGGGGACGTTTTTCTGGAAACCTTTGGTTCAACTCCGCGGCCGACATCAAAACCAAGGAAGAATTGAGCTATTGCAATTCGGGCATAGATTCCGCGACAGGTTTATTTAACAGCTCAATAGATCCTGCAACTGGAAAGACAATAAATCCAGGAACATACGGACAGTGCGCAAACAATCCAGAATTTGTAGCGACCTCGTGGACTTTGCTGGGTGATCCGCAGCGCATCTATTGTGCGTCCAACGCTGGAAAGCTGACTGGATTTGTGAGTCCAATCAGCTTTGAGTATTATGAACATGAAGCGATTGTTACCTCGACCAATAGTGATGATGACACCATTGGTGTAGTGATTGCCTTCCATAGAGATAAGGATGGAAACAATCACGTCTTGGCGGCATCAAGAACCCATGGTGGCCTCGCGCCGGCATTGGGCTGGGCCGTGGTCTATTATATCAATGGCACTGTCAAAAAAGTGATTGGTGAGAGCAGTGTGGGTGGTGTTAGAAAAAATGGGACGACCGGTGGAACGGGATGGAGTGGGCTCATGAGTAAAATCAATGTGGTCAGGGAGGGGAATGTCATTGAGGCTGTGGCCAGTGAATGGGGCACTACGGAGAGTTCGCTGACTTTAAACCAGAGCAGTAAGATTAGCATTGATCTGAACGATGAAAGCCTGGGCCTTGGTCTTTTTAAGGGAGCCAGGCCCTATGGATATGTGAGTTATTCTCAACTGGGATCGGACTACCGAGGGGTGAACTTTTCAACGGGATCGACGGACACCTATGTCTATGATTTGTTAAATAAAATTGTTTATGAGAAGCAAGCCTCAGGGGCCTATCTTGAGCGAAGAGACTTGGACGCTTACACCCATATTGGATTTCCAAGAAAGGTTGGCAATCCAGATACCGGAAGAATCTATTTTCTTAATTCTAATAAGACTTTTAAGTTGATGAACTAATTTGTTCGGGCTTTCAGAGGGGAATGTCATTGGGGTCGACTAACGAGGCATCTCCTGACCGGTGTGAAGCCTCAGTTCGGCAGATCAAATAAGATGTTCCCATCCGCTGGCTCCGGCTTTTCTTTAACAGATCGCGGGAGTTCATAAGAGCGTCGATCGACTTTTTATCTGGGTTCTCTGTCCATTTGCATTCGAACAGATCCATCTGTCCTCCGGCCAAGGTTAGGAAGTCGAGCTCATGGTTTTGAGCGTCTCGATAGAACCAAATGGACTTGGCAGTGTCTGGATTCAAAGCGGCGCGCTTTCGCAGTTCTGAATAAACAAATGTCTCCCAGACGGCTCCCAAGAGGGGCGATTTTGGCAATGAAAGCTCATCGAGCCCGAGCAAAAAACATAAGAGGCCGGAGTCGTGGAAATACAGCTTTGGCGATTTCACCAAACGTTTTCCAATGTTTTCGAAATAAGGTTCCAGCAGAAACACTTGGTTCGATGCCTGCAGCACGCTGAGCCACTCTCCAGCAGTTTTCCCAGCGATGCCCACGTCCCGCGCAAGATCAACTTTGTTCAATAGCTGCCCGCTGCGCACAGCAGATGCGCGCAACAGGCGTTCAAAATCACGCAAGCTGGAAACATTGAGGATCTGACGAACATCTCTCTCCAAATAAGTCGCTAGATAGGAAGAAAAAAAATCGGCAGGGAGGAGATCAGGCTGTCGCCAAAGCTCAGGATACATTCCCCGCGCTAGCACCGCCGGCCAACTCGTCTGTCTTCCCACTTCACGTAAGCTTAGTGTCTCTAGCTCCTGAAGACCTGCGCGGCCGGCTAGGCTTTCGGCCACTTCTTTCATCAGCGGGAATTTCTGTGAACCTGTGAGGATATAACGGCCCATCGCGTGTCGATCTTGATCGACCAGGGCCTTCAGAGAGCGAAAAAGTTTAGGAGCGTACTGGACTTCGTCGACGATGAGGGGTGCCGGATGCCTTTGCAAAAAAGCCTGGGGATCATTTTCTGCGAGCTCCGCAATACTGGGCAAATCGAGACTGACGTAATTATGCCGAGGAAAGAGAGAGCGTAGGAGCGTTGTCTTTCCAACTTGTCTCGCTCCTGTGATGACCACGACGGGAAAATGAGACGCCAGGCGATTGATTTTGTCGGAAATATCTCTTTTATATTGCACAGATAGCAATCTATACTTTTCAAGTAAGAAATGTCAACTTTTCGATGACCTTATAGTGGTTGTGGGAGATTCTGATTTCTATGCTCCTTATTTGGACCAAAGCACTCACTCCACTTTAAGAATTTGATCAATATCCATCAAAGGGAAAATAGGGACGACCTTAAAGACGGGATCATATTTAAAGGTGAATTGACCCAGTCTCCAGATGGCAAACTCGGCGATCACCCATCCTTGAAAGTCGCCTTTGTACCTGCTTGAAACAACAGGGGAGTTCAGCAGCAGGCGTCTGTAGGCAATGTCTGACTGATCGAGAAAGGGGGTGGTGGGGTCGACAAGGAAGACGCCATTTTCTTGAAGGTGCCTGGAATAATAGGCTTCGAGGTCCGTGGTTCCAGCGGGAGCCCGCACGAGAGGGCCTTCTGAAGACACCTTCAGGAAGTCCTCTCGAACCAATTGAGAGCGATCTTCATCCTCTGTTTCGTGTCTCATCTTAGCGCCCCAGACCTTTGAGTTATTGATTCTTGATATGGCAAAGTTGGTTCCAAAATTTTGATTCTGATAGCAGTCGATGCACATTCCTCCACCTAAAATGATTGCCCTCGAGGACTGAATCTGAAGATTTGTAAGAGCACTTTCTTCGATGTACTCAATTGGACCTGTTATAAATACGGTCTTGGTTGAATGAATGCGGCAGCCTTCTTCCGACTCAATTTTTAAATGGTTCAGCCAGATCACTCCATCTACAAAAAGGTCCCCCTCACAAATCATGTGCTTGCCGGGATCGTTGGTGTAAAAATCCTTTCCAAGTTCACTGAAATGAACGAATCCGGAGAGTTCAGGAGAAGAGTCATTCCCTTTGGCAAACTTCATTTTGATTTTGTCATCGAGCTGGCCAGACTTAATGATTTCCTCACTGGTTGGAGCTCCAATGTAGATAAGATCCTTTTCAAGGACAGACATTTTTTTAAGATCACCGACACTTTTAGGAAAGACGACCTTCTCCATGTACTCTCGAAAAGTCGCAGCCACTTTATTAGCACCCTGTTCGACGTAATCGCGTGCGATAAGAAAAGAGCGGGGAAAGTCATTTGGAAGCTCATCAAAGGTGATCTTTGGTAAAATCACCCTGCCGTCTATGGATGACGTCGTCCAGCCGGCATTGGTTGGACTTCCTGCGGAGTGAAAGGGCGAGTAGGCATAGTTGTCGCTGGAATTTGCTCTGTTCTTTAGGAAGTAATCTTTTCCTAAAAGGTCGAAGGAGCTTTTATACCCGAAATCAGAAATAACATCGCCTTTCACTTTTGCATGGCAGAGGAGGCACTCAGCAGACCTTACGGCGATTGACGGCTGCAGATCTCTTAAAGGGTTTCTCACCTCAAAAATCAGCTTTATGACATCAAATTTCCTTTCAGAGGACTTGATAAAAAGTTGCGCAGATGTGGACCCTCGAAACCCGAAGTTCGGACTGAATTGAATGGATGGAGTGGGACCGTCAAGAATTTGAGCAAGACCTCCTTGAAGAGTCACATGGTCTTCTACCAATCCATCCGAGAAGGAGAGCTTCCCTTCAAAACGGAGATGCTCTGCGAGTTCGATGACTTTGACCTTGTTGACATCAACTAACACGGTCAGCTCTTTGAACTGGATGTCTGCAGATGACTCTGAGGTGGACGAGAAGTCGGTGACC
>Ga0100403_1001661_pt1 | contig 19388 bp, 21 predicted proteins | sample CryGeymet201501t_FD_83663 | JGI IMG/M metagenome (GOLD analysis project Ga0100403, IMG submission 83663) | Groundwater microbial communities from Crystal Geyser aquifers in Utah, USA - Crystal Geyser metaG 2015-01t | ecosystem: Environmental > Aquatic > Deep subsurface > Groundwater | place...
AAGATTTGATCTTCAAGGTCCATGGTTTTGATACGGGTTTTAAGAGCGTCAATGACTTTGTATTCGTGCCCAGAGTAGGTGTTGATGACAAACCAAGCAGCATCGATTGAAGGCTCGTAAGAAGAGAGTTTGAATAAGAACTCCTTTTGTTTAGTTTTAGTTGATGTTTTTGGCATTTTTTTAATTTTCTGATTGGGTAGGTTCGACTTGTAACTGAATGGACCCAGTAGCTTCTGGAGCCTGAACTTCTAGAACAGTTTCAGGACTAGTTTTTATTTGCCCGAGTAAAGAAAAGGATCGGGTAAATAAGTAGTCAAAAGCACCCAAAATCAGGGAGATAATGATCGAAATAGATATTACCACAATTGTGAGACTAATTAAAGTATCTTTTTTGGGCCAGGTGATGTGATGAAATTCGGCTTTGACCTCTTTTATAAATTGAAGAATCTTTTTCATAGGTGTATTTTACATCATTTGGTAAGGAAAAGATGATTAGAAATAACAATAATGCTCTTATTTTTGGATATTTTGTAAGCTATTGATATAATATGATATATGAAAAATTGCGGCGAGTGTATTGTTTTTAAAGACCTAAGCGATAGTTATTACTTAAATGCTTGCCCTGTGTTGATTAAGAGGAGTGAAGAGCGTGTTGATGTGAATTGCGACACTGGAGCTTGTAGCTATAGCGCAGATATTGTGGATTATAAAATTGGTTTAGAATCGAAAAAGAAAAAGGAATGGGTAATTTTACCAGGATTGAGAATAGGTAGGCACTAAGAGGATTTATAGAGTAGTAAAAGAGTTTTTAATTTAGGGTGTTAATATTAATCATGTCTGAGAAGATGATTGGTTCTGAGGTGTTAAAAACCGAAAAAGGTAATTATTATAAGGAAATAATTGGTAATTTTGAGAAAAAGAATTTTGAGAACTCTAAGGAAAGAGCAGCTGAGGTGTTAGGAAGTATCTTTAAAAAAGATACCTGTGTATCTGCTTTAGATGATGCCTTAACGAAAGAAAAGAATCTTAATCTTTTAAGTTTGGGAGATTTCTCTAATTTAGGGAATCCTGTTTCAGATAAAGCTATTGATGTTATGTTGCAGACTGTGGGAGTGGTGGACGACAAAGGTGATAAGGTTGGGATTAATGACTTGAAAGAGTTGATGGTTGATAAGACATACTATTTTGGTGAAGGTGGAGGTGAACTGAGGGTTGAGAGAGTGGGAGAGAGGGATTTCAACTTACTGTTTGTGAAAGGTTTGGAAAGGGGAGACTTAGAGGAGGTGTTGAAGAATATGGGCGAGTTAGATATTGTGAATAAAATTAAGAGTCTGACGAATAGGGTTAAAGAGGTTACGGAGGAGGAGGAGAAGTTGTTAATAGATAGTGATTTTGATGAGGAGGATATGGCATTAGTGGCTAGAGGTTTGAGTTTTGTTCGAGATGATGAGGATAATTTTGTTAGTGGGTATGGAATTAAGAAGAAATTTTCTTTTATAAAAAGAGAAGGAGGGTGGGACTTGGTGCTTGATGTCGAAGCTATGAAGGGAAGAGAAAAAGAGGCCTTTATTTATACTGGTACAGCGGAGAACTTGATTAATTTATTTGAAGAGAGCGGTTTGACTATTAGGTATCAGTTGCTTGGTCCGATTAGTGAAGGTGTGCTTGGCTATTGGGAAGGAAAAAAATATGGCAATGGGTTTTCAGGTTTGACGAGGAGGTTGTCGAGTTACATTGGTGGGCCAGAAGGTAGTAATAAGGATTTTTTGTTTGATGATTTTGATGATGAGTCAAGATTAAAACTAGAAGAAGGTTTGCTTAAGATAGAAGATAAGGCGGTAGAGATAGTGGCCAAGATGATACTTGGGTTAGTGGGGAGTGGATCTAGTAACGCAGACGAAAAAGAGTATTGGGGTGATTGCCCTTTAAGTATGGGTGGTGATGGTGCTTGTGAAGATTCGGAAGGCTATTTGGCTTTTGAAGATGTTGAGGGAAGTGTCGGGATAGATGATGACTTTGTTTATTACTATAAAAGGGGTGGTTATGGGACGGCTGATGGTTATTTCATGGCGATGTCTAGGAAAGAAATGAGTGTGAAGGGTGTACCTTTGCCAGCAGGATATTTATGTCGAGTTTCAAAGGAGGGTGCTGTAAAACCCATAAGGGTAAGTATGTTTGCTTTTGAAGAGGAGGATTCAAGAAGGATTTTTGGCAGTCAATTCAGGAAATTTGAAAAAGATGTTGGTAGTGATGAAGTGGAGCGTTCTTTTGCTAGAATTAGAGAATATTTGAGTAAGTAAAGAGTTCATTTTTGGATTGGATACTTGATCTATTTGAGTGTAGATTTGCCCAGTTATTAATAGTTGACAGGTACTAAGGGTAGTAGCTATCATGGAAGTCAGACACTAGAGCTAGTGTAAGTCTAGTTTCTAGAGATTATCCGTTAAGTATCAAAAAAAATGCTTTGTCCCTATTGTGGTTTTGATGAATCAAATGTTTTAGAGAGTAGAGATGCCAAGGATGGTAAGGCAACCAGACGTAGAAGAGAGTGTTTAAAGTGTAGTAAGAGGTTTACGACTTATGAGGAAGTGGGGAATATAGACCTGAAGGTAATTAAAAAGGATGGCAGACTGGAAGATTACAGAAGAGAGAAGTTGGAGAAGTGTTTTGATAAAGCAGTTTGGAAGTTGGATGAGAATGTGAAGTCAGGGCTGATTGATGAGATTGAAATGAAACTTTTAAATTGGAAAAGTGTAGAGATTCCAAGTAAGGAAATTGGAAAATTGGTTTTGGAAAAGTTAAAGGGGATTGACGAGGTGGCTTATATAAGGTTTGCGACAGTGTATATGGATATGAAAAACATAAATGATTTTGAAAAATTAATTAATAGTTATAAAAAAAGCAAATAGTTCTCATGGATCAAATAAAACAAAGACAAAACCAGTTATTAGATAGTTTGAGAGAGCCTAGTCTTTCTGATAATGCTAAATATATTGCAGAGACAAGATATTCAATGAAAGATGAGACGGGAAAGTCTTTGGAATCAATGAAAGATATCTTTTGGAGGGTAGCTTACAACATCGCCAAAGGTGATGAGAGATTCGGGAAGAGTGAAGAAGAAGTAAATCAAAAAGCAGTAGAGTTTTATGAGATGATGGCGGAGCAAAAGTTTTTTCCCAACACACCTTGTTTGGTGAATGCAGGTAAGGAAAAACAACAGTTATCGGCTTGTTTTGTATTGCCAATTGATGACTCAATGGATTCGATTTTGGAAACAATGAGTAATATGGCGCAGATCCATAAGAGTGGAGGAGGAACTGGTTTTTCCTTTACCAGACTTAGACCTTCTGGAGACTACATTAAGAGTAGCGGTGGGACAACAGTGGGGCCAGTATCATTTATGCAGGCTTACAATGATGTGACTTCTCAGATTAAGCAGGGCGGAGTAAGAAGGGGAGCAAATATGGGAATGCTTTCGGTGGATCACCCAGATGTATTGCGATTTGCGGTAGTGAAACTAGATGAATATTCTTTGACTAACTTTAATATCTCGTTGGCAATCACTAATAAGTTCATGGAGCAGGTGGAGGTAGATAAGAAGTTTTGTGAAGATGACTCAATACCTAGTGAAGTAATTGATGAAATCCGAGAGGCTGAGAAAAACAGGGATGTGGACGCTAGACTTCGAGAAGTAGAGACCGGAGTGGTCAAGCTTTATGAATGGGCAAGAGCAACAAAGGAGGGTGAGGGTTACGAATTGGTTAACCCCAGGACTGGCGAAGTGGCAGAGAAATTAAACGCTTACAAGGTCTTTAATTTAATTACAAGATTGGCTTGGCAGTACGGTGATCCAGGATTGGTCTTTATTGACAGAATGAATGATGAAAGATCAAATCCGGTACCAGCGCTAGGGAGAATTGAAGCGACTAATCCTTGTGGAGAGCAACCATTGTTGCCTTATGATGCTTGTAACTTAGGTTCTATAAACCTGTCTAACTTTGTAAGGGAAGATAATCTGGACTGGGAGGAGCTTGAGAGAGTAGTAAAGATGGGAGTGCACTTTTTAGATAATGTGGTTGAGATTAACCAGTTTCCAGTAGACAAGATTCGAGAGATGGTAAGCAAGACGAGAAGGATAGGTTTGGGAGTGATGGGTTTTGCAGACATGTTGTTTAAGTTGGGAGTAAGGTATGACTCAGAGAAGGGTATTGAATGGGCAGAAAAGGTAATGAGTTTTATTGACCAAAAGGCAAGAGAGGCAACTTCAGAGTTGGGAATATTTAGGGGAGCATTCCCAGCCTGGGATGTATCTGTCTTTAAGGACAGTGATTACAAGCCAAGAAATATGGCATTAACGACCATAGCACCAACCGGGACTATTTCGATGATTGCTGACACTTCAAGTGGAATTGAACCATTATTCTCTTTGGGTTACCAAAAGAACACGGTGGAAGGTAAGACTTTGTATATTATGAATCCAGTTTTTGTAGAAGAGTTGAAGAAGAGAGAGCTTTATTCCGAAGAACTTTTAGACAAGGTAGTTAAGAATGGAGGAAAGCTGACTGAAATTGAGGAAATCCCAACTGATCTAAAGGAAGTCTTTAGAACAGCACTGGAGATTGATCCGGAATGGCATATTAGAGTGCAAGCGGCCTTCCAGAAGCATGTAGATAACGCTGTCAGTAAGACAATTAACTTCCCCAGAGAAGCAAGCTTGGAAGACGTAAGGACAGCTTACAGACTAGCTTATTCACTAGGGACGAAGGGGATTACGATTTATAGATCGGGCTCTCGAGAGAAAGAGGTGATTCAGCAGGTAAAAAGTAATGACAAGAAAGAGGTGGAGATGTCTAATGAGGAAATAGTTAGGCCGATCAAGAAAAAGACCCCTGAAGCTGCTCGAGGAGTAAGAGTACGCAAGGCTTGCGATATGGGAAAGGTATATACCTCAGTTTTCTTTGAAGCTGGAGATGGTCCGGTTGAAGTCTTTGTGAATTTGGGTAAGAGTGGTGGTTACATGGCAGGAACAGCAGAGGTGACAGGAAGGTTGGCTTCATTGGCTTTGAAATATGGAGCAGAACTAGAAGAGGTGGCTGATGAGCTAGTCGGGATTGCTTGTGGTCAACAAGTTGGTTTTGGGAGAAACGCAGTTTTGAGCATGTTTGATGCAGTGGGTAAGTCCATTTTAGAAGTGGCTAAGGGTGATCAGTTGGAACTTTTTGAGAATGAGAAGGGAGATTTGATGTTGCCTAATTCTGAAAGTGAGGTTAAAGGAAACGGGAAAGCTGAGGAGGATGTCTTGCTTAAGCTTAAGATAGAGAAGGCAAGTACAGAGAGTAAGTTCTCAAGTTGTCCTGATTGTGGAAGCCCACTTTATGCGGAAGAAGGTTGTTTTAAATGTTCAAATGGTTACTGTGGATACAGTAAATGCAGCTAATGAGTGTAGTCACAAAAACAGGTGATGATGGTAAAAGTAGGTGGAATAATCAAGTAGTGGAGAAGGATTCTCCGCTACTTGAAGCAATCGGAACGATAGATGAATTGATGGCGGTGCTGGGAACTGAAATTAAAAGAGACCCTCAAAGAAGGGAATATATGTTGAGTATCATAAACAGGTATCTTTATAGGATCAGTGGAGTACTGGCAGGTTTTGAAGTTAGCGAAAAAGAATATTTTGAGATGATGGTAGAGGAGATAGAAAATGAGATAAAGAAGAGGGAAGATGAACTTGACAGGAGGGGAGAGTTTTTGACGGCAGGAATACAATTGGAAGCGAACATGAATTGGGCGAGGACAGTTTGCAGGAGGGCAGAAAGAAGATTAGTGACTTTGAATAAAGTCTCACCAATAGATCCTAATATATTAAAGTACATCAATAGATTGTCAGATTACTTGTTTTTGGAGGCAAGGAAAGACTAAAAATTTTTTAGGGGAAGAGAGGCTGATATCCTCCACTGTGCCGCAACCGTAAAGTCGGAATACCAAAACTTTCGAGCAAAAGTATGGGAAGGATAATTACTGAATTTAAACCTTATTTTAATGTCAAGGAAACCAGTCCAGAGGTGATTGCCAGAGCTTATCAAGAGGAAGCAGTTGGAAGGGACATTGAATACAGGACGGTTGAGGCTGAGGTTTATGCGAAAAAGAGGATAGAGAGGGACAAGTGGGAATATAATGGTCATGCAAAGGCAGAGAGAAAGGCAACTATTAATACTTTTGACTTAATGTCAGATGGTTACGAAATGGTGATATGGCTTAGTCCTAAGAGTGAGATATACGAAGAAGGTAGGATGACGATAATGATAAAGACGGAAGTGGATGGTAGAGAGGGTTTTGATCCTTGGGGAATACCGCTATTGGTTTCGGAAGAAAAAACAATGGAACTGGGGGAGAGATTACTAGAAAAGGGTGGGGTGAGTATGGATGGGATAAATGGTTTAGAGAGTTTGAGAGAAAATCCGATAGCTTTTAGTTTAGAAGAAAAAGGAGAGTGGATGGAGAAGTGTAGAGAGTTAATGCCAGAGTATGGTGAATTATGGGATTTCATTGCTGAAGGAAAGGTGAGGGAGAACTGGAGTAATATCTTAAAGGTGGTGGAGGAAGAGATGGTGGTGGCAAGGGGGAATAATGTGCTTTTTGAAATGGGAATGTTGGCAAGAGGTAGGAGGTTGAATATTGCTGGTGGGCATGGTGGGTCGTGGTTAAGTCAGTTGGGGGTAGGGGTAGGTTTGATGGATATTTTTAATAATGTAAATATTATTGGTAAAGGTGATGAAAGACTGGCTTATTGTGAGGGCTGTGGAAAGTATTATATGAGGAAGAAGGGAAAGTGTCCTTTGTGTGGGAGTGAGTCTCAAAAAGGGAGTGAGAGTAGGGGTGGTCATAGAGTATGGCTTAATTAGGATGCTGATTTTCTGTTAAGTTTGGAGATAGGAGAAAGATAACGGTTAAGAGTTAGTTTTTTAACTTGATGCTTTTCCAGAAATTGCTAAAATTAGATATGGAAAATATAAATAATCAAAGCAATCAATTAGTAGGTGGTTTATTTGCTTTAAGCTTTGTTTTAATAGCTTTAGCTTTTGTATTACCTTGGAATAGGATTGACTGGGGAAAGGTGTCTTTTGGCCAAGATGAAGTAGTAACTGTAACCGGTGAAGCTAGAAGTCAGGAGAAGAATCAAATAGCTTCTTTTTCGGCTGGGGTGAATTCTGTTAATGATAATAAGGATAAGGCTATTGAAGAAGTGAATAGTAAGATGGCAGCAATTATTGAGGAAGTAAAGAAGTTTGGAATTGAAGAGGATGATATCCAAACTCAGAGTATGAGTGTGTACCAGAGTGAGGAAAGTTATTGGGATGGAGGGGTGCAGAAAGCCCGAAAAGGTCAATGGAGAGTTGATAACCAAATTGAGGTGGTACTTCGAGAAATAGATAGAGCTTCAGAACTAGCTGCTGTTTTAACTGAGAAAGGAGCGAATAATGTTTATGGACCAAATTTTAGAGTTGATGACACTGCTAAGGCAGAAGAATCTCTTTTTGATATGGCAATCGAAAACGCAAGAGGTAAGGCTGAGATTATGGCAAAGGCTTCTGGGAGAGAAATTGGTAAGGTGATCAGTATAAGCGAAGGGAGTACGAGTGGTTTCAACCCATTACTATCTTCCTACAAAATGGAAGGTGCAGGTGGAGGAGCTCCTCTAGAAGGTGGTAGTACAACTATTAGCAAGAGTGTAACAGTAGTTTTTGAACTTAAATAAAGGGGAAATAGTAACTTTACAGAAGAATTTGCTTGTAGTAAGATCTGGGGATGGATAGAGAAGTTAAACTTTTGAGGCTAGAAGAAGAGTTGAAGCGTTACGAAAAGAAGCTTAAAGAAATGGAAAGAAATTGGGCAGCGACGAAGGGAGGAAGTAGATATGGGGATGAATATCTGGAAGTGCAGTGCAAGGTCTATCGAGACATGATATCTCAGGTGAGTAGTGAGATTCTGAAGCTAAAGAAGTCTAATTAGCCGTTATTCTTAATCCACTTTTCTCTTTTTAGATAGAGGAAGCCAAGGATGAGAATGGCACCAATGACGGTAAGAACAGATTCAATTTTGTCGAGACCGTGAGCCATGTCAGTGAAGGCTTCTCCCATTTGGAAACCAACGAAACCAAGGATGGTGGCGCGAATCAAAAGGGCAAGAAAGATAGTAGGGTAGAATTTTTGGGGTTTGAACTTGAAACCACCACAGAAGGCAGAGACGAGAGAGACAGGGACAACAGGAATGATAGAAGCGACAAAGACAAAGACTTCGTCGTTAATAGATTTTTTGAAATCGGAGCGAACTTTTTCAATTAATTTCCAAGAAATACCAATATATTTTCCAAATTGGTCGATTAAAGGTTTGCCGCCGTAGTAGGTGGTTAAGAAAACGAGAGAAGTACCAATGGTAGCTCCAATAGAGTAAGGAAGGGAGACTTTGGTAAAGATTTCCCAGATAGTGTTAAAGGAAAAGACAGTGTGGGAGACTAAAAAGGCGCCGCCAGCCATGGTAATGATAGGAGAGGGAATGGGAACAATAATCTGTTCAATAAAACCGCCACCAAGCATGGCTAAAAGACCATTAACCTGAATAAGTTCTAGAATACGATCGAGTATTTGGGTCATGGGTTTATGTTAGTAGAAAGAGAGAAAGAAGTAAAGAGAAAGTTAAAGAGAAGAGTAGATCATCGTTAGTTCTTCAAAAATTCCAAGGACATTATCGGCAAATAAATAGCCATCATTTTGGGAGCCATAATGTTTGAGAGCTTCACGAACATCTCCGTAATAATCAATGTATTGGCGGAGGGTTTTGGTGCCGGTTTTGATATTTGTTTCAGGATCGAGGAGTTCTTCAATACTAGGCCTGTCTTTAAAGCAGGGTCCGTTTATACAAAAGTGCTCTTGGGGAGGATTGTTGGGCATGACGCCCATAAGCCCGGTGGAACCATCGAAATTAATCTGATCTGAATTGCCTTGGCTTCGGTTTATAACAACAGCAGCGACAAGAGAAGGATCGAGTTGGTATTCCAACGAGTACTGAACTATGCAGGGAATGTGGGGATGGAGAAGTTCGGGCCAAGTTTGAGTAAGAGCTTCTATAGTATTTTGGGTTTGGATATCGGGGGGGAAGCAGGCAGGGTAATCGAGATTGTTTTCAGGTTGGGATTGGGATCGTAGAGAGAGGTCGTCTGGAAGGGGGGAGGATAGAGGGGTTGGAAAGGAGGCGATATCGACGCGAGCGTCTGGGCCAGAAGATAAAAAGACGGCAACTGTAAAACCGGTGGTCATTAAAAACCAAATAATGGTGGTTGATCTCCAATCTGTAGTATCTTCGGGTCGTCGTTCTGGTGACATAATATGGTGTTTTTAGTTACGTATTATAACAGTGCAAAGCTAAGGAGAAGGTAAGAGAGAGAATAACTTTATATAAACCGCAGAAAAGAAAAGTGATACAGTTTTTCATCTTTATGCCCTTCTTGGCCCTTTGCTAGTCTAATAGAGATGAAAGTAAAGCTAATTGCCTACACCCAAAGAGCAGAAGAAGTGGTGGTTTCAGCAATTAGACAATGTTATTCAAGCTTGGGGGCATTTGATTTACAAGAGAAGACTGACAAAGAAACTCGAGAAAGATTAATAAGACAGGTAATTGAATCGGGGCATACTTCAACTTTAGAGCATGCAACATTTACTTTTGCGATTGAAGGAGTATCGAGGGTGACGGAGATTCAGTTGATTCGACACCGATTGGCTTCTTATTCGATACAGTCGGGTAGGTACGTGAAGAGAGGAGAGGTTAAATATGTGATACCAAGATCGATAAGGGACAATGAGAAGCTTTTAAAAAAGTATGAGAAGTATTTAGAGAGTTGTAACAAAATGTATAACAGCTTGGTTGATAATGGGATTAAGGCTCAAGATGCTCGATATTGTCAACCACAGTCGCTACAAACAAAGATTGTAGTGACGATGAACGCTAGAGAGCTATTACACTTTTTTGAGAAGAGAATGTGTCTAAGAGCCCAATGGGAGATTAGAGAGATGGCAGCTTTAATGCTTAAGGAAGTTAAAAAGGTGGCGCCGATTATGTTTGAGAAAGCAGGAGCGAGTTGTGTGTCACAGGGGATTTGTTACGAGGGGAAGATGAGCTGTGGGTTATGGGAGAAAATACCAGGAGCAATATTAAAGAAAAGAGGAGGGAGAGAATGAAAAAAGAGAGAGGGGTGATTGTGGCAGTTTATGGAATGAACAATATCGGTAAGAGTAGTGTTTTGGCAGGAGTGAAGGAGGAGTTTTCTAAAAGTGGTTTGAGTGTAGCTTGTATTAAGTATCCGATATATGATTCACCGACAGGAAAGGAGATCAATGCTTATCTGAGAGAAGGGAATCCAAAAGGTTTGAGTGCATTAGATGCCCAGAAAAAGTTTGCTGAAAATAGGTTTGTAAATGAACCCAAACTTGTTGAGACTAGTAGACGTTGTGATTTAACGATTCTGGAAGATTATTTTGGAACAGGGATTGCCTGGGGAGAGCTTGCAGGGATAAAGAGAAGGATTTTGATGAATATTAACAGAGGTTTATTGATTCCGGATGTGTCAATTTTATTGGATGGAGAAAGGTTTAAAAAAGCGGCTGAGAAGAATCATATGCATGAAGGTCTTCCTGATGAGACTTGGAATAAAGGAAGAGAGATTCATAAGCAGTTAGCTAATAAGTATGGATGGAGGGTGGTTTCAGTAGTAAACGGAGAACTTGATAGAGAAATAAGAGATGTTTACGAGATTATTAATTCAGAGATAGCAACAAGACAGTATGTGTAAAATTGAATTTAAAGGGGTTAAATATGAAGTTCCAGTTTGTTTTGTTTTAGACGAAGGCAAGGGGGAACTATCATGTCGTGAGTTTTGTGTGGCTGGAAAGTGTGGTTTTAGGGCTAGTCTTCCGTATACATATGGGGATGTATATTCTAAAGATTCATTAAATAATAAGGAGGAGTAATGACAGAACATATAATTTCACATCCAAAGAATACTGAGTTAAAACCTGGTTGTTTCAAGCCGAGGTTATTGTGGCTTAGGGGTTGTAGATTGAGACGCGACTGTAAGTTCTCTGATGAGTGTTTATCTTCCGGATTTAAAATTAATGAGAAAGGAAGATTTGTTTTTGACGATGCTAGTTTTAAAAAGGATGTGTAAATAGAGTAAAATAGGGTATGGATAAAATATTTAACTTAATTGACTTAGAAGAAAAGAGGCAAAAAGAAACAATCCAGTTAATTGCTTCTGAGAACTTTATTTCTGATGAAGTTAAAAAAGCTTTAGGGTCGTCTTTGTCGAATAAGTATGCAGAAGGGTATCCAGGGATGAGATATTATCAGGGTAATAAGATAATTGATCAGATAGAAGAAGAAGTACAAGAAAGAGGAAAAAGACTGTTTAATCTAGAACATATAAACGTTCAACCTTATTCTGGTAGCCCAGCCAACAGTGCAGTATTAATGGCATTAGTGAACCCTGGTGAAAAAGTATGTGGGATGAAGCTTTCGGCGGGTGGACACTTAACACATGGTCATCCAAAGGTGACTTTTTCAGGAAAGTTTTTTGAAAGTGTGCAGTATGACGTGAATGAGGATGGGAGGATAGACTATAACAAAGTGCAACAGTTAGTAGATCAGAATAGACCAAAGGTGATCTTTGTCGGGACAACGGCTTACCCGTATATCTTAGATTTTGAGAAATTTGGAGAAATTGCAAAGAGGGTTGATGCTTACTTAGTGGCTGACATTTCTCATATCGCAGGGCTAGTAGTAGCGGGAGTGCACCCAAGTCCAGAGCCATTTGTGCACGTAATTACTTCAACAACACATAAAACATTGCGAGGTCCTAGAGGAGCTTTTATTGGGGTAACTAAAAAAGGGTTAGAAAAAGATAGTGAACTTTCCAAAAAAATTGATAAAGCAGTCTTTCCCGGGATGCAGGGTGGGCCACATATGAATAATATTGCTGGAATAGGGATTGCATTTGCAGAAGCAGAAAGAGAAGAGTTTAAGGAGTATGGAGAACAGGTGGTAAAGAATGCAAAAGCATTGGCAGAGACTTTAAGAAAAGAAGGAATAAAGGTTTACGGAACAGAGAATCACTTAATGGTGGTAGATGTAGGCTTTGAAAAAGGGAAGGAAATAGCAGAGAGACTAGAAGAGGTGGGGATAGTAGTGAATGCGAATACGATTCCTCATGACAAGGCGAGTCCTTTTAAGCCGTCAGGAATTAGAATCGGGAGTCCAGCAATGACAACAAAGGGATGGAAAGAAAAAGAATTTGAGGAAGTAGGAAAAAAGATAGCTAAGATAGTCTTGAGCGGGGAATAGAAAAGAAGAATTAAAATCCCAAAGAGTTTTGCTGTGTACACATGACCGAGTGGGGTGGGCTAGGTGCCCACCCCTTGTAGATTTCCTACCTGGTGACAATGGGTAGGAAATTTTGATGGTAGGGTTTTCTAACCCAGATCCAGCCGTAGGGCTGATCTGAGATACCCCAGCCAATTACATTCTCTTGAAATTCGACTGTTTTCTGTCCTTCTTCAAGTGTCAAAATATCGAAATATATCCAGTTACTGCTTGGACAGGAGATTTCGTTTCCGACTTTAATTGTAGTTATTCCTGGCAGGATTTCTCTGGCTATTGCACCATTACATCCAAATCCGTGGATCAAAACTTTTTTATCAGTTTCGAATATTAGTGACTCTGGGCCACCGGACACTCTTACGTTAACGGTTTCCTTTATTGGACTAATCACCAGATGGTGAAAGTCCCAATCATTTTCCCATCTTATTTGGGGCGTTGAGATATACTCTATGCCATTTACAAAAATAAGGATGGGTTCGTTTAGTCGAAAGCCAGGAATGTATGGAGTTATTGAAGTATCTACTCCATAGACAAATAAAGCACCAAAGACACCTGGGTTTGAAACTGTCCATTCGCCAGCCACATCTCCAGATGTTGTTCTGAACTGAATTTCGGTGCCTACCGGTGCTAACTCACCATTTTCTAAAAATATTTCACCAAATAGTATGGTGAAGAATGGAGTGTTTTGAACTTCTGATAATCCTTTAGCATTAACGCTATCGGTTGAAACGATTAGGCTAAAAACTATAGCCACTAAAACAGGAAAATTGAAAAACTTTTTAAACATTTTTTATATCTCCTTAAAATCAAATTTTGTCTTGCCCAATAGGTATTGGAGTGCCCATAAGGCAAGACAAAATAGTAGGGGAGATATAAACTCTTTGGGATTGTTAAGGTACTAGTTTTAACCTATAAATTAAAGCGCTTAAGCTTATAGATAGGTTGAAAACTAGCCTATATTATACATATCAGGTGTGTAAAAGTCAACATTACAGGATAGTAAATATTGATCTTTATTTTTGTCTTTTTAAAACTAGGAGTAGAGTGGTGGGGATGAGAATGAAGCCTAGGAATTGGAGAAGTTGTGGCCAGAAGAGAATGTAGATAGTTTGGTTTTGAAGGTTGTCGATGTTCCAGGAGATAGCCCAGTTAGTAGTTAAATAATGTTCTTTTAAGAATTGGGGTTTATTGTCTTTGAAAAAGAAGGCGAGCCAGTGTGGGTGATAACTTTGATAAAGGGTTAGGTAGTTGTTGGTGTTTTTTAGGTCTTTGATATTGGCTTTAATAAGAGTGTTGTTGGGCCAGAGGATTTGGAAGTCTGTGTTGAGATTTTGATTTGGGGATTGTTCTTCTGGCTTCTGGAAGGAAGAGGCGAGACTCTGATAAGGAACTTGGATGAGAGTGATTTGAGAAAGAAGACTCTTTGTTTCCTGGTGTCCGTAAGAGACAGCTGAGAGTCGTAGTTCGTAGGTGTCGAATTCGTCCATGGGAGGGATAAGGAAGTAATCCCAAGAGTCTGACTTGAATTCTGAAAGTTGATCTTCAAAAGTACAGAGATTGGTATAGGTGTTGTAGAGACAGAAGCGAAGAGGTAGTCCGGAGATATATTGGGATTTAATACCGATTAAGTAGGAATAAGAATGGGGGATGGGGAGGGTGAAGGAGAGGGTGTTGGTGTCATCAAAAGATGCAATTTCAAGGGAATTATTTTTGAGATTTAGCTTGGGGTTGGTGCTTAATAAACTTTGAATAGGATAACTAGTGCCAATGACTTGGATGGGGGAAGTGGAGGGACCTTTAAGATAAAAAGAAGATCCTTCTTGGATAACTTGAAGCTTAGTTTGGTCGAGACGGTTGTCGAAACGGAGAATGGAGCGGAAGGGGTAGTACTTGTCTTTGTCAGTATTGGTGGTGAGATAGTCTTGAGATTGATATTGGTAATCGAAATAGTTTTTAGAATAGCTGGGAGAGATAAAAGTGTTAATTTGTTGCGCTTTGAGAAGAGGGGTGTTTTTGTGGAGGGAGTAAAGCTCTAGATTACCGGATTCAAAAGCTAGGGTAATGTCGCCACTTTTAATCAGTTCATCTAAGAGCCATCTGATTTCGTTTTGGAAGGTGATTTGTTGTTGGTTTTTCTTGCTAGTAGCGATGTTGGATTTATCCCAAAGGAGGTATTGAACTTGGTATTTGTGAAGAGAGGAGAGAAATTGAGAATGGTTATTGGAATAGAGAGGGTAATAGAATTCTTGATAGGCCTCTTCATTTAGGGGTTGCCATCGATCAGAATCACGATCGAAAAAGGCTTGAGGAGAACCAAACCAAATGTGACCAGAACCTTGATAGCCCCAGTCATAATATTGCCAGCCAGAGAAGCTTTGGAGAGGGAGGGTGAGAACTTTTCCTTGAGGTAGAGATTGGAGTTTCTGGTTTAAGGAAAAATAGTCGGTGGGAATTTTGACTCTAACAATAGGAGAGATGAGTTGGCCTTGAAAATAGGGGAAGGAATAGATAAAGAGAGAAATAATAAGAATGGTGGAAAATATTTTTCTGAAATGATGGGAGAAGGAAGTAAAGAGTAAATAGAGGGTATAGGAAAAGAAAAGAGAGATTGAGAAGGTGAGAAGAATGGATAGTTTGGTAAAGACAAAGCGAAAGAGTTGTTGAAAGAGAGAGATTTTAAGAAGAAGGTCAAAGAACTGGGAGAAGAAGGGGGTGCGATTGGCGAGGAGAGCAAAAGAAAGAATAAAGAGAGGGGTGAAGGGAAGAAAGAGTTTGTTTTTTCTAAGAAAAACAGCAATTAATCCGGTAAGGGATAGTAAGAAAAGAAGATTTCCGATAACTTGGATGTCAAGGTTTTCAAGGTGCTGGTTCCATAGTGGCATGAGGTCTTGGGAGGAGCTGGAAGAAGAGTTGAAGGAGTCCCAGTTGAAGTAGAAACCTTTGATGAGAGAGGTGTCGGCAAGAGTACCGGTTTCACGATTTTTTAATAAAAATTCCTGAGAGAAGAGGCGATTAGTTTTATTGGTTTGGGCGATGGTAGTAGAGGTGGCAACGTAGTAGAGATTAGGAAGGAGCCAAAAAGAGTTTAAGAGAAGAGTAAAAAAGAAAAGTTTAAGAGAGTTTTTAAAGCTTTGGTGATGGAGGAGGGAATAGATGATTAAAAAGAGGGTGTAAAGGGCAAAAAAAGCGTACCAGAGGTGGGCGGCGTAGGCTTGAGGGGTGGCAAAAAGAGTGGTGAGGGAGAAAAAAAGGAGGTCTTTCCTTTTTTTATTCTCTAAATAACGTAGAGAAAAGAGAAAAATAAGAGGAAGAAGGGCCCATTGGGTGGGAAACATTTCAAAAGGAACGTAGAATTGTTGGAGAGTGCCCAGATTTAGAAGATAGAAGAGGGAAGAAAGAAAGGCGATTAAGGGGGCGATGAGATGAGTATGGGGGAGTTTTTTAATTAAGTATCGAATTAGATAATAGAAAGAAAGAGGTCCAATAATTAGACAGAGGAAGATATAGGAGTAGCGAAGAAGAGAATTGGGGAGGAAGAAATGGAAGATCCAGAGAAGAAAGACTCTGGGAAGATCGGCCATGTGGGAGTGTCCGGCTAGGGCACCGAGACCTTGATCGGAACGCCAAACTCCAAAAATGAGTCTGGAGAAATTGGTGGGGAAATCGAATTCGGGATGGAGAGTGTCCCAACCAGTGAGATAGGTGCCAGGAGTATAGTTACTGAAAGCAATGAAAAGAGTGAGAAGGAAAAGGAGAAGAGGATAGAATAATGGCCAATTAATGATCTTTTTCACTATAATAGTTTAGCTTAAAGTGAGGAAGATGGGGAAATTTAGTTAGAAGAGGGTCTGGATTTAGGATGAGGCTGGTCGTAAATAACAATTATCTATGTTGATTGCTTGATGATTGGGAATAAAGGTATACTTATTTGTGGTGAAAATTAAGAAAAGTTACTTGATATTAGGGTTGTGGATAGTAGTGCTGGTTTTAATAAATGTTGTATATTTGTCTCTTGATAGGAATCCGCCAGCTTGGGATCAGGCAGCTCACATAAAGGGAATTGTGAACACTAATCTATGGCTAAGAGGAGAGTTTTGGGGTGGTTTTAAAGAATTAATAAATAGTTTTTGGGGTTATCCGCCCTTGATGTATTTTTTAGGTGGTTTATGGTCGAGTATAGTGGGTGTATCGATTGCAAAAATTAGCTTTTTGAATACGATAGTGTTGGTGGTGGGAATATTTGGAGTTTATAAGCTAGCTGGGGAAACTAGCAAGAAAGAAGGGGTAGGGGTACTAGCAGCGATAATATTTTCTTTAATACCTGTAATAAGCGATATTTCTAGGAACATGCTCTTAGACTTAACACTGACAGTACTGGTGGCTTGGGGACTGTACTTTTGGATAAAGTCTGAGGATTTGTCGAAGAATAACTATGCTATTGGACTACTATTGACTTTAATATTTGCGTCATTAGTGAAACTGAACGGTTTTTTATATTTTGGAGCAGTGGTTCTGTGGATACTACTTAGAAATTATAAGAAGAAAGAGGTTTGGGGAAAGCTTATGCTCGGTGGTCTGCTTTACGCTGTATGGGTAGGGTGGTGGTGGATACTAAATTGGCAGAATAATATGGCTTATTTAGGCGGATTGGCGGGACAAGGTGAGGTTTTGACTGATCCGATGAACTTAGCTTCTTTTGATACTTGGATTCATTATTTTAGGCTTTTCTTTTTGAATCAGATGGGTGCAATAACGACAATAATGTTTTTATTGTCACTTTTGCTTATGCCAAAAGTGAAAGAGAATAAGAAGTTTCTCTTTTGGTTAGTTTTTAATTACATATTGTTGACAGTGATCAGGAACAAAGACTTTAGATTCACAATGCCATTACTGCCTTTGGTAGCTACTTATTTTGCTTGGGGTCTATTTGAGACGAAGCGAAAGTGGGTAATAGGGGTGGTCCTGCTATGGATGGGCTTTAACGTGGTAGAAAACAGTTTTAACTGGCCTATGAAAAAGCCTGTAGTGGTGTATACACCTACATTTTTAATGGGAAATGTGAATTGGGTTAACTTTTCTGATTACCCGATGAGGGAGTATAGAAGTGAAAGCTGGCCTAACGAGGAAATATTGGGGGATATTCCAAAAGGAAAGAGAGAGAAAGTGTTAGTGCTAATTAATATTGCAGAGATGAACGATAATACTTTAGGGCTTTATAGTTTGTTGAATAAGAGGGATGTGGAGATACACGGAGTATTTGAATGGGGGCAAATGGATTTTGATTATATAATCCTACCTGATCTAAAAACAGAGAGTGCGCCATTTTATGACACGATGTTGGAAGTAAGAAAAGAAGCTATAAATGAGATCTGGGGGAATATGGAGAGATACGAAATAAGAGGGGAGTATGAGCTACCAAACAAGGGAAAAGTATACCCACTAGAAACAAAAATAGCCCCGAATGTCGAGGCTATTTAAAAGGATTCGCTGAGATTTCATCAGCTCATCAGACCAGTTATTTTTAATTTACTGATTTCCTTTTTCTCTTTCTTCTTTCTTTCCTTTTTTTTCTTTTTTGCTTTTTGCCGCTGGTCCTCCCCGGAGGGAGGACCATTTGGTCGTTTTGCACTTTACTGAAGCGGGCTAGTGAACATCGTTTCAACGTAAGATTTTCCGTCGACAGCGACATCCCGAACCCGAACCAGGTCAGAATGGTTTGGATTTTCAAATTCTCCATTTACCACAATCATCTGGTTGACTTCAAGCAAGCAGCCTGCACCCCATCTGCCTCGGGTAAGTATGTCAGTTGCACCAATGTTTCGGACAACAGTGTACTCTCCGATACCATCGTCATGGACTTTAATCCATTCATTGTTGACAAATATTTCAATGTCGCCAGCGAATGTTTGTCCGGGGACTAGGGTTTTTTCGACATAGTTTTGGTCTGCTAATGGCAGTATGCCAACACAGGTTTCAGCTTGGGCAAAAGCAATGGGGTTCTGATTGTCAATTACCGTTGTTTCGTTTTTTACGGTTATGGTGGGTTCCGGTGTTGTTTCAATGAAGATGGCATTTGTGTTTTCTTGTTTTACAAAAGAATTGGAGTAAGCGTCGCATACCCAATTCGTTTTCGATGGATGCTGTTCTCCATCTGTTACCCAAAAAACATCGTTGTTCATGATGATTTTGCAACTTGGAATTCCTTCGTGTGTGAAAGGTAATTCTGGTTCTTTCCCATCACAAGCGCTAGAAACAATGGCCAACATGGCAATTACCAATACAAATAAGACTTTTTTAAACTTTAACATTAGAGGCCTCCTTTAGCCTTTTAAAATCCCCGGATCCGGTGGGGAGTTTTTTTGCAACTCGACAATCTGCGATTGCGATGAATCAAGATCTAAGAGTTTAGGTCCTAGTTCATCGCAGCCGCTTTGGATAGGGAAAGAAAAGGGGAGACTTCAAATGCTTTTTTAGGAAAGATTGAAGAAAGAGATTGTTAAGGTACTTTATTTAATCTTTGGACAGACGCGGTGTCTGTTTAAGAGTAAATAATAGTTTTGGCTAGGTTAATAGCCAAAGGAGAAAAGAGTTAAGGGTTTAGAGGAGCCGATAACCCCTGTCTCTCCTTTGACTACTTATTAATAAAGAGCAGAAGAGAAACGGAGTCAGTTGGCGAGGAGCCAAGAACCAACCCCAAGGATCTCTCTTCTGATCTTTATCCAAAACAATTTTAAAAGTGCGGTATATGAAGATAAAATTTCTTTATCTTTATATAGCCTATATTATATAATTAATGTCCTATAATGTCAAGTAGGACAAATAAAAACTCCCTCTTTTGTGGAGAGGGAGTTTTGAGGTAAACACTAATGACCAAATTAGTAACCTCGGGCAAGACGTCGGAGAAGATAGGCAAGTCCCAAAAGGGAAGTGCCGATAAGAGAACCAGTGACTAGAGGTGAAGC
>Ga0100403_1001662_pt1 | contig 19382 bp, 16 predicted proteins | sample CryGeymet201501t_FD_83663 | JGI IMG/M metagenome (GOLD analysis project Ga0100403, IMG submission 83663) | Groundwater microbial communities from Crystal Geyser aquifers in Utah, USA - Crystal Geyser metaG 2015-01t | ecosystem: Environmental > Aquatic > Deep subsurface > Groundwater | place...
AAACTATTTTTGTTTTTTTTGGCTGCAGGGTTTTTATGTCAGTGCTCCAAAGAAGGCGATGAAGAAAACTTCAAGGTCACACTTTCAACCACCAGTCCTCTAATTCGCAATGTGGAGAGATCGATCGGAGACACAACCGTTTCCCCTAATTGGTTCAATATTTCATTTTCTGTAACCAACAACACAGACAAATATGTAAAGATCGAAGAGGTCTACTTTTACTATACGGTCAACGGGGTAGAATCCAAATCCACCTACGACCTTGGAATCATGACTCGCACAGATGAAGGGGGCAACACCTACACCTATGTTGATTACTGCACTTACGTCCCCCAAGGCACGACCCAAGCTTTTAGCGCGTGCAGAACTGGGGCAAAACCCTTGGGTTGCGCGGCTGGCGACTCAACATGCGACCAACCAGCGGACAGTTCTTCCAGCACAGCTCCATATGCAGCCTCCTTGAATATGTATATCGGAGGGCTCCCGGACCAGGCTTCAAAAAGCAGTGTTTACCCGATTAGGATGGAGCTTGTTGGCTCATTCAAAGCCACCGCGAACGGAGAAGACATTGACCGATTTAATAAACGAGAATACTTCACAACGAGGTAGGACTCGGACTTTAAAAGATTTGATTATCAAAGACTTTTGATTTTTCCGTTGCGATTGAATATAAAATAGCCGCTCAATTGAAAATCTGCTGAATTTCGATCCAGTGGATTTTCAGTTGAGCGGCATTACTTGATCACTGCTTCTGTGAGCCTATCTCACCTCTGTCTCCTCTTACTGCGAAAGAGCGAAGGCCTCAGCAATGAAAAGTGAAAAGCTCTGTAAAACTTAATAAAACGGGACTGAAGTTGATCCTAAAATTGGAGATCTAACAAATAAAAAGTCAGAGACGTTCGCCTGAGATCTTATTTTGTTCAAAAGTTTATTTATAAGACGTTCATTGAACAGTCTAAACCGATTTTAGATGGGTCTTTAAAGCTATAAAACCATTTGCCCTTATCTATCCTAAGTCTAAGTGAATAGAGTGAGGTCACCAGCTGATTGATGACACCGACTCCAAAAAAGCAATTTCCTTTTCTCCTTCATTTTGAGCTCGCAGGCTCCTTGCCTTCACCCTCATTTTAAGGCCTAAAGGCCTTAAAAGCGCGTCACGCTTGAGGGAGGAAGCTCAAAATGAAGGAGAAAAGGAAATTGCTTTTTTGGAATTGGCACAGTTAAGACCAATTATAAATGGCCTATTTCTGAAAAATATGAAGAGGGATTCTCTCGGCCTTCCTAGAGGGCCGCGGGCACCACGTCTCCAGTGGTGGCCATGATTCTTGGAGTGAGGAAAATCAAAAGTTCATTTTTAGCTTTCTGTCTCGTTTTGGATTTAAAAAGCCAACCAAGAACAGGAATGTCCTTCAACACAGGGACGCCTTCTTCTTGGTAAGTTTCATCGACCTGATAAATTCCACCAATGACAGCCGTCTCTCCATCCTTCACAAGCACTTTTGTCTTTGCCGTTCTTGAATTGATTGGTCTTGAAAGAGTGGTCTGATTGTCAGGTGGACCTGGGAACTCTCTAATCACATCCATATCCATCATGACGACCCCATCAGAGGTGATCTGAGGGGTGACCCCTAATTTTAAATTCACCTTTAAACGATTTTCGGTTGTGGTTCGGCCGCCCTGAGGATCAACCGTCGTGATAACACTAATCACTTCGCCAACCTGACCGATCTCAGCCCTTTCGCGATTCATTGCCACCACCCGAGGAGAGGAGAGAACCTTCGCCGTGCTGTCGCTTTCTGCCAGTTGTAAAGCCGCCTCTAGACTCCCTAGGAAATCAAGTGTTCCGAACTTAAACCCAATGCTGTTGCTTTGAGAATTTAATGACTGCCCAACTCCGATGTTTGGATTCAGCTCCAAAGGCACACCAAAAGCCCCACCTGATCGAGAGAGTGTAATGGGGGACCCGGAAGCTCCCCACTTCACTCCCACAGAGGAGGAGAAACTCTCTGAGGCCTCCACAATTTTGCCCTCGATCATCACCTGGTTTGGCTGCACATCTAAGGCCGTGATCAACCGAGAAACTTTCTCAAGAATATCTTCTCTATCTGTGACCAGAATCGAATTGCTTCGAGAGTCTGCAACGACTTTTCCATCTTTTGACAAAAACTCTTTCAGCTGGGTTTGCAGTGCATCTACCGCCGCATAATTCACAGGGATGACCTTAACCTTAACCGGAGCATACTCTTTTTGAGTTTTTAAAATATTTCTCGCTGTTTCCGATTCCTGCTGAAGCTGCTTCATTGTCGATATCCGAAGAACGCTCCCCTGTCTCACGTAGCCCAAATCTTTAGTGCGCATCACAGTCACTAAAGCCTGGTCCCATGGCACCTTACGCAATTTCAAAGAAATATTCCCCTTAACATCTTCGGACAGAACAATATTTGCGCCACTCTCCTCAGAAATGAATCCGATCACATCCCGAATGTCCATATCTCTCACTTGGATAGATATTGGCCTTCCATAAAATTTTTGATTGCTTAGAAGGAACTCTTCTAAAGACTGTTGGGAGAGCGGATTGCTTGCTGAACTCTGCTCTTGAACGGGCTTGACCGAACTGCTGTTAGACGCTTGAGCGAAACCTTCTGTCGAACCTGCTGGCGGAACCACAACGAGAGAATTTCCCTCGACTTGAGTGGTGGGCTCGTATTTAAAGCCAGGCTTCATTTGCACAACAACGCGAACACTGTCCTGTCCGATGGACTGATAAGCGTTGATGCTTCCAAAACTCCCTTCGAAATCCTTAAGCAAATAAGGTCTCTTGAGGTTTTCCGGCAAGGCCGCTCCTTGAATTTCTACAACATACTGACCCGTTTCCGCATTAAATCGAGTTTGATGAGAGATGGCACCTGAAGCCTCTATGATGACAGACCCACCGGCCTGATTGGCAACATAGCGAATGTCCGTAATTTGAACATCAGGGCGTATGGCCGGAGCAGGAGCTGATTCAAAAGAGGGCTCTTCAAAAGCGGGGGTCTCATCAGCAAACTCTTGCTCCAGGTTGAACTCTTCAACGGGCGGCTCCTCAGCCAGAGGTGCCGGCTCAGGAGTTTGCACAACATCTTCCGCCTGAAGGTCATCGAGGTCCAGCTCATCAAAATCTTCAAAGGTCTGCGAATTGTCCGCGACCGCAGGTTCATCTGCGAAATCAAAATCCAGCTCTTCTTCTACAGACTGAGCTTCACCCTCCGGGGAAGGTCCAAAATCACTTTCCGAGAATTCAAAATCGTCGAAACTCTCAACATCTCCGGAGGCCGTATCAGATGGTCCCGTGCTGCTATCAAAAACCTCATCAGACATTTGAACTTCATTGAGCATATCATCGTCTGTGGACTGGGAAGATGTGCATCCAACCAGACCGATCAAAGACATTAAAGAAGCGTATAAAATTATTTTCTTAAAGTGCATCATCCTTGATACCTCATCTGCATTAATACTAACCCTGAATCTCGATCAAAACAAAGAAAAGCCTTAAGTTAGCGAGTCAGTTTTATCACCTTCGTCTCATACTCTACACCGGTTTCAGATCGAACTGCTTCGACAACAACAACTTCCCCTTCACGAATCGCTTCAATATATCCATTGCGATTTCCTATACCTTCGTCTCGTCCAATGACATGAACTTTGGAGTTTGGATCTGTAAACATCGCCTTTGGATTTTTTATATCCCACATCACACCGATCAACTGCAGCTGATCCAGTGGATAACGCTGAAGTGGAGTCAAGGGTGTCGACGAAACACTCGAACCTGAATTCGATGCCACCTCATAAACTTCAAAAGGGTCTCTCCGGTCTTTAGAGTCATAAATGTAAGGCTCAAGAAACACTTCTAGGGACCTTACGGATTCGGAAGTTTCGCTACTGTTCAACTTTGGAAACTCTGGCCTCTCCTCAGTGACTCGTTCCGGCGCTTCAACTTCCTCAAGGGTTTCTTCACCTTCTTGAGAAGTGGCCGTTTGAAGAAACTGAAGGGAAAGAAAGGCTCCTCCGCCAACAGCAAGCAATGAAACAAAGAGATAGGCGATCACTTCTCCAATGCGAACTTTACTCATTGTGTGAGTCCTCCAGACGCTGTCTTCGAGGCCCCCAAATAGCTGTAGGCATGCACCTCAGCCGTGAGAGTCACCAACTCTTCTTCGCCTTGCACGCCTAAGGTTTTAAAGATTTTGATCTTCTCAAACAGAAAGATTTGCTTCTTCTCAGTTAAACTCGACATGAAAGAAAGGATCTGAGTGAAAGTTCCTCGAAGCTCCAATTGAACGCCGATCTCCTCGAATTCAGTTAGATTTTTTCCAAAGTTATTTGTGCCTTGGACAACAACAACGGGCTGCATATTTTTAAGATCAAGGCCAGCAATCCGAGCTTCTTGAGAGATCATCTTCATCAGTTGTCCCATTCGAAAGTCTTCTGGAATAAAAGAAAGAAGCTTTTGAATGGAATTGCCCAAATCCAGAGACGCACTTTGAAAAGACTTCGCGCGCTGCAAACTCTCTTCGACCTGAGCCAACTCCCCTTGAAGCCTTTGAATTGTGGATTGGGACTGCTGAATCATTGCTCTTTGAGCCTCCCCATTATCATACATGGTGACATAATAGAGCCCCGCTAGGAAAAGACCCATCACCAAAGCTCTAACGAGTGTCAGGCGAGCGAACATCTCAGTGAGAATCAATTCACCACCTCCGAACGCGCCAAGATTTCAAATTGTCTCACCGCGAATTCATTTCTTTCGACAGGGGCATCTTTGACGAGGACCACATCTGAAAAATAGCCACCGGCTTCTAACTTCTTCACGAACAATGAAATTTCAGAATGCTCCGCGGATCGCCCTGCAAGGATATAATTTTCTCGATCTATCGCGATTTGCGTCAACCAGACCCTTCTGGGAATCGCCGACTGAATGTAGTCGAGGGATTTGATCTCTCGGAGCCTTCTTCTCGAAAGGGTCTTTAATAGATCTAATTTGTCTTCCAAAGTTTTTGAGTCCTGCTGAATCGAACCCAGAGACTGGAGTTGTGCTCGACTCTCATCAAGTTTGGCCTGAATAGAGCTGGACTGAGCTGAAATTCGAGCAGCTTCAGCTCTCAATTCGTCGATGTTCTGGCCCTCAATGAAAAGAAGGACCACCAGGCCCAAAAGAATCACCGTCACCTTAATGAGGACTGAGACCAACTGACTGGAGGAATTGTTCGTGGTCACCCCTCCAGAGTAACCTGAGTCGATGGCGTCGGCATTTTGGATTCTGGTTTTGCCTAAGTTGATTCGAATCATGCGTCACCCACTTTTCTCAAAGCGAGTCCTATCGCTACGGCCCCAAGAGTTTGCACCTCTTCCAGGTAATCCGCTGTAAACGTCTTCGGCTTCACCGAAATCTCTCTCAAAGGTTGAACCGGCTCCATAGGGAGCTTCACCTGCGCAGAGATTTCCTGAACCAAATTCAACACTTTAAACCCGCCTCCCGAAAAGTAAATCTTTTGAATGTTTATCCCCGGGGTGGTGTTCGAAAAGAAATCCAAACTGTTTTGCAACTCCTCAACCACCATTTCGTGACTGTACTTAATGGCAGCAAGGAGCTCCTCCGGATTTGCCGCGGAAAAGCCGGCTTCCATCTTTAGCGATTCAGCTTCTTCATGAGACACGTTCATCGACTTTTGAATTTCTGAAGTGTAAGTCAAACCGCCAACGGGAATATCCCTGTAAAAGACCACTTCTCCTTTTTCGAGCACCATGAAGTTTGTGACCGATGCTCCCATATCCATGATTGCAACCGTCATCTGAGAAATTTCTGGATGATTTTTCTGAACACAGTTTGCGAGAGAAAAGCTACTCAAATCAATCACAGCTGGAACCAGGCCAGCTCCCTGAATGGTGTCCTGACATAGGTAGATAGAGTCTTTCTTCGCAGCGACAAGGAGCACATCCATCGTTTCAGAAGAGCCACTGAGTCCATTTAAAATTTTGAAATCAATATTGACCTCATCCAAATCAAAGGGAATGTATTGCTCAGCCTCCCAGCGAATTTGACCGGCAATTAATTTTTCATCCATTTTTGGGATGGAAATTTTCTTTACAACAACAGAGGTCCCCCAAAGCCCAATAGAAACATTCTTTCGCTTAGACTTAAGATCCATCACCAAAGACTGTATCACTTCTGAGAGAGCCCCTGGATTTTGAATCTCACCACCGAGAATCACTCCCTCTGGGGTTGGGACCATAGCAAAGCCTGACAGCTGGGCGCTTCGTCCAGAAAAATTTATTTCACAGGCCTTGATCATACTTGATCCTAGGTCAATCCCTATGAGCTTCTTGCTCGAAAAGAACATGTGTTAGAGCCTTCCCCGATGTTTGTCTCAGTCTTAATAGAGCCTATCTCCCATTGAAAAGTAAATCGAAGGGCTTAGACAATGTCAATTCGTCCAGTCTAGCGTGGGAGAAGACTACTCAAATACCAATCCACCGCCACCTCTCCAAAGAACATGTAAAAGAGAGCGCCTAGAGCGAGATATGGACCAAAGGGGATGACCGCTTGAGCTCCCTTCCTATGGCGGAGATTGACCGCCAAACCAAAAAAACTGCCCCAAAGACTAGCAAATAAAACCACGACAGGAATTGAGGACAAGCCTAGAATTGCTCCGATCCAAGCCAGAAGCTTGATGTCCCCCCCACCCATTCCCTCTCGCTTTCTCAAATAAAAATAGATCACCGCAACAGACCAGAGCAGACCCCCGCCCACTAGAACTCCCAAAATCGCATCCACAAAGGAGCGGTCCGGATTGAAGTAGGCTCCGGCAAGGCCGATAGCAATTCCTGACAATGTAAAGAGATCTGGGAGTAAAAGGTGCTCAAGGTCGATAAAGCTCACAACGACCAGTCCGAACCCAAAAATGAGATACTCCAGCGTGATCCAACTCCAACCGAACCTGTAGAAGATCAGAGCAAACAAAGACCCCATCAAAAGCTCGACAAAAGGATATTTAAAAGAAATTTTAGAGGAGCAGTAAAAACATTTTCCTCGTAAAAAAAGAAACGAAAAAACAGGAATGTTCTGCCACCAGGCAATGACCTTTGAGCAATTCGGGCATTGACTCCGCCCTAGAACAAATGACTCGCCCTTTGGCCATCGATAAATAACGACATTGGCAAAACTGCCCCAAAGAAGACCAAAAATAAAAACCATCAATAGATCAAGCAACTAAATCCCTTCTTTCAAATAGAAACGAAGCTAAAAAAAGATAAACAAAAATCCAGAGAAACCCAGTGATAACGGATCTGCCAAAATCTTCTGGTGTTAAGAACTCTTGGTAAACAACAAGGGTCCTCCAGTTCCAGGTTTCTAAATTGGGAAAAGCTCCCGAGAGAAACTGGTGCAAATAAAACAACACTCCACCCGGGCTCTTTTCAACGAAGTGCTCTAGAGTTTCAAACCAATGACCAATTAAAAAGAGCGCAAATCCACAAAATACAGCAACGGGAGGCCTTAATTTTTGATCAAGGAGGGACATCAGAGCAATAAGAAACCCGCACTCGATCCATGTTCCAAAAGCTGATAGGAAGACTTCGAAAAAATAGAAGGCTCCAAAATACAGAAGACAAAAGGAGAGAAACATGGCGCAAACAAATGCTGTGAAGAACATAAGGACCCATAAACCAAAAAATTTTCCAAAAAGGTACTGAGTCCGCGAAAGGGGTCGAACCAAAAGGGTGAATATTGTTTTTCGCTCAATCTCCCGATGAATCAGTTGGGAGCCAAGAAGGATAGAAAGACCAACCATCGAGATATGCATGATGGACAAGCCAAAATCCAAGCTCATTTTGATCTGCTCAGCAAAGCTCAGTTGGCCCAACAATAAACTAAACAATGACATTAGAAAAAAAATAACAAGCAAACCATGAAGAGTTCGCTCCCTTAAGAGCTCCTTGAAAGTCACTAAAGAAACTTGAACAAGTGAATTCACGTTTTGCCTCTTTCAGCCCGATTGATCTCTGAGAACAGATCCTCAAGACTCTGCCTTTGAGGGGACGCTCGACGAATTGTCGCTCCCGATAATACCAACTCCTTAAGCTTTGCATTGAACTCTTCTTCCGATTGAACGTTCAGGGTGTTCAATTCATCACTGTTTCCAGAAAGGTCCTGCAACTGAAAAAATCTTCGATTTTCAGGAAAGGCCTTTTCCAACTCCCCACAATACCTCACCTCACCTTTTGACATTAATACCAGGTCATCACAAAGATTTTCTGCATCATCTAGCAAGTGAGTGCTGAAGAACAAACTGACTCCTTGGCTCGCAACCTTTAGCAAGATGTCCTTCACCAACTTTCTACCATCTGGATCTAAACCTGACATCGGCTCATCTAAAATGAGCAGTTCTGGACAATGAATAAGAGCTTGGGCAAGCCCCACCCTTTGAAGCATTCCTTTTGAGTAATCACTAAGTAAACGATGGGCCGCCGGACCTAACTGAACAGATTCTAGGAGACTCAAGATTTCCGCTGAAGTGGTCTTCTTTTTGGAGAGTCGGGAATGAAATTTCAAAAATTCAAAACCCGAAAGAAACCCATAAAAGTGAGGTTGCTCGGGCAAATATCCCACCCTTTTGCGAGCTTTCACCCCAAAACCGGACTCCCCAAAGAAAGAAAACGACCCTGAGTCAGATGGTGTGAACCGAAGCAAGCATCTGAGCGCGGTGGTTTTTCCTGCACCGTTGGCCCCGATAAACCCCGTAATCCTTCCCTTCCGAACTTGAAAAGACGCTTCTCTTAATGCCGAGACCGAGCGGGGAATGAAACCTTTTCTATAAGTTTTTGAAAGTCTTTCGACTTCGATGACCGTTTCCACAAACCAATCATAAAGAGGAAACGGTGAACTGACTAGTCCTTTGATTTTTCAGCGCCAGCAAAAAGGCCTCAGCGGCGTCACTCTCGGTAAGACAAGGAATGGAATAGTCCACACAACTTCTGCGAATTCCAAAGCTCGCCTCAATGGATTGACGTCCCGAAGTGGTGTTGATCACGAGCACGACTTCTCCTGAGCGAATTAAATCTACGCAGTTTGGTCTTCCTTCATGAACTTTTTTGACCACTTCACAAGGAACTCCATGGGAGTTTAAGTACTCTGCTGTCCCAGATGTGCCGGACAAAACAAAATCGAGCTTTAACAAATCCCTCACCAAATGAAGCAAAGGCTCTTTGTCTTTTTCTCTAAGGGAGAGAAACACTCGCCCCTCTTTGGGAAGCTGAATCTGACTGGTCACAAAGGCCTTCAAAAGAGCCTCACCATAATCTGCACCACGCCCCATGGCTTCGCCCGTCGACTTCATTTCGGGTCCAAGGATCGAGTCGGACTCAGGGTATTTCTTAAAAGGAAAAACCACACCCTTTACGCTGACCATTTTTGCATCTCTCCAGTTGTACTTCTCCGGATGCACTTCGAAAGCCTTGCGCTGAACCATGCCCTGAACCCCCAAATCAACGAGAGGCACCTTCGTCGCTTTGGCAATAAACGGGACACTTCTTGAACTTCGAGGATTGGCCTCAAGAACAAAAACTTGATCTGACTTGATGGCCAATTGAAGATTCAAAAAGCCCAAGATGCCTAGCTTCTTAGCGATCTCGATACTGATAGCCTCTATTTTCTCTTCTGTTTCAGGCTTCAGTCTTTGAGGAGGAACAACACCCATGCTGTCTCCGCTGTGAACTCCTGCCGCCTCAATATGCTCAATAATCCCACCAACAACGGCCCAATCCGGTCCACAGGCCAGATCCACATCCACTTCCAAAGCGTTCTCCAAAAAATGATCCATCAAACAGGGCTTGTCTTTAGAGATTGTGTCCCTATGGCGAAGAAAATAACTCTTCAATTCCTCTTCAGATTCAACGATCTCCATTCGTCTTCCCCCAAGGACATAGCTGGGGCGACAAATGATCGGATACCTAATTCGTGCTGCAAGGGTAATGGCCTCTTCAATTTGCGCCGCCATTCCCGCTTCGGGCATCTGGACCCCAATCTCTTGGCAGATTTCAAAAAATTGCCCGCGATCTTCTGCGCGGTCGATGGTTTCAAGAGAAGACCCCATCAGTTTGTAGCCACGACCAACGAGCTGGCTGGCCAAGTTGATTGGCGTCTGACCACCAAGCTGAGCCACAAAAGACTTCGCTTCACAATAATCCAAAACATTTGCAATCGACTCTTCTGTGATGGGCTCAAAAAACAAAGCGTTCGACGTGTCATAGTCTGTTGAGACTGTCTCCGGATTGGAGTTGATCATCGCAACAAAATAGCCTTGGCGCTGAAACTCATTCACACTGCGAACACAGCTATAATCGAATTCCACACCCTGCCCAATACGATTGGGTCCACTTCCAATGAGAGCAATCACCGGACGGTCTTTATCTTCTTCAGAGAATTCCATGACCTGAGGAGAGGTCCAATAGGTTGAATAAAAGTAAGGTGTACGAGAGGCAAATTCTCCTGCACAGGTGTCCACTCTGAAAAAACCTGGTCTTAATCCAAAAGCCAATCTTTTTTCGCGAACCTCTTCTTCCTTTTTATTTGATAACACCGCAATGGCCGCATCAGAAAAGCCCATTCTCTTTGCGGACAAGAGGTCCTCTTTGTCAAAATTCTTCCAGGCTTTAATCTCATTTTCTTTCTGAATGATTTGCTCGAACTGTTCTAGAAACCAGGGATGAATCTGGGTTAACGATTGAATCCGTTCCAGAGTGATTCCTTCACGAAAACCTTGCAAAAGATGATAGATGCGCAAAGAATTCGGGTGAGCCACTTTCTCTTCTTCATAATTGACCTGGTAGAAGCCCACTTCAGAGGCTTCTAGCGACAAAACGGCTTTTTGAATAGACTCTTTAAACGTTCGACCAATTCCCATGACTTCGCCCACACTCTTCATTTGAGTGTTGAGAGAATCTTTTGTTCCCGGAAATTTCTCAAAAGCAAAGCGAGGAATCTTGGTGACCACATAATCCAAGGCCGGCTCAAAGCAAGCTGGAGTGCTTTGAGTGATGTCATTTTTAATCTCATCCAATGTGAGTCCCATAGCCAATTGGGCTGCAATTTTTGCGATGGGAAATCCTGTGGCCTTACTCGCCAGTGCAGAGGATCGACTGACTCGAGGATTCATCTCAATGACAACTCGCTCTCCAGTTTCCGGATGAACCGCAAATTGAATGTTCGCTCCACCGGTCTCCACCCCAACGGCTTCAATAATCTTACGAGCCTCATCGCGCATGGCTTGGTACTCACGATCAGAGAGGGTCTGCTGAGGCGCCACCGTGATGCTGTCTCCCGTGTGAACACCACAAGGATCCACATTTTCAATCGAGCAGATCACAACAAAGGTTCCCGCTCGATCTCGCATCACCTCTAGCTCAAACTCTTTCCAACCTAAAATGCTTTCTTCAACTAAAACTTCTGATGTGGGGCTTTCGTGAAGAGCTTGAGACAATTTCTCTCGGTACTCTTCCTTGGAGAATGCAATTCCTCCGCCGCCTCCGCCGAGCGTAAAGTTTGGACGAAGAATCAGAGGAAAACCCAATTCGTCACCCACTTCCATGCCCTTTTCGAAAGTTCGAACCATTTCCGATTTGGGATACTTGGCACCGATTTGATCCAATATGCTTCTGAACTCTTCCCGATCTTCTCCAGCTCGAATCACCTTTGGATCAGCTCCAAGGAGCTTCACCGAGTGCTTCTTTAGAATTCCCTGATCATAGAGCTCAAGAGCCAAATTCAAAGCGGTCTGTCCGCCCAGGGTCGGAATAATTGCATCGGGCTTTTCTTTTTCAATAATCTTTTCTACAAACTGAGTTTTAAGTGGCTCGACATAAACCCGCGTGGCAATCTCTGGATCTGTCATGATTGTCGCAGGATTCGAGTTGACCAAAATGACCTCTAAACCAAGACTCATCAGAGACTTGCAAGCTTGAGTGCCCGAGTAATCAAACTCACAGGCCTGCCCAATGACAATAGGGCCACTTCCTAGGATCATGACTTTCTTTACATCTTGACGAATTGGCACTTTAAAACCTTAACTTTGAGTCGTTAGAGTAAATGTCTTTCAGCTTTAAATGCTTGTACCTGTCATGCTTGCACTTCATTTGAAAGAGCCTGAGCAGCAGGGCCTCTCGCCCTTCATCCATGGGCTGGTCTTTGTTGGCCTTTTTGGTGGCCCGAATCTCCTTCGTAATGAAACGGGAAACCTCTTCCGGGTGAAAGCAAAAGGAACTTGAAAAAATAAACCCATCTTCATGTGGGATCAAACGAGCTTCAAAATACTCTTTGCCGTCAAATCCTGCCGTGATGTGAGAGTCTTTGATGACGTATTTCAGTCCATTGAAGAGGTCTTTGACGTAAACATCATTTTTTTTCAATCGAATAAATTCAAATAGGCTATGTCTGTTGTTTTTTAAATTTTGAAGGGATGGGCGCTCCTCTTCCGAAATTTTAAAAGTAGGATCGTTTAAAGCCGCCTCGATGGGAGTCATATTTTTATTTTTAAGCACTCGGGTAAAAACATACCAATCAGAAAACTGGGCCATACGCTGGTCGAACTGAGGCGAAGTCTCATCAAATGCGCCAGCCCATTCAGAAAACTGAATCTTCGCCTGCCCAACCTCTTCGGTGTACTCAAGGCCTGTAAAGTGCTGCATCACTCGATCTATTAAGTCTTCGTATATCATTTCAACTGCTTTACAAAATAATCAAACAAGTTCACAGAGTCATGAGGGCCAGGATGACTTTCAGGGTGAAATTGCACGCTGAAAGCTTTCTTATCCTTTGTCTCTATCCCCGCTATTGTTCCATCGTTTAAATTCCTGTGAGTGACCCGAACATTTTCCGGAATCGATTCCTCTTCTACAGCATAACCATGGTTTTGGCTGGTCATATAGACTTGAGACAACAAGTCATCTTTTATTGGATGATTTGACCCTCTGTGCCCGTATTTTAGACGAAAGGTCTTGGCACCAAGAGATCGACTGAGAATTTGATGGCCCATGCAAATCCCAAAAATAGGCCTCCAGCCAATAAGAAATTTTAAATTATCAGAGGCCACCTGAACCTCCTCGGGGTCACCTGGCCCATTTGAGAGCAAAAGGCCGTGGGGATTGGTGGACTTTATTTCCTCCACACCCGATCGACTTGGAACGAGCACCACTTCTGAACAGCGGGCTCTCAATTCTCTCAAAATGTTCGTTTTGCATCCAAAATCAATCACACAAACTCGAGGGCCATCAGCCTTGTACCCTGGAAGAGTCTTTTTCGCCTTCACCGAAACATGGTGGGCCCAATCAGAATCTTTGTTTTTCTCTTGGGAGATCAGTGCTTGCGCCTTTTCTCTTGCTTGCTCGAGAGTCTCAGCCTCAACTAGGGCCCCCCAACAAGTTCCCCTCTCCCTCAAAAGAAGGGTGAGAGAGCGAGTGTCCAATTCAGAGACAATGGGAACACCAGCTTTAAGTAACTTCTCTTTCCAAAAATGATCTCTCGTTGAGTCTTGGATTTCCAAACACACAAAGCCATGAATCCAAATCCGATCAGACTCCCAAACTTCGTCATCTCCACCATAGTTCCCCTGCTGAGCCGAAGTGGTGATCAGGATTTGAGAGTAGTAGGAAGGGTCTGTTGCCATCTCTTCATAGCCGGAATGACTGGTGTTGAAGACCAACTCCCCGGCTCTGCCGGACCCACCATGCCATTTTCCGGGAAATCCTTCGCCAGATTCAAGAACAACATAGCCTTTCGAGTGTTTCACGCCTTTTGGACCTCAAGACCAAGGACAAAGGAGACCAGCGCCGCTCGAACAAACACTCCGGCAGACACTTGATCAAGAACCTTACAGCGAGGCTCGTTCAGGACATAATCAGAAAACTCCACGCCACGAATGACTGGACCCGGATGAAGTAAAATCCCTTTTGGATCAAAGATCTCTAGTTGATCGCCACCAACCCGGTAGCGCTCTCGGTACTCGGCAATAGAAAGTCCAAGTCCTCTTTGAGAGTGTCGCTCACGCTGAACCCTTAAGCCCATGATCACAGTCGCCCATCGCACACCCTCTTCTAAAGTAGAAAAGGATTTCACTCCCTTCCATAGCTCCTGCTGAGGAATAAACTCTTCTGGCGCACAGTAAGCAATCTCCGCTCCCATTTTCTGAAGCAAGATCAAGTTGGAATTGGCCACCCGTGAGTGCAACACATCGCCAACGATGAGAACCTTCTCTCCAGACACCTGACCTCGATGTTCTAAAATGGTGTAGGCGTCAGAAAGCGCTTGGGTGGGGTGCTCTTTGGTTCCCACTCCACCGTTGATGATAGGACAGCCTAAGTTTGCAATGGTGGCCTCAGCCTCTGAGTCTTCATTAAAACGAGTCACCATTGCATCGGGCATCATTGCCGCAACATTTCGTAGGGTGTCCGAGAGGGTCTCCCCTTTTGAAAGACTGGCTACGCTCGGGTTATCCAAAGTGATCGTTTTTAGACCCAAACGGTAGCAAGCCATTTGAAAACTCAAGCGAGTTCTCGTGGAGGGCTCCGCAAAAACCAAAGCGACAACCGGATCACTGGTTTTGATCAGATGATTAAGCGTGCCCTTCTTTTCAAACTCTTCCTTAAAAAGGCGAGTTCGGTCGAAGAGCTGATCGACCTCAGAGTTTGAAAGTTGGGATGAGGATAAGAATGATGATTTTTGTAAAGACATTGGCGGAGAGAATAGCTTTAGGACCCATCTTTCGTCAATGAATCGCCATCAAAGTCCGATCGGATCTCCACCCACCCTGGTTCGGATCTATGGAAATTAAAATTCTAGATAAGACAGAGCGAATCTGAGCCACAGAGACCTCCCCGAGCTCATCCCCCTCCAAATAATAAGTCTCCGGACTCACAACCAAAGCCTCTGATCTGAGCTGCGTCGCGTCCGAAAGCACCAGCTCCTGCAGAGTGGTCTTATTGATCGCCACCTTAGGCCCGGAGAAGTCCAATCGATCGCCCTCCACCCCAAGGATGCGCCCGACGCACAATCTTCTCTGAATGCAATCATAGACCACGAAATCTCCACGACGAGGTGTGCTTGTCTTGATCCCGACGACCAAATCTCCCCGTTTCAAATGGGGATCCAAGCGATCCGTTTGAATAATGAGAGTCTGAATAAGGAAGAGTCTCAAGACTAAGCCTAAGACCAACAGAGGAAGCAGGGTTCGAAAAAGACGCTTACTCCAGCCCATGAAAGAGCCTCTTCCAGCGAAGCTCCAAAGGGTTACAGATCATGGAAATAACAGGAAGCGTGTCCTGGCAACTGAGCCAAACAAAAAGCGCTTTACCCATCAAATTCTCTCTTGGGAGCGATCCCCAAAAACGACTGTCCTTGGAGTTGTCCCGATTGTCGCCCATCATAAAGTAAGTTCCCTCAGGAACTCGAAAAGGCTGTGCCCAAGTTCTTGGATTGCCCTTAAAATGAAGAAGTCTGTGTTTGTGCTCCCCCACCTGCTCCTCATAAAAATCAAAAAATTCAAAAGATCCCTCAAGGTCCGTTGAATCCACAGCATAATAGGGGGCTTGAGAATTTGGATCCTCCGGATTCACAGACAATTCCTTTCGCGGAATTTCTGAGCCGTTGACAACAAGTTGCCCGTCGTCGTTCATTTGAATTTCATCACCTGGAAGGCCGATCACTCGCTTAATCATGAAGTAAGACTCATCAACGGCTTTGAACACCACGATGTCTCCTCTTTCAGGGCCATCGAATTCCACGATCCACGATTTGCTGAAAGGCCACCGAATTCCGTAAGCCATTTTGTTAACTAGAATATGATCATGTACAAGAAGAGTCGGAATCATGCTTCCCGATGGAATCACGAAGGGTTCAAACAAAAGCCAACGAAATGCAAGAATGGCTAGAATGGCTCCGAAGAACGAAAAGAATCCATCGCCAAACTTTGTTTTTTCATCTTTTTTGTTCGCCACTTGAGACTCCTAGTCTACCAATTGAAAAATACGTTGCCATCGAACTTTTCGAGGATCGCATAAAAAGGGCACGAGAGGCAATGTTTCATCACAGCTCAACCAGATCATTGATGCACGACCGACAATGTCTTCTTCGCTCACAAATCGATCTGGGGCCCATGTTCGCGAATCATCTGAAAGATCTCGATGATCCCCTAAAACAAAATAGGAGCCATAAGGCACTTCCAAGGGGCCAATTGGAGCCGATGGCGCCGCATTTGTCCCGTAGAGAACTCCATAGGAATTGTCGCCCAATGTCTCAATCCAAAGTGGATTTCCTTCTAACAAAAGGTCTCCCAATGGAGCCAACTCCTTTGGGTTTGGAGCCCGTCGCTCAACAAGAGTTTCATTCACATAGACATGATTATTTTCGATGAATATCCGATCTCCAGGAACCCCAACAACTCTTTTTATATAAAACGGACCCGAGTCCTCTTGACGCCGAAAAACGATCAGTTCCCCTCGGCCGGGCGTGCCCCATCTTAATATCCAATCCGAACTAAAAGGCAAACGAACTCCGTAAACCAGTTTGTTCACAAAAATGTGGTCGTTTGAAAAAAGAGTTGGGTTCATGCTGTTTGTTGGAATCACATAAGCTTCAACAAACGCCCACCGAACAACAAGAGCCAACACGACAGCCAAGATAAAAGATCCAAGACCTTCAGTCCAAAAGCGCACAGACATTTTTACTATTCATCCACTTTGAGAATGGCCAAAAAAGCTTCCTGGGGCACATCCACCCGACCAATAGACTTCATTCGCTTTTTACCTTCTTTTTGTTTCTCTAAGAGCTTCCGCTTTCTAGATATGTCTCCGCCGTAACACTTTGCCGTCACATCTTTTCTCAATGCTCCGATCGTTTCACGAGCAATGACTTTGGCACCCAATGCGGCCTGAATGGCCACTTGAAACTGCTGACGAGGAATCAGTTCCTTAAGCTTAGCCGTCAAGGCACGCCCTCTTGGGGTCGCCTTTGACTTGTGAACAATCAAAGAAAGAGCATCCACTGGCTCCCCGTTAATTAAAATATCCATTTTCGCTAAATCAGACTCCTGATAATCCATCAACTCGTACTCCATACTCGCATAGCCCTTTGAGATGGATTTCAAGCGGTCATAAAAATCCATAACCATTTCATTGAGTGGAAGCTGATACTCGATGATCACTTTGGTGTCGCTAATGTATTCCATTTTGATCTGCATCCCGCGCCGATCTTCACAGAGTTTTAGAATGCCGCCAATGTATTCGCTAGGAGTGTGAAGTGTTAACTTCACCGTAGGCTCTTCCATCTTATCGATCATCGTCGGCTCTGGAAGCTTCGAGGGATTCTCCAAATCCAAAACCTGCCCATCTGTCGTATGAACTTTATAAACCACGGAGGGTGCGGTCGTGATCAAATTAAGATTGAACTCTCTCTCAAGTCGTTCCTGGACTATTTCCATATGAAGAAGACCTAAGAACCCGCAGCGAAAACCAAACCCGAGAGCAACTGAAGTTTCCATTTCGAAACTCAAGCTCGAATCGTTCAAGGCCAACTTGTCGAGAGCATCTCTTAGATTTTCAAAGTCTGATGATTCCACCGGAAAGATTCCAGAAAACACCATGGGCTTCACTTTTTTAAATCCAGCTAAGGCCTTCGCGGCTGGACGTTTTGCATGGGTGACGGTGTCACCGACCTTCACGTCTCGAATGTCTTTCATCCCGCAAATAATGAATCCCACTTCGCCGGCATCCAAAACATCGAGATTTTTTGCAAAAGGTGAGAACACACCGAGCTTAAGAACCTCATAGTCCTTATCAGTTGCCATGAAGCGAATCATTTCACCCTTTTTAATGACCCCGTCCATAATTCGACAGAGAACGACAACGCCTTGATAGGGATCAAACCAAGAATCAAAGATAAGGGCTCTCAGCGGACTCTCTCGATCAGCAACGGGAGGCGGCACCTTGTCCACGACGGCCTGTAAAATCTCCGTGAGACCTTTGCCTTCTTTTGCACTCGCTAAGATGGCTTCCGAAGTGTCCAGGCCAATGGCATCCTCAATCTGTTGTTTAACCCCTTCTGGGTCTGCAGCCGGAAGATCGATTTTATTTAAAACCGGAATAATTTCTAAATTGTGTTCCAAGGCGAGGTAAACGTTCGCTAAAGTTTGAGCTTCCACCCCTTGAGCCGCATCGACAACGAGAATGGCCCCTTCACAAGCAGCCAATGATCGTGACACCTCGTAAGAAAAATCCACATGCCCGGGAGTATCAATCAAGTTCAATTGGTAAATTTGACCGTCGTTGGCTTTGAAATGGATCCTCACTGTCTGAGCCTTGATCGTGATGCCTCGCTCACGCTCCAAATCCATATTATCCAAAAACTGAGCCTTCTTCTCTCTGTTCGACAGCGTCTCTGTGGTCGCTAAAAAGCCATCGGCTAAAGTGGATTTCCCGTGATCGATATGTGCAATGATTGAAAAGTTACGAATGAGTTTCGGATCCATCTGACCTCTTTGATTGACCTCTAGGTAAAGATGGTTGCATCAGCCAGAAACCATCATCTTTTTGCAAGCCACATCAATTCCCTCTCATAAATCGTAAGAAGGGAACATTTGACTGTCGATTAAACCAAACCTTTGAAAAAGTTTTCGTCTAAAACAGATAGGAGCTCTGCCTTGCTTTAAAGCAGCCCTTCACTCTCTGGACTCAACATGTATACCTGAACACAGAAGGCCAAGATAGCTTTAATTAAAAAACGCCTTCAAACGCTCAACCTCATCCAACTTCTCCCAGGTGAATTCCGGCTCAGATCGACCAAAGTGTCCATAAGCAGCCGTCTTAGAGTAGCGGGGCTTAAGAAGATCAAATCGCTCAACAATAGATTTTGGCTTTAGGTTCCAGAGCTCTTGAACCGCTTTTGAAAGCTGCTCGGCCCCCACCTTGGAAGTTCCATAATCTTCAACCATAACGCTCACCGGGTTGGCCACACCAATGGCATAGGCCACCTGAACCAAACACTTTTCGGCTAACCCAGCACCCACGATATTTTTAGCAATATGTCTCGCTGCATAAGCCGCCGAACGATCCACTTTGGAAGGATCTTTTCCGGAGAAGGCCCCGCCACCATGAGCTCCATGCCCACCATAAGTGTCCACAATGATTTTTCGACCAGTCAATCCACAGTCACCAACTGGGCCACCAATCACAAAACGACCGGTTGGATTGATATGAAACTTTGTGTTTGAATCCATCCACTCTTTAGGAATGGTTTTAGGAATCAATTCGTCCATGACCAAAGCCTTCACTTGATCCAAAGTTGCAAATTCGGTGTGCTGGGT
>Ga0100403_1001663_pt1 | contig 19376 bp, 13 predicted proteins | sample CryGeymet201501t_FD_83663 | JGI IMG/M metagenome (GOLD analysis project Ga0100403, IMG submission 83663) | Groundwater microbial communities from Crystal Geyser aquifers in Utah, USA - Crystal Geyser metaG 2015-01t | ecosystem: Environmental > Aquatic > Deep subsurface > Groundwater | place...
AACTTTTGATTAGGCTCACGTTTTCCATTTTTTTGATTATAGATGACTTCATCATCATTGATAATAAAGGAAACAGTAGAATCGCCAATACGTTTCGGCTGATGTCCAATTCCCAGCGCTCTGTAGAGATCAGCAGGCAAACTTCCATTAACTTCTCTGACTTTGATTCTATTGTCATCTTCAGCTAACGAAACAGTTAATGCCAAGGCATCACCCTGTCCGACGGTAAAAGTTGCAGACAGTGGACCTACGGCTGGTACATCAATATTGCCTTGAGTCTTTAAATCTCTGTAGCTGGCACCAGATTCAAGAATCTTGAAATCATTGTTATGGGTATAAAAACTTATTTGAGAACTTCTCTCAAAGAAATGAATCTCACCGACAGTGATATGCTCAAAACTATGGCCTTCCCAAAGATGTGTACCTTCAATTTCATAGGCCCAAAGGCTGTTGGGTCTGCCTCGAATAGTAAAGCGAGAGAACGCAAAATCTAAATCATTATATTTGAGATTAAAACTTCTCGACTTTATATTAACGCCAACTTCTCTTACAAATTCTGGAATCAGTATATTTGGATTAGTTAGTGGTTCTTTAATTAAATACTGATGAAGAAAAGGACGCAGATTTGCTTCATCAATATTGAGATCATCAAGAATAATATCTATTGGTTTTTTTCTAAAAATAAGTGACGAGAGTGAAATTTTGAGTTGAGCCTTATCAATTGTTAAAAGAGGACTCGTCTCATTTTTCGGTGTCATTTGAACTTTTTTAAAAGTAATTGTAGTGATTAATCCAATTCTAACTGAAGCATCATCTATGTCGACGTTATACAGAGGAAATGACTGCTGAAAAAACTGATCAGCATATCCTCTTGTTTTTTGCGGGTTGAATTTTGTCGCCATAAAAATAAAGGCGGTAATAATCAGGATACTAAGAAGTAGTCCAAAAATAGTTAAAAGCGAATGTTTAAGCTTTACTGACTTCATGATTCCAATCTACTCAGTGGTGCAAATTTCACCATAAATTTTTTCTTTGCGCCGTCTTCAAATTTAATTGTTACTTTTTCGTCATTTCCAAAACCTTCGCACAAGAGCACTGTTCCTTTTCCGTAAAGCTGATGACGAATTTTAATTCCTTCTGGATAAGTGAAACTCAATTTAACTTTAGCGGATTGAGGTTCCGATTGAATTTTGTAGGTTTTGTCATAGTTCCCCGCAGACTGATCAAAATCATAACTACCTTCATCTGAGAAGATGTTCTGGGTTTTGCTAGAAGCCAATCTATGCCATTGATAAAACTTTTCTGGAATTTCATAAACGAAGCGACTTGGCCCATTAAAATGATATTGGCCAAAAGTCATTCTAGTTTGGGCAAAAGAGATAAAAAGTTTTTTCATAGCTCTCGTCATACCAACGTAAAAAAGTCTGCGCTCTTCTTCTAAGGCATTTTCGCCAGCTTCTAAGCTTTTCATGCTCGGGAAGATATTTTCCTCAATTCCAATGAGAAAGACATACTCAAACTCGAGTCCCTTGGCACCATGGATTGTCATGAGCGATACGTCGCCCCTTAACTGTCCTTCTTCCAGTTTAGCCTCAAGACTAGATTCATCTAAAGTCACACTCTCCAAGAAGCCTTCGAGGTTGGCATTGGGAACAGTATCTTCGTAATTTCGAATAGCATTTATTAATTCTTCGAGGTTTTCAACTCTCGCTTGTGATTCAAAATCTTTTGAAGACTTGTAGAGATCCAAATATCCCGATTCTAGTAAAAGTTTTTCAAAGATCTCATGGGGTTCTACTTTTCTCTCGTTCATCAATTTACATTCGTGCATAAGGCTCGAGAATTGACTGAGTGATGACACAACTTTGGAGCTTACTCTAATATGAGAAAATTCTGAAGGACTTGAGAGCATTAATTCTATCGCTTCAAATAATGAAAGATTGCGACGAATAGCTTCTTCTTCAAGCTTGCGCAAAGTAGTTGCACCTACTCCGCGAGTTGGCACATTAATAATTCGTGTAAGAGCTAAAGAGTCTTTAGGGTTTACTATAATTCGTATGTAGGCCAGCGCATCTTTAATCTCTTTGCGATCATAGAATTTGAGACCACCAATAATCTTATACTGAATATTACTTCTGCGAAGTGAGTCTTCGATTAATCTTGAAAGAGAGTTGGCCCGGTAGAAAATAGCTATTTCAGTGGGACTGACCCCAGTACGCACGAGACCCTCAATTTTCTTGACCACTTCATCAACTTCATCTTTATCTGATGCAGTTTCTACAATTTCAATAGCATCGCCAGATGGATTTTCGGTCCACATGACTTTGCCTTTTCTCATTGTGTTTTTCTCGATGATAGCCGAAGCGGCTTCAATAATCGTTGAAGAAGAACGATAGTTTTGTTCCAACTTTAATATTTTTGCTTCGTTGAAAACGGATTCAAATTGCAGAATATTATTGATATCAGCACCACGCCAGGAATAGATCGATTGATCTTCATCTCCGACGACGCAAATATTTCGCTTGATTCCCGACAAAAGTGTAATCAATTCAAATTGAGCCTTGTTAGTATCTTGATACTCATCAACGAGAATATAATCATATCTTTCTTGATAGCGCTTAAGCACATCCGAAAATGTATGAAAGAGTTGTAGAGTGGCGGTAATCAAACTTCCGAAATCAAGAGCATTGTTTTTGCGAAGCTCAGATTCAAATTCCTGGAAATATGTAAAATAGGGATCAGATTTTGTTTCTGCATCAATCCCAGGATGACCGTCGTAAAATCCCTTATTCTTGATCCCATCGATGAAATTGAGGATCTCGTAGGGATTCACTTGCTTTGTCGATATTCCTCGTCGCTCTAAAAGTGCTTTCGCAATTTGCTTGGACTCGGAATCATCATAGATTGTGAAGTTCTTGGTTAGGCCTAAATAATTGGCCTCATGTCTCAAAAGTCTTGCGCAAAAAGAGTGAAAAGTTGTGACCTGAAGAACTTGAGATTCAATTCCGATCAAAGCTCCAATTCTCTCTCGCATTTCTTTGGCGGCTTTATTTGAAAATGTAAGAGCTAAGATTTTGTATGGACTAATTTTATGATTCTCTAGAAGATAACCAATCTTAGTGACAAGTGTTTTGGTTTTTCCAGAGCCAGCACCTGCCAGAATCATCAAAGGGCCGTTCGTTGTTTCAACGGCTTTTCTTTGAGCTTCATTCAAATTATCAATATCAATCATTCTACAGTTACCGACTTTGCCAAATTTCTTGGTTTATCAATGTCAGTCCCTTTGAATTTGGCCATGTAGTAAGCCAAGAGCTGGTTGGCCACGTTGACGTAGATTGGAGAGAGATCACCTAAACCTTCAAACTTTAAAGGCACGTGATAGCGACACATCCCCTTGGCCTCTTCATCGTTCACATCAGCTAGGGCAACAATAATGCCTTTTCTCGATTTTATTTCTTCAGCATTTGAGAGAACTTTTTCATGAAGCTCAGGACCAATGATAGCGATGTTCACCATGTTCTCATCAATCAGTGCAATCGGTCCGTGCTTTAACTCTCCGGCCGCATAGCCTTCTGCGTGAACGTAGGCAATTTCTTTGAGCTTTAATGCGCCTTCTAGGGCGATAGGATAATAAGTTCCTCTGCCTGTATAGAAGTACCCTTTGTAATTATAAATTTCTTCTGCAATTTTTTTAATCACATCTTGATTTTGAAGTAGGCTCTCAATTCGATTGGCCAAAAGATCAAAGCGATCAATGAGAGCCTTTCTCTCTTGAGCTTTTTTTAGATTTCCCTTTAAAGTGAACGACAGCAATTTTGATGTTAATACTTGCTGAGTAAATGCTTTGGTCGAAGCTACACCAATTTCAACTCCTGCACGAATGAGGAGATTATGATCGCAGTCGCGATATAAAGTTGAACCCATGACGTTAACGATAGAAACGGTTTTAATTCCTTTCTGCTTGCACAGTCCTTGAGAAGCCAGCGTATCTGCCGTTTCGCCTGATTGAGAAATAAAAATGGCGACATCATCTTTGCTTAAAATAGGATCTCGGTATCTAAACTCACTACCAAGTTCAACCACACAAGGAATGCGGTTTTCATTTTCAATTATATCTCGTGCACAGTAAGCAGCGTAAGCTGCTGTCCCGCAGGCACTAAGAATAAGTCTTCCTGGTTTTATAGTTGAAACTTCTTCAAGTGAAGACTCACCGTCGCCACCAATATAATATTGAGTAAGGGCCCTGATGAGCCCTGGTTGCTCATGAATTTCTTTAAGCATGAAGTGTTCGAAGTCCCCTTTCTCAGAGGCATCAGCTGACAAGTTTTGCTTAGTCGCTAAATAGCGCTTACTAGGAGTTCCATCAAATTCTGCAAAGGTAATAAGATTGGTTTGGGCGCCACTCAAAGTACAAAAGACTTCGTCTTCAGGGAAATACAGTTTATCTACCAGTCCAACGAGGGCATAAGGATCTGAACTGACCATGACATTTGAATCAGTTTCATGCATTCCACAAACGAGAGGTGCACCACGCTTAACGGCGATGATCTCTTTTGTATCTTTACATAAAACCACAAAAGCAGAGTGACCTTTAACTCTTTTAAATGAAGCTCGAACTGCATCAGAAAAAGAAAGTCCTTCTTTCATATTGATAATCATCAAACCTAGAAAAGATTCCGTATCTGTTTGTGACTTAAATTCGTAACCCTTCTCTTTTAATTCTTTTTTGATTTCATTGGCGTTTTCAATAATGCCATTGTGTACAAGCGAAATAGATCCAAAACTATGAGGATGTGAATTGATATCGTTCACTTCCCCATGCGTGGCCCAACGAGTGTGCCCAATACAAATATTTGTTTGAGGAAGATCTTTTCCTAAAAGCTTTTCAAGATTGACGAGCTTTCCTTCTTTTTTCTGATTGAATAAATTTCCGCTATGATCGATGTAACTAACACCGGCCGAATCGTAACCTCTGTATTCGAGTTTGCTCAAACCTTGGAGAACGACTTGAATAGAATTCATTGAACCAATATGGCCTACAATACCGCACATGCTTCACCTCATTAAAATAATGGGTCAGCATAGCATTCATAGAGCGAGGGCTCAATTATTTGGAGCTGTCTTTCTTTTTAATGAAGCGCCGCGCCATGCCCTCTTTCGTTTGCTGTCTTTCTCGAGCGATGGCAAATGAACCAGAAGGCATATCATGATTGATGGTTGAGCCACTTGCCACGTAGCATTCATCACCAATATTGAGAGGAGCGATCATTTGGCTATCTGAACCGATAAAGCAATCCTTTCCAATAACCGTCTTATGCTTATTTGCGCCATCATAGTTACAGGTAATAAAACCGCAACCGAGATTAGAATTTTCGCCAACTTCTGCGTCTCCAATATAACTTAAATGAGAAATCTTAACGCCTTTAGCGAGTTTTACTTTCTTCGTTTCAACAAAATTGCCAATTTTGGCCTCAGGTCCAATTTGACTCTCAGCTCTTAAATGGGCAAATGGACCAATCGAAGCTGATTTTCCAACAATTGATTTTTCAATATAGCAATAAGCTTTAACCGTCGCGTGGGCTTCAATTTGGCTGCTTTTGATGACACAACCGGCTTCAATAACTGCGCCCTCACCTATTTTGGTCTTACCGTGAAGATAAATATTTGGAAAAAGCGTAGCACCGGCGGCGACTTCGACTTCATCTTCAACATAGGTGTGTGATGGATCTAGAACCAGAACACCATTCTCCATTAGTGACTTGGCCTTATCTTTATTCAATTTTCGTCCGGCCACGTTTAATTGGTAAATATCGTTTACACCTAAAAAGCGACTTCCATCTTCAAACAATACAGCTTCAACTTCTCTGTCACTTTGAAACAGATCTGTGAGATAAAATTCAGAGGCTGCATTGGTTGATTGAACTTGGTTAATATGTTGGAGAACATAGTCAGTCTTAAATATATAGAGACCAGAGTTCACTTCATTAATAAGTTTTTGTTCCGCGTTTGAATCTTTTTCTTCGACGATTGAAAATCCTTTTTTGGCGCGAACAATTCTTCCATAACCCTTTGGTGTATCGATCGAAAAAGTAGCAGCAATAGCTGCGAGATTTTGCTTCGTTAATTTTTCAAATAAAACATCAACATCACTGGCCTTCAACAAAGGCGTATCGGCGCAAATAACGGCAGTGTATTTATGTTTTTTTGCCTCTGAAACATCGTTAAAATAACTCTTCAATGCATCAGCTGTGCCCAATTGATTTTTCTGAAGGGCAAAATGAACTTTGGGGTAACGATTTGTTATATGATTTTCAACTTCTTCGCGGCGATGGCCAGTTACGACTGAAACTTCGCCTTTTTTATCCTTCAAAAAGTTAAAACACAGCTCTAAAGAGTAATCAATTAAGCATTTTCCTCTTAGTGGAGCTAAAGGTTTGGGTATATTTAGCTTCAATCTTTTACCTTCTCCACCCGCAAGTATTACTAAACCAACAGAGTCCATTACTCGATCCCCTTTCTGAAATTTCAACGCATTAACTCACCTTCCCCTCTAGATTACCAGACTCTTGCGATAAGGAAAATGAAGTTTTTTTCTAAACAAAGCAAAAAAAGATAAAGACTTGCGAGCAAATCCCGAATCGTAAGATGTATTAATTAGTAGCTATGTCGGAGGAGCTATATGGTAACGAACTATGAGGGTGACAACATTGAGTTTAAGGAAAAGCTTCCTCTGCTCCCAATTCGTGATTTAGTCGTTTATCCCTTTATGATTTTGCCTTTGTTTGTTGGAAGAGAGTCTTCAATCGAAGCTGTCGAACATGCAATCAATCATACGGATCGTCTTATCCTTTTATCTAGTCAAAAAGATATCAAGGCAGAGCACCCCTCTCCTGAAGATATTTTTGAAACAGGTACAGTTGCGATGATCATGAGAATGAGAAAGCTTCCAGACGGAAGAATTAAAATTCTCGTTCAAGGTTTATCGAAAGCTCGAATTTTGTCTTATGAGCAAAGCAATCCCTTTTTCATGACAAAGCTGATGAAGCTTGATGATGTAAAAGAAGATAAAGATCCAGTTAAGACAAATGCACTTATTAGAACAATCAAGGACCAGCTTGAAAAAGTAATTAGCCTTGGTAAAGTTTTATCACCTGATATCTTAACTGTTATAGAAGATATCCAAGACTCAGGTCGTTTGGCCGATCTTGTTTCTTCAAACCTCAATCTTCCGGTTACTGAAGGTCAGATGATTCTCGAAACTCTCGATCCAGTTGAGAGACTTCATAAGATCAATGACATCTTAACAAGAGAACTTGAAATTTTGGCGATGCAAGCCAAGATCAGAATTGCAGCAAAAGACGAGATGTCTAAAACGCAAAAAGAATATTTCTTAAGAGAGCAAATCAAGGCCATTAAATCTGAACTTGGTGACGAAAGTCAAAGTCCAGAAGGCGAAGATGAGATTGCCGATTTTAGAGACAAAATTAAAAAATGCAAGATGCCAGATGAAGTTGAGAAAGAAGCTGTTAAGCAACTTACTCGACTGGAGAAGATGCATCCAGATTCATCAGAATCAAGCATCATTCGCTCATACCTTGAATGGCTTACAGATCTTCCATGGTCAGCTTCTTCAGAAGAGAAAATTGATCTCGATGAAGCTTTCAAAATCTTAAATGAAGATCACTTTGACCTTTTAAAAGTTAAAGAAAGAATTCTTGAGTATCTAGCTGTAAGAATGTTAAAAGGCAGAGAGATGAAGGGACCTATCCTTTGTTTATCTGGTCCTCCTGGTGTTGGTAAAACTTCACTTGGTAAATCAATTGCTAAGGCAACGGGAAGAGAATTTGTTCGAATCTCTCTTGGCGGGGTTAAGGATGAGGCTGAAATTCGCGGTCATAGAAGAACCTATGTTGGTTCTATGCCTGGAAGATTCATCCAAGCACTTAAGCAAGCAAAAACAAATAACCCAGTTATCCTTCTCGACGAAGTTGATAAAATGGGAAGTGACTTTAAAGGCGATCCGTCTGCAGCCCTTCTCGAAGTGCTCGACCCGGAACAAAACCATGCTTTTAGAGATCATTATTTGAATGCTCCTTTTGATCTTTCAAATGTAATGTTTATCGCGACCTCTAACGTACTCGAAGATATTCCTGGACCACTAAGAGACAGAATGGAAATTCTCAATCTTTCTGGATATACCCAAGAAGAAAAGCTTTCGATTACTAAGAAATACCTCATTCCAAAGCAAATGAATGAAAATGGTATAACTACTGATCATGTTGAATTTAATGATGATGCGATTAGAACAATCATTAAATACTTCACTTCAGAAGCAGGGCTTAGAAATCTTGAACGTAAAATCGGAGCACTTTGTAGAAAAGTAGCGATGAAAATTGCCAAGGGTGAAGCTCAAAAAACGCATCTCTTACCAGATAACGTTTTTGAACTTTTAGGACCTCCTGTTTATACAAAAGAAGATGAAAAAGAATCTGACGAAGTTGGTGTAGCAACAGGATTGGCCTGGACTGCCCATGGCGGAGAAATTCTTTATATTGAATCAACGAAGATGAAAGGAAAGGGACTTACTCTTACCGGTCAACTTGGTGAAGTCATGCGAGAATCAGCACAAACAGCGATTGGTTATATTCGATCACGTGCCTCAGACTTTGGAATTGACGATAGTGTGTTTGATGAATATGAAATCCATATACACTTACCAGCAGGGGCCATTCCAAAAGATGGACCAAGCGCAGGTATAACATTGGCAACAACAATAATCTCTCTTCTTTCTGATACTCCCATCAGTAAAGACGTGGCCATGACGGGTGAAATCACCTTAACGGGCAAAGTCCTTCCAATTGGCGGTATCAAAGAGAAAGCTCTTGCAGCCATGAGAATGAATATCAAGACTGTGATTCTTCCATCGAAGAATGAGAAAGACTTGGTCGAAATTACTCAAGAGTATCGCGACAAAATTAATTTCGTTCCGGTTAAAACCCTCGACGAAGTTCTTGATGTTGCGCTTGTAGGCTGGGTTGAGAAAAAGAAAGCTTGGGCCAAGACGACAAAAAGAAATACAGGCAAAGGAAAAGGCAACACTCATCCGATCGCAGCTTAGTTTGTTGGACTAAGCTGGTCGGATAAATTGCTAAGTGCGATCTAACTTTTTTCGGTGTATCATTTATCCATGAGCAGAAAAAAAAGTGTCGTTCTTAATATTGTTGTTGTCGATGATTCTGAATACTCTCGTAAAGGTGTTACAGAAATTCTCGAAGGGGCTGGCTATAATGTCGTTGGAACCGCTTCCAACGCTGAAGAAGCTGTGCAACTCTCAGCTACAGTTAATGCCAATCTCTGGCTCATCGATGTTGTGATGCCAGATGTCTCAGGAATTGAACTATCTAAATTAATCTCTGAAAAGAAAATGAATGTTTATATCATTATGATGTCGTCACTTAATATGGAGTCGATCATCATTGAATCGATTTCAAATGGCGCGATCGATTTTCTGCAAAAACCCTTTGATAAGAAAATGCTCCTGAGCTCAGTTGAGAAAATTGCTCAGCTTATAGAGAACGAGGTTTAAATGTTTTTAATAAGATTTCCTTTCTACTTTGCCCTTAGTTTTGCCATTTTAAGTATTCCCTTGGGAAAAAAAAGAGTCTTTGATCATCTAGAAGACGTCGTAAGTCCCTATACCAAAAGTGTTGCTCAATTTGGAAGCAAATGGAGCTCAAAAATATTTAATGATTCAAAAGCTCTCACAAGTAAGGCCATGAATAATATCAAACCTCAGGCCGATTCGGTCAAATCATCACTTTCTTCAACACGCTCAGAAGAGAAGAGAACTTTCGAATCAACGGAAGATGACTATACCCAAGAAGAAAAAGAATTATTGCGAAAAATCTTTAACGAATCGAATGAATAGAAAAGGCAAAAGTAAGATCCCGTCAGCACGTTGTGCAAGGGAATGATAATTTCTTTTCGTTTTTTATTTTTTTCTATAGGTAAAGTCCTTTTGAGTTGAAGTGAGAAGGCCATTGACTGGTGAATGAGTAAGAGTTTCTGAAGCGGCACTGATTAATAATCCATCATTATCATAAGAATAAACTGTGATTAAAATGAGGGTTCATTTTTTTAAGCATTATAAAAACAAAAACCCACTTATTCTGAAGTGGGTTTTTGTAAGATCTTTAGGAAACTTTTTTATTTCGATGTAGAGATGGCGCCAGACTCTGATTTTACTTCAGAACCAACAACTGCGACATCTGCTTTTCTTCCGTCTTGAGCTGATCTAACACATTTTTTTGCGTCAGCATCCATCTCGCCTACTTCTGCAGCAAAGGTAACGTTAATTGCTAGGATCGCCAAAATAACAAACACTAAATTTTTCATACTCTTCCTCCCTTCATAATTGAAGTCTCGTTTTACTAGTACTACTGCATAAGTTGTGCCAAGAAACGAAGACTATAAGGCGAGGTAAGCTACTGTATTCTTAATGGGGTTTCGTCACAAATCCGATCACTGTCCAAACTTTCAACATTCCGTAATATTTATAGCCAGGAGAGAAGCTTCTTTAAAAGGGCCAACTTACCTTTGAAAGGAGGGTATCTCAGAGGAAGATCGAGGAAGAAAAAGCGCCTAAGTACTGGTTTATAGTGAGTAAAAGTATCAAAGCCAAACTTACCTCTATAGCGACCCATTCCCGACGCCTGAATCCCGCCAAAGGGCATGCCCTGATTGATCATATGAACAACAGTGTCGTTAATACAGATACCGCCAGAGGCAATTTCTGAGACTATAAACTGGTGATCAGCTGCGTCTCGGGAGAAGACATAAGATGCTAGTGGATAGGGGTGTTTAGCGATAATGGCCTTAACTTCGCTTAGATCCTTGAAAGTAAGAAGAGGGAGAATAGGCCCAAAAATCTCATCCATCATAACAGGAGAATTAATTGTTGCTTCGACGATGGTGGGAGCTATTTTCAGCTTCTCTTCGTTATATGTCCCTCCAGCGAGGACTGACTTGGTATCGATCAATTGAAGTAATCTTTTATAATGGCGAAGATTAATAATCTTGGAATATTCTTCAGAGCTAGCCTCAGGCCCATACATTTTCTCGACTTCACGTTTAAAGGATTCAACAAATTGCTTCTTTTTACTCTCTGGAATTAGAACATAATCGGGAGCCACGCAGGTCTGTCCAGCATTGATGGTTTTTCCCCAGGCAATTCTTCGCGCGGCCATTTCAATATCAGCCGACTCCATAACCAAGCAAGGACTCTTCCCCCCTAATTCGAGAGTGACCGGAGTCAAAAAATCAGCCGCAGCTTTCATGACGATTTTTCCGACATGGCCGTTACCTGTATAAAAGATATGTTGAAATGGCTGCTTGAGTAGTGCCGTCGTTTCTTCGACTCCGCCGAGAACAATTTGAATTTCAGGAGCCGCTAGTTTTTTTATAAAATCACAGAGGAGTTCTGATGTGTGCGCCGAAACTTCAGATGGCTTTATGACCACTTCGTTTCCTGCAGCTATGGCACTTATCAGAGGACAGATGACCAGCTGAAAAGGATAGTTCCAGGGACCTATAATGAGAACCTTCCCAAGAGGTTCTGGTTGAAGATATCCAAGCGAAGGAAAGTTAAGCAGAGAGGGAAAGACCCATTTCCTGCGGGTCCATTTATTGATCTTTTTTAAGGCATAACGAGTTTCCTTCAAACAAATTGAAACTTCAGTTAAGTAAGCTTCCTCGGGTGATTTTCCCAGATCTTTAAAGAGCGCTGCTTGAATGGCACTTGATTCTTGTTCCAGCAAAAGAAAAAGCCTGCGAAGCAGGCTCTTTCGATATTGATTATTTCGTAGTTGAGACATACAGACTTTAAAAAACAGTTATCGACGAGTTGATTCAGCTTCACCAGCAGGTTTAGGAGCAACAACAGTAGTGTCATCTACTTTCTTGCCTTCATTTGCTACTCGCTCACAGCACTTCTCATCAGTACTATCACAGATCGTTTCACCAACAGCTGGTTCAGCTGCGCGAAGCACTGTCAAATTTCCTAAAATCAAAAACGCTAATAAAAATCTCTTCATATGTTTCTCCTGTCAGATGTCTCTTTTAACTATTTTACACTCTCTAAATACCATTTCTAAATTTACTAAGCCTCTTATCCACTTTCAATAACTTAGGCTCTTTTCCCATGCCTCTAAAAAGTGGCGCTTTTACAAGTTCAGGTTTACACCGGCTGGTTTCACAATTGACAAGAGCGATTGGAAAGCCTGAGTTACCTGAAGGGCCATCTTATGACCTGCTTTAGACTCAACTTTCTGAATTTCACCAAAGTTGTCATAAGCAACGTTGATCGTACCAACGTTCTTCATTGTAATTTCAACTGGCTTACCTTGAGCATTGTATTTGAAAGCTAATGTTCTATTACCTTTTGTAGCGGCATCATTATCAACCATAGTTGTAATTCGTCCCATACGATCATAGATCAAAAGAACTTTCTTACCCTTATCATTTGATGCTTTAACAAGGTTTCCTTTGTCATCATACTCAAAATTAGTCACACCTTCGTTATTGTAAACTCTAGTGATCTTATTAATTTTGTCATCGTAGCTAAGCTCAACAAAGTCACCTTTACTTGAGTGCTTCTTAGTCAATAAACCTTTTGAATTGTATGTGAATTCAGTTACATGATTTCCACGAACAATTTTTAAAGGAAGAGAACAACATTCAGAATAGATAGTTTCTGTTGAAATGTTATTAACAACAGTCTTAACTCTGTAAGTATACTCAGAACCATCTGGACGAGTCTTCATTTCATACTCGTAACGGTTAGTTACTGGTTTACCCTCTGATCCGTCTTTTGTAACATCAGTCCAGTAGTGTTGATCAGGATTCTTCGGGTTTGAATCATAGGCATACTTGGTGGCTTCACCATTACGTGAAACAATCTTTGAAACCCAAGAAGTATTCTTGTGGTAATCAATCGACATCTTGCTGCCATCAGAATATGAAACTGAAGTCATATTATGGTTAGGAGCGTATCCGTAAACATACTTATTTCCACCAACGTCTACTGATTCAGTAAGATCATCACCTTTAAACTTATATGAAGCCTTTCCACCTTTAGCGTCAGAATAGATCTCTTTTACTTTTCCATCTGGGTACCACTCAAAAAACAATTGCTTTGCTTGTGAGTCTTTTACAGACTTAAGGTTTCCGTCTTTGTAGTTAAAAGAAACAGAGTAGTTATTTTTATGGACAACTTTTTCTAATTTACCTGAGGCATTAAAGTATTCTTCCTTGCCATCACTATATGATCTTTTAAAACCGCTCTTAAGAACAAAAAGCTTTTGCATTCCCTTTTCATTTGAATAAAGAACCGTTCCCTCAGCAACCTTAGTCTCTACATCAAACTTTTTAGCATATGCCGCTCTCAAATCAGCATCACCTTTAAGTCTTTCAATCAAACCTGCTGCTGTCTTTGCATCCAATTCAGATCTTTTTCTCATCGCTTCAACAATTTTCTTAGCTGCTGAATCTGTATCAACACTTTCCTTTGGGGTAAAGCGTGTCTTAGAACCAACACCATTTTCGAAAATGATGACTGAACCATCTGGTTGTGCGGCTACATAGGTTTCGTAATCTGAACCCCATCCAAAACCAAACCAACCTTTGTCAGTTGCAGTCGAATTGTATGTTCTTACAATCGATAGGTCTTCCGTTCCGCCACCGCCTGATACGACAATGTCGGTGTAATTAATATAGAAGTTACCATTTTTGAAGTTCACTCCTGCAAATGCCTGAGAGAAGGCGAACATGAGTAAAATTAATCCCAACCTTTTCATTGTCTATATCCTTGTCTAAAAGTTTCTAAAAACCTACAACTCTAACTATCTTTTCGGTCAAAAGAGAAAATGACTTTAGCTCTAATGACATTTCTAAATCCTTATTTTTACTATTTTTAAAATGACAAATCCGCCGGCCAAATCAAGCCCCAGGGCCACAATTGTCATAATTATACCCAAGGGAGTTGTAAATAGAGGTTTAACGGCTTCTGGATCAGAGGCTGCATAAATCGCCCCAATAGCAAAAGGCATACTAAAAATAGTCGCCCCTTGAAACATCCCTTGTGCAGTATAAGTGTCAATTTTTTGCTGTAACCGAATTCTTTCTCGAATAACAAATACAATCGTATCAAAAGTCTCTGCTAAGTTACCGCCTGTTTCACGGAGAATATTCATACTGGCGACAAACATATCATTATCTTCAGTCGGAACTCTCTTTGCCAAATTTTCAAAACACTCTTCTAGCGTTAGACCAATTCTATTTTGCTGTAAAATCATATTAAATTCTTCTGAAATAGGAGATGGCATTTCACGAACGATCATCCCTAATGCCTGCGGTACAGACAATCCAGCGCGAATACCGTTCGATAAGAGCGTGAGTCCATCAACCATTTGACCTTGATATTTTTTAATTCTTTTCTCAACCATAAAATCAATGACTGGCTTAGGAATTTTAAAACCGATGAAAACACCGATAACAAAGAAAATAAAGGCGACGATCCAAAATCCTGTGAGAGCAAAGAGAATAAAAAAGACAGTCCCCAATCCAAAAGCTAAGGTTAAGAGCATATTTGTAACTTTCTCAGGAGGAATATTAATGAAAAGCAATTCAAGCTTTTCCATAATATAAACACGAGTTCCGATTGTTTGTTTTTCAATCCAATCAAAAATGCCACGGCTGTATTTAAAAGCGAACATGAAAACAGAGATTCCAATCACTGCAATCATTCCATTATAACCAATGAGTTCGATAAAAAATCCCATAATTATCCAGTCTTCTTCTTAGGATCGGGTTGATTATTCCCAGGCTTAGAAGCAGGCGCAGCCGGTGCTTGGTCTGCCGGACCTTTTCCTTGAGTTGTATTACTAAAGAGACCACGAGGAATTTTGTAACCTTTCTTTTCTAGAATCTCGACAAACTTAGGGATAAAGCCTGTGGCTTGAAACTCACCAACAATTTTCCCTGTCTTATCAAAGCCCTTTTGAGCATAAACAAAAATATCTTGCAAAATAACAACATCACCTTGCATGCCACCAACTTCAGTAACATATGTGACTTTTCTTGATCCATCATCGATCCGTGATTGCTGAATAATCATGTGGACGGCATTCGCAATCATTTCTCGAATGGCTTTAGAAGTTAAACCTGCTCCTGCATATTGAACCAGAGTTTCAATACGACCAATACATTCACGTGGATTATTTGAGTGAATCGTGGTCATTGAACCTTCGTGACCAGTTCCCATGGCTTGAAGCATATCCAATGTTTCACCACCTCGACATTCTCCGACGATAATACGATCAGGTCTCATTCTTAGCGTTTGCTTAACAAGACAACGAATATCAATGGCCCCATCTCCTTCAAGAGTTGGAGGTCTTGTTTCCAAGCGAACAACGTGATCTTGAGGTAGATTGAGTTCGGCCGAGTCTTCGCAGGTGATAATACGTTCATTTGAAGGAATAAATCCTCCAAGCGTATTAATTAAAGTCGTTTTACCAGAACCTGTACCACCGCTAATAACCATATTTCTTTTGGCCTCAACAGCAATTCGCAGAAAGTCGGCCATGTTCTGAGTCATTGATCCGTAATTTACGAGGTCCTTCCAACCTAAACGTTTATCTGGAAATTTTCGTATGGTAATCGTACAACCATCCAAAGCACACGGAGCAATAATAGCATGAACACGTGAGCCATCTTGCAATCGAGCATCCACATAAGGTGTTTTTTCATCAATACGTCGACCAATCGGTGCCACAATTCTTTCAATGACGTTTAAAACTTGGCGATCATTTGTGAAACTAACTGTTGATTTTTTAATTTTCCCACTGTGTTCATAATAAATTTTCTTAGGGCCTATCACCATGATTTCGGCGCAGTTTTTGTCTGCTAAAAGATCTTCTAAAGGTCCAAGACCCAAGGCTTCATCCAAAATTTCTTTAACGATTTGGTTCATATCTTCGCGGGAATTAAGAATTCCCTTCGTATCTTCTTTGTTTAAAAGATCAACGACCATTTTCTTAGTTTGTTCTTTTAAAATGATTTGAGCTTTTGGATCTTTAGAGTCGGCACTCTTTTTCAAGTCCATCTCATCTACAAGGGCCCGGTGAATTCTTGCTTTAAGATCTGTCCAAGCATCAAATTCGCCCTTAGTCATTCCTTCACTGTCACCAGAAGCCTTAGGCTTTCCAATGTCTGTAGGCTTATTTAACCGAGCTAGAGTTTTTAAAACGTTCTTTTGTACAATTTTTCGAGCACATTCAATCACACCCTGGGCAAAAGGACTGGTCTTAGCTATCACCATCACTGGTTTCTTTTGGTTCAAAGCAGAAACGCATGATTGATCATCTTTAGGAATGACTGAAAAGACCGGCTTACCAACAGTCGATCCCACCACTTCAGGAGATACTGGATGCCCTTTCTGATATTGATTCAAAATAATGAGAATCATATCTTTAGGAAAAAGCATGGTCACAAGTTCTGAGAACATTCTTTTTGTCTGATTGAGGGCCAAAATATCTGGAGTCACCGTCAGAAATATAGAAGTCGAATATTCTAACGCCTTTAAAGCTAAGCCACTCAGTTCTGAACCCGCATCAATGATCGTTAATGGATAAATATTTGTGATGGCCTTTAAAACTTTTCCAAGGGCTTCTGAATTAATTTGTTGAGATGCCGAAACATCACTCGGAAGACCAATATAGGAAACGTTTTGAGGATGATCAGCAATAAAGGGTAGCAAAGATCGGGGATCTATCGCTCCTGTGAATTCAGATAATTCTTTAATTGTTTTTTTGGGTTTAATACCTGTAATAAAATCTTGATCACCTGAGGCTTTTTGGTCAAAGTCCATAAGGAGAACTTTGGTTCTAGTTTCTTGGGCATAAGCAAAAGCGAGATTAGCCGCGACTTGCGACTTACCAACTCCTCCCTTACCGCCAATGACAGTGATGATATAACCGGCCATTAACGACCTCTCCGTCTAAACTTTCGCTTAATTTCATTGGCCCCACTTGAAGCAGAATCAATAATTTCAGGAGTTATAAAAACCACAAACTGACTTCTTGTATTGGTATATGACTTTGATCTCACAAAAGAGAAAAGCGCAGAGGCACCATCTGACTCTTCTTTTCCGCCAGGAGGATTTCGATCGTAATCAGTTGAGTTCTTGCTGACCACAATACCACCAACCACGGCTGAATCTTTTGACTTAACCACGAGCTGAGTCTTAACAATGTTAGAAAGAGTTGTCGGAGGATCACCAACCACAGTTGAAACACTTAAACTCACATTAAGATCCACTTTCTCTTCTTGGAGAACAGTTGGTGTCACAGTGAGGTCAAATCCGGCTGTTGCTTTTTCTGACTTGGTAAATTCATTACTACCAATAGCAAAAGGCTTTTCTTCTTTCTTATTTATATTTCCAGCAACGCCTTCTTTAATAATCAAAATACCAGACTGAAGAATACGTGCGTAACCAGCCGCTTTGGCAGAAGAGAGTTTCGGAAAGAGATTTGAGATCGTTCCTGAAAATGAACTACCCGCTTGATTTGAACCATTTCCGCCATTAGTTGATACTGTTCCAGAACCTGTTTTACCAAATGAAATCGCTCCCTGACCTTCTGTAATAAAAGGAGTCCACTTAAAACCAAAGATTTTATTATAGTCTTTACTTAGTTCTACAAACTGAGCAGTGATCTTAACCATCTTAGGAACTGGAGTGGGCTTGGCTTGCTCATTCACTTGAATAAAGTTTTGAATAATATCTCTTTCATTTTTCTGAACACTTTGAGTTCTTCTCGCTAAACTTTCGATGCGATCAGGAATGTAGGCAGCGGCGATGTTGTACGCACGATCTCTTTTACCAGCGGCGTCTACTACACCTTCTAACCAAAAAAGATTGTTCACTACTCTTACAGTTACATCCCGCAAACCTGTTTTTTGGATTTCATCTTGCATCTTTGTCGAAATTAAACGTTGAGTATGAGGCGAGAGCTCCATAAGTCTCATCACATCGGGGTACTTATCAAGCACCACGCTCACTTTACCAATATCGGAGGGCACAACAATATAGCCGCCGACATAAACAGACTCTCCCTTGAGACCTATTTCTAATCCTTCGACATCGCCTAATAGCTCACGAAGTTCTTTAATCACTTTTGATTGGTCATTCATTGTAACGTTTACGAGAAAGTTCGCCTTCACATCACCAAGACCATCACGAAGAATAACTGATGTCTTACCAGCTTTTAACCCTCTAAAAGTAATTTCTCTTTTGGCAGGGATGAGTGTGAGTTGAACGATCTGATCATTACCAACTTGAACACCACCATTGGCCGTATTTGGTGGGAAGTCGAGCTTTTCAATTTTATCAAGACCGACAACGACTTCGATTTGTTTTTGGGTATCATCGGCCGTATCTTGGGCCCAAGAATAATTAAAGATAAATAAATAGAGTAACAGCCACTTTGCTTTAAGCATTTGAGTTACTTGCCTCCTCGGCCACCAAGAGATGAGTTCTTGTATTTCTCAGAGAAGAATTGTTTTGCCTCTGCTCGATCTTCTTCTCCTAAAACGTCGTAAACATCAGTTGATCTAATAGGTATCATTTTCTTGTCGTTATTATTTCTCAAAGAAAGGTAATAAGGGTAAGCAGTAAACGTTGTGATATAAACCATTTTTTGAACCTGATAAGGATCAAGCTCCAGAGTAATCGTGTTATAAGGCTGGTATGTGTTCAAGTTCATCACTCGAATAACTTTAGGTGTCTCAACCCCAGAAATGGGAATGGAATTAGTCATACTCGTTCCTGTTGAAAGAACCAGAACATCTTGAAGAACAGTTTTTGTTTTCTGCATGTACTTAATACCTGAAGAAATATCAAACCCAGCAATGATATCAACGCGGTCACCTGGTTTTAATAATCGCGACACAGCTTCTTTCTCAGTCACCTGTAATGCAAAAGCCCGTTTACCCACACTCACCTGTCGGGCCAAACCTGTTTTAGCTCCGGGAAATGTCACACGTGTTTTAGTAATCTGCTCGCCTTTAATAATGGGAACAGAAGCCACTGTATTTTCTAAGTCTTTAATCTCGTTAAAACTTCCTGGCTGTGCAAAAGTTTTTGGGACGGTAATAATAGCAATTTTTGATTCATCGATGAGTTCAAGTTCTTGAATATCTTTCTTGGCGACAACAACTGATACTGGAGTGCCGTAAGTTTTGATGATTGAACTCTTTTGATCTTCCACATATGTGTAGACCATAAACATCGCAAGTGCTGCAATAATTAATGCAAGTGTAAA
>Ga0100403_1001664_pt1 | contig 19357 bp, 11 predicted proteins | sample CryGeymet201501t_FD_83663 | JGI IMG/M metagenome (GOLD analysis project Ga0100403, IMG submission 83663) | Groundwater microbial communities from Crystal Geyser aquifers in Utah, USA - Crystal Geyser metaG 2015-01t | ecosystem: Environmental > Aquatic > Deep subsurface > Groundwater | place...
CACAAGAGCACAGCTTCGACACGGTGCCGCTCGACACCGGCTCCGGCGCGGGGATGCTCGGCGGCGGCGGGTTCGAAGCGTCGCTGCCGATCGCGGCGTCGACGAAGGTGCGCGAGCGTCCGGTCACGGTTCAGAAGAGCAAGAAGGGGCGCAACATCACGCTCGCGATCCTCGCGCTCCTCGTCGTCGGCGGCGCGGCGCTCGAGCTCGTGCCGGCGTACGGCGCGTTCGGGCGAAACCAGATCACCGATCTGCTCAACAAGGACAAGTACGTCGCCGACACGAAGAACGCGGCGGACAACGCGCGCAAGGCGCTCGCGTCCGACACGTACGAAGACGCGAAGACGGCGGTCGACAACATCGCGCGCGCGCACGCGGCGTCGCCGCGCGCGAAGCCGCTCGCGGCGTACGCGGCGTTCGTCGATTTCGAAGTGACGGTGCGCTTCGTCGCGGACGGCGCGCGCGCGGCGCGCGGCGCCTCGTGGCTGAAGGAGCTGCCGCCGAACACCGACGTGCAGTACCTGACGGCGGCGCTCGGTGCGCAGGCGGCGGCGGCCGAGGATTGGGACAAGGCGCGCAAGGGGCTCGACGCGGCGGCGAAGAAGGACACGGCAGACGCGATTCAGCAGGACGTCGCGCTCCTTCGCGGCGAGGTCGAGCTTCGCGCGAAGGATCCTGCGGCGGCGCTCGCGATCTTCCAAAAGGCGCAAACGGCGACGCCGGGGGCGCGCGCGCAGTACGGGATCGCGCGCGCGTACGCCGCGCTCTCGAACCGCGTCGCACGCCTTCTTCGCCTCGCCGCGGTACTCGCGGCGACGCCGCAGCACGCGGGCGCGCTCGTCCTCCGCGGGACGCTGATGGCGGGCGAGGACGACGCGGCGGCGACGAAGGATTTGACCGCGGTCATCGAAGGCGACGCGAAGGCGAAGGCGTCGCCGATGGAGCTCGCGGAGGCGTACGCGCAGCGCGGCTGGATGAACCTGCAGCGCGGCGGCACGAACGACGCGCGCGCCTCGTTCGAAAAGGCGGTGCAGCTCAACCCGCGGAGCATCGCGGCGCTCGTCGGACAGGGTGAGCTCTTCTTTCGCGAGGGGCGCTACACCGAGGCGCTCACGCGCTTCGACACCGCGCTCCAAGTCGACAAGGACTACATCGACGCGATCACGAACAAGGTCAAAACGCAGATCGCGCTCGAGCAGCTCACCGACGCGAAGAACGCGCTCACCGCGGCGCGCGAGCGCTTCCCGAAGGAGATGCTGATTGTCCTGTGGCTCGGGCGCGTCGAGCAGAAGCTCAACAACAGCGCCGCCGCCGAGCAGCACCTGCGCGCGGCCGTCTTGCTCGCGGATCCGGCGCGGCGCGACGCGGTGTTGCCGTTCGTGTGGCTGTCGGCGCTCTTGTCGTCGCAGGCGAAGATGTCCGAGGCGCAAGCGGTGCTCGACGACGCGCGGAAGAAGCTGCCCGACTCGGCGGCGCTCCAGCGCGCGCTCGGCGAGGTCGCCGAAGCGCAGTCGAGCTTCGACGACGCGGTCACGCACTACAAGGCGGCGATCACGAAAGACGCGAACGACATGTCGACGCACTTCCGGCTCGGTTCGACCTTCCGCAAGATGCGAAAGTACGACGACGCCGCGAAGGAGTTCGACATCGTCGAGGCCGGCGACAAGGATTACCCCGGGCTCGCGATCGAGCGCGGCCAGCTCTACGAAGAGTCGGGCGACGTGCAGAAGGCGATCGATCAGTTCAACGCAGCGCTCGCGAAGGCGCCGGACGATCCGGATCTGCAGATGCGCGTCGGCAGCGCGTACGTCCTCATCAATCGCCCGGACGACGCGATCAAGATGCTGAAGAAGGTGCTCGAGAAGCGCGGCAACAGCGCCGAGGCGCACCACTTCCTCGGGCGCGCGTACATGCAGAAGGGGAGGGCCGGAGAGGTCGAGGCGCTGCGCGAGCTTCGCAAGGCGGTCGATCTCGATCCGAACCGCGCGGAGTTCCATTTCTACCTCGCGTGGATGAGCAACGAGGCGAGCGCGCCGAACATCGGGCAAGCGCGCGACGAGGTGGAGAAGGCGATCGCGCTCGACAAGGCGCTCGCCGACGGGTGGTGGCTGCGCGGCCTCCTCGAGTGCAGGTCGAGCGCGATCGACGACGGTCTGCGCGACGCGAAGAAGGCGATCGTCGAGCTGAAGAGCCCGCGCCCGGATCCGCACGCCGCGCTCGCCGAGTGCTACGAGGCGCGCAACGACATGCGGAGCGCGATGGCGGAGTGGGCGAGGGCGGTCGCGGGCGATCCGAAGCGCGCGTACTGGCAGTACCGCTTCGGCAAGCGCTTGCTCGAAGAAGGGAACGCGGGCGAAGCGGAGAAGCATCTGTCCGCGGCGAACGTCGTCGTGGCGATGCTCGAGCAGCCGCCCGCGTGGGCGGCGATGATGGAGTACGCGTACGCGGTCGCACTGAAGAAGACGGGGAAGAAGCAGGAGGCGATCGCGCATTTTCAGCGCTTCCTCAAGATCGCGCCGACGAGCTCTCCGGATCGCCGCGACGCGGAGCAGGCGCTGGCGGAGATGGGGGCGGGGCCGCGGTAGCGGTGGGGTTCCGATTCTCGTTCCCGTTCCCGTTCCGTGCTCCTCATTCGGCTTTGCCGAGGGCGTCTTCGACGAGGGCGCGGGCGACGCGGGCGTACGCATCGACGTCGAGGGTCTCGCCGCGGGCGTCGAGGGAGACGCCGGCGGCGTTCGCCGCGGCTTCGATGCGATCGCGCGGCCCGACGCCGCTCCATGCGTTGCGCAGCGTCTTTCGGCGCGCTTCGAAGGCTCCGCGCACGAGCGCGCGGAACGTCGGCGTCTCCTCGGCGCGCGGCGGGCGGAGCGCGCGAAGCCGCACGACCGCGCTCGTCACGTCCGGCGGCGGATGAAAGTTGCCGCGCGACACGGTCATCACGCGGTCGACGTCGAACACCGCGCGCACGAAGACGGTGAGCGCGCCGTAGTCTTTGGTCGACGGCGCCGCCGTGAGGCGCTCGGCGACTTCGAGCTGCACCATGAAGACGGCGCGCTCGAGGCGCGACGCGTTCTCGACCGCGCGCCGAAGGAGCTGCCCCGTGATTTGGTACGGCAGGTTGCCGCACAGGACGCGCGGTGGCGCGTCGCCGAGCGGGAGATCCGCCGACTGCGCGTCGCCTTCGACGACCTCCAGTCGACCCTCCGCGATCGCCGGCGCGAGCGCGTCGCGCAGCACCGGCACGAGCTCGCGATCGCGCTCGATCGCGACCGTGTGCGCCGCGCGCTCGACGAGGAGCGCGGTGAGCGCGCCGACCCCCGCGCCGAGCTCGACGACGCGCGCGCGTCCGACCTCTTCGTCCGGCACGCACGCGGTCGCGATCGCGCGCGCGACGTGCTCGCCGACGAGGAAGTTCTGCCCGAAGCTCTTCTTCGGCCGCAGCCCGGCTTCGCGCAAGAGCGCGCGCGAGTCTTTCACGCGGCGCCTTTTTTCGCGTCGGTGTCCGGTGCGGGCTCCGGCTCGGGCGCCGGGACCTTCACGCGCCGCGACGCGAGCGGGACGACGCGGACGCCGAGCTGCCGCAGGAGCTTCTCGCCGCGCGCGCGCGACGCCCGCGCACGGATGCGCACCGCGTCGTCGACCACGGCTTGCACGTCGGCGAGCGCCGCGATCGGCTCGGCGCTCGCGCCGACGCTCGGCTCGAACGGCGGCGTCGTCCAGCGCACTTCGTAGCGGTGGTTCTTCGCTTTTCGGAGCGCGCGCACGATCGGGCTCGAACGCCCGGGGCACGGCGCCCAGACGTGCACGACGCTCGGCCGCGGCTTTTCGCCGACGAGCTTGTCGATCACCTGCGCGAGCGTCGCCTCCGTCTTTTCGCGCTCGCCGTCGACGCGCGGCGGGAGCTCGACGCCGAACGCCGCGAGGTAATGACGGAGCGCCGCCTCGCGCGGCGAGCGCGCTTGCGGCACGCGCGGCGCGAACGGCGCGCGGTTTCGCAGCGACTCGGCGCGCCGCGTGAGCGCGTCGAGATCGCCCTTCGCGACGTCGGCGAGCCCGCGCGGATCGAGGGGCCGCGCGTGCTCGGCCACGCGCTGCGCGACGTCGACCTCGTCGAGCTCGGAGCGGTCCGCGTCGATCATGCTCGCCGCGCTCGCGAGCGAGCCCGCGATCCGCCCCGCGTGCGCGGCGCCCGAGTCCGGCTCGATCCACGAGCGCAGCCGCGACGCGGTCACCACGAGCCCGACGTGATCACCTCGCCCCAAATGGCGCGCCGCGATCGCCGCGATCTCGTCGACGCCCGTGTCGAGCGGCGCGCGTCCGAGCGGACCCGACCAAAGCTCGACCGACGCGTCGAGAACGAGCCACACGATGTCGCGCTCCTCGCGCTCCATCTCGCGCACGAGCAATTGTCCGCGCTTGGCGCTCGCCTTCCACGCGATCCGCTTGAACGGATCGCCCGGCACGTGCTCGCGAAGCTCGCGGAGCTCGTCGCCTTCGCCCGCGCGGTTCGAAGGCCGTCCGAGCTCGGACGTTCGCCGCGATCGCCCGCCGCGCGGCGACGTCACCATCGCGTGGAGCGCGCGCGGCAGCACCTCGACGCCGAACGGATTCGCGAAGAGGAGCGGCACCTCGTACAAACCTTCGCCGCCCGCCGGCGTCCCGCGCACCTCGAGCGCGAGCCCGTGCACGCCCCAACGCCCGACGCGCTTCGCCGTCACGCGAAGGTCGACGCGCACGCGCGCGCCCGCGGGCAAATCGATCGTCGTCGGCTCGATCTGCACGTCGAGCATGCTCGACGCGATCGGCCGAATCGCGACGCCGCGCACCTCGTCGATGCCGCGGTTTCGCAGCTCTGCTTCGAGCAAGACGTCGCCGCCGCGCGCCGTCCGCGCGACGCGCTGCGCGCCGCTCCACACCATCTCGAATCCGGCCGCGCGCAGCCGCGTCACCGCGACCAGCGCGAACGCGCGCCCGATCGCGACCGCGAGCACCATCGCGCCGCCGAACGCCGCGATCGGCGCGACGCGCGCCGCCGCCCCGAGCGCGACGAGCGCGGCGCCCGCGACCGCGATGTGAAACGTCGAGCGCGTCGGATGAAGCTGCACCGTTGCCAGCGTACTTCGTCCGGCGCGCGCCCGCGACCCGCGTCACTTCGGCGCGAGCGAGACCGCGTCACTTCGGCGCGAGCGAGACCGCCCGGGACCGTCGTCGTCTCGCGTACGTGACGCGCCCGCGTCGTCTACGCGGCGTGCCTCACACCGCCCGCACGCCCCTCCGGTACGCCACCTTCGTCAGCGCCTCTTCCACGATCCGCTCGCGCGATCGCGCGTCGCCCTCGGCGTCCGCGTTCATCACGAGCCTGTGCGCGAGCACGAACGGCGCGACCGCGCGCACGTCGTCCGGCGCGACGAACGGCCACCCCGCGAGCAGCGCCGACGCCTTCGCCGCTTGCACGAGACCGAGCGTCGCGCGCGGCGACGCACCGAGCGCGACCTTCGGATGCGAGCGCGTCGCGTTCGTCAGCCCGACCGCGTAGTCGTGCAGATCGTCTTCGATGTACACGCGCGCGGCGACTTGCTGCAGCTGAATCACGTCGCGCGGATTCAACACGGCGCGCGCGACCGGCGGCTCGACGCCGTGCGTGCGGAGCATCTGCACCTCTTCGCGCGGCGACGGATAGCCCATCGCGATCCGCACGAGGAAGCGATCGATCTGCGCCTCGGGCAGCGGGTACGTCCCTTCGAGATCGATCGGGTTCTGCGTCGCGAGCACGAGGAACGGCAGCGGCAGCTCGAAGCGATCTCCCTCGATCGTCACTTGCCGCTCTTGCATCGCCTCCAACAAAGCGGACTGCGTCTTCGCCGGCGCGCGATTGATCTCGTCGGCCAAGACGACGTTCGCGAAGATCGGTCCCGCGCGCAGGGTGAACGTCCCGTCCTTCGGCGACAGCACGTACGTCCCGGTGATGTCCGCCGGCAAGAGATCGGGCGTGAACTGAATGCGCCGCGACGAGCACCCGAGCGCCATCGCGAACGCTTTCACGAGCGTCGTCTTCGCGACGCCCGGCACGCCTTCGAGCAGCACGTGCCCGCGCGCGAGGAGCGCGACGAGCATCATCTCGAGCGCGCGCCCGCTGCCGAGATAGACGCGCGCGACCTCGCGGCGAAGCTCCTCGATGCGCTCTTTGGCGGCGGCGATCTCGTTCGTGGCGACGGCGGTCACGTGGTCCTCGGTTGCTCCTCGTGGCTGCGCTGGTGCGCGGCGGCGAGGAGAGCTCGCATCATACCAGCCATCCGGAGGACCTCGCTGTCTCGTATTCGCTCCATGTTCGCCGAGCGCCGCGCGATGGCCCCCGTCTCGATGTTCGCGAGGCGCGCGAGGATGCCGCGCAGCGTTCGAATCTCCGCGCCGTCGAGGAGGCGCGCGGCCTCGACCTTCGCGACGAGCGCTTCGATTCCGGGCGATCCGTCGAGCCCGAGCAGGCCGCACAGGTCCTCTTCGATCGCGCTCTTCAGCTCGAGCATCGCGAGCACGCGCGACGTGCTCGGCGCGCCGACGACCGCCGCGTGCCCCGCGACGCCGCCCTGCACGACGAGCGGGATCCCGCGCACGAACCGCGGCGGCGTCGCGCGATGCGTCTTGCCCGCGCGCGATCCGATCCACAGCACGATCGCGAGCCCGACCACCACCGCGAGGACGTACGCTGCGGTCGCCGGCATCCCCTCGCGCCGCACTTGCTCGAACACGTCCTCGATCGCGCGCTTCACTTCGTTGACGCGATCCCAGAGCGCGTTGCCGCTGCTGCCGAACGCGCCCGTCTGCTCGAAGTCGCCGATCGCGATGAAGACGCGCCCGCCGCGCTTCCCCCACGTGTCGTCGTCGGTTGCATAATGCAATATTCCGCGCGAAAGGCCGCGATTGCCCGGGTAGCGCAGCATCGCGTTCATCACGACCGACGCGTCGCCGATCGCGAGGAAGCGCCCTTGCCCGACCGCGCCCGCCTCCGCCAAGAGAACGTCCGGCTCTCCGAGCGCGCGCACCTTGAGCACCGCCGAGAGATCCGGATGCCGCACGCCCGTCGCGTGGTTCGTCACGACCTTTCCGACGCCCTGCACGACCGGGTGATTGCTCGCGGGCTCCGCGATCGCGAGCTGCGGATTTCCGCGCAGCGTCTCGGCGGGCCGCGACGGCATCGGCACGCGCGCGATCCCGAAGTGACGGAGGAGCGAGTCGCCCGTCCCGAAATCGTCGAGCAGGATCACGCGCCCGCCGTGACGCATGAACGAGCTGTATTGCTCCGTGTCGAGCGCGCGCTCGGGGTGGATGAGGATGATCGCGTCTTCGCGCTTGAGCTCGCGCATGTCGAGCTTTGTCGTGCCGCCGCCAGAGGCGGTCGGCCGCGGGCCGACGACGACGACGCGCCCGGCTCCGAGCTCGTCGCGCGCGAGCTGAACGAAGTCTCCGAGCCCCTCCCAATCCGTCCCGGCCGCGTCGAAGGGCTTGGCGAACGCGTGAAGCGGCACCAAGAAGAGGAGCATCGCGAAGACGAAGATCGGAACGGCTCGCACGTCTAACCAGACAGTAACGCACTGCACCCTTCGCGGCTTTGACGAACTCTTGACCGTGGCATCCGCATTGCTAACTTTTTCGTACGCTCGTACCGGTCGCTTTCGTCGTCGCGCTTATCCGTGGGCGGCTCCAGCAGGAGGTCCCCGATGCTCCCTCCGTTCATCATCGAACAGATTCGCAAGCGGGAAGAAGAAGAGCGGGCGCGCCACGAGCAGCAGCCGCAGCTCGAGCTGCCCGTGGAGCGCCCGCGACCGCGAACGCCGGCCGCGCCGGAAGAAGAGCAGCGCGGCGTCATCATCGTCGAGCTCTGAGCGATTCGCTCGCGTTTCATCGCCGAAGGACCGAGGTTTCAGGAGTGAACGAGGGGAGCGCGCCTCGCAACTTCTCTCCTCGACACTCCGCACCCCCCTGACTAGGCTCCGCGGCGATGACTTCCGGCCTTTCCGGCCACTTGCTTACGAATCGCTCCGGGGGCGAGGCCCCGAGGCACGCTCGCGCACGCTCGCTCGGGCGCCTCGCGCGCGGCGCCGTTTTCGTCGCGACGTGCGCAGCGCTTGCGCTGGCTTGTTACAACGCGGGCGACGGCACGGCCCCGCCGCCGCAACAGATCTACTTCCCGGTCGGCCTGGTGGTGTCGAGCGGCGGAAGTGTGCTCTACGTCGCCAACTCGGATTTCGATCTGCAGTGGAACGGCGGAACCGTGCAGAGCTACGATCTCTCGCAGGTTCGCGCCGACGCCGCGATCGCGATCAAAGATCCTTCGCTCCTCGCGAAGCCTTTCGCTGGGCACCCGAACGGAAAGCTGACGCGACCCACTCCTCCGCCGGGATCGTGCCCGAGCAATCCGCCGGTGACGGTGACGAACGGCGATCCGTCGCGTCAACCGCTCGGCGAGTCGTGCTCGCCCCCCGTCGACTCGACGCTCTACGTGAAGGACTCGGTCGTCATCGGCGCGTTCGCGACGGACATGGAGCTCTCGTGCTCGATCGCGCGGCGCAATCCGGGGCGGTGGCGCAGCGATCCGAACGACGCGAACAGCGCCGTCAATTTTCCGTGCGCGCCGACGCGCCTCTACGTCCCGGTGCGCGGCGACGCTTCGCTCACCTGGGCCGACGTCGCCGCGGACGACACGACGACGCGCCCGGCCGCGGACGCGACGCCGGCTTCGTACCCGCCGTTCGCGCTCGATTGCGGCACGCGCGTGAACGGCCGCTGCGACGCCGCGCACCACGCGGGCAACAACGCGACCGAGCCGGGCAACACGCGCCACGTCACGATGCCGGGCGAGCCGTTCGGAATGGCGGAGAGCGAGGACGGATCGTCGATCGTCGTCACGCACCAGACCGACACGAAGGTGAGCCTGCTTGCGACGGGCTTCGGCAAGAACGCGCAGCTCCCGACGCCGTCGCTCCAGTTCGTGCTCGACGGTCTGCCGAGCGGCGGAAACGGGATCGCCGCGGTGCCGCACGATCCGCAGGCGTTCACGAGCGGCGTGGCGATGCCGAGCAACGCGTTCTTACTGACGACGCGCGCCGCCGCGGAGATCGATCTGCTGCGCTATTACGCCGACCAGGGGCTGTCGGCGGTTTCACCGGACCCGAACGATCCCGCGTCGCAGTCCGAGCTCCGCCGTCCGTTCATCACGAAGGAGGCGGTGTTCCCGCTCACCGCCAACGCGGGCGGCACCGACTCGCGCGGCATCGTCGTCGATCCGACGCCGCGCATCCGCTGCAAGCTCGCCGTGCTGAACAGCGCGACGCCGCTCTCGAAAGAAGAGAAGGCGGCGAAGCTCGAGGCGTGCGCGCGTCGCCCGGCGCGCGTCTTCATCGCGAACCGCACGCCCGCGACGCTCCTCGTCGGCGAAATCGGCGAGCCGGCGGTCGATGCGGCCGGCGGCTACGACGCCGATCGCCTCGTCATCTATCAGAACATCCCGCTCACGTTCGGGCCGTCACGGATTTACCTCGCGCCGATCGTCGACGCGAGCGGCGCGCTGTCGCTCCGCGTCTTCATCGTCTGCTTCGACTCGGCGGCGATCTTCGTCTTCGATCCGGAGGCGGGCGTGGTCGAGAACATCATCCGCGTCGGGCAAGGGCCGTACGCGATGGCGTTCGATCCGTTCGACCTCGAGTCGGTCGCGCGCGGCGACAAGCCGCAAGACGATCCGCGCATCCAGGGCCCGGCGCGCCCGGGCGATCCGAGCTACGACCCGGACCTCGACGTAAAGCGCTACCGGTTCGCCTACGTCGCGAGCTTCACGAAGTCGTACATCCAGGTCATCGATCTCGACAATTCGCGCACGAGCAAAGAGACGTTCGAGCGCGTCGTCTTCACGCTGGGCCAGCCGACCAGCCCGAAGGGGCACTGAGTGACGCCGTTCGCGAAGAAGTCTGCCGCCGTCGTCTTCGTCACCGCGGCCGCCGTCGCGTCGCCGTTCGCGTCGGGGTGCTCGTCGACGCCGGTGAACGTGCCGGTGCGCACGTTCGAGCGCGCGCAGCGCGTCGACGTCATGTGCCTGCAGGTGTTCGCGGAGAATCCGATCGGATCGGGGCTCTACGAGAAGATTCCGGCGAGGCCGCTCCCGCAGAGCGCGTGCGCGCCGGTGCCGGTCGGGGTCGACGGCTCGACGCTGCCGAACCACCTGTACGCGTTCGTCACGCAGACGTCGCGCGGTGAGGTGGCGCTCGTCGATCTCACCGCGGGCGTCGTCGTCGACGAAGATCGCACGACGCCCGGGATCAACTTCATCCCGGTCGGCGCGCTTCCGACGGACGTCGCGGTGTCGCACGACGGCGCGATGGCGTTCGTCTCGTCGGCCGAGCCGAACAAGGCGGCGATCTACGGCATCCCGGCGCAGCGCGCGCTCGGCGACACGCAGTTCCCGGTGCCCGCGGATTTCGATACGCGCTTCCTCGCGCCGCTCACGCTCCCGATGCTTCCGGCGTGCTCCCTCCCGCAGACGCCGATCGCGCTGTCGATCGTGCCGCGCGGCGCGGGCGCCGAAGGCGGCGCGGGCGTGGGGTACGAAGTGGCGGCGGTGCTCGCAGGCACCGGCGGCGGCCGCGCGAAGGTCGTGACGATCGATCCGCAGCCGATGCTGCGCGGCGCGAACCCGGACGACGCGGGCGCCGGAGCGACGATCCATCCGGGATCGCTCGAGCCGTGTCCGGTGACGTCGGTCATCGATCTCGGCGACGCGACCCTGCTGCCGAAGACGTTCGTCGCGGGCAAACCGTGGGACGACGGCGTGAAGTACGTCGACGGCGGCGTCGATCTGCGCGGGACCGAGCCGGCGCTCCCGGCGAGGTGCGCGGCGAGCACGCGCGAGGCGGGCGCGGGCGACGCGGGCGCGGGCGACGCGGGCGCGGGCGAGGCGGGCGCGGGCGACGCGGGCGCGGACGCGGGGGACGCGGGGGCGGACGCAGGCGCGCCCGACGCATCGCCGTTCGACTACGGCCCGCTCGATTCGCCGCGGCCGACGTCGCTCGCGTTCGACGACGCGCAGATGATCCTCTACGTCGCCGACGACGCGCTGCCGATCATCCACGTGATCGACATGTCGAAGCCGGGCGCGCCGCGCGAGCTCGCGCCGCTCCTCGCGACGAGCCTCGACGAGCCGACGCGCAAAGTGTCGGCGAGCGGCCTCGCGCTCAGCCCCGCCACGAGCGAGTTCAAGCGCTTCCTCTACGCGGTCGACACGAAGCAGGGGAGCCTCATCGTGTACGACGTCACCCTCGGCGGCGCGTCGCCGCGCGAGCCGATGACGCGCCCGCACCCCGAGCTCAACCCGTTCCAGCCGATCGATCGCATCACCTTCAACGCGCCCGTCGCCGCGGTGTCGTTCGTGAAGCACGACTGGCCGCTCCTCCAGAACAAGGGGCAGCCGATCACCGGCAAGACGGGCCTCATCTGCAACCCGAACCCGAACGCGCAGACGGATCCGGCCGATCTCACGACGATCAACCAGACCGATCAAGGGCTCGGCGCGGCGTACCGGCCGAACTCGGGGCTCATCGCGGTCACGCTCGGGCCGTACCGGTTGCGCGGCGTCTTCGGCTTCGCGACGTTGTCGAACGGCCAGATCGTGACGATCGACGTCGACGATTGGGACGCGCCGTGCCGAAGGCCGTACCCGCTCGGTCGCGACGACGCGACGGGCACGTCGCAGCCGAGCGCGCTCGCGCCGCCCGAGCCGTCGCCGACGAGCCCGGCGGATCTCGACCCGTACCACGCGCCGATCTCGACGCAGAAGCCGACGTCGCGTGACGCGCCGATCACGATCCCGACGACGTCGCTCGAGTCGTTCTTCCCGGTCTCGGCGCCGCACGCCGCGCGCTCCGGCTTCTACATGCGGAGCGATCCGCAGACAGGAATCCACGTCCCGAACCTCACCGGGATCCCGCAGCTCGTCTTCCAGAACAGCGCGAAGTCGACGGTCGGCGCCGACGGCGTCAACAACCCGATCCTCCTCCCGACGTTCTCGACGCTGGCGGACCCGACGTACGTCAAGAACCCGACGGAGCCCGAGCCGGCGCGGCGCATCTCGACCATCGGACCGGATCCGACGCTTCTGCTTCGTCCGGCGACGCCGGAGTTCGCGATGCCGCTGCGCGACGCGAACGATCCGAAGGACAAGGGCAACACGACGCCGGGCGTGCGCTTCTCGTGGGAGGACCCGCACGTCCACATCGATCAGGATTGGCAGGTCGTCTACGAGGGCGCGCTCCCGGGCTTCGACGGCGTCGACGCGACGATGCTCCAAGGCGACTACCAGACGCTCACGCTGAGCGTGCCGAACGGCCAGCTGTGCCGCCGCGGCGTCGAGGACCAAGCGCTCGGCAACGCGCGCATCGACGCGGAGATCCCCGAGCTCGCGGCGCACGGACTTCCTCCGTACATCGACGCGCACAAGTGGACGGGCGACTACGTCCAGCTCGCCGACGACATCCTCCCGCCGGGAAATCCGTATTGGTACGAGTCGGGCGACGATTGCTGGGACCCGTCGCTCCAGCCGCAGCCCGGACAATCGGTGACGCAGTCGATCGCCGACGCGCGCCAGTCGGCGTGCTTCAACACGTACGGCAGCATCAACGACACGACGGTGACGCCGTTCCGCGATTTCCCGATCCTCGAGGCGTACGACGATCACCTCGTCGTCGGGCGCTTCGGTTACGAAGATCCCGCGAACCCGGCGACGGTGAACCGCCAGATCGTCGGTAACCACCCGAGCAACGTCGCGGCGCTCAAGTTGATGCGCTGCTGCTTCCATCATCAGTCGACGTTCAAGGTGCGGACGGGCGGCCGGTGGGTCGCGCTCGGATCCGCCGTGGGCTACCTGCATCACATCACGACGGGCGACGGCGGGCGCTGCGTGCAGTCGTGCGATCCGCGCGACCAGCTGTTGAACGCGCGCGGCGCCGACGTGCCGCGCCCGCGCCCGACCGACACGATGGCGACGCCGCCGGATCGCAACAGCCCGCTCGCGGTGCGAAACCCGATGTTCTCCTTCGTCGTCTGGAGCGGGAGCGCGGCCACGCTGGCGCAAAGCAAGTTCTCCGGCCACACGAGCAGCCAGCGCGACATGACGTGGAAGCTCTCCACGCGCGGGCAGTTCGCGCCGCTTCAGATTCTGCTCCAGGCGACCACCACGGCGGTCGCGCCGCAGTCGATGCGCTTCATCGATTCGCTCGGGCAGCTCGCGGTGGTCGACGGCGCGAGCCAAGGGCTCGTCCTCATCGATCTCAACAGCGTCGGCCTCGCGCATCCGCCCTACTTCTGAGATGGCGAAGGCGTCGGGAGGTGCGGCTGCGACGCCGGTGATGCGGCAGTATCTGGCGGCCAAAGAGTCGAACAAGGACGCGCTCCTCCTTTTTCGGATGGGGGACTTCTACGAGCTCTTCTTCGAGGACGCGGTCGTCGCGGCGCGCGCCTTGGACTTGACGCTGACGGCGCGCAACAAGGGGAGCGACGACGAGATCCCGATGGCGGGCGTGCCGCACCACGCCGCGAGCTCGTACATCCAGCGGTTGTTGGAGCAGGGGTTCAAGGTCGCCATCTGCGAGCAGATGGCGGACCCGTCGAAGGTGAAGGGGATCGTGCCGCGCGAGGTCGTGCGCGTGGTGACGCCGGGCATCGTCTACGACGACACGGGCGTCGCGGCGCGCGAGAACCACTGGCTCGTGGCGATCGATTTCGACGGCGCGTACGGGATCGCGGCGCTCGACATGACGACGGGCGAGCTCGTCGCGTGCGAAGCGGCGGACGAGGCGAACGCGGTGGCGGAGCTCGTGCGGCTCGACCCGCGCGAGCTCCTCGTCGCGCCGGCCGCTGCGGCGATCGCAGCGGCGTACGAAGCGGCGCGGCCGCGATCGATCGTACGCCGCGAGGCCCATGCGATCGACGACGCGGCGGCGATGGCGACGCTCGAAGCGGTGCTCGGCGCGGACGACACGGCGAAAGCGGCGACGGCGATCGCGCGGCGCGCGGCGGCGCGCTGCGTGGAGACCGCGCGCGCCTGCGAGGCGGGACGGCCGCTCCCGATCGCGACGCTCGCGCCGTACGTCCTCGGCGAGACGCTCCTCTTGGACGACGCGACGCAAGCGCACCTCGAGTTGGTGCGGACGATGGACGGCGCCGCAGAGGGATCGCTCCTCGCGCAGATCGACGCGACGAAGACCGCGGCCGGCGCGCGCGCCATGCGGAAGCGCTTGCTCGCGCCGCGCACCGACGTCGCCGAGATTCGGCGGCGGCTCGACGCGGTCGAGATCTTCGTCACGCAGCCCGGGATGCGGAGCGAGCTCCGGACGCGGCTCGCGAACGTCGCGGACCTCGAGCGGCTCGCGGTGAAATTCGCGTTCGATCGCGCGCAGCCGCGCGACTTCGTGTCACTGCGCACGTCGCTCGGCGAGTTGCCGGCGATCGTGCTCTTGCTTGCAAAGTGCAAAGATCCGATCGCCAAGGAAGCGCTCGGCGGCGACGTCGACACCTGCGCCGATCTCTTCGCGCTCCTGTCGCACGCGATCGCCGACGATCCGCCCGCGCGCACCTCCGACGGCGGCGTCGTGCGCACGGGCTACGACGCGGATCTCGACGCCGCGCGCACTCTCATGAAAGACGGCCAGCGCGTCATCGTCGATCTCGAGACGCGCCTGCGCGAGTCGGCGGGGATCCCGTCGCTCAAGCTTCGGTACACGCGCGTCTTCGGTTGGTACATCGAGGTCACGCGCACGCACCTCGACAAAGCGCCGAAAGAATGGCGGCGAAAGCAGACGATCGCGACGGGCGAGCGCTTCACGTGCGACGAGCTCGACGATCTCGCGGACAAGCTCGCGCACGCCGAGGAGCGGAGCTCGACGCGCGAGATCGAGCTCCTCGGGAAGATCGTGCGCGAGCTCGGAGCGCACGCGGACCGCTTGCGCGCGGTCGCCGCGCGCCTCGCCGAGTGGGACGTCGCGAGCGCACTCGCCGAGGTCGCGCACCGAAACGACTACGCGCGCCCCGAGGTCGACGACTCGCTCGATCTGGTGATCGAAGACGGACGGCATCCGGTCGTCGAGCGATTGGCCGCGGCGGGACGCTTCGTGCCGAACGACGTCGAGCTGTCGGCCGAAGGCGCGGAGCGCAAGCGCCTTTGGCTCGTCACCGGCCCGAACATGGCCGGCAAGTCGACGCTCATGCGCCAAGTCGCGCTGGCCGTCATCTTGGCGCAGATGGGATCGTTCGTGCCCGCGCGGCGCGCGCGCATCGGCGTGGTCGATCGCGTCCTCACGCGCGTGGGCGCGAGCGACAACCTCTCGCGCGGCGAGAGCACCTTCATGGTCGAGATGAAGGAGACCGCGAACGTGCTCCGGCGCGCGACGCGCAAGTCGCTCGTCGTCCTCGACGAGATCGGGCGCGGCACGAGCACGTACGACGGCCTCGCCATCGCGTGGGCGGTCGCCGAGCACTTGCATGATGCAATTGGTTGCCGCGCGATGTTCGCGACGCACTACCACGAGCTCACCGAGCTCGCCGCGACGCACGCCGGCTGCGAGAACTGGAGCGTGTCGGCGCGCGAGCACGAAGGCGACATCGTCTTCCTCCACAAGCTCACGCGCGGCGCGGCGTCACGGAGCTACGGCGTCGCGTGTGCGCGTCTCGCCGGATTGCCGGAGCTCGTGCTCGCGCGCGCGAAGGTCATCCTCGGCGAGCTCGAACGCGGCGCCGCGCTCCCGAGCGGTGCGCGTGCGTCGATGCGCGCGAAGAGCCGCGCCGGCCGCCCGCAGCTCGACATGTTCGACGCGCCCGCGCCCGCGCCGGAGCCGGAGAAGAACCAGGTGATCGAGATGCTCCGCGCGGTCGACATCGATCGGCTGACTCCCCTCGAAGCGCTGCAGCTCCTCGCGAGCTTGCGCACGATGTCGCGAGCGCGCGACGACTCGTGAGCCGGCGCGTCGTCCTCAGCTACGCGGCCGTGGCGATCGCGGCGTCGTCGTGGGGGACGTGGCCGCTCATCTTGCGGCACGCCGAGTCGATCGCGCCGATGCCGCCGGCGCTCGTGTCGACGATCGTGATGGGCGTGATGACCATCGCGAGCGGGGTCGCGCTCTTCTTCGATCGCCCGCCGGCCGATCGACCGCGCCCGAACGCGCGCGCGTGGGCCGGGATGACGTGGCTCGGGATCGCGGACGCGGCGAACTTCGTCCTCTTCTTCGGCGCGTACAGGCGCACGAGCGTCGCGATCGCCGTGCTCACGCACTACCTCGCGCCGCTCTTCGTCGCGATCGCCGCGCCGTTCGTCGTCAACGAGCGCGCCACGCGCCGCACCGTCGTCGCGGCCACCGCGTCGTTCGCAGGGCTGATGCTCCTCCTCGCGCCGTGGAGCGCGGAGCGAAAACCGCACGACCTCGCGGGAGCGGCGCTCGGCGCGGGGAGCGCGGTCTTTTACGCGTCGCAGGTCCTCGTGAACAAGCGGCTGAGCAAGGTCTTCACGACCGCGGAGCTCTTGTGCTTCCACGGCCTCATCGGAATGCCGATCCTCGCGCTGCTCGTACCGCGCGAGGCGTGGGGATCGATCGACCCGCGCGCGGCGACGGTCATCGTCGGCGGCGCGCTCGGGCCGGGAGCGATCGCGGGACTGCTCTTCGTGTGGGGGCTGCGCTCGTTGCGCGCGAGCCGCGTGTCGACGCTGACGCTTCTCGAGCCGCTCGTGGCGGTGGTCGCGGGCGCGGTGGCGTTCCACGAGCACCTGGGCCTCGGTGCGGTCGTCGGCGCCGCGGCGATCCTCGCGGGTGCGGCCGCGGTGGTGGCCGAGCGCGGCGAATGATGCGCCGGTCAGTTGGCGGGACGCACGCGCTCAACCTAAAGTAGTCGCGTGTCGTCGAGCCAGAGCCCTCACGTCACCCGGCGCGGTGCGTCGTTCAGTGCGCCGCGCACCGTGCTCGTCGTCGACGACGACGACGCGCTCCGCGGCTTGACCGCGCGGTGGCTCGGGAACGCGAAGATTCACTGCCTCGAAGCGAGCAACGGCGAGCAAGCCGTCGAGATCGCCGCCGCGAACGCCGCGCTCCTCGACGCGATCGTCCTCGACGTGATGATGCCCGGCATCGATGGCTTCGAAACGCTCCGGCGTTTGAAGGCGAACGACGCGACCGCGAACATCCCCGTCGTCCTTCTCACCGCGCACGCGACCAGCGACAAGGACTACGTCGAGGGCGCCGAGAGCGGCGCGGTCGATCACCTGGCCAAGCCGTTCAAAGGCCCCGTCCTCGTCGCCAAAGTACGCGCGATCGTCGAGCGTGCGCGCGCCGACCGCGATCTGCGCGCCAAGCTCCGCCACGCCGAAGCGAACGCGACGATCGATCCGCTCACCGGTCTCGGCAACCGCCGCCACTTCGAAGCGCGCTTCAACGAGGAGGCCGCGTACGCGCGCCGCCACGCGCAGCCGTTCTCGCTCGTCATCCTCGACATCGATCATTTCAAATCGATCAACGACACGTTCGGCCACGAAGAGGGCGACCGCGTCCTCGTCCACGTCGCGGACGCGATACGGTCGATCCTCCGCGCGGACGACGCCGCGTTCCGCTACGGCGGCGAAGAGTTCGTGCTCATGCTGCGCGCGTGCGAGCCGAACAAGGGGACGATCGCGGCCGAGCGGCTGCGCGAGGCGCTCAAGGAGCGGCCGATCGATCTCGGGGAAGGCGAGGGGCGGGTCGCGAAGCTCGTCACCTTCAGCGCGGGCGTCGCCTCGGCGTCGGCGGAGAACGGCTACGCGACGGACGATTTGCTCGGTCGCGCGGACGCGGCGCTCTACCGCGCCAAGCGCGGCGGACGGGATCGCACCGAGACGGCGTGATCGGCGCGCATCGCGTACGCTTCGAGGCGTGTCGAGCGTGAGGCGCATCGGACCGTTCGTCGTCGCGTGCGCGCTCGCGGCGTGCGGCACGAGCGGAGCGGCGCCGAGCGACGCAGGAGACGCCGTCGACGCGGCGCTCGACGCGGCGGACGCGGCGGACGCGGCAGACGCGGCGGACGCTTCGACGTGCGCGCCCGCCGACGTGTCTTCGTTCGCGCCGACGTGGCGCCCGCCGAACGCGCACGCCGCGAATTGCACGGCGTCGCAAATCGATGCGTTCTACACGAATTGTCTCGCCGCGACCGCGACGCGAGCGACGTGCGATTCGTTCCGCAGCGCGAACGCGGCGTGCAGCGCGTGCCTCGTCTCGCGCGCCACGGACGCGACGCTCGGACCGCTCGTCGTCTCCAAGCTCGGCGCCGGTCAGGTCAGCGAGATCAACTACGCGGGCTGCCTGGTCCTCGTCGATCCATCGTCGATCGACTGCGCGAAGAAGTACCAAGCCGGCGTGCAATGCGAGCACGCCGCGTGCGACGCCGTTTGCCGGAGCGACGACGCCGCGTCGTTCGATGCTTACACGGGTTGCACCGGCGCGGCAGGCCTCGGCGCGTGCAGCGCCTACACGAAGGCCGGGCAGTGCGTCTTCGAGCTCGACGCGGGCGCGATCGACGCGGGCAACGCGGCGTCGCGCTGCTTCTTCGCGGGCATGACCTTCGAAGAGCTCTACCGCGCGATCGCGCCGATCTTTTGCGGTCCGTGAGCCGCGCGTTCACGCGCCGCGCGTCTGCGTCCAACGCACTATCTTCCATCCCCGCGCCTCGGCGACGCGACGCAGCTCGCGCCGCGGGTTCACCGCGACCGGATGGCCGACGTACTCGAGCATCTCGATGTCCGATTTGCTGTCGCCGTACGCCCAGCAGTCCTTCGGATCCACGCCCAGCTCGGCGCAGTGGCGCTCGGCGTAGACGCGCTTCATCGGGCCGTACGGGATCTCGACGCCTTCGAGATCGTGAACGCGACCGTCGACGACGTTCGCCCAGCTCGTCGACGCGCGCTCGACGCCGAGCTCGCGCGCGACCTCGAGGACGGAGTACCGCGGCCCGGCGCTGATCATCGCGACGTGCGCGCCCATTCGCTTGTGCCGCAAGACCTCCGCTTCGCCTTCCTTGTAGAGGCGCGCGCGGACGATACGCGCGTGCGCGTCGACGCACGCTTGCTTGATCGGCTCTTCGCGCTTTCCGAGCAAGCGCTGCACGCTGAGCTTCCAGATCTCGATCTCGTCGATGCGACCGGCGAGGTACATGAGGTTCCACGCGAGGACGCGCGCGAGATCGGCGAAGCCGACGACGTTCGCGCGCCAGAGCTCCTTGCCGAACGCGGTGCGGGTCGAACCGCGGACGAGCGTGTGGTCGACGTCGAAGAAGGCGCAGTAGCTCACCGCCCCAGCGTACGCGA
>Ga0100403_1001666_pt1 | contig 19354 bp, 16 predicted proteins | sample CryGeymet201501t_FD_83663 | JGI IMG/M metagenome (GOLD analysis project Ga0100403, IMG submission 83663) | Groundwater microbial communities from Crystal Geyser aquifers in Utah, USA - Crystal Geyser metaG 2015-01t | ecosystem: Environmental > Aquatic > Deep subsurface > Groundwater | place...
AAAAGTTGGCTTCCTCTGGGGAATCGGCAACAGCCTCCCACCTTTTTCAACTAGGGACGTTTTAAAGGACAACGAAGATGAAGTCATAGGAAAGCTCACTCGCCTTTTGCAAGAGCTCTACCAATAAAGCTACTCCTTCCAGTGATTAAGGAAGTTTCTTAGCTTTTCTTCATTCCCCAGTATTAAGACTCGGTCTCCGTTACAAATCACAGACTCAGCAGTGGGCAACTGCATCGCTCCATCCGCCCTACCTTTGATGGCTACAACCTGAACCCCATAGGTGGCCGGCAGCTTTAACTCTACAAGCGACTTAGCATCAATTTTCTTAGTTGCCTCCCATTGAATGATTTTATAGCCATCTTCTAAAGTCATCTCCGTCAACACCGAAGGGTTCGCAAACTTGTCTCCCAGTATTTTTCCGATACTACTCTCAACAGAAAATATTTCATGCGCACCCAACCTTTTTAGAATGGACTCCTCAACGGGTGAATTTGCTCGAGCAGCCACAAAGCGAACTCCCAAATCTAGTAAATGAGCGGTCGCCAAAACAGCCGATTCAAATTGTTCACCAATGCAAACAACAGCCGCATCCAGATCCGAACAACCCAGCTGCTTTAAAGCCTTGGCGTCAGTTGCGTCACACTCTGCCGCCACTGAAACAAAGTCCTTTATCAATTCAACCTCATGCCGAGATTCATCCACGGCAATCACTTCACATCCATTTTCAGACAAAGTCTTAGCGAGAGCTCTACCGAGTATCCCCAAACCAACAATCATAAATCTTTTTTTCATCTCATCACTCCTAACCTACATACAAACTGCCCGAAGGGTAGCGATACCTTTGTTCTTTCATATTTCCAATTCCAGCAAAAACAATAGTCACTAAGCCATAGCGGCCTGCCAACATCAAAAACATCAAGGCAAATTTCCCCAAGGGCCCTAACTGAGAGGTAAGACCCAAGCTCAAGCCAACTGTAGACAAGGCAGACACACTTTCAAAAATTGCGCTCCACAAATCGGCACCCTCGACGGAAGCCAAGAAGCCCACAGCGAAAACTAAAAGAAGAAAATAACAAAAAACAATGGCGATGCATTTATGCAGCAAATAGTAAGAGATCTCCCTCCCATTGAATTGAATCCATGTATTTCCTCTAAAAAAATTAAAAACAGCGATGAGAAGCAAAGCGACGGTCGTAGTCTTTAACCCCCCACCCGTCGAAATTGGAGAAGCCCCCACCATCATCAACAGAACCAATACAAATTGAGAACCTAAAGCTAAATCGCCAACTGGTAGAGTGTTAAAACCCGCCGTCCGAGCCGTTACACTCGCAAACAAACTATGCCCAAAACTTGCCAAGCTAAAACCAGACCAACCTTTTACAGAAACCTCCGTAAAGAAAATCGCTAAAAAACCTACAAGGATCAGCCCCGCACTCATAACAACAGCCAAAAGTGCACCTGAGCTCAAAGGCCGATTTCGAAGTCGTCGGTCTCGCAACCTAGCAAGTAGCTCGAAGATCACCGGAAAGCCGATACCTCCTAATATAATCAGAGTGGCCACAATGGATTTCATAAAAGCCAAACCAGGAATCTCCAGCCCCATGGGAAGAGAACTAAAGCCCGCATTACAAAAAGCTGAAACACTATGAAACAAGGCGTGGAACGAGCGGTGTTCTAAATCTGAAGGCAACCCTAGATAGATCAAACCCCAACCTAAGAGCTCCGCAAACAAGGTGAACAAAAAAATCTTCTTTAAAAACTGAGAAACATCGCCCAAATCAGTAATGCTATAGAGCTCTTGCCCCACCTTTGATTGAGTCAATGACAAGCGTTGGCGTGCGACAGAGGCTACCAGGGCACTAAAAAAAGCAATGCCAATTCCTCCAATGTGTAAAATCAACATCAGAAAACACAAACCAACAATTGAAAATGTTTCACCTGGATTAATTGGAGAAAGCCCAGTTACCGTAATAGCCGACACGCTTATAAACAAAGAGTTTACAACCGAGAGTGTTGCTCCTGTTTTTAGACTAAAAGGAAGCAAAAGAACCCAGGCCCCCAAAAAAGATATTCCTAAATAAAAAAACAAACCGATTCTTGGTGGAGTCAGCTCTAGGCGAGCCCAAATTTTCTCGACAGGTCGCCACTTCATAAATTCCACAAGACCCGCACAGAGAAGAGCGAGATCCAGCTGCACTCTAAAGTTCAAACTATCCTTGTAGGAGGACGCAAGCTCCCAGCCATGGAGCCACCTAAAAGTCCAAATTCCCAGAGCGGAAAGAGCGATCAAACACAAAAGCATTTTTAAGACAGACCATATTTGCCGCTTACTAGTGGCTGAAATGGCTTCTGCATTATGATAGTCGGGGCGAGTCCATAATTTTTTAAAGGCCTGATAAAATTCAAGTCCAAAACGAAAGCTCGCAAATAAGACAAGTAGATCTAAAACGAGGGTTGCACCCTTGAATGAGTCAAGGAGAGCGGTTTCACCGATAATCACTGAACTTAAAAGCAGAATTAGCAACCAAGGCATACTAATCTGGTATCCTAACTTAGTTGAGCAACATCTCTATAAGCACCTAGATTAAGATCTTAGCGAGCGTGTCATAATAGAGCCACGCTCGCTAAGAGTGTGTCAGGAGCCTGAATGCCAACTCTGCCTCGCAAAAGAAGCCTCCCCCTATACGAAAGACTCCTTATGCACCCTCACAGGTGCGATCAGACTTAGAGGAAAGTAAATCAACACCACGCGTTAAGCAATGGTAAGAACTGACACTTTTTAGCAAATTCTGCTGAAGCTTCTTTTTGAACTTTTTAACCCTATTTAAGGCTCCATGACTGGTCATTTTGTTATATAAGCTTCCCTGTGATGAGAGTCACAATGAGGAGGAAAACAATCATGATGAAACGGAACGTAAACAGAATGCTGAGCGCCCTTTTAATAATTTCTGGGCTGACCTTTTTTTCTTGCACCAAAAGTAACCCGGACGGGGATAAGAAAGTTTATCACGCTGGAAACGGAGCGGAGCCAGCTAGTATTGACCCACACATCGCAACGGGCGTGCCAGAGCATCACATTATGGTTGCTCTGTTTGAAGGACTGTCTTCTCCTGAGCCCAAGACACTTGCTCCATCACCAGGAGCTGCGGAACGTTGGGACATCTCCGACGATCTAAAAACCTACACATTTTATTTGAGAAAAGATGGCAAGTGGTCCGACGGAACCCCCGTTACAGCCCAAGATTTTGTATTTTCTTGGATGCGCTCTTTGGCTCCTGGCTTGAGCGAATACGCATACATGCTTTATCCAGTAAAAAACGCTGAAGAGTTTAACCTCGGTAAATTGAAAGACTTTTCTAAAGTGGGCATTCAAGCCAAAGACGACCACACACTCGTGGTAACCCTAAAGGCGGCCACTCCTTACTTTTTGACTTTGCTCCATCACTACTCTACATGGCCAGTTCCAAAAGCCACGATTGAAAAATACGGTGACTGGAATGATCGAAACAACACTTGGACTCAACCCGGCAAAATTGTTTCTAACGGCCCCTTCAAGCTTAAAGCTCACGAGCTTAACAAAAAATTAGTCGTTGAACGCAACCCAAATTACTGGAATGCCTCCATTGTAAAATTGGATGAGATTCACTTCTACCCAACCACTGACCTATCGAGCGAGGAAAGAGAATTTCGAACCGGTAAGCTTCATTTCACCTATGAAATACCAGCACACAAGGTTCAAAAACTTGTAGAAGAGAATCCTGAAGAAACTCGTATAACTCCTTACCTCGGAACGTATTTCTACCGATTCAACGTGACCAAGAAGCCTATGAATGATGTGAGAGTTCGTAAAGCACTCGCACTTACTGTCGACCGAGAGTCTCTTGTAAAGAACGTTACACGAGCCAATCAGGTTCCAGCTTACAGCTTTGTTCCACCTGACACAGCCGGTTACACTTCAGAGAACCGCCTAGACGGAAACATCGACGATGCAAAAAAACTTTTAGCTGAGGCGGGATATCCGGAAGGCAAAGGTTTTCCAAAGGTTGACATTTTGTTCAACACTCACGATCTGCATAAAGATGTAGCTGTAGCTATTCAGCAAATGTGGAAAAAGAACTTGGGCATAGACGTAGGCCTTAACAACCAGGAGTGGAAAGTCTATTTAGACACGGAAAAGAAGCTTAACTACAATGTTTCTCGAGCAGGCTGGATTGGCGATTACAACGACCCCAACACCTTTCTTGACATGTTCACTAGCTACAGTGGAAACAACAGAACTGGTTGGAAAAACAAAGAATACGACGCTCTTATTGGAAAAGCCTCTATCACTGGCGACCAAAAAGAACGTTACAGCATCTTACAACAAGCTGAAAAGATGCTCATCGACAACATGATTGTCCTTCCGCTTTACACATACACAGTGAAACACATGGTATCTAAAAAGCTTACCGGCTACCACGACAACATTTTAGATACTCACATGTATCAGTATATGGATCTAAAAGAATAAGTATTAAAAATACTTTGAGGAATTACAGCTGATGTTGAAATTTGTTTTGAAACGGCTTTTGCAAGCCATCCCCGTTCTGTTGATATTGATGACACTTACCTTTGTCTTCATGCGAGCAGTTCCCGGCGGCCCATTCGACAGTGAAAAACAGGCCCCTGAAGAAGTTATAGCGGCACTCAATGCCCGCTATAACTTCGACAAGCCCATGCATGTTCAATACTACTTTTTCATGCGGGACTTGGTCACAGGTGACTTCATAAACTGGCCTTCCTTTAAGTATTCCAATCAAACAGTTCTTTCGATGATTGCACCTCAGCTACCAAGAACTGTTGAGCTAGCCATTTACTCAATGATCTACGCTCTCCTCATAGGAATAACTGCGGGTGTGATTGCAGCCTTAAAAAAGAACACTTATTTAGATTACGGACCAATGTCCTTAGCGATGGTCGGAGTGTGCGTCCCATCTGTCTTGATGGGCCCTCTGCTCGCGCTAGTTTTTGGAGTGTGGTTGGAGGTGTTGCCCGTGGCGGGCTGGGACTCCTGGGCCCATAAGATTCTTCCGACAATTACTTTAGGTTCTGCCATTGCAGCCTACGTGGCTCGCTTGAGTCGCGGAGGAATGCTTGAAGTGCTCAACCAAGATTATATTCGAACCGCTCGCGCCAAAGGCGTGCCGGAGAATAAAGTCATCCTACGCCACAGCCTCAAAGGTGGCCTCCTTCCCGTTGTTAATTACACGGCTCCAGCGATGGCCGGCCTCCTCGGCGGATCTTTTGTTACGGAAACCATTTTTCGAGTTCCGGGAATTGGCCGCTTCTACGTTGAATCAGTTTTCAACCGAGACTACACAGTCATCGCCGGCATCACGGTTCTTTTCGCCTTTTTCTACATAGGCTCCAACTTGATTGCTGACGTTGTGACCGTGTTGATGAACCCAAGACTAAAATTCGGAGCCAAAACATGAGCACTGAAGTTATTACATCGCTTGAAGAAGTCGAAGAGGGAAGTTCTCTATGGACCGACGCTCTTGCTCGATTAAAGAAAAACAAAGCCGCTCTTGGAGGGCTAGGCTTTGTTATATTCGTAGCCATCATAGCTTTGATTACACCCTGGATTGCACCCTTCCCATACGAAGTTCAAAACTTAGACTTAGGTGCTGTCCCTCCAAACGCAAGCAACTGGCTCGGCACAGATGTCTTTGGCCGCGACCTACTCACTCGAATAATGTGGGGCGGAAGAGTTTCATTAATGGTAGGCGTGATTGCTACGGCAGTCTCTCTTGTCATTGGAGTCCTATGGGGAAGCATTGCAGGTTATTTTGGTGGACGACTTGATTCCATTATGATGAGGATCGTTGACACCCTCTACCCATTTCCTTTCATGGTTTTAGTCATTCTCTTAAGCGTGATCTTTGGTAGACACATTTACCTCATGTATTTAGCCATTGGTGCTGTCGAATGGCTAACCATGGCCCGAGTGATTCGTGGACAAGTTCTAACCGTTCGAAAACAAGAGTTCATTGAAGCGTGCTTCTCACAAGGTTTATCCACGTGGAGAATCATCAGCAGACACGTCATCCCGAACGTCTTAGGCCCTGTCATTGTCTACACGACTCTTACAATACCAAGCGTAATGATCCTAGAAGCCTTCTTGAGCTTTTTGGGTTTAGGTGTTCAACCCCCTATGTGCTCGTGGGGCAGTCTCATTGGAGACGGCGCAAAATATATGGAAGAATACTCCTGGCTTTTAATCTTCCCAGGGATCGTTTTCTCATCCACACTTTTTTCTCTTAATTTCTTGGGAGATGGTCTTCGTGACGCCCTTGATCCAAAGGCCTCAAAGGATTAACGACGATGGCTTTAATATCAGTTAAAGATTTAAAAACTTACTTTCACACTAGAAATGGTGTTGTGCGCGCCGTTGACGGCATCAGCTTTGACGTAGAAGCAGGAAAAACTCTGGGCATCGTTGGAGAATCGGGTTCTGGAAAGAGTGTTTCCCAGTATTCTTTATTGGGACTTATCCCGATGCCACCAGGAAAAATTGAGTCAGGCACTGCGATGTTTGATGGACAGGACTTATTGAAACTTAGCGGAGAAAAACTTCGCAAAATTCGTGGGAAAAGAATCTCCATGATCTTTCAAGATCCAATGACCTGCCTTAATCCCTACATGAAAATTGGTGATCAGCTCATCGAGCCTCTTTTGACTCATTTTGACATCAGCCATGAGGACGCTATGAAAAAAGCGGCTCAGGCCCTTAAGAATGTTGGCATTCACGAGACTGAAAAACGCCTGAACTCTTACCCACACCAATTCTCTGGCGGCATGAGACAACGAGTGATGATTGCAATGGCACTCATCACTGAACCAGAGCTTTTAATTGCGGATGAACCAACAACGGCCTTGGATGTCACCGTTCAAGCTCAAGTTTTAGACTTAATCAAAAAGCTTCAACAAGAAATCAACACGGCCGTTATATTCATCACGCATGACCTGGGAGTAATCGCAGGTGTCGCTGATGAAGTCGCCGTTATGTATGGTGGCAAGATTGTAGAAAGAGGAAGCACAGACGACATCTTCTACAACTCTCAACACCCTTACACAAAGGCACTCATGGCCTCCATACCGGCCACACACGCTCACGGTGAACGACTCTATACCATTGAAGGCTTACCCCCGAACCTAACGAAAGCTATTCCTGGCTGCTCCTTTGCACCTCGCTGCGGTGAGTGCGAAGACTACTGCAAAACCACAAAACCCGAACTCGAAGTCATGGAAAGCCCTTCTCACGAGAGCGCCTGTCTTAAATACCAAAAGGAGCACAGGGCATGAGCGAATTCTTAGAAGTTGAAAATTTAAAAACCCACTTCCCTATCTACGAAGGTAGCTTTTTCCCAAAAGTTAAAGCCGTGGTTAAAGCTGTTGACGGGGTCAGTTTTCACGTTAAACGAGGTGAAATTCTCGGCCTAGTGGGTGAGTCTGGTTGCGGCAAATCTACTTTAGGTCGAACTGTCTTAAGGCTTTTAGATATCACCGAAGGCCGAGTGAGTTTAGACGGCCGCGATCTTGCCCCCATTAAAGGCAAAGAACTCAATCGATACCGCACACAGATGCAAATGATCTTTCAAGATCCTTATGCTTCTCTAGACCCTCGAATGACCGTATACGACACCCTGGCAGAACCTTTGATGGTCCATAACATTGTTCCAAAAGCAGATTTAACAAAAGAAGTTTCACGCCTCATGAACACCGTGGGCCTTGCTCCACGTTTTATGAAAAAATACCCTCACGAATTTAGTGGCGGACAAAGGCAAAGAATCTCCATTGCGCGTGCCCTGGCCCTTCGCCCCAAGCTCATCGTCGCCGATGAGCCCGTATCGGCGCTGGATGTTTCTATTCAGTCTCAGATCTTGAATCTTTTGCTAGATCTTAGAAAAGAACTCGATTTAACCATGATTTTCATTTCGCATGATCTATCCGTAGTTCGCTACATTTCAGATCGCCTAGCCGTCATGTATCTTGGTAAAATTGTTGAAACAGGAGACTCTAAAGAGGTTTTTGAAAACCCTCAACATCCTTACACCAAGGCCCTGCTATCAGCCATTCCACAACCAGACCCCAAACGAGAGCGTGATTCCAAAAGAATCCTTTTAGAGGGAGACCCCCCGTCCCCACTAAATCCACCCACTGGATGTAGCTTTCACCCTCGCTGTGCCTATGCCACGGCCGAGTGCAAAACAACTTCTCAAAACCTAGCGCCAGTAGGGAAAAATTCTCAAACGCTTGCAGCCTGCCACAGGATCGGGCAGTTTTAGGGTTAATGACCCTAGAACTACCTAAATCCTCAGCCTATCTTGAGCTCGAAAAGCTACTAAAAGAACGCATTCTCATCTTGGATGGAGCCATGGGAACCATGGTCCAGCAATACAAGCTCAGCGAAGACGATTTTCGAGGAACTCGCTTTAAAGACTCCAAAATCGACCTTAAAGGAAACAATGACCTCCTGAGCATTAGCAAGCCGGAAGTCATTTCTGAGATTTATCGTAAATACATCGAAGCAGGCGCCGACATCATTGAAACCAACACCTTCTCTGGAACTTCTCTAGCCCAAGCTGACTACAAACTAGAGGCGCTGGTTTACGAACTAAACAAAACCTCGGCTGAACTAGCTGTTATCGAAGCAAAGCGCTTCATGAAAGCTCACCCCGAGCGTAGAGTGTTTGTGGCGGGGGCCTTAGGGCCCACCAATAAAACAGCCTCCATATCTCCAGACGTAAATAATCCCGCCTTTCGCGGGGTAAGCTTTGATGAACTAGTGGAAGCCTACTTTGAGCAAATCAGAGGCCTTGTCGACGGAGGAGTCGACATCCTTTTACCAGAAACGACTTTTGATACCCTCAACCTGAAAGCTGCCATCTTTGCCATTGAACAGTTTTTTGACCAACACCATGAGCGACTTCCAGTCATGCTTTCGGTCACAATCACAGATGCCTCAGGTAGAACCCTCTCTGGTCAAACCGTGGCTGCGTTCTGGGCTTCTGTTAAGCATGCAAAACCTTTAAGCGTAGGAATCAATTGCGCCTTAGGCGCCGAAGAAATGCGACCCTACATTGAAGAGCTATCAAACATCGCCAACGCCTACATCAGCTGTTATCCAAATGCAGGACTTCCGAACCCGTTGAGTGATACGGGATACGATCAGACCCCAGCGCAAATGGCAGAACTCGTTGCAGAGTTTGCTCAAGCTGGATTCATAAACATTGTTGGTGGTTGTTGTGGAACGACCCCCCCTCACATAGCTAAAATTCGTGAGGAATCATTAAAGCATCCTCCCCGCACTTTGCCTCACATTAAAGCTTTTACGCAATACTCAGGCCTTGAGCCCCTCTCTTTAAAAGAAGAGAAAAGTCCATTTCAAATGATTGGCGAGCGCACCAACGTCACAGGCTCTCCTCGCTTTGCACGCCTAATCAAAGAAGATGATTTTGATGCCGCCCTGGCCGTCGCAAGACAACAGGTTGAGAATGGAGCCAACATCATCGACATTTGCTTTGATGAAGGCATGCTCGACTCCGAAGCTTGCATGACACGCTTCTTGAATTTAGTCGCCGCTGAACCCGACATTTGCAAGGTTCCAATCATGATCGATAGTTCAAAATGGTCCGTGCTTGAAGCGGGTTTAAAAACAGTTCAAGGCAAATGCATCGTCAACTCTATCAGCCTCAAAGAAGGAGAAGAGCTTTTTCTAGAAAGAGCTCGCCTACTAAAAAGATATGGAGCGGCGGCCGTCGTCATGGCCTTTGATGAAAAGGGACAAGCGGCCACCAAAGAAGAAAAGGTGCGAATTTGTAAACGCTCCTACGACCTTTTAGTGAAACAAGCCGGTTTTGAACCGACAGACATCATCTTTGACCCCAACATTCTCACTGTGGCAACGGGGATGGACGAGCACAACAACTACGCCGTCGACTTCATTGAAGCCGTCAAAGAAATTAAGTCTATTTGTCCAGGAGTTCGCTGCAGCGGAGGGGTCAGTAACATTTCCTTCTCGTTTAGAGGCAACAATAAAGTCCGAGAGGCCATGCACTCAGCTTTCCTCTATCACGCCATTTCAAATGGCCTTGATATGGGAATTGTAAACGCGGGAATGCTTGAGATTTACGAAGACATTGAGCCTGAACTTAAGAAAAGGGTCGAAGACGTCTTGCTCAACAGAAGCCCTAACGCTACCGAGGCTTTGATTGACTATGCTGAAAAAATTAAAGATCAAAAAACGGATAAAGTTAAAAACGTTCTCGAATGGAGAAGCAAAACTTTAGAAGAAAAAATCGCACACGCTCTCGTCAAAGGAGTCACCGACTTCATAGACGAAGACACGGCTGCCGCACTTGAAAAGTATGGAAAACCTTTAGCCGTTATTGAAGGTCCTCTCATGGAAGGAATGAAAGAAGTCGGAGATCTGTTTGGATCTGGAAAGATGTTCCTCCCCCAAGTAGTCAAAAGTGCTCGCGTCATGAAAAAAGCGGTCGCCTACTTAGAACCCTTCATGGAGGAAGAGAAAAAGAAGGCCGGCGACCATAGCGCCAAAGCTCAAGGTGTTTTTGTGATTGCCACCGTCAAAGGTGATGTTCACGACATCGGAAAGAATATTGTTGGAGTTGTCCTCGCTTGCAACAACTACAAAGTCGTTGATTTGGGAGTGATGGTCTCCTGTGAAGAAATCCTTAAAGCCGCTAAAGAACACGATGCCGACATCATCGGTATGAGTGGCCTAATCACCCCCTCTCTCGACGAGATGATTCACAATGCTAAGCAAATGCAAAGACTAAAGATGAACACACCCCTTTTAATTGGAGGTGCCACAACTAGCAAAGTTCATACGGCTGTCAAAGTAGCTCAGCACTACGACGGTCCAACCGTTCACGTTATAGACGCCTCACGAGTCGTGGGCGTTTGCAGCGATTTACTTGGCACTAAAAGAGAAGCCTACGTAAAACAATTGAAAGCCGATCAAGAAAAGACACGAGAAAACTTTGAAAAAGGTTTGTTTGACACAGCCAAAATTAAATCCTTTGAAGAAGCCAAGCAAAACTCCTTTAAAATCGATTGGGAGAACTACACCCCCCCCACCCCTCAGAAGCTAGGCGTGTACTATGAAATGGAACTGGCCACCGAGGAACTCTCTACATTTATTGATTGGTCCCCATTTTTTTGGACCTGGGGCTTAAAAGGAGCCTTCCCTGCAATTCTCGAAAGTAAAAAATTCGGGGAGCAAGCCAAAGTGATTTATGAAGAGGCTTTAAAGCTTCAGAAGCAGATTATTGCCGAAAAGCGTTTTAAGCCGCGGGCAGCATGGGCTCTTTGGCCGGCTCAAAGAGTTGGAGAAGATATTCAAATCTACGACGAAAATGGAAAAGTTATAGAAAAGTTTTGTTTTCTCAGACAACAACAAGAAAAGACCGGTCAAGACTCCGTCTTTCACAGTTTGGCAGATTTCATTGCCCCTAAAGAGTCAGGAAAAATGGACTACTTTGGTGCTTTTGCCGTAACCATGGGCTTTGAAGTAGAAAAATTTTCTCAAGAGTTTGTGGACAAGGGCGACGATTACACCGCGATCATGATCAAAGCCCTCGGGGACCGCTACGCAGAAGCGCTCACCGAGATGCTTCACCAAAAGATTCGCTTAGCATGGACAAACCCTAACGAGAATCTAAGCAACGAGGATCTGATCAAGGAGAGCTATCAAGGGATTCGACCGGCACCTGGCTATCCGGCCTGTCCCGACCACACGGAAAAGCAAAAAATCTGGAAGCTCTTAAAGGCTCAAGAAAGACTTGGCGCTCAATTGACCGAATCATGCGCCATCAACCCACCCAGCTCTGTGAGTGGATACTACTTTGGACACCCCGAATCCCGCTATTTCCACGTTTCAAAAATCGGCGAAGACCAACTTAAAGATTATGCCACTCGAAAAGGCGTATCCCTGGATGAAGCTCGAAAATGGCTTCAGAACAACTTGAAGTCATGAGCTTCGACTTTGAGCTTTTAACTGAGAAAGCCTTGAAACGAGGCTCCGAAAGACGAGAATCGATAAGAAACGCCTTGGGCTCCCAGAGTTTAGATTTCTACAAGAATGCAGGTTTTTCACAGAAAGACCTAGAACGAATCTTTTTAGCCTGTAAGAACGGTAGCCACTTCAGCAAAGTCATTAGACACTTCTCTGCTCTTAACTCATGGAATGCTTTTGTCAAAAGGATTGATTCAATGGGCGGCACTTTAGAAGAATGGGTGAATTGCATTCCCATACTTGAATACGAAGAGACCCTAAAAGAGAAGTCGTTTGAGAACATTTTAGGATACATCAGCTGCTGTCAGGAATACAAAAATACGCATTCACTCAGTCTCGAGTTAACAGAGCTTTTAAAGAGCTTTTTAAAACAATAAGTTTTTCAAAATTGAGCTAAAGATCTCTTACAAATTCAATGTATTCACCCGTTAAAGCTTTAAAACACTTCAGTAGTTCAGCTTCGTCTGGATTGCTAACCTTCGTTGATACTTTATGAACATAAATCCGAAGTTCTCGAAGAACTCGCATAGAAGAAGCTCGAGATTGAGAAGGAATCAAATATGCTTCTTCAGATGCATTAGGGCGCTTATAAAATAAAGAATCCTCTCTTATATCCAAACGTCCAGACTGACCTGATCTCCAAGTGCTGCTCCAAGTCAGCCGCTCTAAATTAGAATCCACGGCGAAGTTAAAAGTCTCTTTTTTAACACCAAAAATAGACTTTGACTCAAAATCGATTGTGAAGCGCCAAAACTCATCTCCTCCGATTTCACGATCATCATCAAGAGCCAAGTGACACTCTGAAGGTTTTTCAATCGAAACAAAATCAAACGCAAAAGTAGAAAAAGAAAAAATTAATGATACAGCTACAGCCCATCTTCGCATAATACGACCTCCCACGAGCTGAACTTAAATGAGGCCTCAGCAAAAGTCTTCCCACAGTGCAGCACTTTTGGAGTTTAGTGTTTATTCAACATCAAAATCAAAATAGGTATCCTTAAAAGGCTCGTCTCTTAAAGAGAAATGCCACCATTCCATAGAATAATTCTTAAACCCTGTTCCCTCAAAGGCATTGAGAAGGCGCTCTCTGTTCGCTTTTTGCTTAGCGGTTATCAGTGGTGAACGAGTGTGAGAAATCTCTCCAAAGAAATCAAAGCGGGAGCCCATATCGACAAGCTTTCCTGTTTCCGCGTGAACCAATCCAAGATCTAATGTCGAACCTCTGGAGTGCCCAGAACGACTCGCAATGTAACCATTTAACAAATCACGCTTGTTCTCAATGTCAGGATAATAGTCTTTCTTTGTTCGGGTATCGGATTCGTCATAGCACCATGCTACAAATTCATTCACGGCCTTTTGCGGACGATAGCAATCAAACATAATCAAGGAAAACCCCTGCTTTAATAATTTCTCTTGTGCCTTAAGAAGGTCGACAGCGGCAGGCTTCGTGAGCAAACACTTTTTTGCCTTATATCCCCGGATAAATCTACCAACGAAATTCTCCTTGGTGAAATAAGCCATATGGATTTTCACCCTCTCATTAGCAGGCACCTTTTCAGAGGCTTCATACTCAGAGAGATCCACAAACAACTTGGGTCTTTCTGAGGTGGAATTAGCTGTTGACCTCACGCCCGAGTGGCTGCAGGCTGAAGTGAAAGAAATCATGAAAATAAGTGCGGAAAACCTCATACCTCTATTAAAGAAAGCAAGCGCCATTCGCGCAAGTATTATTTCAGATAATATGGAAACCAATTGCTTCAGGCTGATTGACGGGCAGGCCGATGGAGTTAAGGATCTAATAGTCGATAATTACAACGGACACCTCTTAGCTCAAAGTAGTCATCCTGAAATTTTTGACAACATTATTCTTGGCTCACCTTATAGATCGCTCTACTTCAAACATCTGACTCGACATGAAAAGTCCGACCCAGTTTACGTGTGGGGCGAAAAAATCGAAGGGCGCTTTGAAGCTCTTGAAAATGACTTAAAATATTGGATCGATTTCTCATCAGGCTATTCTCAAGGCATCTTTCTAGATCAAAGAGAAAACCGCGCATGGGTAAAAAATCATTCGCAGAACAAAGAAGTCTTAAATTTATTTTCCTACACCTGCGCTTTTTCTGTTGCGGCCGCTGCGGGCGGAGCAAAAACAACAAGCGTTGATCTCTCAAAAAACTATCTTCGTTGGGGAAAAGACAATTTTGAGTTAAACAAACTGGATCTCTCTGGTCACTCCTTCCTAGCTGACGATTGTGTTCCTGTTTTACAGAGATTAGTTAAACGAGGTAGAAAATTTGATGGCATAATATTGGACCCACCAAGCTTTTCTAGAAATAAGCGTGGAAAATCCATGAGCCTCGAAAAAGACCTAGCTGGATTGGTTAAGCTATGCGCCGCCTTGTTAAAGGATTCAGATTCGTGGCTTCAAGTTAGCTCGAATCTTCGGAAATTTTCTCCAGATCAGTTTGAAAAAAAATGCCGAGAAGGCTTTGAGGGCCACGCTATAGATTTCAAGAAATTAAAAATGCCTAAGGACTTCCGAGATCACCAGTATCTACATGCTGCCAGAATTAAAGATCTCGGCTGAGTTTTTCTTCATAGCAATTGGCACAAGCTGGAAGGTATTTCTCCTCAGCCCCTAGCTCTACGCTCGGCCCCTCACAAACAGCCTTTCCGTTCACAAACTTCAGATTAAAAATTCCCTTTTTGTTACAGTAGTGACAAGTGTTCTTAACTTCTTCAATTGAGTCTGCAAGCTCTAAAAGACGCTTGCTCCCAGGGAAAAGTCGCTGCTTAAAATCAGTCCTAAGCCCGTAACAGATCACTGGAACATTTAAGTTTATGGAAACCTCTCTAAGCTGTTCAATGAAGGCTTCACTAAGAAATTGAGCCTCATCGACCAACAGGCAGTTCAACTCGCGCAGAGTCTCCACATCTAAAACCGTTGTAGGAGAAACAAGAATATCAGCTTCTTTAGAAAGTCCACTCCGAGAACGGATGGCATCTCGACCAAAACGAATGTCCATCTCTGGCTTTAAGAGCAATATCTTCTTATTCTGCTGACGATAATTATGAGCTACGGCCAATAAATTAAGTGTTTTAGCACTTCCCACAGTTCCGTATCTAAAATAGAGCTTGGCCATCGGACTCCACTCTAGTGAGAAACCTAGAACAAGTCATGAACCAGATAAAAAAATACTCCGTTATTGGATGCATAGCCAATAACGGAGTAAAAACTAAAATGAACTAGGATTTATTTCTTTACGCTTAATTGATCTTCGTTGGCTGCAATAAAATCGCGAATCTCTTGCGACATATCCATCAAGCGAAGCCATTGCTCTTTATAAAGAGTCACAGGAAAGCGGCCCATCCCGTAGATTGAAAGGGCACCTTTTGCACTCACCTTCATCGTCAATCCCTTGGCACTGCTTTTCTTTAAAGCAGCATTCTCTGCTCTAAGTTTTTCTAGTTCCTCTTTGATTTGATCGTCACTCATTTGGTGTAACTCCTTATGCCTTAATCTATCTATTAGACTAAGCTATAACCTTAGCTAAGACTATGTCGAAATTTTGTAAGTCCTTTATCTTTTTTCTTAAATTTTGGACGCCAAGCATTGCTGCCTTTTGTCTTAGCTTCTATCTCTCCTCACTGGAAAGCAATGAACTCCCTCGTTGGGATTTTCCCCACCTAGACAAAGTAGTCCATTTCCTTAGTTTTATTGCTCTAAGCACCCTCCTCGTTCGCGCATTGCTTGCTCAAAAGCATTTCAACGGCTATCCAAGTTCCAGCAAGGCAGCTCTCCTTTATGCAATTTTAATTTGTTTAGCATACGCAATAATTGACGAATGGCATCAAAGCTTCAGCTCCACCAGAATGGTCGAAGCCCTCGACGTTCTCGCCGATTGGTTTGGAAGTTTTGCCGGAGTCTGGCTAGCAAACTCCTTCTACAAAAACAAAGATTTCTAGTTTTCTAAGGCTTCCTTGTTGAGCTTTTCAGTCAACTCTCGACTAACCAACTCAAAACCACCACTTGGCAAACGCATTGGCTGATCCCAAGAAGGCAAGCTTCCCAAGAGCATAAGAGACTTGGCTTTAAAGTCGCCCAGTAGTTTAGAGGGCACAGGCGCGGCCGATGGAAACTTTTTCCCAAGCGGATCTACATAACGTCCATTTTCATAGAATTCAAAATGCAAATGAGGCCCTGTCGACAACCCTGTAGATCCGACATACCCAATAACTTGGCCCTGCTTAACTTTGCTCCCTCTACGAATCCCTTTAGCAAAACCTTTAAGGTGCTTATAATGGGTTTTGTAGACGGAATTGTGTCTAATCTTAAGCGTGTTCCCTCCGCCTCGAGTTCGACTTGCATAATCAATTTTACCATCGCCAACAGCGCGCACAGGAGTTCCAGAAGCCGCAGAATAATCCACCCCAAGATGGGGTCGATATCGCTTTAAAATTGGATGAAAGCGACGACGATTAAAACGTGAAGAAATACGAGAAAACCTTACAGGAGACTTTAAAAACATACGTCTTAAACTTTCTCCAGATGGCATAAAATAACCAAGGTCCTGTCCGTCCCTACGATATAAAGTCGCGGAAAAAACATCCTCTTGCGCCTGATACTCGGCGGCCACTATTCGACCCCAACCAACATGACGATCTGAAGCCATTCTCTCTTCAACTGTTAAGCGCCATCGATCTCCAGCCCGAACCTCTCGAGCAAAATCAACTTGCCATGCAAAAAGTTCGGTTAACTCAGAAATTAACGAAGGATCCATTTTTGCATCTATCGCAGACTCCCAAAGTGAAGATTGAACTTTACCCGCAAAATTCAAAAGCCGAACTGAAACAGGTTCTTCAATTTTTTTAACATCCCAAAGATTACCCGAATCTTGCTCGAACACGACATAAGTCGTCTCATCCAAATTTAGCCGAACCCACTTTATTGAATTGCCATTTTCTCGAAGAACATAATATTTTTGACCGGGCCTCAAATAACGAAACTCTACATGAGGTCGCGCTTTTTCAATCAACTGAAAGGTTTCCTCGTCATTCACTCCAGCAACTTTCAACAAATCTGAAAAACTCTGGCCTGACTGAATTTTATATTCATCCGCCCCATCCAAAGCATAAGGATTTACTGGCTGTGAATCTTTAACAACCGTTCCGCCAATTTCATCTTGCCCAGGACTCAAAAAACTTAAGGCCGAAAAAATTACTGCCAACCCAATCACAAACAAAAAGGCAGTCTTTGCCTTCACTTTTTTTATTCTTGCTATCAAAATTAAACTCCTTGCAATTACACTACTAATCTATCTTAACAACGAAGAGTGTCACAAAGGGCAATGCAAAATTGTCGTTGTTTGAGCTATTTAAGAAAACAAAGAGCATGACACAATTACATCTATTATTTCAATAGATTACGCCGACCGGGTCCAGTCAAAACCTTGGCCCCATGCATTAGTTTTTCAAACTTAACCTGGTCTCATAAAATCCGAGCGAGGACTATATGATAATAGCAGCGGCTACAGTGACGTTGGTATCTGGATCAATCAGAATCAAACTTCCAGTTTCCCTATTGTTTTTATACAAATCAGCAAGAATCGGGCCAGAAAGACGCATCCGAGCTCGCCCAATTTCGTTCAGCTCAAAAGGGCCAACCCCTTCGCTTCTTTTCAACGTGTTAACATCAATCTTGTAAAGAATTTCTTTAACCATGGCCTTCACTCGACGAGTTGTATGCTGGACAATAAACTTCTTAGTCGGAAGCATCTTTTCGTGATTCAACCAACAAATTAAAACCTCTAAATCCTGTAAAGAATCAGGCTTGTTGTTTTCGCGAACAATCATATCTCCACGAGACACATCAATATCATCCTTCAGCCGAAGAGAAACAGACATGCCAGCGCTGGCTTCTTTTAGTCTTTTCTCACCAATAGCAATTTCAACCACTTCAGATTTAAAGCCTGAAGGAAGCACAACAACACGCTCTCCAACACTAACGGCACCACTAGAAACTCTTCCTGCATAAGCTCGATAGTCAGGATGCTTTTCACTCTGCGGTCGAATCACCCTTTGAACAGGGTATCTAAAATCAATGAGATTCTTATCGCTGGCAACGTGAACAGATTCAAGATGCTCTAAAAGAGATCGACCACTATACCACGGCATACTATCCGATTTCTTTACTACATTGTCACCTTTGAGCGCACTCAACGGAATAAACTCGATGTCCTTGATACGAAGACGAACACTGAACTCCTCGAACTCTTGTCTTATTTTTTCAAAGGTTTCTTCAGAAAAGCCAACCAAATCCATTTTGTTCACACACACAACCAGATGAGGAATATCTAACAACGAAGCCAAAAGACAATGTCTCCTAGTTTGCTCCTGAAGCCCGTTCCTAGCATCAATTAAAACCATAGCTAAATTGGTATTAGAAGCCCCCGTAACCATGTTTCGGGTGTATTGAATGTGGCCAGGACAATCAACCAAGATGAACTTTCGCTTGTTTGTAGAAAAGTAACGATAAGCTACATCAATCGTAATGCCCTGCTCACGCTCGGCCTTTAAACCATCGGTGAGAAGCGCTAAATCCGTATAGTCATCGCCGCGTTTTTCGCTGAACAATTTTATGGATTCCATTTGATCTGCAAGTATTTTATTAGAATCAATTAAAAGGCGACCGATCAACGTGCTTTTCCCGTCATCAACACTACCAACAGAACATATCCGCAATAAGTCCATCAGAAATACCCATCTTTCTTTCGATCTTCCATAGCAGACTCGGAACGCTTGTCGTCTTCTCGTAGACCTCTTTCGGTCTGTTCCGACTTCTTAATCTCCTCAATGATATCTTCAACACTGTTAGCCTTGGACTCCACCATTCCCGTGCAAGTCATGTCTCCGACCGTCCGACATCGCACAATTCCAGACTCAACCTTGTCACCCTCAACAGGTGTATTAAATTCGCAGGCAGCAACAATGACGCCACTTTTCTTCCTAATAATTTCTCGTTTGTGAGAAAAGTAGACAGAAGGAAGTTCAATTTTTTCTGTTTGAATGTAATTCCAAACATCTAGCTCGGTCCAATTACTCAGTGGAAAACATCTAAAGTGCTCTCCAGGCCGATGCAAACCATTTAACAAACTCCACAGTTCGGGCCTTTGATTCTGAGGGTCCCACTGACCAAACTCATCGCGGTGAGAAAAAATTCGCTCTTTGGCCCGAGCCTTTTCTTCGTCACGTCGTGCACCACCAATAGCAGCGTCA
>Ga0100403_1001667_pt1 | contig 19351 bp, 22 predicted proteins | sample CryGeymet201501t_FD_83663 | JGI IMG/M metagenome (GOLD analysis project Ga0100403, IMG submission 83663) | Groundwater microbial communities from Crystal Geyser aquifers in Utah, USA - Crystal Geyser metaG 2015-01t | ecosystem: Environmental > Aquatic > Deep subsurface > Groundwater | place...
AGTGCACAAGCTATGGTGCCCAGAGTGGGGGTCGAACCCACAAGCACCTGATTTTGAGTCAGGCAGGTATGCCAATTCCCGTCATCTGGGCAAATCTTTTCATCTCACGATTTCGATGCGTTCGCCATCAACGCTGTCCAGGAGCTGCACAAGCTCTTCGTCACTCATGTCCTGGGTTTCAGCCTGCTCGGCCAGTGTCCTCTGGCTGCTGTAGTAGACGCCCTCGTAGATGATCCTGATGGTGCCAGATGTTTCATGATCCTGCTGAAGAGAGACGATCGTGTTCCGGAAGCAGGCCCTGTAATAGCCTCCCACCATGTATATCTCATCATCCTCGAAGCATCCTTCATCGAAGCACCCGGCAATGATCCCGGCTGGCGCTACCACGATTGAATCAGGCTTCCGCGTGAAGGGCCATGGCTCATCAGATGCGTTGGATTGCACCCAGGTCACCTGGTCGAACTCTTGAAGCATTTCCTCGATCTGAAGGCGCACCCTTTCAGATCCCTCCCAGTTGATCGGGTGAACCACGAGAAACCTCGTTCCTCCGAATACGAAGGCAGGGATGATGAGACAGATCAGGAGAAAGAAACGCAGCATGATGACAGAGCCTGTCGGGGCTTCTGCTGGTAACTAGGTCTCGGGCGAAAGACCGCGGGAGACACGACGAAGGAAAAGTATCGCCCACTGTGCATCAAGATCGCTAGGGTTCAAGCATGGTGCCCAAGGTAGGGGTCGAACCCACAAGCGCCTGGTTCTGAACCAGACAGGTATGCCATAGTTCCCGTCACTCAGGCAAACTTGGTGCAAGCGGCGGGACTCGAACCCGCTGCCTCCGACTTGGAAGGACGACGCTCTACCAGGTGAGCTACGCTTGCAGAAAATGGAGCGGGCGACCGGGCTCGAACCGGCGACGGTCTGCTTGGAAGGCAGGTACTCTACCAACTGAGTTACGCCCGCGAAATCTTGTACCTCTCGACCCACTGTTGCTTCACTGGGTCAGGCATGTGGTCGGTCTTGTTTCGGATCCTGGAGAGATCGACACCCAGGGCTTCTTCGAGGAAGCCAGGGTCGTACACCAGGTCTTCGTAGGCCACCCTGTAGCCCGGTGCGAACTTGAAGAACCGATCGATGTCCCGAAGGCAGCCCTCGTACCAGGAGCGGTACTGAGCGATCAAGCTCTCATCGTAGTCGTCGATCGTGACAGGCTTCCCATTGTCTGTCGCCTGCCATCGGTCCGTGACCCTGCTGAAAGCCGTCGAAACGACCGCGCTGTCGATGTCCCTGCGGTGGAGGTATATGAACGTCCAGCCAGGACTGAAGACCTCCAGGAGAAGCCTCACGCGCTCCTCGATGTCGGGAGCCACCCAGGCCGCGTTACACACGATGTCGTACATGGAGATCTGGAACTTCAGCACGCAGCCCTTCTCGTTCTCGACCATGGCTACCTGACGCCTCAGATCAGAGACCATGGCGTTCGGCGAGGAAGGCCACTGTTGGTTCTTGAAGTAGAAGCGGTGCATCAGCTCGTACGTTACGTACCCGAGGCCGTTGTCGGCCAGAGCGTACATCAGCGCATGACTACCGCTTCGTGGCGCGTGGAGTATGAGGTACTTGCTCATGAAGTAAGTATGGTGCGGATGGATAAGTATGGTGCGGATGGAGGGGGTCGAACCCTCACGAGGTTTTCAAGGCCTCACAGGATACTTAGTCCTGCGCGTCTGCCAGTTCCGCCACATCCGCATATCAGAAGAATGGGTTCATACTGCTGATGCGACCGATCACCGTGATCATGTCGTCACCGCGGTACCCCCAGTAGACTTTCATGTCATCGGGAACCCTGTGCATCTCGACCGGAACGCCGAGGAGGTTTCCCTGGAACCAGGAAGTCGACTCCCACTTGGGGTGCTGCTGCATCACAGCGAAAAGAGATCCTGGGAAGAAGAGCATCAGCTCCTGTTCGACCACAGGCATCTTGCCGTTCGTGATCAACCACTCCCGCATCTCGATGTACTTGATGTAGTACGTCATCGCGAGATCAACGAAGCGGTTGTTGTAGGGCAGATCCTGAGGAGGGTCTGTTGCCTGAGGCTGACCCTTTCCTCCGAGAATCAACCCGGCATCCACCACAGACACCATGATCTCGATAGCAGTGAAGGCGACCTGCAATGGCTCTTGTTCCATGAAGTAGCTCCTGGAACAAGGTAGGAAAGAATGGTGCCCACGACCGGTATCGAGCCAGTGACCTCTGGTGTTTCAAGCCAGCCCTCTTACCAACTGAGCTACGTGGGCGAAGGAAAGATGGTGCTCGGGGTCGGAATTGAACTGACGACACCCGGTTCTTCAGACCGGTGCTCTACCAACTGAGCTACCCGAGCAAAGGTTTGGCAGGGGCGGAGGGACTTGAACCCCCAACCGCCGGTTTTGGAGACCGGTGCTCTACCAGTTGAGCTACACCCCTACAAATTTACTTGGCGAAAGGATTCTTCCAGTAGAAGATGTCCTGGAAGAAGCACCAGCACCTGATAGATGGGGCTCCAAGGCTGGCGACCCACTCGGGGATCGTGTTGCAGACCTCGTCGACGCGGAGGCCGTCTTCCCGCCAGTCTTCTACGTGCTCTGGTTCAGCCATGACTTCCAGAGCCCAATGTTTCTCGCGACCGTCGATGTTGACCGTGTAGAGCTTCTTCATCGAAGCCTCCTCAGTACAGGAAGTGCTGACGGCAGACAGGCATGTACGTGTCGTTACCGCCGATGAGGACCTGGCTACCCTCGGTCACCTTGTTGCCAGAAGCATCAATGCGCATGTTGAAGGCTGCCTTCCTTCCGCATTTCCAGCACACCGTCTTCAGCTCCTCGATCTTGTCCGCGAAGCAAAGGAGGGCCTCGCTGCCTGGGAAGAGCCTGCCCTGGAAGTCGGTCTTCAGTCCGAAGACGATGACCGGGATGTGCATCTGGTCAACCACTCGGCAGAGCTGAAGAACGTGCTCCCTGGTGAGGAACTGTCCCTCGTCCACCAGGATGCAAGCGACGCCATCGTGGTCGGAGGACACCATGTCGAAGAGGTCTGAGTTCTCCTCGACGACCTCTGCGTCCAGCTCCAGGCCGACCCTGGACTTGATCTTACCGACTCCGGCTCGGTTGTCGATGGATGGAACGAAAAGCCTGACGCGGTCACCCTTCTCTTCGTAGTTGTGAGCGATCGCTATGAGCTGCATGGACTTGCTCGCATTCATCGCTGCGTACCTGAAGTAAAGCTGTGCCATTGAAGACCTCTCTCAAAGTATGGTGCCAACGGAGGGAGTTGAACCCTCACGGCCTTGCGGCCACACGACCCTAAATCGTGCGCGTCTGCCAGTTCCGCCACGTTGGCATAATCAATCCTCGTTCGTGTCCTTCTTCTCTTCGAGGCCGAGCTTCTTGACGACCCTGTGCTTGAGCATCGCGAGGAAGTTCGATGGTGCACTGATGAGGGTCTCACGGACAACCACTTTCGAGGCCTCGTCCTTGTTCGCCAGAACCACCGGGATAGCGACCTCGGTGACTTCACCCTCGATGGCCTTGTTCATCTTCAGTTCTTCTGGGAACTCGACCATGACTTCGACCGGTTTGAAGAACTCCTTGGGAAGGGTGAAAGAGACTGTGACCTCGCGGCCACCGCTCCTGAGAACCCTCATCGACATAGACGAGCCAAACCTTTGTCCATCTTGGCCCACCAGGCCCTGGTTCTTGTCGATGACCAAGTTTTCGGTGATGACGTATCGCTCCTGCTTGGGATCCCATTTGGACGGCATGAAGGCTCTCCTGAAGAAAGATGGCGGTGGGCAAGGGAGTCGAACCCTCGCTACCCCTTGCAAGAGGTAGGCCGGTTTAGCAAACCGGTGCAACGAACCGACAGTTGCCTACCCACCAGAAAACTCGAAAAGCTCTCGATCCACATTCGTCGAGAAGTAAGGTTCCACGTTGCCCTGCATGTTGAACTGGAGACTGAAGGGCGACACCCGAATATACCGGCCCACGTGCGCTGTGTAGTCATCATTCTTCGGTTCTATGAACCAGTCATCACCGTATTTCTGGAACTTGAAGTACTCATGCCAGAGCGAATCGTCGCTCGCGCAAAGCCTGTTGATGCCTGGGTGGAACTCGAAAACTTGCTCAGGGGCTTTTCCATGAGTGGAGAGGTACGTGAGAATGACCTCGCCAAGAAGAGTGCCGCCTCCTTGGGTCGCTTCGTTCAGTTCGTCATGAAGACGATCCAGTTCTTCGGCGAAGCTGAAGGGACCGCTCCCTCCCCAGAACATGAAGCCGGTGTTCAGCGTTCCCCACCGGAAGATCTCCCAATGTTCGGCCAGGTTGCCGATCGTGTCGAAGAAGAGTTCCCGCCACCTGGGGCCAACGGCCACAGGAAGGTAGATGCCGTTGTACTTCTGACCAAGGTGCTTGCAGATCGCCTGGATCTGGTAGCTCTTGAAGGATCCTGTCTCACCAACGCCCAAGGGGGAGAAGTTGAAGTTCTGAAGCATCCCTCGGCGGAAGGTCAATTTCGGAATTGGCTTCACGATGAAGCAGTCGGAGTCGACATAGAGACAGGGGCCGCCGATCCTCTGGATCCAGTTGAACCGAAACCTGTCGATGTTCCCCTTGATGGCCCAGCGATCATCATCATCGAGGATGACTTCGACGCCTCGCGCCCGGACACGCTCGATGAGCTTCCTGGGCAGCCACTCGTAGTTCATCGCGATGACCTTCGGCTTGATCTGGTACTCCTCGTAGCCCTGGTAGGCGTGAAGAGCCTGGATAGCCGATGCTGCGGCGAGCTGGAAGTATTCCCGGCCCCAGGTTACCCAGAAGACATTCAGGTCACCGTCAAAGCCGCGTTCTCCTTCGTGCTGATGAGCCAGGGCCGGCGCTTCGGAAGCCTCTTCGATCCTGATGAGGAGCTGGGCCTTGTTTTCCCGCTCCACCAAGGTCTCGTAAACCGCTGGAGAGGTCAGGGAGACTATTCGGCTGGAGTGATCGCCCAGATGCTTCTTCACGAGCCCACAGAGGGCCTCTGTGGCCGTTTCTGCACTGGGGCCGCCCCAACCCTCGAACTCGGGGTCCTCGGGGATTCTGAGGCTTCCTGGCGTTACATGAGCCCAGCCGGTGGAGGGCATCAGATACTTCGTCAAGAAGAGGGCCTCTTCATCCACCAGGACGGTGGTATGGGAGGCGAGGGCCTCGAAGACGATCCGGGGATCCGGATCATGAAGGCTGGCGAAGAGAAGGCTCCTCGACTGGTTCACCAGCGCCGCGAAGTAGCGGTGAGGGGCCTTGGTTCCAGAGAACTCGAAGCCCTTCTGCTGACAGAGGTTCTTGATGCGCTCCTGGGCTAGGTCATCCTCGCCTTGGTTGTATCTTTCAGCGAGCGGCGCGTGGACCAGGACCTTGAGGCCTTCGATCTGCTCCAGGTATGCGTAAATCCTGTTCCAGCTCTTGTCCCAGCGGATCTCCGCGGAGACCATCAGGTCCCAGGACCGGCCAGCTCGGGGGCACCCTGGTTTGAAGAGGGTGCGATCAACGTGCTGGCTGGGTGCCCAGTCGGGCCGGATCACCAGGGGGAAGTCACCTGTCCATTCGTCCTCGGCAATGTCGTCGCGGTAGCTGATCACCATGTCCGCGAAGTTCTCCCAGTACCTGGCGATGTCCGAAGGGACCATCATCTGAAGGTCGACAGCGACCACCCAGCAAAGGTACCTGAATCTCCTCAGGTCGGCCATCAGCGGAGAGGTCGTGCGAGCGGTGTTCAGGACAAGGATACCTCGTTCCTGGATCTCGCCCTTGGGACCGAAGACCGGCTTGGCAATGAGGCCTGGCACTTGATCCAGGTCGGGGATGGCGCGGGGCCTGGTCTTGGAGAAGATCATCTGGCGTTGTCTCGTAGATATGAGGATCATCGAGAAGGAGCAGTCTCATGGCGACCAGTCCTGCCGACATTCAAAACTATATCGACGAAGACGTTGCTCGCGAAGCGGCAAGGATCGAAGCCGACATCGACGCCGCCATGCGGGTCGCGAAGAAGGACGCCTACGATGCTGAGACCGGCGACTTCGTCTTCGTCCTGCCCGGTGCCATTCGCCGTCGCAACGAGACCCTCCAGCTCCTGCTGGAGACCTACATGGCGAAAGGGTGGGCCTACATCCAGGCCAGGAATAACCAAGATCCTCTCCCGGTTGGATACCACCTGTACTTCAGCCAGGCGGTACCCGATCCTCTGCCGAGTCCCGAGACGCCACTCACTCCGATCGAAGAACTGCCGTAATGAGGTCTGATTTCTTGACCTGGTCGATAGTCTCGAACCTTGGTGGGCCGGGTTGGATTTGAACCAACGTAACGCCTTTCGACGTGTCGCGTTTACAGCGCGGTGCCTTTAGCCGCTCAGCCACCGACCCAAAACTTGTGGGCGCGACCACGGCCTTCAAGAGGCCGCGCCCTGTGGTATTATTCACGATGTCAAAGAACAGTGTGAAAGACGGATATGGTACCAGTCTGTCGGTCACGTGGGAGTTGACGTCGAAACGGACTCCCAAAACTTGGCGGTGAGAGAGGGGGTCGAACCCTCAGGACCGGGGTTTCCGGTCCGCTGCCTTTCCAGGACAGTGTGTCTACCAATTCCACCATCTCACCATGTATGCCCAGAGTGGGTAGAGGTCGCGTTTGTCGTGTTGACGGTTTTGCATGACCGTTGCCTTGCCAATTAGACTATTCTCCCGAATCGGGGGAAGTAGAACTCCGACGTCTGAGTCTCTGAGCAAACTTTCCTGAAGGGCCATCTCGCCAACACTGACCAGGGTGGGTAGCGGTACTTGTGTTTTCGTTTGACGGTTTTGCGAACCGGTGCCTTTACCATTTGGCTACTTCCCCATAGAAAGGTTGGTGGGGAAGATTGGACTCGAACCAACAGTAACTGAAAGGACGGCTGAGTCCCTGATCAGTGTTGGAAAGACGGCCCATTCAGGTTGAAATCATAAGCACTCCTCGTGCGTGGATGTCTGGCGGAGATGGAGGGACTCGAACCCCCAGAACCCTTGCGGGTCCGCTCGCTTTCGAGGCGAGTGCAATAGCCAGTTCTGCCACGTCTCCTTTCGATCTCTTGATCGTGCCACCTTGGCAGGCTTGGCGGAGGAGGAGGGGCTAGAACCCCCAGGACCCTTTCGGGGTCCACCCGCTTTCAAGGCGAGCGCGATAAGTCAGTTCCGCCACGCCTCCCAAGGAGGCACGATCTCTGGTTTCTGAAGAGCTTCTGGCTCTTCGTTCGAGGAGGGGGTTAGTGGAAAAAGAAAACCCTCCTCGGTCCGGGCGGCCTGTGGAGGGTCTGCTGGTGACCTTACGGTCCGGTCTTTCGACCTATGCCAGGAGACGCCTCTTAGGCGCTAAAGGACCACGAGCTAAGGCAATACAAGCCCAGGAGCCCTGAAAGGGACCCGAGGCCGAGGAAGCCAAGTCCGCCCACGACCGCGGTTACGCGGTTGAAGACGGAGGTATGTGCGACAGTGCACTTCATCTTGGTTTCACTCTGTGCCTGCTCGTGAACGAGGAGGGGTAGAAGGTTTTCAGAACCGAGCGGGGTTTCCCCCGCAAGGGATTCGAGAGGTATGTCGAAAGGGTGGGTCGTGTCAAGAGGGAAAGTGCAGGGAGGTCACTTTTTTTCTCAAGACCAGCTCAGACGTAGTGTTCTCGCGTTTTCAAGGTGAATCCATCGGGGAAGATTTCGGCGGCCCGTTCCCTCGCACGGCGCTTGACGTGCTCCACCGAGAGGAAGCGGCGCGTCTGATCTCCCTCCGAATAGGAGGCGTGGCCGTCCTCTTTGTTCATCCTCTCTGCTCCACTGGCTGTCAGGTTGTACCAAAGCTCCTCCGACACCTCGCATTCACCGAGCCTGTAGAAGAGCTGGGCATAGGTGTGTATCACACCCAGAGGACGATGGGCGAAGTGAGTGTAGCTGACGGTGACCTCAGGCTTCTTGGGCATCTTTCAACACGCTCTCGTTGTACTCACGAACGAAGTCTGGAAACTGTTGCCGCCCAGGGAAAGTCGGCCAGAAGAGGATGCCAGGAGGCTCCTTTCTGACTTCTTCTTCGTTGAACATCTTCATCAGCAAGGGAACCAGGTCCAGCCAGGGCTTCGGCTTGCTCATGTCACGCCTCGCTTCAGGAGTTCGCTCACGGCCCTTGCAATTGCCATGGCGTCCGCCCCGTAGATCCCGCAGCACGAGATGGAGCCAATCTCCAGAACCCAGAGTTGCCCGTCACCGTCTTCGCAGACATCGATCACCCACGCTGGATCAGGCCTGAACTTGGTCTCAGCCAGCACCTTCCTGGTGAAGTCGTAGACCTCATCGGGAACGTCTGGACTCACTACCGACCTGCGGTCCTTCTTGTAGGTGGAGCCTGCGACCACCTCATCATCCACCACGAACATCCGGTACTCGTGCCTGATGTTCTTCGGGCTGGAGACCAGGACCATGGTCGACATGGGGAAGTCGTAGAAGCCCCTCAGCTTGTCGAATTCGGCCTGGATGATCCCCACCTCGAAGACCTGGCCGGTGAAGGTCTTGAAGCCGGAGTCAGGGCGCACGAAGAGGCAGCCCTCGCAACCATAAAGCTCTTCCAGCTCACCCAGGGTCGCCATCATCCTGCTCAAGGGCAGGAGGGTGTAGGGCGTATTGAACAGGAACTGCTCCATGTTCGGGTAGTAGGCTTCGCAGCGATAGTTGTGCAGGGTCAGGAAGGCCCCAGGCCTCCACTTCTTTTCCCGGAGGATCTTCCGGGCCATCTGGAGGGACCCGAAGAAGAAGACGCAGGTGTCCTCGTTGTCCGGGTAGATGTTGCCCAGGCCGCTGAAGAGCTGGATGGTCTTGATGTCCTTGGACACCAGGCCAAGCTCTTCCACCGCGGCACGCATCCGCTGAGTTTCGTCGATGTCGATAGGGTCGGCCTCGAAGAGCCAGTTCACGTCGGTCATGATCCGTACTTCTTCTGGAGGCGCTCCAGCTCGGCCCGCTCGCGGGCTTCCTTCTCAGCGTTCGAGCGCTCCTGGATTTCACGCTCCCTGGCGGCGTCGTTGTCCTTCTTGACCTGGATCAACTCTGCCAGGGGTCGCTCGCTGGCCTTCACGACGACCAGTTCATACTCTTCTACCACACAGTCCTTGTACCAGTCCGGGTTACCACAGAGGCCCAGGTGGTTCAGGACATGGCCCTGGTGCTTCCAGACTTTACCTCTGGAAGACCTCCTGGGGTTCATGCCTCCGGTGCTGAACTGCCCGGTGGGGACGTGGCGGATCTTGTAGTGCTTCTGAGACTTGCCCTCATCCACCTTCGGTATCCTCATCTTCGTCCTGGGGAGGGAACCACCAGGTCCAGCCGGTGATGTACCCATCGTCGTCGACCTTGGCGGCCAGCCTCTTCCCACAGAGAACATCGGTCACCGTGGCGAGGAGGGAGAGGAGGGTCATCCCCTTCTTGGCCTCGACGATGCCCAGTTCGGGGTAGTCTTCCCTCTCCAGGACCTGGAGCTTCTCATAGGCGTCATCCCAGCTCATGGAGGTGTTGAACTCCTTGTAGAGGCAGCGGGAGGGCAGGCAGGCCCAGGCGTCGTTCAGGACCTTGAGAAGGCGTTCTTCGGCCTCCGTGGTGTCCTGGATGAGGTCTTCCACGAAGGCGGGGGTTCCGGGCCCAACCCAGGCCCCGATAGTGTTGAACTCGAAGAATTCACGAGCCTCCTCCTCGTCCATGCCGTCGCGCTCCATGAGGACCCGGATGCACTTGTTTGCATCCACCAGTACGAGGGGGTCATCATTGAAACGGCGAAGCATACCTACGACACAGGACTCGAAGCCGTCAGGCTTCAAAGCCTCTTCGTTGATCTCGCTGATCCGATCCAGCAGCTCCTGCTGATCGGCACTAACTTTCAAGATGGGAAGGTCTTCTGACATGGTTTCGCTCTCCTTGGAGTCATCGTTTCATAGCTTCATGGTAGACCATGTCAGGCGTCCCTGATCGGCATTCACTATGATCGAGCGTCTCCCCAATGGACTCACCCTCGGCTTCAGGCAGTTGCCTGGTCGACAGACGGCAAGAGTCTGTGTTGCTTCACGCATGGGAAGCAGGTACGAAAAGGAAGATGAGCGGGGCCTCATTCACTTCTGTGAACACGCCCTCCTTGGCGGCACCAAGGCCATCAGCAGCGCTGAGGTGAAGAAGGAGATCGAGCTTCTCGGAGGAGGATTCAATGCCTTCACCAGCCACGACATGATCAGTATCGAGGGCGACTTCACCAGGCATGATTGCTCGCGGGCCCTGGACCTGGTCGGGGAACTCTTCTTCCACCCGGCTTTCCCCAAGGCCTTTGTCGATCAGGAGAGGAAGGTCATCCTCCAGGAAATCGCTATGAATCGAGATGACCCATGGGACACGGTTTCCCAGGGTGCCTACGATCTCTTCTACAGAGGCAAGGGAGTGGGTGCAGCCATCTTGGGCGATGAAGAGGCCTTGAAGACCCACAACGTGACCAGGGTTAGGAACTACTGGAAGAGGGTCTCGGCCACCAGCAACTCGCTCATCTACATGGTCGGTAACCTCACCGAAGCGGACATGAAATACGCCCGAGAGCGCTACGCAGACTTGCCGAAAACGTCCGGCAGGTGTGCCAGGAAAACAACCGTCTATGCGGGGAAAAGAAGCGTGGACACCCAGGACAAGGATCAGGTCTATGTCTCCATCCTCTTCGAGGCACCGGAGCTGGAAGACCAGAAGGGGTGCATCCAGGCCGAGGTGCTGTCCGCGGTGCTTGGCGCGGGCATGAATAGCCGCATCTGGAAGAGGGTTCGGGAGAAGATGGGTGCCGCCTATGACGCCAGATCTTCCTTTGACGTCTTCAGGAGAAACGGTCACCTGGAACTCTCTGCGGCCCTGGATCCGAAGAAGTGGGAGAAGGCCATGGACGCCATGATCGACGAGCTGAGGAAGGTAGCCCACCAGAAGCCGCCCTCGAAGCGCGAGGTGGATTGTGCCGTGAAGGGTCTCGTCCGCTCGACCACGATCATGGCCGATGACCCTCTCGTGGTGGCGGACTATGACATGACGGCCATGGCCGCTGGTTGTAGGGAGTTTACCTTCGATCGGCGTAAAGATCTGATCAGTCAAGTGAACCAACAGGGCGTCCGGGACATCGCGGCATCCATTTTCGACAGCGGAGAACCTACAGTACAGGTGTTGGGTCCAGTGGACTCCGATTTCTTCTCATAGGCAAACGACATGGCAAACAAGATTCACGTACTCGACAAGAACTTCCAGATGTGGACCAGGGACGAGCGTCCTGGTGATCCAGCGGTCATGGACGAAGTCATCCGCAACGATACCTACATGCTTCGGCAGATGGCCGCGGTTCTCAAAGACGTGAGCGTCATCATAGATGTCGGCGGTCACATCGGTACCTTCAGTGTCCTTGCGGCCCGCTGGTGGCCCCAGGCTCGCCTGTTCGCTGTGGAGCCGAATCCGAGAAGCCACGAGCTGCTCGCGCTCAACTACAAGGACTACATCGCCAACGAAGGAAAAGCCTATCACGGCGCTGTTCGCTACGATGATGCGAACCTCTTGACCGATGGTTCCTCTGCCACCGGCGGAGGCTTCATGGCGAAGCCCACCTGGAAGCCCACACCGGCAAAGGGCCACGAGCAGTACGAGGTCATGGCGACCGAGATACCTCTGTTCCAGATCGGACAGATACTGGACGAGAACGGTGCTGATCGCGTGGATCTTCTGAAGCTCGACTGCGAGGGCTCCGAAATGGAGATCCTGCGCGACATGCCCGACGAAGAAGCAGCTCGTATCGGTGCCATCTGTGGCGAGTACCACCACGGCGCAGAGAATATCCTCACCCTCCTTCGTGAGCGTTTTTCGCAGAACGTATCCAGGGCCGGTAGCGACTGCGGACACAAGGAGATCGGACGCTTCTGGAGCCTGCCGCGTGATGTCGCTAAAGACTTCCCCTTCATCTTCAAATGATCGACGAAGTTGCTCTCAAAGCAGCCAACGACCGACAGACAGAGAAGGCCTTTTCGATCACGAACGCCCTGTATGATCTGGGCTATCCATCAGCGGTGAGTGGCGGTTGCGCTCGAAGGTACGTTGGGTGGTGCGAGTGGATGAACGACGCGGATATGCTGACCACCGCGCCCAACAGCGTGGTGCGCAAAGTCGTTGAGCATCATAGTATCCATGTCCTCTCAGAAAGCAAGGACATGGTGGCTGGATACGATGCGGATGGCCTCTACGAGATCTGCTGTTGGCAGGAACATGGTGAAGACACCTCGGTGTTCTCTCACTATGTCATGAACTGGTGGTTCGAGCACCGAGCCCTCGCCTTGGACGCAAGGACCAGAGAGATCATCAAGCAGCCAGGCGGAGTACAGAATCTGAAGGAGGTCAGAGCCAGAATCGACCCCGACTGGTTCTTCTCCAATGAACCATACATGTGCTACCACGCGCTCAGTTACGCCTGCCGGGAAGACCTCCCATTCGACGAGCACCTGATGACCCTGATGCGGCAGAAGCCACACGTGAACTTCTTCATGGGGCTCTTCTTCAAGATGCTCGCCAAGGTCATGATCGGAAAGACCCCTTCCAAGGGCCTGGATCGCCTCCTGGAGGCGAACTTCCTCTACTACCTTCCCAGGCTCCAGGAAGCCTGGCGATCGGCCTCTGATAGCCTGCGAGAGGCCATTGATGGATGCTCCGACTGGATCCAGCCATGGATCCTCCTGTTGCGGGAATATCCGTACATCAGGCATGATCTCTTCAACATCTACTTCCCAGAGCAGTGGCTTACGTACTACGAGCGCCAGCCCTGTATCGTTTTCACATCACTCAACAACGATCGCGAGAAGTCTTCTTGGACCTATTGGCAGGTCAGAAAGATGATGATGGGCCTCGCGAATCCTCCAGAATATATTCGGAGATCTCCGAGGCTCTCTGATAGGTCAACCCCCTTTCCCTTCCCGTAGATCAAAGAAAAGGCCCCACGAGAAGATCTCGCAGGGCCTGATGAATCATGTTCGAGTTGCTTTCGATCAGTATATGATCGGCTTGGGCTTCTTGGCCGCCTGGCGCTTCTCTTCGAGAGAGGCCCGATACTCGCCGAGCTTGCGCTGGCGACGCTTTTCGAGGGCCCTGTTCGCCTTGATGAGACCCTGGAGGGCCTCCTTGTTCTCAGGACAGCCGGAACCTTCACTGTTCTCGAAGTTGGTGAGACGATCGATCAGAATCTTCACCAGGTCGCCTTCCTTCCAGCCATTGGGGCCATCCGCGGTCCTGCCCTTCTGGAAAATGATGTCCTCGCGGTGGAGCTTGCGAACGACACCGATCTTCTGGTCGGTCTCCTGCACCTCCATCATGTAGTGGTGCTGGTTACCGAACTCGGGAACATCCATCGCAGTGATGCGGCGGACGCGGCCATCGTAGAATGACTCGTGACAAACGGCACGACCAGGTTCGAGGTTGCTGGAAGGGGCGGCGGGTGTAGTGGCGGGCTCGGCCTTGATCTCTGCCTTCTGCGGCGGAGCGGTCGTCCTCGCCGAAGGCGCAATGGAGGAGATACCAGCATCAGCGGACGAAGTCCTGGGAGGCTCAGGCTTAGGGGCGGGGGCTGGTGCGGGAGCCGCAACTTCTACCTTCTTCGGAGAGACTGGGGTAGTCTTCGCTGCCATCTTGGCGGCGGCCTTCTTCGTGGCTTTCTTGCCAGAAGTCTGAGTGCTATTGGTCTTCTGGTCGGAGACCTGGGGGACAGATCCGAGAGCGGTCGTCTCGGCCTGCTTGTTGTCGGGTGCTTTCTTCACCATGTTTCTACTCCTGGCAGGGATTCATCCTACAGGGTAGTACATACGACTCGAAAACTGACAACCGAACATGTAGAGGCGAGAATGGTGGGACCGATAGGAGTCGAACCTACGGCCTCCTGCATGTCATGCAGGCGCTCTAACCAACTGAGCTACGGTCCCAAATGGCTGGGGAGGTAGGGATCGAACCCACGACCTTCTGATCCAGAGTCAGACGTGCTACCAACTGCACCACTCCCCAAGAACGCACGCAGAATCAAGAGAGACCCTGCGTACTGTCAAGCAACATGGCTGGGGTGCCAGGCATCGAACCCGGGGTACGGGGGCCAGAACCCCGCGTGTTACCAGCTACACCACACCCCATCAATCTTCTGTCTTCGGAATCCACCCCCACTGCCAGTCCACGCGGGCCAGCAGGCTGTCGATCACCTTCTTCAGCGGAAGGAAGAAGGGTTCTGGGAGAGGTTCCCTGATGTCGTGCCAGATCCACTTTTCGCACTTCTCAAGCTCCATGACCTTCGGCTCGATCTGGTCGCCGATGATCTTCGCGGCGTAGTAGAGCGTCACGAAGTGCAAGCCGTCCTCCCGGAAGTAGTCGCCGGTGGAGAGACCGATCGCATCCTCGAAGGCCTCGTTGTCTACGAGGCTGTGGCCTCCCATATTGATGACTTCGACGTCCAGACCAGTCTCTTCCTTGACCTATTCCACCGCGGTCTTTGGGCCATCAGACCACTTCTCGATCTTCCCGCCTGGGATCATCCATTCACCAGCGCCGTGGCCGCCCTTGCGAACGCCCATGACGATGTGGAACTCCCTGGTGGGGTGGAGAATGAGGACGCCCACTCCTGGCACCGGGTAAGGGATCATGTTGAGTTCCATGAGGATCTCCTGCGAAATGGTGGTTCTGCTCGGAATCGAACCGAGGACCTCTGCCATGTGAGGACAGCGCTCTAACCGACTGAGCTACAGAACCATGGTAGCATGGTAGCCCCGCCCGGACTCGAACCGGGGACCTCCTGCTTGTAAGGCAGGCGCTCTTCGCTACTGAGCTACGGGGCCACAAACTTGGCAGGGGAGGCAGGGCTCGAACCTGCAACGACCGGTTCCAAAGACCGGTGTTCTACCAGTTGAACTACTCCCCTACAAACTGGGGCCGCCGGTGGGGTTTGAACCCACGAACCTCCCGCTTACCATGCGGGTGCTCTACCAACTGAGCTACGGCGGCACAAAAATGGAGCCGGGAGCGGGAATTGAACCCGCGACCTACGCATTACGAGTGCGGCGCTCTGGCCTGCTGAGCTATCCCGACAAATGAACTCCATCCCTACAAGGGCGGCCCGGAGAGCCGTTGCATGTTTTCATGATCCCAGGTGCTAAGTACCAAGGAATCAAACAAAGGACACACCCCATGCGTATCGTAGTCATCTCGGACGTCCACCTTGGAACTGGAGTATCAAGGCTCCAAGCTCTCTTGGATGTTCTGAAAAGAATTGAGTTCGACACCCTCATCATCAACGAGAACCTCGTTCAGGACGACAACTGGAATCGCCTCAAGAAAGAGGGCTGGAAGTTCCTCGGAAAGTGCAGGAAGTGGACCTCTCTCAAGCGTCAGAGGGAAGTCATCTGGTGCGAAGGTAATCATGACCGCGGCGTCTTCCACGTCATCGGCAACATGCTGGGCTTCTCCCTCATTGGAGAGGATAAACACCTGATCCTCAAAGTGGGCCAGAAGACCTATCTCTTCATGCACGGCCACCAATTCGACCAGTGGATGCCGAAGAACAAGATGTGGTGTGACTTCTGGGGTGGTCTCTACGACCGTATCCAGCTCCTTCTGGGAGAAGATCACAGGCACATCGCCAGGAACATCAAGATGCGCAGCAAGAAGGTCCTCGGGGTCACCAATGACGTCAAAGAAAAGGCCGCACTCTTTGCAGAAGCCGAAGGCGTCGACGTCATCTGCTGCGGTCATGTTCATCATGCTGAAGACACCAGGTGGGAGAACGGTATTCGGTATGTGAACACAGGGTCCATAATCGAGAAGCCCAGCCACTACCTCCTCATCGACAAGGAAGGCCATAGGCTTTACGAGTTTTGACATGCACATCCATGTAATATCCAACATATTCAACTTCATGGCTGAAAGAACTATTCAATCAATGAATAGAAGATGCGATGTCACTCATATAAACAAGGATCACTCATTGATTGCTGAGTTCAATCCACTTCTGGTAGACACGCAAAAAGTAGAAGCCGAAAATCTCCCACATCACGCCATGATACCCAAGGTTTTGAGCTGGAGTTCCTACCGAGAAGGAGAACCTATCCTTTTCGTAGATCATGACGTGTCTTTTGAAGATTGGCCCTTTGGCGCAATCTATGATCTGTTTTGCCAATGGTTCGACGAAGATCCAAATTTGCTTCTGGCTCACACGACATGCCATTCAAAAAGAATCAGTGACAACATGTACCAATTTAGAACAAGCCCCCATATTTGCAGTAAGAAAAGATCAAAGAACCATGGCAAAAGTCTGGAATCGCAAGCCAGATGAAAATGGTGTGCACATGGATACTGACAGGGGGTTTTGCGCTGAATTGGAGAAAGAAGGAAAGTCGAAATGTGTCTATCAAGCACATCCAAAGATTCATTTACGAAGTAATTGGGTCTTGAAGCATAACTCTGACATTCCTTACTGGCACCATGTGAACTTTGTAATGAAGATCGGAGGCTTTCAACCCAGCGAAAGAGAAAGGCGAATTATGCTAAACTATCAGGCCTTCAAGCTATTTTTGAGTCATGCGAATTGGATAGTTTTGAATCTTTGTGAATTGGGGTGGCCGATCGGGATCGAACCGACGAATACCGGATCCACAATCCGGCGCTTTGCCAACTAAGCTACGGCCACAAGGAGAAGCACCAGGCTTGCTGGTGCCCCTCGTTCTGGTCGTACCTACCACTCATGCTCCCAGGTGAACTCTTCGTCCGTACCATCGGGGTGGATGATGCGGAGCCCGTCGAGCGCGTACATGCGGTGACGGCACCACTGACGCGCCTGCTTGCGCTTGGGGAACTCGACCTGCTGGCCGTTCACCTTGGCCCAGACGAGCTGCCCGCAATCGTTCAGGTGCTTCACCTTGTACATCGCGCCCTCCTTACTGAAAGATGTCGCATGTGAGGGGTCCCAAGTCGCCCTAACCGACACGAGCTGCCGTACAGGAAACGACCCAGAGGCCCCACTCCCTCTCGTACCCACCCATGCGTCGTGGGAGGAAAATGGTCGGGGTGACAGGACTTGAACCTGCGAGCCTCTCGGCCCCCAGCCGAGCGCTCTACCAACTGAGCTACACCCCGATAATCACCTTCTGCCTGCACGATAAAGTGAGGGAGTTTACCGTGCAGCCAGAGGTTTGCTGAAGGAAGGCGTCCAGGCTGACGACCTGGCACTTGTCAGCGTTGCCACTGGCCTTCCAAAAGGAGAGGAGAGTAGTGAGGATGATGTTCCCCACATTTACCACGCCTCACGGCCTGACTCTCCAAAATGGGGCGAAAGACGGGACTTGAACCCGCAACCACTGGAGCCACATTCCAGCGCTCTACCAATTGAGCTACAATCGCCACAAGAAAAGATGGTCGGGATGACTGGGCTCGAACCAGCGACCCCCTGCTCCCAAAGCAGGTGCGCTACCAACTGCGCTACATCCCGATGATCCACCAGCGCCCACCCATGAGAGCTGTCCGGTCGCTATCCGGCTCAACTATCAAGGACATTACACTTACCTCAGAGCATCCTCTTCGGTCAGGGTCGCCACATCCTGCCCTCCCTCCTTAGGAGAGGGCCTGCTTGCGGGCATTGTGCTGATGGAAGTCCCCTGCGTGTCCGCTGGGGAAACTGTTGAAGGTTCTGGAGTCTACTTCTCCAGCGTGACGTTCCAGTAGGCCTGGTCAATGAACCGAGCCCAGAGCGGGTGGTCGTTCATCTCGCCCTCCCTCTTCTTGCGAAGCATCGTCGCCCAGGAGGGCTTCTTCGGCTTCACCTGAAGGTGCATGTTGGCCTGCTGCGGGGTCTTGCCGCCCTTCTTGGAGTTACAGTCGACGCAGGCGATGACGACGTTGTCCCAGGTGGTCCTGCCACCCTGGCAACGAGGTACGACGTGGTCGATGGTCAGCTCCTTCGAGGAGGGCTTGCAGCCGCAGTACTGACACTGGTGGTCGTCGCGTAGGAAGAGGTTCCGGCGGTTGAGCCGGATGCTGAACGGAGGGACCTTCTGATAATCCGCCAGGAGGATCACTTCAGGAACCACGAGAGCCCAGCTCGGGGACCGCATCAGGTCGAGGTCTTCGCCCTCTCCCTTCATCTCCGCCATCATCTCCGAAAGCTCACGCCAGGAGTCGATGGAGTGGATCTGGTAGTCCCGGTCCACGACCTTGGCTGCATTCTGGAAGATGAGGGCGATAGCCCGATTGGCCGAACAGACATGAACTGGCTGCCAGTTCTTGTTCAGTACAAGTACGCTCATGATTCTTTGTTCCTTCCTGTTGGGATCAACCCTCCTATGAGTAGATGGGATGACGCCACCGGGTAAAGCGTAGACCCGATGACGATTTCATTCCGGACCCTGGCGAGTCCGAAAAACTGATGGTTGGCCCGAGTGGGATTGAACCACCGACCTCACCCTTATCAGGAGTGCGCTCTACCAACTGAGCTACAGGCCAACAAGACTTGGTGGATCTGACTGGGTTTGAACCAGTGGCCTCCCGGTTATCAGCCGGACGCTCTGACCAACTGAGCTACAGATCCACAGAACTTGGCGCTCCCGGTAGGACTCGAACCTACGAACCTACGGTTTAGGAAACCGTCGCTCTATCCACCTGAGCTACGGGAGCAGAAACTTCAGGGACTCAACAGTAGGCTAAGCCGTCGTATCCCTTAGCGGGGCGTCCTCAGGTCCGTGACCACAGGGGCCTAATCCTGCGTCCGCAGACCCGAGACCTTCCCGGCGAAACTTGGTAGATCTGGCTGGGATTGAACCAGCGACCTCGGGGTTATGAGTCCCGCGCTCTCCCAACTGAGCTACAGATCCACAAACTCGATGCCGCATGTAAGGATAGATCGATGGCGGGACTCGAACCCGCGACTTCCCTCCTCGGAGGACGCTCTACCGACTGAGCTACACCAACTTCTCCCCACTTCATCCAGGGTGCGACCCCGTAGGTCATGTGACAACTGGCCTTGTCGTCACAACACTGCGGCAAACATGGTCAGGGCGAGAGGTCTCGAACCTCCGGCCTCAGCGTCCCGAACGCTGCGCTCTACCAACTGAGCTACACCCTGACAAATTGGCGGTCCATACGAGATTTGAACTCGTGATCTCCGCGCTGACAACGCGGCGGGTACTCCGGGCTTCCCCAATGGACCGTAAAGGCTGGTGGAGTTATCCGGAGGCCTCCTGCTTGCGATGCAGGCGCTCTTCCAAC
>Ga0100403_1001668_pt1 | contig 19345 bp, 26 predicted proteins | sample CryGeymet201501t_FD_83663 | JGI IMG/M metagenome (GOLD analysis project Ga0100403, IMG submission 83663) | Groundwater microbial communities from Crystal Geyser aquifers in Utah, USA - Crystal Geyser metaG 2015-01t | ecosystem: Environmental > Aquatic > Deep subsurface > Groundwater | place...
CAGAGGGCCTGTAGAGCTTCACAGTGGGGTCAACGATTGGTGGTCCGTCTGTTGCCACTACAGCCTCCTGAACGGGCTGTGGGCCAATTGCTGGGGCCTTTGCAGCTCCCTTCTCCTTGTTGCGAATCTCCCGTTGGACTTGCAGGACATAAGAAGCCAAGACCTCATCCTGAGAAGGGGCATCTACGGCATAACGGGAGGTAATAGCTTGCACCCCCTGCTCCTTCAACTCCTTCCACCTGTTGCGAGCTTCCTCTCTCTTAAGGAAGGCTTCCGCATACTCTTCACCGGGCTTGATTACAGTCCACAAACGCATTGTAGTGTCTCCTTCACCTAGAGCCTAACGCACTTGTGGTTCTGTGTCTGGAAAATCCTCTAGGGTTCCTCCTCCGGAAGTCGTGTGTGAGGCCCAAGCACCTCTCTCCCTGGATGTGTCGGATTGTCAAACCGGTATTCGAGGACTCGCACATGGCGGAAGTAGTCAGGATCAATCTTCCTATCCGAGCTAAGATTTCCAGGGACAAAAGACCCATCCGCATTCTCTTGGGCAATGCGACCATGGCCCTTTGGGAGAACCTTGTCGAGGATCTCTTTGTCTGGTGTCTCAAATACGGAGACTTCACGATAGGTGTAGGAGTCTAACTGTAGTTCAGAACTCCCCTTAGTCTTGGGGGCCTGCAGAGAACGCGTGATCCTTTCGATCTCTTCTGGAGAGAGTCCACGACCTTGAGGTTCAGGAGGCTTTGGTGTGGTAGGGGGGGTGCTGGGTGCAAGTGTTGTTCCACACTCCGGACAGAACCGCATTCCGGCAAGCCCTTCAGTTTTACATTCTGGGCAAATATTCTGATTTTTCTTGCCACAGTCCGGGCAGAACTTGAGCTTGGGGTTCTGTACAAGGGGGCATGTGTTGTTTGAACAGCTAGACATTGCAGGGGCTCCTTAGTCATTGGGCGATACTATACCTACGCTATTCGAAATGTGGGTTTCAGGGGGGGTCTGTTCTGCGTAGTAAGGGGGAACAAGGAGTACGACGATGTCAATGTCAATTCGGTTTTTTGAAGTTGGTGGCGCTATCCGGGACTCGTTCCTGGGGGTCCAAAACAAGGATCGCGACTTTTCAGTGGAAGCGGAGAGCTGGGAGGCGATGCGAGAGCACATCCACTCCATCGCCTCCAAGGTGTTCTTGGAGTCCCCTGAGCACCTCACCATCCGGGCCCTCGTCCCCACGGGTGAGATCGTGAGGGGCAAGCCGGTCCAGGAGGCACGAGATTTCGTCCTGTGCCGAAAGGATGGTCCGTCCAGCGATGGTCGGCACCCGGACTTCGTGGAGGCCGGCACCATTTGGGACGACCTCGCAAGGCGGGACTTCACGGTCAACGCTATGGCTGTGGACCTCCAGACCGGTGAGCTACTGGACCCACATGGTGGTCGTGCCGACCTTGAAGCACGCATCCTCCGCTGTGTGGGTGGTGCTGAAGCACGCTTCTTGGAAGATGCTCTTCGCATCCTCCGTGCGATCCGCTTCTCCATCACCAAGGACCTCCAGATGGACGAGGAGATCCTCTCTGTCCTCCATGAAGATGGTGAGCGATGGGCTGAACACCTCATGGCGGTTTCGGTGGAGCGCATCCGAGAAGAGATGCTCAAGTGCTTCAAGCACGATACGCTGGCAACCCTCACGTTGCTCGCAAGCATCAACCCTGCGCTGTCGCGTGCGATCTTCTCACGCGGCCTTCGGCTTGAACCCACCCTTGCTAAGTAAGGGGGTGGGTTCATGTCCCGCAATGACGAAACGCTCCTACGAGATTTGTTCCACAACCTCAGTCAGCAGGGGCTTGTGGCAAAGCCTAAGCACCTATGCTGCCGGAACTGTGCCCATGCAGACCTAGAACAAAACACCTCCTACCTATTCTGGACTCAGGAAGAGGACGACATTGTTCGAGGAAAGGTTGGCGACCTATCCCTCTCTCTTGGGGGCACTAGCCCAGAGGAGATTTCTAAGGTCCAAGAGCAGGTTGTAATCAGCCTATCCAATCAAGGGTTTCTTGTAGATTGCCCCAACACCAGCACCCTATTGGTTCGTGAGGTGTTCTTCCCCGATATCGCCCGGTGCCCTCAATGCCAGGAGCACCTAGAGGAATGCCTTTGCTGTTCAGAGTGCGGGGGGTTATCTTATGCGTGTGGTTGTTGATGGGTATTCTGTACACCAACGGTGGGCAGGCTCTTGAAGCAGTTTTCTGAAAAGACGAAACTTGCCTTGTTAGGACAAGCCTGTGGGGATGCCTTTGGTGCCCCCTTTGAGTACCATCGTTTTGGTGGTAGGCTCGCCAAGTTCTCCATGCGTGAACAACGCTACCTGTCCTCCAAGGATTGCAACCGAAACTCCCCCAGAGATTTCCGGTTGCCGGGTCTCTACACGGATGACACACAACAGGCTCTCCTGTTGCTCCATGCTTGGCTTCAAACAGAAACACCCAAGGACGCTGCAGCCCACTTTTTGGCCAATTGTGGGGCAATGGCTACAGAGCCGCTACCCCCTGAAGAGGAGTATCGACCTTATTTTGGTCTGCATCGGGGTACAGGGGGAAATTTCCGAGAAAGCATCACCACAGGCAAACCCGTAGATACCGCAGGCTTGGGGGCAGCAATGCGGGTTGGCCCTGTTGCCACTGTCTTTGACAATGCACAGGAGATGGTAGATTGGTTGTTTGAGGTTTCCAAAACCACCACAAGCAACCCTATTGCCATAGCTTCGGCTTTGCGCTATGCGGCTGTGGTTTGGGTCTTTTCCCATGCTGAAAGCAGACACCAGATTCAGCAGGTAGTGTGGCCCGAAGAGATTCCTCTTGACATATGGCACGCTACTTCTAAAGCACTGAGAATTGCCAGAGTGGAGGATGAAGCAGACATTGTAGCTTTCGCCACAATGACAGGTTGGTCAGACAAGATCCTAGAAGGTGCCGCCAATGGGTTTGCTCTTACCGGTTTCCCCTGGGTGGTGAAGAAGGCCTTGCTGTCCAATTCCTTTTCGGATGCCTTGGTTGGTGTGTGTGAGTCCGGAGGGGATACAGACACCGTGGCCGCAATGGCGGGGTGTTTAGCTGCTCTCCAGTTTGGGAGAGACAGCATCCCTTCGTGGATGCAAGACAGTCTTGCCCAAGCTTCGATTATCAAGGACCCCATCAATTGGGGGCTGCAGCTTGAACGCAACTTGGTGGTCCTAGAGGCCCGGAATCGTAGGGCCTCTAGCATAGTTTTTTAGGGGCATGTGCCCCATGATACAGGAGAGAGCATGAAGATCCAGCCGTATTTCGATCGTGTCCTAGTCAAGCGTCAGGCTTCCGATGAGAAGTCCAGTGGTGGTATCCTGATCCCAGGGGAGGCTCAGGAGAAGAGTCTGTTCTGTCAGGTTGTGGCTGTTGGCCATGGCTACCTGGATCCGGCTACAGGCAACCTTGTCCCCCTGAAGACTCAAGTGGGTGACGTGATCCTGATCGGGAAATGGTCAGGGGAGGAGACCAAGGTGGACGGTGAGGACATGCTGATTGTCCGTGAGTCGGACATTGTAGGCAAGGTCCTCTAGTCTAGAGAGAAGGCAACAGAACATCCGTGAAGATCACTTTCACAATTTGGTCTTCACGGATGTTCGTGTTTTGGATTGCATGTTATCGCCTCATATTGCCCTTCCCCTGCAGCATCCCACCTAGCACAAAGCGTGCGGATTCCTTGGCCATCATTCCAGTAGATGATGCACAATGTGGTCGCCATCGGGTAGAACCCCCTAAAAGAGGAACATCTAATGCCAATTGAACAAGCAGCTGTGATCGGTGATGTACATGGTCAGCTAGATCTACTCTCAGATCTCCTTGAGGAGATTGACTCTCGGCTTCCCCAAGGTAGCCCCATCTACCAACTGGGCGATATGATTGATAGAGGCCCCCAAAGCAACGGGGTGATCCAGCTGTGCATTCACCGTAAGGTGAAGGGTGTTCGAGGCAACCATGAAGAATGGTTGCGTAGGTTCTGCACCACCCACAAGGTGGACCCTTTTGCTCTCCACCCAGCCATGAGAGGGGATGCTACTCTGGCCTCCTATGGGGCCACTTCCCTCAATTACAACAGGGAACTCCAGGCTAGCCTTCCAAAGAGCCATAGGGAACACCTTAAGGCTCTCCCTATGTTCCGGATCATCCATGTAGGGGGCAAGACCTTCTACCTATCCCACGCGGGTTTCACTACAGACCTTGTAGTGAAGGTTCCAGGCTATGCCCGTCTATCGGCTCACGACCTCTGTGAAGCAGTGTCACAAGGCGATACAGACGCAATGCTGTGGACCTCTCCAGATCTCTCCTCTCCTAACCTGTACCAGTTTCCTGAAGGGGGTACTCAGATCTTTGGGCACACCCCCCAAAGAGCGCCTCGTTTTGGAGATGGCTGGGTGGCCATGGACACAGGTTGTGGCACATGTACCCCCTTCTCATTATCCGCAATCCTGTTGCCGAGCATGGAAACTCTCACTGTGAACCACCTCTCTCTAAAGGGAGTGGCTGAAGGTGGGTTCACAGATTTCAACATGTAAAGAGGGGGTTACTGTCTTGAAGAAAAATAGCCCAGCACTTGTCGCTCGGGATCTGCTAGACAAGCATTGGATCCTGCTCCCGCCTGTTCCTGTTGAAGATCTGGCGGATCAGTTAGGTTGTAAGATCCGGTTGTTGGATGCAGCAACCGAGAAGAATTGGTCTGGTGCTTTGGTTCTTCAGCCGACCCCCTACATCTTCCTGAGGGAGTCGGACAATAGAGTCCATCGCAGATTTACCATTGCACACGAGCTAGGTCATCTAGTTCTCAACCATAGTACTCCAGAGGGGGTCTTCAGAGAGAGGACCTACAAGGAGAATCCTCAGGAGATTGAGGCCAATGCTTTTGCGGCCGAATTGCTAATGCCCACTTGGATGCTCATGCACCAGATCCGTAGGGTTGGGCTGCATATAGAGGATCTGGCAGTCCTGTTCGATGTATCATTGCAGGCAATGAAGTACCGCATCCAATATCTTTGATGTTGGCGTTTTTGAACGTGTGTGCTTTGTTTCCTATATGTCTCTCTGAGAGAGGAGAACCCATGAAACTTCGTACAGCCACAGTAGCCCTAGCCGCTGAGAACCCCACCCTTCGACCAGCTCTTCTACGTTTGCTGGAGGCAGCGAGTATCCCCAAGCCAGGGGATAGGGTCAAAGTTAAGAGTCGAACATTGTCCAAAGACCCAGAGCTATTGGTGTTGGGTGTTCGGGAGGTTTTCACCAAACTGGGGACTAAACCTTTTGTAGCTCAAGTCCGTGTGGTGGAAGATGGGGGGGAGGCCACTGAGCAGCCTAGATGGGTGTGGCTTTGGAACATAGTGGGCTATCCCGACGCCCCCAAAAACTCTCGTGACTTCGTGGATGACGCGATGAAGGAGGTAGTGAAGGCTCTTAAGGGTGTGGCCAAAGAGCTACACCGTGAATCTTCTCCTCGAAAGGGAGAGAGAACCCTTGCACCAAAGCCACTGTCTAGGACGCCTGTGTCTTACCAGGAAGTCATCCGTCTATTGGATTCCGACCCAAAGCTCAAAAATAAAAAGGATTGGGGTGGTCGAGTCATATATGAGGTGGAAGTGCAAACATCAGAGGATGACACTACTACCTTCTATGTCAAGGTGCATAGTGCGAATGGAGAAGCGCTATCAAGCATTGACATCTCGTCTCTCAATTTACGGTGAGAAAGAACCACTTGCACAGTGCGTGTTTTCCGTTAGGCGGAAGGTGTGTGCGTCCGTAGCTCAGTTGGATAGAGCGGAGGATTCCTAATCCTCAGGTCGTGGGTTCAATTCCCTCCGGACGTGCCACCTTTACTATCGAGGCCACACATGCAAGTTGTATATGCGAAGCAGGACCTTCCTGCTTCTTGGGTCCATGCTATCTTTCTGGCAGGACCTACCCCCAGAGACACCATCACCCCTAGCTGGCGACCCGAAGCAATCAAGCTCCTTGAGGCTTCAGGATACGACGGGGTTGTCTTTGTCCCTGAACCTGAAGAGGGCGTTTTCTCTGAAAACTATGAGGAGCAGGTGCAGTGGGAGAAGCAGTGTCTGGAAATGGCGGACAAGATCCTCTTCTGGGTACCACGGGATCTCCGGTCCATGCCTGCCTTCACAACCAACGTGGAGTTTGGTCGGTATGTGGATACAGGCAAGTGCATCCTTGGGTTTCCCCCAGATGCACCAAAGATGCGGTATCTGGATTGGTTGGCGGGAGACGCCAAGGCTTCCTGTCCTGTTGCACACACCCTTCAGGAAGCCGTTGACCTCGCAACCCAAGGCTGGGAAGGAGAGGTGCGTACAGGGGGTGAGCGATATGTCCCCCGCATCGTATGGGATACCTCCATGTTCAAGGCTTGGTATGACAGCCTGAAGCAGGCAGGCAACCGCTTGGATTATGCCAAGGTTTACTGGACCTTCCAGATCCCCAAGCTTAAGCGGGTGTTCTCTTGGGTGCTGCAGGTCAGTGTCTGGATTGAGGAGGAGGGTCGAAGCAAGACCAATGGGTGGGTCTTCTCCCGTGTGGATCTGGCAACGGCGGTCCTGTTTCATCGTGGCGACCCCGGTGATCCCAGCCAGACCGAGGTGGTCTTGGTACGAGAGTTTCGTTCACCCACCCGAACGCCTGATGGGTATGTTCGTGAGCTTCCTGGAGGCTCCATTGACCCCTATGAGGATGGGCGTGTGGCAGCTAGCCGTGAGGTCTTTGAGGAGACGGGACTAGCTCTGGACAAGGGGCGGTTCATTCCTAGGGGTTCTCGACAGGGTGTTGGGACCTTGTCCTCCCACCACATCCATGCCTTTGCGGTTGAGCTTGCGACACATGAGTTGGCTCAAGCCAAGCTGCTGGAAGCAAAGGGGACCACCTTTGGTGAGGTGGAAGACACTGAGCGGACTTATGTGGAAGTCCGCTCTCTGAAGTATCTCCTTGAGACGGAACAAGTGGATTGGGCCACCATGGGTGTGATCTACAAGGCACTCTCTTACTGATTGGTATCTACCCTATGAACAGGGGTTTGTTGAGCCTATGTTCATAGGAGATACTCTATGCCTGTTTCTGGCATTTGCCTGCAAATCACCCACATTGGTTCATCCCAAATCTACCTGTCCGATGTCCATGATGGTGTAGATGCTTTGAATGGGCGTGTGGTGTCAAGGAAGCCCGGACCCCTCTATATCAATCCAGGGGATGTGGCTGTTCTTGTCTACACGGGTTCCGTAGCAGCATCCTTTGAGGCTGGGGTCATCCGGTCCTACATTGATCGGGGCTTTTTCACGGCCTCCTTTAGCTTGGGGATTCCATTTCTTTCGGCTATGGGTGGGGCAACAGCTTTTCAAGTGGTTGCCGATCTTGTGGCGAGGGATGCCATCGACGGTGGGTTGAGGGTTGAAGGTCTGCATGCCTATGTGATCTCTACAGGAGAGACATACTGGCTAGGTGCTGGGCTCACCAATGCGGATTGGAATCTGGTTGCCGATGGGGTTATTGCAGGCACGCATCAAGCGTTGGAGAACCCAAACTCCACAGCACAGATGGCTCTGTTCATGGATGCCAACTACCAACCCGTATTCCCCCCTACCTCTGTGGTCGGCCCCTACACCCTCTATGTACAGGTTACGGGTGATGATGTTCTAAATGACGGCCTGACCCCTGCAACATCGTTTGCAACGATTCAGAGGGCTCTTCAGAAGGTTTCTGCCTTGAATCCGCCAGAGAGTCTGGCAACCATCTCCGTAGGGGCAGGGGTTTTCACCCTGCCTAGGATGTTGGCTGGCACCAATGTAAACGTGGTTGGCACAACATCCCTAGTTGACACCCTTACGCTCCAATCCGTGGTGGTGGCTAATGATGCATCGTCCATCGTCATAGATGTCACCTCCACAGGAGGACCCTACCTCGCAGATTCCCTTAGGGGAACTCGTCTCGCTTGGACGAGTGGCTCTTCCAATGGGAACCCAGGGTGGAGTTATCGTAATGACGCCACAGTGTTGGGCGTCACTAGGGTTTATGCCACCCATGATAGTGGGACAATCACAGGCATCACGTCAATGGTTCCGGGGGACACAATCAGTGTTCTTTCCTTGGACACCACATTGACCTATACAGGTGCTTCTACCATCAAGAGTTCCACTCAGTTGAACTTCTATGATGTGAGTATCACCGCAAGTACAGCTTGTGTGATCTACATTGTGAATACGGATAAAATACAGTTCTACCGTTGCTACTTTGATGGAGCTGGTGGTTTCCTGCGTCGTCTTCAGGTAGGGGGTTTCGGACGTGCCTATTTGACCACTTGCTACTATGCAGCGGCTTCATGGGGTGTAGATAACGCATTCCTTTCCCTGCGGAATAACGGGTACATTCAGATTGAAAGAGGTACCGTTCTGGATGCCTCTTTCAACACCCTGAATGACACACGCCGTTTCGTAGAGGGTGCTGCAGGCAGTCTGATGGCCTTCGCCAAGAACGTGGTGTGTAGGGGTTTTGATGCAGCTGTTTCTGCGCATGGCATGTTTGCCACAGATGGCATTGGAATATTTGGTGTTGGAGGGGTTGGTTCTGATGATGTGCTCTTCATTGAAGATGCAAACGGAACAAGCACCTACCAGAGAGGCCCTGTATTCAAGATCAATTTCTCAGGGGAAGGTCAGGGGGGGTGGTATCAGATCCCCAACCTTCATGGGTCTATCTTGAGTGCCTACTCTGTAGAAGCCACCAACAGCGCATCTACCTTGATTGGGGACGGGTCTTCAACCATCACAACTGCCTTGGGCGTAAACACAGTCTCCGCCGATGGTGGGATCTCTAATATTGCACAGAGCGGGGACCTTGCTTTGATCGAAGGCGGCTCACCACCTTTCCGGGGGTTTGGTGGACGCTATATCCTACCATTCACAAACGTGGACTTGGTAGGTGGTGTCCTTACTGTGGTGCATATGCTAGGCCAGCAGTTTGTGTCTGTGGTGGTGTACAACAACAGCAACACTCAGGTGGTTCCTGATGGTGTGGTGGCAACCAGTGCTACTGGTTGCACTGTAGACCTCACGACACAAGGGGCTCTTGTCGGAACTTGGAATGTTGTTGTCTTGGGCTAGCCATGCTCGCGAAGAAAGTTCCAGGCCCAAGCATCCTTGCCAATGCCAGCCACCTTCAGCTTTGTATGGTGGCGATGAAAGGGTCTCCAGACAAAGCTGAAGGTGGTAGTCATGGCTAAAGTAGTGCGAGGATCTTAGTCCAATCTGGCATGCCATTGTCTCGCATACACTTGGTCTTCAATTCCTCTGGGGCGAGCTTCACCCCAAAAACCCAGAGATATGCTCCCGCAAACCGCCAGTGGGATTCCTCCATGGCATAGCGGTTGCTTTCCACAGCCAATGTCCAAAGTCGATCGTGGTTCCTAGAGAGCTGGCGCTCACCCACGAGCTTAGCTTCCGCAGCCTTGCCCCGTCGGACAACAGAACCGTCATCTGACATCATGTGCCACCAATCATGGTGGCGGAGTGCGTTTGCGTACTCTTGCAGTGAGGTTCCCATCAGGTTTCCTTCCTTACACTCCTAGTACGCAGGGTTCACCTCTCTTGAAACCTATTGGGCAAGATCTTTACTTCTCCCCTCAATTCTGGGTGCATACAGAGGGTGTGGAAGACCGCTCGAGCTTGGTCAGAGGGTTCCAGTCTGGCTTCGGGTTATCCACGATAGTGGGCTCTACGGACCAAATCCAAATCCAAATACACCTTCAACTTTTTAGGGAGCAGCTTCGAACCACGACAGAGTGCGAGAACCTGTTTCCCATCAGGTTCTTCATCGGGTATAACGTTGCCTACAGGGAAGAACACGAATGCCCAAGAGGGCCCCCTGGAGGACCTGGAGTTGTCCACCAACGATGAAAAGTCTGTTCCCCAACCTCCAGCGCGCGATCGATCTCATGTCAGAAGCCAGCGAGACGGAGCGAGGCGCGGTGTACACCAAGCCCGAAGTGGTCGGCGCGATCCTCGACCTCAGCGGGTATATCGCGACCGCCCCCCTGCACGAGCGGAGGTTCTTAGAGCCGTCCTTCGGCGGTGGAGACTTCTTGATGCCAGCCGTAGACCGGCTGCTACAATCCTTCGAACGACACGGGGGCTCGCCAGCGAATGCGAGCGCGTTGAGCGACGCCATCCGCGCGGTGGAGGTTTACCGGCCTGCCTATGACGCTACGCGAAGCGCTGTCATAGGCCGCCTGCTCGCTTGGGGCGCCCCGCAGGAGACCGCGTCGGCGCTTGTCGACGGCTGGCTCATCCTCGACGACTTCCTGCTGGCCGATGTGGGCGCTGACTTTGACTTCGTCGTTGGGAATCCACCTTATGTGCGCCAAGAGCGCATCCCCAAGGAGCTCTTGAGCGCGTATCGAGCACGCTACAAGACCGTCTACGACCGTGCGGACCTGTATGTGCCATTCTACGAACGCGGGCTGCAGCTGCTGTCAGACGGAGGGCGACTCGCGTACATCTGCGCGAACCGGTGGCTCAAGAACAAGTACGGTGGACCACTTCGCGCGTATGCGTCCAGCAACTTTCACCTGCGGTTCTTTGTGGACATGGAGGGCACGCCAGCCTTCTTGTCGGAGGTGATCGCGTACCCCGCAATCACGGTGTTTGAGCGCGGACAGGGCGAGACGACCCGCGTCGCGCGCAAGCCGGAGATCTCGGAAGCATCGTTGTCCGCGCTCACGCAGGCCATGCTCGGCGATGGCGCTGCTGCCGACCCGCGCGTCGACGAGATCCCGCACGCTGTGCGCGGAGCCGATCCTTGGCTCCTCGACGAGCCCGAGCGCCTCAAGCTCCTTCGGCGACTGGAAGCGAGCTTCCCTGACCTCGAAGCAGCCGGTTGCAAGGTAGGTATCGGCGTCGCCTCTGGCGCTGACAAGGTCTACATCGGAAAGTACGCCGATCTCCCGGTGGAAGCGGAGCGCAAGCTCCCGATGGTCATGGCTCCCGACCTTGACGGAGCACACATCCATTGGGGGGGGCATGGCGTCATCAACCCGTTCAACCCGGATGGTTCGCTCGCGAGCTTGGACGACTACCCGCTCTTTGGCGCGTACATGCGGGCTCACCAAGCGACCCTCTCGCGCCGGCACTGCGCCAAGAAGTCGGCCACAGGCTGGTATCGCACCATCGACCGGATTTGGGATGACCTCTCCCGACGTCCCAAGCTCCTGATCCCCGACATCAAGGGCGAACCGACCGTCGTGCTCGACGAGGGCAGCTACTACCCGCATCACAACCTCTACTACATCGCATCGGATGAGTGGGAGTTGCCAGCGCTAGCAACCGTGCTCCGCTCGTCACTGGCGGTGCTGTTCGTGTCATCGTACTGCGTGCGCATGGCTGGCGGATTCCTCCGTTTCCAGGCACAGTATCTTCGCCGAATACGCGTCCCACGCTGGGAAAACCTTAGCGAGCGTCAGCGAGCGGCGCTGCGCTCCGCCCATGTCACGCTCGACATCGACGTGATTGACAACGCAGTCGCGCAGGCGTTTGGCCTCTCCGACACGGAGAAGGCCGTCGCACGCGCCGCATCCGATGAAGCACGAACTCCAAGGAAGACCGTCGTCCGTACAGATTCTGCCGCCTCAGCAACCCAGAAGAGCCCTCGAGGTTTTGGTGCCTAGGGGCTGGTCAAGGGCCTAGGCCAAAATCAAAAAAAATATCCATAGACATGTCTTTGGTGAACCTTACTGCACTAAGGATAGCCTTCTTGAAATCTTGGAGGTTTCAATTACCTTGGGTTCCTCGTACTAGCCACATAGGAGAACCACACATGTACCAAGTAGACCTCCCCACGATCCCGGACCCCCCAGAGAACCCGCGTGAGGCTTTCCAAGCCCTGCTGGAATTCCTCAAGGAGATCGGGCACCCCCTAATGACTCGTCTGAATGACGAGTATATGGCTCGCACTGGCAAGGAGATCCAAGACGCTTGGGTCGCAAAGTTCGGGAAGAAAAAGAAGTTCAATTTTGGGGTGGCCTATAGTGAGTTCCCTGGTCTACATGGGAAGGCTATGGACGAGTCTGAAGCGATTGTGTCCCAAGTGGCTGAACTGAAGGGGTCTGTGGAATCCCTCCTCCCAGGCTTGGCCGCACAATGTGAAGTTTTCCCTGGGGAAGCTTGGAATATGGCTGGGGAGGTGTATGAGGGCACCTACTCCTCACAAGGTTGGGGTGCAGTCCGATATGCACAGGCAAGCGCGGATCTTCGGGCGCAGGAGTACATTGCCCATGGTCTCGCAGCCAAGGTAGAACCTGCGGGACACAACTACAAGATCATGGTCAAGGCTTGTCCATTGGACATCCAGATTGTACAGCACAAAGAATCCAAGATCAGCCTGAGGGATTGGGTCCAGGCCTGCTACAGGAATGGGGTCAACCCTCGTGTGTTCAACCCCTACTTGCCTTATGGATATGAGCAGGCAAATGGGATCTACTAGTAGGAGGGGAGATGTTTGAGGAAAATCTACGCCAGAAAGCTCAAGAACATCTTGAAGCCCGTGAGGATAGTTTTCAGCGTTCTGACACAGATGGCTTTGTTTCCCAGTGGTGCCACGGCTTGCAAGCTCTTCTTTGTGATGAGCTTGCGCGCATCGATGAGAACGAGGGCACGGCCAACTTCCTTGGCCTGTATGTGCGAGAGAGCGGCAAGCGTGTTCGTGCTAAGCTGGTTAACACCAAGTTTGGCTCCAGCTGGGCGTTTTGTGATGCGGAAGGCAAGTTCACGGGCCGTTTCCTCCCACATTCTAAGGGCACCCCCCGTTCACGCATATTCCAAGAGGGCTTTGAGACACGGCTAGAGGCCGCCCCTGCTCACGCACGACTTGCAGACAATGGTGGGGGGCTCTCCTCTGTCTTTGTTTTGGTCTACCGCACGGATGGAGGTTATCCTCCGGATGCTGTGGGAGACCCCTAGCCTCTGTACGATTTCCTGGGAGAGGCATAGGAAAGGGTCTTTTGCTATGCCTCTCCCCCTCGGTTAAAGCCCGATATCTCCAGTCTAGGTGTTGGAGACCACCATGCCCTCTCATGCTCGTGTTGCCTATCGCTACCTCCAAGCCCTAGACGTGTCCATCATGTCAGAGGCTGAGCTAGCAGATCTTGCCAAGTTCCTTGAAGGTGCCGCAGGAAGCTTCTCCGCTGAAGACGTGGCCTACGCCACCTATGTGGGCTTGGCTGTCCCTGGCGAGAAGCAACACCTTATCCGGCGACTGCTCCCCAAGCTCCTCCTGATCTACCGCAAGAATCTCATTGAGTGGTTCGAGGTGGCGTTGGTTCGTCGTGCCAATGTCGGAGGTGGGGGCGTGGGTATCAAGGCCGTCAGCGAAGGTCTGGCGAGCTTTGTGGAGAAGATCCCCAATGCCCTCACCAACAACAAGGCACCGAAGATTGGTGACTTCATGGCAGAGAACGAATACTTCCTGTCAGAGCGTCTTGATCCCGTTGCCCTCAAGATCTTCTTGGTCGTAAAAGCAGACGCTCAAAACGCAGGTGTGCTAGGTCAAGGGAAGACAGCGGCCAACATGGGTCTAAGTCTTCAACACGACCCCAATAGCAATAGGTGGTACATCCCCACTACAGAGAGCACCTACCCTGTCAAGGAAACCCTCAAGACGAATTACGGGTTCAAATGGAACCCAGCCGAACGTAGGTGGGAGGTGCCGTCTCTAAGCACTAACCTCACCCAGGACTTCACAGTCCAACCCCAAGAGGCACTGGTTGAAGATGCCCCCAGTGTCCGGGAATGGTTTTTCACCACATGGCTTCCTGCCAATATCGACCGATTCACCAAGGTGTTTTCTGAGTATGCCAAGAGCGCACAGTCTTCCTACAAGATGCTGTTCTCAGTCTCTGGTGAAAAGGTGGACGTGAAGTTCACACGACAGATCTCTACGGCTTGGGAAGCCGTAGAAGAGCTGAGGTACCGGTATACCAACCGTCATGGTAGAGAGTCATGGTTGGAGGTCATGGACCGCTTTGTGGACCTCACCCAAACTACAAGCCCCTCCAAGCTCCCCTTGATCATTGACCGCATCAATAACCTGCAGCATAGCAACGGGCTCTTCATGGAGCATTTCCCTGCTGATGTGAAGTCTTGGTACGGGAAGTTCCTGAATGCCAAATACAGCACCCCTACAGCGGATGAACTTGCTAAGTTCATCCACGATCAAGAGCTTCGGGACCTCCTCATGGATCTCTCCAATCGGTCTGCCCACGCTAAGCCACAGGATTGGCGCTTCGCCCCTCCCCCTGCGTATGGGGAGATGGTGAAGGACATGGCAGAGATGGGTGATGCGGTCAACTGGAGAAAGCGCCAGTACCCCAAGTACAAGGGGTTCATCCAAATTGATCGCTTTGACCCTGCGGTCCAAAGAGGTATGGATACCCTACGGGATCTACAGTCCCGTAGGGAGAAGCTCTTAGGAACTGAGCCGAAGACAGAGGCCCAATACACCCAGAATTCAACGGATTGGGTTCAGTGGACAACTGAGTACAACAAGACCCTTTCGGAGTTTGAGCGGTCCCTAGAGGCACAGCGTCAACAGGAGTTGAGAGACCCTGGCCATGCTGTGGCATGGGAGTCCCGAAACTTCCCCAAGGAGTTCTTGGCGAGGTTCCCCTACTCAGTGCCTGGGGCCACAGACTCAGAACTTGCTCAGTTCCTTGTGCGGTACGGTTCCCTTCTAGGCTAGAAGAGAGCCGTTTGCTGGCGAGCAGCCCACCACTTCTGGAGCCCACTCACAGACTGGGTAGCAGGGGTGTGGACCTTGTGTGAGGTCTTGGCCAAAGCCTCTTCCACGGTCAAGGCCTCCCCACGGTCAAGGAGGACTGCTGCTGCTGCGCAGGTGCTGCGGGAGACACCACGGTGGCAGTGGAACACCACGGGGCCCTTGTGGGCCTTGACACGGGCTACGATCTTGTTGAGATCGCTGACGGTCCAGCTGTGGCTGGTGCTGCCCGTAGGCAGACAGGAGACACGACGGGGAGACTTGACCCCCTTGCCACTGCAGTCCATCAGGAGGACATAGGGGTGGCTGAAATCTTCAGCCGATTGAATGTCACTGACCCATAGTCCAACTGACACTTTTCGAAGTGTCTTTTCAGGCTTTGCCATGGTAGCTCCTTTTATATGCCTCTAGTACGCAAGAGGACTGAGCCTTGAAACCCTACTCTTCGATCAGAACCCGATAGCGAGCAACAACAGCCGTTTCCCTGAACGCCGTGTAGTTCCCACAAACACCCATGTTGGGGTTGATATCTCCGATCAAATACCGGTTTCCATCTTCCATCTCAATCTGTACACCAGGACGTACCAGACCCAACCCCTTGAAGGTCCCCTCTAGGTGCTCACGTTGTCTGTGTTGGGCATACTCTGCCATTTTGGGGTGGGCCATCTCCCAAGCATCCATCTCCCGAAGAGTCTTCAATGCAACAGCATAATCTCTTTGGTACGGCGTTGGGCTTTGCAACCACTCCTGAAGAAAGTCCACACCGGACTTGCCAGAGGCAATCTTAGCTCTGGCATACTCCTGAGATTGTTCTGGGTGTTGGACTACTTGCATCACCTCTTGGTATGACACACCAAAATGTCCAGCAATCTCCAAATCCAAGTTAGGAGGGGCTACTTCATGTCCTCTACCCGGATCCGAAAAGGGTAGGTTCACTTCTTTCCACTCTTTGCTCATGGCCTTCCTCCCATATTCCTAGTGCCATTGGATTGGTACCGGGTTATGTTGTCCCAAGGGGGGTGCTCATGTCTAGGCATCGTATTGGTGTTGTAGGGTTTTCACAAGCAAATTTCAACACGTTGAAGGCGGCAGACATTCTACAGCAAGAGCTGTCTCTTCGTGCTAAGAGACACCCTGAAGGCTGTGTTCTTGTTTCTGGGTACACAGACCTTGGCGTGCTTGCAATCGCCTACAGGGTCGCTACAGTGCTAGGAATGGGCACTGCTGGCGTAGCGTGTGCTAAGGTCTATGAAAACCCAAGATACCCTTGTGACGAAGTCCACATCGTGGGAGAAGATTGGGGTGACGAATCTGAAAACTTCCTCTCCCAAATCGACGAACTGATCAAAGTAGGTGGCGGTCATCAGAGCATTCAGGAGTTTGAGTCCTTCCAAGGACCCCAAGTATCCTTTGACCTCTAGGTGCCTTGGAGGCCTTGCCCATACAAACAGTGTAATGCCTGTAAGGACCATCTGCTCAAGCTATTCGGTGAGCAGATGGCCTCCACTGTGTCCTCTAGGCCCTCTCCACGGTGAGCTGGTGTGTTCACGTTCAGTTATACGGGTGCGGCACTCAATGACCTTCGCATTGGTGTGAAGGTATCCTAGGAGGTAGTGTATGGCAGACTATGGCCACATATCCTCTGTCGTAGCCGAAGCTGCAACCACTGTCCCCTCTAACGAGGTTTTAGGTCGTGTGTCTTCTGTTGTGGCAGAGGTGGCAATCACTGCCCCCTCTAACGAGGCTTTAGGTCGTGTGTCTTCTGTTGTGGCAGAAGCAGTGGTTACAGAAAGTGTGGATGTGTTGCAGGTTTTCCTTGTGTTTGTGGAAGTGTTCTCCCAATCGCCAGCGGCACCTCCCCAGCGCCCAGCCATATCTGGAAGCTTCCAAGGTGTTCGGGTTAGCTCCCTCCACTAAAAACCGTTTCGCTTTTTCAAGTCCACACCTGCTCCCAAGGAAGCAGCAACTTCATCCAACCAACGCTTGCTCATCAGGGCAAAATGCCACGAAGAGCCCTGGATCTTGTCCGTGCTCCTTGCAAACTTGGCCCCGTCCTGGAAAAAGTAGGACGTAAAGAACAAATTCGTTGGGGGGCAAGACGACAAATCCCAATTAGGATTGAAAGAGGCCCTGTTGATGAACACGACCCCATTGGGGTACGGACTCTGATATCTCTCTTCAGTGAAGGAGACCCCTATGGCACCCCGTGCCGCAAAGTAGTCCTTCGCCTCCGCTATCGTCTCCAGAAGGTGTGCGTCCACAGGAAGACGCTCTACAACTTTGGATGGGCGTTTGGAGAGCACCCAAGCCTCAGGGTTGTCTCTAGGGTTCATCACCCGGAACCCTGAGACATATTTGTTTTTACCATCGCTTTGGATCTCTTTCACGGTAAACCTCTAGTCCTATTACGCAGGAGGTCTAGCCTTTGGAACCAATTCCTGCAACCGTTTGGCAAGACCTCTCCATCGGGGGATGGACTCTCGGGAAAGCCAACGACGCACCGTTCGTCCAGTGACACCAAGTTGATCCCCAATCTGATCGAAGCTGTTTTGCTTCAACAGTTGTCGGACACCTCTAAACGACTCAGGTACACCACCCACCTCCCCTCTAGATGAAGTCCCGTTCCATAGCCCACCCTGTGATCTGCTTTCCATGCTCTGCGATTCCTCGCACCTTTACCATGGCAATGGCTTCCCCCACCATAGGCCCCTTCTTGAGCACGATGTTAGGCCAACGCTTGAGGATTTGGACTACCGTGCCTTCTTCCATAAAGCCAGCGGAGGCACCATAGGAGTCCCATTCAAAGTACTTGACCTGCTTGTGGACCCAAATGGACCACACCTCCCCTGGGCACATCTGATAGAATCCTTCGGGGCCTGGGGCCACTGTCTTCGTTTCAAGCATTGGAAGTCCCTCTGCCAAGAGTCTACCCCTAAAATAAGAAATAGTGTACTGTTTTATTGCACAGGGCTCCCGCGTAATCGTGGGAGGAGAGCACCATGATACAGAATTTGTGCAGACACCTGAACACCATGGGGGCACAATCCTCCATTGGAGTGGACCGTGTGAAACAGGTGGGTGCCTTTCAGATCAGTGTGGGTGTTCGACTTCGTCCTCGTGCTACTAAGATGCAAGCCCTGGCCGAACTCATTGAGGAATTGAACAAGTTCAACTTCTATGTGGAGAGTCTGGACACAGGGTGGGAGGGACTTCTTCCTTCTCACCCTGTGTCCTATCAAGGAGGCCCCATGAACAATCTTGCCCGGTTGCTAGAGGCAATCGAAGAAGACCCCAGCATTTTGGAGGCCTCTGTGGTGGCAAGAGCTAAGGTTGGCTTGGAGGGTGGGGACCCCTGCTCTATGGGCGTCTTGTTGTAGATCTTGACAAATTCCCACCAACTAGCCGTGGGTCTCAGGACTGGTGTCAGGAAGGCTGAAAGCCTGGGGTGCGTTGAAATCTACGAACGAATTCAACACTGGACTCACAGGAAGAATGGCGTCCCCTGCCCTAGAAGACACAACATTGATTCCGTGTTGTGTCTTCTAGGGGCCGGTGTTGGGGGTGTTCAAAACGCTTGCGGAAATTCGGATGTTGGGTTAGGGGTCGTCCACCCTTGCATCCTGTATGGCAAAGGGGTCTATGGGGGTCATGTGAAAAAAGAACTCTCTAAACTTCGGGATCTGTTGGTTGGCTCCACCGTGGAGTCCATTGTCTCTCCAGACAAAGGCGTTTCCGAAGCCTTCGCGAAGTTCACAGTCCGTAAAGGTGATGTGAAGCATGAATTCCACCTTCATGCCACCGACCTTGGGTGGTGGATTGGCGAGCACGAACGGATCAAAATCGACCCTGATGGAGTCGAGGTTCGGATGTACGAGGACTGGGGTGATATGATTTCTTCTGTGAGTGAGCATCTCATCCAGAATGAGATGCTCACTCTAGATAAATCGGCCATGGAACCCCTCTGGGATCACAAAAGGACACGCTTTGGGTGCCGGTGCAAGATCACCAACAGGGAATGGTGGATCTCGTCTTCTGCCCTCAAATTAGTAGACGAGCAAACCAAAGCCCTTCTCCTCAGTGCAGATGGCTGGGGAAAAGTTATTGAAGCCGTGGGGACCTACGGTGAGTTATACCATTTGGGTCTCAACAAGTAGCCCCCAAATGGGGCTGCCTCGTGTACAACAGAACGAGCGTCCCACCCTTTACCTGCTGGCTTTATTGAACCACACGCCGGGCACAGTGTGGGTCGATGTGCAAAACCCGCTTGTGGGTGTCACGCCAATCAGGGTTTGGGCGCGGGAACACTACGACAAGAAATATGCGCCAAACACGCGAGAGACAGACGATGCCCCCGTTTGCGAAGGTCCTACAGGAACGTCACGGGGCGGGCATCTTGACCCTCGTGGGCGGAACGAGGTCGGGGCCGATAGGTCCAAGGACGTGTCCCTCAGGTAGTTAATACGTCATTTGGAGCCCTTAAAACAAGGGGGTGGGTTCAATATACCAGATCTCAG
>Ga0100403_1001672_pt1 | contig 19331 bp, 20 predicted proteins | sample CryGeymet201501t_FD_83663 | JGI IMG/M metagenome (GOLD analysis project Ga0100403, IMG submission 83663) | Groundwater microbial communities from Crystal Geyser aquifers in Utah, USA - Crystal Geyser metaG 2015-01t | ecosystem: Environmental > Aquatic > Deep subsurface > Groundwater | place...
ATCACAGCTAGGGAACAAAGTCAACACTTTTTCTATAAATGCCAAAAGTGTGGAGTTTATCCCCTAATTTGAATATATATAAGGTATTGGATGTAGTTAAAACTTTGGTTTTATATATAAAACTATATTGATTATTATATTAAGGTATAGGGGAATATAGGGCAATATAAGGTGTTATGAGGGGTAGGATATATTAGTTGTGTATGCGTTATTGTGGGGGACACACTCACAACATAGCGTGGACATCTGTCAACTATGGAACTATATCCTATTATGTGTTGTTGTGCTACTACCCCATTGACAATGTTGTCAATGTTATGTTGTTATATATTAATAACTACACTACAATATGTATTGTGCGAACCTTTACTTGTCAGAAAATAGACGTACACCCCCGAAAAATGGCTGGCTATAGGGTGGAAGGCTTGTATTGTCTATAATAGGCTGGCATGTAGCCCCCCCTATAGCCACCCCGGGGAGTATGTCCGATCTGGGGCGGAAGTGGGTACGCCCGAGTAGGGACGTTTTAGTCGCCTATTTGTGAGTACTCCTCCTCCGGAGCCTTCTCACCTCCGGCACAACCTCACCCCCGGCATTCCCCTTTAAATTCAAAAGAGGGTAGGGACCCTAGGCCACATAAAAAATTATTCTAATCTGTTAAAGTGTTATAAGAACACATTTTTATATGTTGTCTAACAGTTTAATGAAAATGCTATTGACGGTATATTGGCACAGCTCCATACTGTAGGTGAGTATAAAGATTTATATTCAATCCTTACAGTCAATCTGACTTATACAGCTTATACTAAAGCCACGGCCCAAGTTGTGCCTGTATTCAGACTCTATAAGATTACAATATCCTAAAGGCTTCTCTCCCCTAGCTAATAGGTGTCCATACAAATATAAAAGAGGGAGACAGGAAACCTGTAATTGCCCTCGCAAGAGGATCCCTTTGCAGGAGCGAGACGGACGAGCGCTAGTAATAGCGTCGCATCGGCGTTATGAAATGAGCGTTGCCACTTAGGGAGACCATACTTATAAGAACTTTTAGATGGAAGAAGAATTTGATTTAAGCAAAGTTCCAAGGAAAACAGGGATATATCCCTTAATGACAATCCAACAGTGGAGAGCAAGAGAAGCTGCTAGAACAAGAAAACATCGAGAGATTAAATGGAAATGGAAATGGAAAAAGTATCTGAAAGAGCAAGAGAAAGAGTATGTTCATGCAATTGAGTGGATGCGTATTCGAGATAAGTTAAACGCATTAAAAAAGTCCTGAAAAAAACAGGCAGGCATTTTGCTTTTAGAGCAAGATGGGATTGCAACATCCGGGGGCCTCATGGTCTCCCTATTCTCCTTTAGATTTCTAAAGGGGGGTAGGGGGGGATTCCTAAAGTCTTGAGGGGATTCTACACATAGAAGGCATCACTCCTTCGCTCCGCTCAGTCGTGAATGAATCATTTTGAAAAATTTAAAATTTTCTGTTCATGTTGATTTACTGAGGCCTGAATGAAATGAAGGCCGAACACTAAAGACCGTACCACCAGATAAAACCTCTTCCACTCATGAAACTCTGTCATCCTCATACCAGAATTGCCCTAAATGCCTTTAAAAGATTAAAGGGGTTTAAGGATACCTATGCCCCGAGCTATGATGGCCGTACAAATTTTTTGAACACAAAGTTAATGAAAAGGGTAGAGCAAGCCAAAGTTATCGCTTTGACAGATCAGAAAAAGAATCCAGATAAAAAAAGAAAGAAGTTTGATAATTCTCATCTTCTGCCTTTAAAGGTTAGGGAGAAGGGATTTGTTAAGGATTATGTAGCTACCGGATCGTTAAAGGAGGCCGCATTGAGAAATTATAATGTTCAGGAAAAATCAGCCGCACAAGTCGGTTCAGTAGTTTTTAAAAGAGAAAGAGTGCAAAACGCCGTACAAATAGAATTAGAAATGGTTGACGAAAAATATATTGAAAATGGACTGGTTCGCCTTGAGAATAAGTGTGATGTTGCCGGAGACCTCTCTACTCAGAGAAATGTCTACGAAACAATGATGAAGCTTAAAGGTCTCGGGTCTACCAAGGTTGTTAATGAAAATACGGAAAAGAAGCAATTTGAATTTCATGATCCCAAAGAACTGAGAGAGCAACTTATTCTTACTATTAGTGACTTAGCCAATAGTGGATTGATTGACCTACCAGACTTTATAGAAGATTTATCAGCTTTGGATAAACTGAGGCTTCCAGAGGAACAATCAGAGGTACTTGTTATTTAACATCGCGGGAGAGTGAAGAGGTCTCACACTGGACTCATTATCCGGAAATTCAGGGTTCGAGTCCCTGTCCCGCTACCAAGGAGATGTGGACAAGTGGTTAAGTCGCAGGGATTTCACCCCTGTATCCGCCGGTTCAATTCCGGCCATCTCTACCAAGCTGCGCTAGACATTTATGGAGGATGGTTGGACTGTAAATCCAGCGCTTCGGCCAGCTAGGTTCGATTCCTAGGCGCAGCACCAAGTTGGGTTCGTCTAATGGTAAGACGCTAGGCTCCAACCCTAGAGACGTGGGTTCGATTCCTACACTCTTCGCCAAAATACGTGGGGATAGCTCAATTGGCTAGAGCTTCTGCCTTCCAAGCAGAGAGTTGTGGGTTCGAGTCCCATTCCCCACTCCAAAAATAAAACAAAAACCGATGACTGCATCCACGCAGAAGCTTCTTGAAAATATAGAGATCGAAAAATGTCGTAATAGCCCGAGCTACTTCATAGAGAGATATTGTAAAATCCGCCACCCGATCCGGGGGCAAATTCAATTCACCCTCTATGAGTACCAAAGATATGCTATCCGAGACTACCAAACCCATCGAAAGTCGATCTGCTTAAAAAGTAGGCAAATGGGTTTCTCTTGGCTAGCGGCGGCCTACTGCTTGTGGAAGGTTATGTTCCATGCTGAGCAGGACATTCTCTTCATGAGTAAGAAGGAGGCGGATGCTAAGGAGATATTGTACAAGGTTAAGTTCATGTACACCCACCTCCCAACATTCATTCGGATTCAGAAAGTTCAAGATTCCGCATCTTCAATTGAGCTTGGTAACGGATCACGTATCGTGTCCCTACCAGCCACGGAAGATTCGGGAAGAGGTTTTGCCGGGTCGCTAGTGATTATAGATGAGGCCGCATTCATCCCTTGGGGGGAAACAGTCTTCGGTGCCCTCCGCCCCACTCTGTCCACAGGTGGATCTATTATTCTTCAATCCACCGCTCCTAATGCGGGAGGTGAGAATCTATTCGCCCGCCTGTATCATGATAACGTGGAAAATGGTTTTCATAGAATTGTAGGACCGAGTCAGGAGTCCAAATCAAAACAAATGGTTCACTGGTCAGATAATCCTGATCGTGATGAGAAATGGTATGAGGAAGAGCGACCGGGATATACTGATCGCCAATGGGCCACGGAGATGGAGGGCGATTTCGCCCAATCGTCCAGAAGGGTCTTCCCGGAAACAATCCTCACCCTACACGAGTTTGATACTAATCCAATTACTAAGGAGCAGACAAAGATTACGTGGAAGACAGGGAATTTTGGTGAATTATACAACGAAGAGCCAATTGAAGGGGAGAGGTATGGTATTGGTGTTGATGTGGCCGAAGGTTTAGAGAAGGGTGATTATACCGTAGCTCAGATTATTAAGAAAAGTACTGGAAAGCAGATAGGGATCTATCGCACTAAGATCCCTATTATAAATGCAACAGAGGAAATTGTTAAGCTTGCTGCAAAATATAACAATGCAATCCTAGCAATCGAGGATAATTCTATTGGTGTAGCCGCCATACAAATTGCAAAAAAAAGATATAATAATCTTTACCGCAGAAAGGTTCTTGATAAGAAGACGGACGTGTGGACTGAGAAGTTGGGATGGAGAACGACCAAGCGAACCAAGCCCCTCGCTATTAGAGAGTTGGAATTGGCCCTAAGGGATAGGTCTGTACTCCTTACTGATCCGACCACTCGCCGGGAGCTTTGGCAGTATGAATATGATGATAAGGGAAATACAAACGCACCACAGGGATCTTATTATGATGATTGTGTGATGTCCTTTGCGATTGCATGGCAAGCATTGTCTCAGGTCAAAAATCCAGAATCTCGATCAGAACGTATTGAGCGTAACAAGAGGCGAAAAAGGAAGATGCTCAAGAGAGTCAGAAACTCCAGTATAGGATACTAATTAGTACATTATTAAAAAACTAAAGCGTAAAGCAAGGGTTCTTTCTAAAGTCAAAAGTAAAATCTGTAGTAAATGTCAGGAGCAAAAAACCAACCTTGAATTTTATAAGGATAGCGGAACCAAGGATGGACTGCAAAGTTACTGTATTGAGTGTAAAAAAGCATCCTCTAATTTACCGGAAAACAAATACCGGACGTATTTAAGTAATGCGAAAACTAGAGGCTATTCTTTTGTGCTCACCTATAAAGACTTTCTCTCCCTTTGGCGTAAGCCCTGCCACTACTGTAATGCAAAAATTCCCTTTATTGGAATAGATAGAGTGGACAATAAGAAGCACTATTGCATGAGTAATGTAGTCCCATGTTGCACGATTTGTAACATGATGAAAGGTACTTTAGATAAAAAGGCATTCATCCAAAAATGCCGCAAAATAGCAAACAAAAAACAAATATAAATGGCAAAAACAACTGAGCAAATAGAGGCGCAGAAGGATAAAACCGATCACCCTAAACAGAGTGAGGAGCATGACCAGATAGTGAAGGATCTTCAAATGAAGTTCCTGGATTCTAAGAATGCCAAGAAGGACATTGAAGCTGACCTACAGGAAGCCCTTGACGAATATGAGAATATTCTCAATGCCTCCACTGATGGATTGGCAAATATTAAGAATCCAATTCTTTTTGCTATTGTAGCGAATAAATTGGCGGAGGAGATCACTAATGCGCCCGATGTAAGGTTCCTACCTAAAAAAGAGGAAGATGTTGATCGGGTGGCAAACGTAAAGGCCGCCTATGTAGATTCCACTACCCGGGGCCGATTTTCGCTAAATATTCTAAAATCCTTCATGTCGAAAGATGTGGTTGGTACTGGGATTGGATGTGAGGAATATTCCATGAAGAAGAGAACGGTGCGGGATTTGGTTATGGATAAGAAAGGGAATTTTAAGCGAGATAAGAGTGGTAATTTGGTGACAAATGAGAGGGTAATCTATGATGAGGATGATTTGGTTATGCGTAATGTGGATGTGCGAAGATTCTTCCCGCAACCATCCGCCTCAGACATGGAAACGTGTAATTGGTGCTTCGAATTGGAAGAGGTCGATTTTGACGAGTTCTTAATGTATGCCACTCATGATGATATTTACATCAAGAATAATCTCGACTTAGTTCGGGCGGAGGTACGCTTTGATTATGGTCATCCTTTTGGAGTTCCTTTCAAAAACAATGAGGAGAAGCAGAAAGCCGTAATGCACAGTACAGGGAAGCCTAATAAGGTTCTCCTAATCAAATACTGGAACAAGATTCAGGATCGTTACATCGTCATTGCCAATGGGATTCTGGTGAGAGATACACCAAATCCTTACGCCCATAAACAGCTCCCATACGTTCGTTTCGTTAATCATATGGAGATGGCCTCTTTCTGGGGAAGGAGTGAATACCGGGTTATTAAACAAACTATCGAGGAGAAGAACAATTTCCGTAATGTAATGACTGATTGGGCGAAGATCAGCATCAACCGTCCTATCCTACTCGGTCACACTGATTTCGAGGATGAAGACATCCAGTTTGGTCCGGGTGCAATTTGGGAAGTAGGTGACATCAATCAAGTTAAGCTTCTTGATCTTGGGGATATTCCTAATGGAATCTTTGGGATGGAGAATAAGATGGAAGAGGATTTAGTGGCTTTTACAGGAATTGATATAAAAGCCTTGATCGGCGCCGGAGATGAAACGGCAACTAAATCCGCAATTAAGCAAGAGAAAGCACTTAAAAGAGTAGGTCTAGGATTAAAAGTTGTTGATTGGGTGACAATTGAACCTTTCGCTAAAATGAGGCTTTCAAATATTCAACAGTTTTATACAGAGAAAAGAGCGGAAATGGTGATGGATAGGAAGGGAGAGCTAAAGGAGGTAAACAAGTTTAGAGATATTAGAGTACCGGAGAAAACGGTAATTAGGGATAGTGATGGGAATATACGATTCGTAGACAATAGGGGCGGCTTTGGATTCTTTGAGTCTAAACCAGAATACATTTCGATGCAGGTAGATGTGGTAGCTGTAACCGGATCTAGCCTTTCAATTAGTAAGGAGGTTGATCGTCAGAATTTCAACCAAACTCTGCAAACCATAGCAGCCTTTCCGGAACTGAGGGCTTTAATGAATTGGAGAAATGTTGGCGAAGAGATTGCCACAAAAAGCTACATGAAACCGGCAGATTTCTTGATCTCAGAAACTCCGAATCAAGAGGGGCAAGATGCAGCAAACACCGATCTACCAGCTGAGCAGCTTCTCGCTGAACAAGGAGTACCACGCCCGGGACGTGGAGCAGGGGGTAAGCCCGGTTCCAATGGGGATATTCCCAATGACCTTCCAACCCCTGAGCTCTTAGAGCAACTATTTAATTCACCACCAAATGCCAATCCAGCCGCAATCCCAGGAGGACCTCAGCCCGCCGCTCAGGAATAATGGAATCACTATTGCCTATGAGCGCCGTAATCTCTCAGATATTGAACAGGACGCTTTAAGCCTTTTGAATCAGGCAGAGTTCCAACCTACCAAAAGGGCATTATTCAGATTATTAGAGAATTATAAACACGACCTGGCAAATCATTATTTTGCTACCGGTCGTGTCACGAATGAAGATTTCTTTCTTAAACTAGAACAGTTCAAAAGGGCAGTCGAAAAAGCCCATCCAATTGATACTGGACTTAAAAAAACAAAAACAAAAACAAGAAAATAAAAATCTCCAAATAAGCAGCCGGTTGTCACTTAGGTGACACCGTAGTGGTAATTAGGTTTTGCGGCTTTTCCTAGTTACTACTACGGTGTTTCTTAACGCCAAAGGTACTTTTTAACACAAAAATATGCCAGAAGAAACCAAAACCTCAACAGAGGCTGGTGGCACAGAAGCGGGTACTACCCAAACTTCTACCGACCAAGAAATTCAAGCCGGACAAGATCCGAAACTTGGAGAGGAAGGGGGCCAAACAAATTCCGGACAGGCCGTATTCGGAGGAGAAGAAGCAGACTCTAAGTTTAAAACGAAAGAGGACGCAGAAAGATCCTACAAAGAACAAGCGAAATTTGTCGCAAAGTTACAGCAACAGCTCAAGGAGAAGGAACAAGTAGAAGTAACTACCCCTCCTAAGACATCGGATGGCCTCGAACAAGAGGTGGCTATCCTGAAAGCGGACTTGAAAATGCGAGAAGTGTTCGATGACTTTGCAACCGAGCATCCCCAATTTAAGGGGAGGGTACGCTCACTCGCTCGTGATGTTATTGAAACCCATATCCGGGCCAGTAAAACCATCACAATGGATCACGCCTACAAAATGGCTCTTGCTATATCGGAAGATACCGAAGAGGCCGATCTTAACCGATCAGTGAACCAAAGAGCAGCAGCGGCTGTTAGTATGGGCGGAACAAGGGACGCAGTCTCATCTAGGGATAAGTCCTACACCCCAACTCAAAAGGAGGTCCAACTCTTAAATGAACTCGGACTCAGTCCTGAATCTCAGGCGAGAGTTCTAGAAAAAGTCTCTGGAAAATAAGTACAAATTTTTTATTCATAAAAACAAATATAAATGGCAGGTTTAGAATACAGGGGAAACCGTATTGGATTGAACACAGGAGCCGGAACTACAAAGCTAATTGAATCCAGCAAAACTCTTACAAAGGGTGATGTTGTTGATCTTACGAGTGATGTAGTAGATGTCGTAGGCGCTGGTAATCCAATGTTCGGAGTCGTAGACGGCTTCGTTACCAAAGATGGAAGACCTCTACAAAATGCAGTCTCAGGAACAGATTATGATGGTACATATACCGCCGGAGGTACTGGTGTGGAAACATATGTTGCCGCAGCTGACAATGAGACAGACAAGCAGGTAAAGGCTGTTATTAGACAGTTTGCGCCTGGGGATCTTTGGGTAGCTTTGGCAGATGCCGCTATTGGTACTACCGGAGTTTCTGATGAAGCTGGTGGATACTTCGACCTCGTAGCCGGATCAGACACGTTAGATGAGTCAACCTACCTTACAGGTACGGTTTGTCAGTTCTTCTCTCATGGTCCAGATCCAGTGAAGGGTGGTAACTACGTTATCGTAGAGGCCGCAGAGGTACAGATCTAATCACTAAAAAGTCGCATTTTTAGTAAATAAAAACAAAAAAAATAAATGGAAAATGTAGCAAAGAATCCAAGATTATTGGAAGAAGGTTTGCATGAGATCCTACAGCAATCAGTGATGCGTACAGGGACTTACTATGACAAAATCTTCAATACAACAAATAGCTCGAAGAATACAGAAGTGGATTTCGACATGGCAGGAGGTAATCCGTTCCAAGAAATGGCATCGGACAATACTCCTACTCCATACCAAGATCTTACCAATGGATACCCAACATACTACACACATAAGACTTATAAAGGTGGTCGTGAAATTACTCGTCAGATGATGGACGATGATCTTTACAATGTCATGAGTGGTTTGATGACTGGTTTGGGTACTGAGGGGGCAGCTTTCTATGATAAGGAGGCATCTAAGGTATTCAAAAACGCCTTCACTACAACTGCAACTTCATATGGAGATGCAAAGCCACTTTGTTCAACTCTTCATCCTCGTGGTGATGGTGGGACTGCACAGTCAAACGCTTCCGCAACAGGTATCGTTTTGAATGAGGCTAATTTGGAGACTGCAATTTTGGCTCTTCAAGAAGTTAAGGATCACTCAGGTGAACTTATCAACCTTGGAACAGGTCGGCTTCGTATGGTTATTCCACCTGCTCTTCGTAAAACAGCGCAGATCATCCTTGGTTCTGAATTGAAGCCGGGAACAGGTAATAACGATGTGAATGTCTATTTTTCTAGCACGTACAATCTCGAAATCATCGAAAATCCTTGGATTTCCGCACGTAATGGGGGTTCTGATACAGCATGGTTCTTGCAAGATGCAGAGAAGCACGGTCTGAAATTCATGTATAGAGTTCCATTGGAATTCAAGAGTGAATTTGGAACCGGATCAACATTTGATACAGACGCAATCAAATTCAAAGGTTACGCAAGATTCTCCTATGGTTGGTCTGGATGGCTTGGTTTCTGGGGTTCTAAGGGTGATGGTCAAGCTTACGCTTCCTAATCTCTTTCAAGAAAGCCGCACTTTCTTAAAAGATAAAAACAAATATAAATGGGAGTTACAAATTATGATACGATTGATGTCACCACTGGGGTTACAGTGAATGGCACAACCGTTATCAATTCAAGTGGAGCCGTCATCGCCGACATCCAGGCGGCGGCTAATTCTATTGGATATACCGAACTGGTAGATTTCACCGGCCCGGGCTATATCCTGAGAGGAGGAGCCGCCGGAGCGCCAGAAGAACACGATGCGTCAACTGATGGTCAAATCCTTGTTGGTGATGGCACAGATATTGTTTCTGTTGCTGTTTCCGGTGATGTCACTTTGGCAAACACTGGCGCAGTCACTATTGCCACAGGAGCGGTTGAAGATTCTATGTTAGAGGGTCTCGCCTCTGGTGAGTTCTTCATCGGTGTAGATGGTACAGCCGCAAACAACACCAAGGTTACAATGTCTGGTGACGGTACATTGTCAAACGCCGGTGCGTTTGCTTTGACTAATATCCCTGCTGCAGCTGCCACTGATGGCAATGTCGGTACTGGAAATATGGGCGGTGGTGTTGCTACTACCGAATCCGGTACACCTGCTCATCATAGAACAGTTCTTAGTTTCATTTTGGATTTAGGAACTATTGCCGGTGCTGCTGCTGAGGCCACAGGTGCGTTGCTATACACCCTTCCCGCTGGGGCATGTGTTATCAATTCAGCCTACATGTCGGTTGGACTAACCAATACAGATGGAGCTATCGACGCTGATACTCCTGATCTTGGTATTGGTACGACTATTGGTGCTGGTGCAAATGCAACTCTTGATGCCGTTGGTGGTGGTGCTGGTGAGAATATTCTTACTGGTCAAACGGTGAACAATGTAACAGGGACGGTAGAAGTTAAAACAGTTGGCGATCAAGTGCTGGTTGTTGAAGCTGCTGGTGACCATACAATCTACCTAAATGTGGCTGATACATGGGCCGGCGCTGAGTCGGTTGGTGTTATTGCTACTGGTACTGTTGTTTTGGATTGGACGTTCTTGAACTAAAAGATTTAAAAACAAAAAAATGTTAAGATTAACAACAAACTTAGTCCCATTCTTCGAGGGGGCAACTGCCTCCGCTGTTTCGACAATGGTTTTGAATGTGACGAGCTATGCTCACATTACATTATCATTAGGAGCAACCGGAGGAGCGGTAGTGGGAACCTTCAAAGTAGCCGGATCAATTGGTCCGTCAAAGTTTGACGCTTCCGTAGCAAAAAGTGCCGCAACAAATAGATGGGATTATGTGGAGTTCTACAATTATGAGGATTCCTCAAATCGTTACGATGGAGATACTGGATGGGTTCTAGCAGCCGCCGATCATCAGAACGTAACCGTCAATACAAACGGCCTTGATTGGCTAACTGTAGTCATTGCCGGTGTTACTGATGGGGCTTTTTACGCATACGGAAAAGGTTTCAATAACGAGTAAATAAATGTGGAGACCCGGTACATTTGGGATTTTTCTAACTGAGGTAGATGCAGCAAACAACTACCTCAAATTAGACACGTCCAACGGTCCCCTTACAGGGGAGCTAACTATGTCTGGTAATACTATTCATGGAGACGTTACCGGGTCAGCGGGTGATTTAGTATTAAAAAGTAATCCGGAAGATGATGGAGAGATCCGGCTTGGAGCATCCCTTTATATTGGCGCTGATGGATCAGGTATTGGGGCGACATCATGGGGACCTATTAAATGGCCTTTTGGTTCAATGCTTTACGAGCAAAATGCTCGATTCTTTTTCCTTCCAAACGGAGATAGGTGGGAGGTATTGAATGAAGCTGGTGACTCATTCCTCTTTTCAGTGAATGGTGTTAATTCTGCTCAGCCAAATAGGATCCTATTTTACAAAGGAATGGCCTCGGGTGACTATGCGGCAACACTCCCTCCAACTAACGGAATGATTTTCTCAGGTTCACTTGGTGCCGGCATCGCCAGTCCTCTTGCTCCTGTGCATTTAAAGAGTACAACAACCAACACTTTTGTCCTCATTGACGGCAATACAAACTTTGGTTCTATTGGTTTTCGTTTTGGCGGTACAAATAAGGGTTATATTGGATATTCGACCACCGGCGGATACATTACCAATTCGATCAACAACGGCATGCACTTCCGAGGGGAGAACGGTATTTCTTTTGGCAAAGGAGTGACAAAAGCTTTTGATGTTTCCGGTGATGCCCTTGTTTGGTTTGGTTCAGCAGCAGCGGCAGCAGTTGGTGCAAGGGCGCATTTTCAGGCGGGAACAACCACGCTTGCCCCTATCCGGCTAGACTCTGGCGCAAACCTGACCGTGGCATTATCGGGAGCAATAGAATACGACAATACTCCTCACTTCACCAATTCAGACGCTACAAGAAGACACATCGTACTTGCACCTAACACGACCAAGGTTACCGCCGCCGCACCTTATGCCAATGATGGTTATATCGTGATGAGTATCGGCGGAACGGATTTTAAAATAATGACTACAGCATGATAACAATTCAAGAAACTAGAACGGTAACTTACGAAGAGTTGATCGGGAAAAAGCAATTCCTCACTCAGGAACTCGCAGAATTTCGTACAACAATCGAGAACGCCGCTCTTCACATCAAAAAAATGGAGGAGAAGATTAAAAAGCTGGAATCACTTATTAAGGCAAATAAACCTTTAGACCCAGCCCCTAATCTACCTATTTAGTAAAAATAAAAATGACAAAAACGCAACCAGTCGCAAAAGAGACTCTTAACCTCACGCCAGCGGATATCAGATCATTAGGATCTTTTCTTTCCCGCTGTTCAATTCAGGGCGCTGAGGCTCTTATTTTCGTAAACCTTCTCGCTAAGCTTGGCTTGGCACACGAGGATAACTCAATAACAAATACATAATGGCATTCACCCCAGCAGGCAGCACCAATACAGGTGTCGCCGCATTAACAAATAAAACCATTGATGGTGACGACAACACCGTACAAGATTTACCGATCACAGCTCTTAAGGCTGGTGTGGTACTTGACGATGATACGATGGCAACAGCTAGTGCTACAACTATCCCAAGTTCAGAGAGTGTTAAAGCATATGCAGATACTAAATTAGCCGCTAGCGCATTGATTGATGACGATACAATGGCTACGGCAACAGCAGCAAACGTACCTAGTGCAGAATCAGTTGTTGCTTATGTGGCAGCTAACGCAGGAGGCGATTCGGTAGCTTATGACTGGACACCTGAGACCCTTCCAAGTGCAGCAAATTTTGTGGACGCAAAAACACTAGGGGCTACGACTGGTGTTACTTTCGGAGATACTGCTACAGCAAACGCAATCAGAATCAGGACAAACCTTGACGAAACGGCCACACCGATCAACGCAGGTACAAATAGAGGACAAGGAATAGTAAGGGCAACGCCAGAGGGGGATTTTTGTTGGGGTGTTAGACTTGGCGTGGTTTGGTATTCAAGTGCTGATGTTAAACTACCCCTAGATGGATCAGGGGCAGGAAGTGCACCAAGTGTGCTAGCCTACGGAGCTGTCTTTGTCGATGGTGTTGATCTTAGCGCTAATTCTTTTTATGGATTACATAGATACCACGAAGCATTAGGAGCAGGCAGCGTTTATCTTTTGACTCATACAGCAGGAGCAAATAGATTTGATGCTTATACTGCCTATGACGCTTATGTAAATGCTGGGTGGTCAGCTACTACGGCTCTCGATTATTTTATCAAAAGAGCTGGAACTAATCTCGAACTTTATGTTTGTGTACCTGGTCAAATACCACTTTTAGTACAGAGAATTACAGTATCGACTAATGTTGGAGAAGTTGGAATTAGGTATGAAAATGTTGTCGGGGAAACTGATTACTTTGATATTTTCGTACTGAAAGAGGGGTTTATTGATGATGTTCCACCATTTGCTTAATTTATAACTAATGCAAAACAAAATCACATTTACTTATTAAATAATGGACACAGTTATTCTTCAATACTGGCCGGTCATTCTCCCCGGAATCGGTATCACTGTTTGGCTTGCTCGATTAGAGGGGAGGGTGGGATATAACGCCAAGCTAATCGAGGCAAGCGCAAAGAGAGTGGATGCTCAAGAAAATGAAATCAAGCATTTATCAACCATTACTGACGATATTAGAGAGATTAAGACTAACTTTCAATGGCTTAAGGATCTACTTTCTGACGTTCAAAATCAATTAAAAAATTTAACTAACAAATAAAACCATGAAGTACACAATTCATAATCCAGTTTCCACAGGAGCTGATATTCTAGGATTTCATATCCACGAAGGAGAATACAATGACACCATTACCTTGCGTAAGGGTGAATCTATTGAATTACCAGAACCGGCAGCTCGGTCAATTCTCGGCGTTTACGGATTCCTTTCATATACAGGGGAGGATGAAGAACCAATGCCTTCCGAGGATGAAATTCGAGAGGCTGTAGCTTTGATGAAAAGGATTAAAGCGAAGCAGGAGGCGGAAGCAAAATCTAGAGCAGCTATTTCTGTGAAGACAGATGCGGAAAACCTTGCCCCTCCAACTCAAACTAAAACTGAAACAGAAAAGCCAAAGACTAAAACAAAATAATTAAATGTCAACAACCTTTTTACAACAACGGAACGCTTTTTATGATGTTGTGGGTGATGATAGTAGTTCAGACCTCTATCCACTTGCCAACGTGAAGGCGGAGATAAATGCTGGTGAATCAGCTTTCATTGCGGCCAATGATAGCTGGCCGTTTTTAGAGGCTCAACTTCTCTATACCAGTAGTGCCGATACCACACTGAGTGCAGCTTACGCCTCTGGAGATGCGGACGTAGACTTAACAGCCTCTTCCACCTGGCCCGCAGCCTCAGCTTCAACTTATGGAGCGTACATAGAGGGTGATATTCTTGAAACCTGGACTGCGAATGCGGCCAATCAACTGACTGGAGCAGTCGGTTTACAGATCAGCCACGCTTCCGGTGTTGATGTTAAGCCAGCTTATAAGCTTTTGTCCACAATGGCAAAACCCGAAAGGATTTGGATGGATGGAGTTCAGTATGATTTTATCAGCCATCAACAATGGAAAGGTGTACAGGATGCCTATTTCACTATTTATCAGGATTACATCCTTCTCCCATCTAATACCGGTGGGGATATAATTGAAATTCCATACTACAAAGAGGCCGTCACTTTATCAGCAGATGCTAACGAATCATTATTGCCTGAGGCTTTCAGGCTTGCCCCTGTTTATTACGCTCTCGGCAAGATGTTACTAGCCACTGATGAAATCGCTAAGGCAAGGCAATACTGCTACTTCAATCCCGATACTAGGAGATATGAGGGTTTCTTCGGGGAAATGTTACATAGAGCGAGAAAGAGATATGCAACTAAAACCGCAGGCAATCACAGGAGGGTGAAAATGCACTCCAACTACAGATCAAAATAAAAAACAAATAAATGGCAGTTGAAAATCTTGAGGAATATCGTCAGGATAATTTTTCACAGGGACTTGATCTTTCGGATGATGAGATCAATATAGCAGAAAATGCATCTCCAGATACCGAGAATGTGCGTTTTTATGGTATCACATGGGGAAGCCGTCCCGGTTACGAGAAGTATCTGAATGAATTGTCAGGTGGTGGCTTCCTCGGCCTTGACGAATGGATAAAGAATGACAGCTTAGTAGCAGCTCAGAACGGCTCAATTTGGCGAGGAAACGAGGCTACATCTGTTTGGACATCAGTGAAGGCAGGTCTAAATGCCTCAGCTGAAATAGGTTTTGAGGAATACTTGGGTGATATTTATTATGGAAATGCCGTAGACGCTTTTGGGCGCATAACACATACAGCCTATGCAACATCTACGCCAGCAGGCGCTCCTTTAGGGAATATATTGAAATCCTGGGCTGAAAAGATGTGGGTTGCTGGAAACATATTAAATCCTCGAACGCTTTACTATTCTAGGACGGCATTGGCGGCTAATCCTGAGCGAATCTATGATTTTGGAGGAACTGGATCCGGTAGCGAATTGATTGGTAAGAAGGGAAATATAACAGGACTTGATACCACTAAAAATGCTTTGATTATTTTCAAGGATCAGGAGATTTACTATGTGAGAACTTTTGACTCAACCTCAGCCGCACCGGATGTCACACTTCTTTCAGGAGCAGTTGGGTGTGTTGGGCGCAAGGCATATTGCAAAGTAAGGGATGAAATATTCTTTTTCACTGGATCGGATGTAAGAGTCGTATCCGAGTTTGAAGGGTATCCTAATTTGTTTACCTCCTCGGTAAGTAAAAGTATTAGGAGATTTTTTAAGGATCAGGTTGATCCAGATCAATCAGAATCGGTCATGGCCTTTGACGAAAATAATAATCTTCTCAAACTGTGGGTTAAAACTGTTGGTGCAAATAATAATGATGTGTGTTTGGTTTACCACTTAGATGATGAAAACAAAACCTGGACTATAGATAAAGGAAAACCATGTAATCAAGCAACAACATTCAAGAATGAAGTTTATTGGGCGCTTCCAACCGTAGGACGTGTCCATAAGGACGAAACTGGCCTTGTTGATGATGTTGGGCTGATTCGTTCGTACAGATGGTCAAAGAAGCGGAAATTCTACTCTTCTAGGGGGAGGAAGAAACTTCGTAATTTCTCTATTGCGGGCAAAATCGCTACCAATACTTCACTAAATGTAGAGATTTACGTTGACGGTTTTCTCAAAAAAACAATTGCAATTTCAGACGGCAATGCGATTGGAGCGCCGGAAGGGGGGATTGGTGCTATCGGATCGGCCCCAATAGGAACTGAACCGATAGGAGGAACGAATGTTGCAGTAAGAGATTTCGAGAAGATCGTAAAACTAAACTCACTCGGTCGCTATATACAGACCTTTGTTGAGTGTACCACGGTTGGTGGATATTTCCGGATAACGGATGAGCAATATCACTACCTTCCATTACCAAGAGCCGCAGAGCGTAACTATTAAAACAAATATAAATGGCAGTGCAATCAAATTATAAAACTACTACCACGGCTTCCCTAGGGAATACCGCAGCAACTGATCTGGATATTTATCTGGATGTTTTGCCTAATTCAAGTACCGGCTATCTTGTACTTGATCCGCTCGGGAGCAATTATGAGATTATTTATTACGAGTCTAAGGACGCAGGAGCTGGTATGGTAACTTGTCCAGCGGTAGATGGTAGAGGTCTTTCATTAACAGCAACTACAAAAACTTATGTAGCTGGAAACCAAAAGAATCATGGAGCCGGAACAACCGTTATTATGGCCCCGGATCATTACACTCTAAATGCTTTTGATACAGACAAGCTTGATACAGATGGGAGCAATGCAGCAGCCGGTTTTGATCTGCAAGTGGCTGGAACTGATGTTAGGGTGAGGAATGATGGCGGAGAGTTGAAATTCACAGATGGTGTGACTGCGGAAACTTCTTTGGCAGATTTAGCCGCCGCTGCTGGCACTGATACCAAGGTGAAGGTTTCAATCAATGATACTACTGCGGGTCTTGTCGAAGACAAGTTCGTGGCAGGTACTAATACGACAATAGCGACTAATAATGATGGAGGCAATGAGACCTTCCAATACAACGCTTCCGGAACACTGGCTGGCATTGTTACTGACGTAACGGCGACCTCCGCCGAAATCAATCAAGCACTTGATGGGATTGGTGCAAGTGTAACAGCAGCCGCATTGACGGCTACGACAGCGGGAGCGGCAAGTAACGCAGACGCTTTCCATAGCCATTCTTCACCCTCCCTTTCGTTCACGGCGGGGGAAGCTATTAACGGTTCGGCAGATGCAATTCCGCTGGGGATGAGTGTTGGGGGGAAGGATTCCATTATGATAGCTGATACCGATGGATTTGCCGATGACGGCGCTGGCACTGCGGACACGTGGCGTGATTTTGGCAACGCTGATAATACATATAAGGTGAGTCAGGCTTTCACCTACACCAACCCTTACATGTCGGAGATTAAAATTTCCAAAGTGATTGTTGCGATGAGCAAGGCAGCAAACCCTGTTGACAATGTGACAATTGAAATTCAGGAGGATAATGGGGCGGGAGTTCCCAATGGTACGGTGTATGCCAATGGTACTTCTGGGGTGATTAACGGCGCAGACTTAACCGCTACGGTGAATCGGTTCGATTTTGAAACATTTACGTTTAGCACTGATCCAACAATTAATTCAGGCGATACATTCCACGTAGTGGTGCGACGTTCAGGTGCGATTGACGCAGTGAATTACTATAGAATACTCCGTTACGATGGTGATAAATACAGTGGGCATTCTAGGTCACTTTTCACTTTATCAACCGGCACGTGGGGCTCAACCATAACTACTGATTTAGCGATATATGTGGAGTTCACATTAACCAGCGATGGCAAAGTTTACCCACTGGACGCTAATAATCTGGATATTTTGAATTATGTCGGATGGACTAAGGATAATGTGGCTGAGGACGCAGCGATTGATGTGATTATTGCGGGTGAAGTGGACACCGTTGCGGGGCTAACTGTAGGAAAAACGGTTTACGCTTCAACTACAGCGGGTGACTACGCGCATTCAGTGCCAGCGGTAAGCAATGCGGTAATTCCGCTTGGCATAGCTACAGCAACGGACAAGCTTTTAATTCGTCCAGGAGGAATTTCTTTGGGGCGGGATTCAAGCACTCTAGGGGGAGCCGATCACCAAACATCGGTCATTAATACAAATAATGGAGTGGCTAATTCAGCGTCTATTTTTATCAAAACAGGCTTTCAGCCCCGCAGGATATTAGCTCATACTCGCAGGGTGACAGGTAGTGGGCTAGCGTCTTTTTATAACCAAACTATTAATGATGGTCATAAGATGTCGAGTGACATTGTAAGTACTAATGGATCAAATCAATATGTAACCGCAGCCACCTCTCATGCGTTTGATACCTACACTGGAGGAGTATCGGCAACAATTGTGGAGAATGGGTTTTACTATTCGGCAGCGGGAATAAACCTTGGCGGCCAATTTGGAACTGAATTAGAGTCATTTAATGCACAAGCTTAACAAATAAACACTATGGCCGTAATCAAAAGCAAAAGGGAGAGTTTAAATAAAAATTTAAAATAAATAAATGGCAACAGCAACTTATAAAGCGCCAGATAAGGCAAAAAATGCCGGCGGAGTTCAAACGGTAAATGAGAGAAAGGCCACCGGCTCTTATAAAAATAATAATGTAAATGGCTACCAACAAGGGCCGAATGGTAAGTCTTACATTATTCCGGGAGGCATAGCCGATCCGTCCGGATCTCAATACCAGCAACCCAGTTCACGCAACTCGGGTGGATTTTCTGGGGGTGGTGTTCAACAGATCGCAAATTTACAGGTCAGCAGTAATGGTTTTGGTGGTCAGGTATCCGGGCCAGGTACACAGCTTGCCGGAGCAAGTGTATTCACAGGAGGAACAGCCTTCACACTTCCGGATACCAACGGAACACTGGAGAATTATGCCACTCAATTTCAACCGGGTTTAGACGTTTTAAATGCCGGTCAGAAAAATCTTGGAGCAGGCCTCCAGCTTGAGTTTGACACCATAAACAAGCAATATAAAGATCTTTTCAATATCCAAAATAAGCAGGAAAATCAAGCATTAGCAGACTTAAACTACGATCCCAAAACAGGCACTTTTTCCGGACTTTCTGATACCGAGCAGGGGCGGATAGCTGATCCCTACAAGGAACAAATTGCCTCACAGAATTTACAGGCAACTAAGTCTGCATCGGAAATAGCTTTCGCAAAATCACAAGCTGAACTCCAGCTTAATCAAAAATTCCGATCTACTGAGAAAGCTCTCGGTAATCAGCAATTACTCAGAGAAACCTTCGCAGGTTTATCAGGAGCCTTCGGTTCATCCAGAACCTTTGAGTACATGCAGGAGAAGGAGTTAGAGGGAGTACAACTCCTTAACGACATTAGA
>Ga0100403_1001675_pt1 | contig 19296 bp, 19 predicted proteins | sample CryGeymet201501t_FD_83663 | JGI IMG/M metagenome (GOLD analysis project Ga0100403, IMG submission 83663) | Groundwater microbial communities from Crystal Geyser aquifers in Utah, USA - Crystal Geyser metaG 2015-01t | ecosystem: Environmental > Aquatic > Deep subsurface > Groundwater | place...
CAATCTCTTACGCTTAATGCTGTAACTGAAACTCATTTTCAATTTAAAAAACATCATCCAGGAAAAGAATCTTTACTGATTGAGGATATTAAAAAAGTTTTAGAATGTTCAGAGGCTATGGCTGAGAAATTCGCTAGTACGCACTGCAATATGGAAAGCTTCTGGGCTTTGAATTATGCTCAGAGCAAAACAAATATGATTTATGCGGACTTTTTTGATAATATGCTTGAAAATAATTTCTGCAACAAAGAAGGTAGGATAAAAGTTGAAAAAAATATTGTTTGTGATGAAATATTTGGTTTTGATTTTAAAATTGAGTATTTTGAAGATTATGAAGATATTTTAAAACCTTTGGTCAGGCTTGATCCTGCTTATGGATATCAGATAAAAATGAAAGCAGATACGAGTGGTTTTCATTTTTTGGCTGCATATATTGATGTTGAAACCGGATTACTTATGGGTACCGATACTTCTTATAGGGGTACGCCTTTTGTAATGGCTGAAAAGATTAAGCCTAAAAATTTTATATGGTTATTAAAGGTATAATAAATGGTAAAAAGAATTAAAAAGATTAATGCAAATGATGTTGATAACAAATTTGAGTTTGGGGCTTTTGCGATTCAGAACTGGTGGAAAATAGTGTTGATTATTTTAGCAGCCGGTATTATGGTTACGGGATTTTCTTTTAAATGCGGTAAAAATGAAGTAAAAAAAGATCCGATTTATCAAAGAGTGGATTCAAAAACTAAATGAAATAAAAGGAGATAAAAGATGAGTGAAAAAAAGTTGAGCATTCCGGCTATGATTTATTCTCGTGTTTCAGGATATTACAATCCAGTGGTTAATTTTAATAAGGGTAAGGCTGAAGAATTTAGCGAGAGAAAATATGTAAAAGTTCCTGAGCCTGAAGCCATACCATACAGAGCAAGTACGAGAACATTTAATACTCTATGATGAAAACAGTATTAAATACAATAGCCATCGTCCTTGCCTTTGGTCTGGGATGGGGGCTTTGTCTATGGTTTACCGAACCTGTAGAGGTTAAGATCACTGAAAAAGAAGTAGTGACTAATACTATAGTTAAGGATCCGCATAAAATACCATACGAAGAGGCTATGTCTGATTTAAATTGTTTTTATACAGGCTTCCCTACTCTTGCTATTAATCACACGGGTAAAGACGAGTATTTACTTACGTCAAGCCTATGTGAACGCAAATGGCAAAAACAAGTCAGTATTGAAACGGTCCGGAAACAATATCAAAACATAGTAATAGCTGGAATTTTCTTTGACTCTGAAATGAGACTTGGATTTAAAACGGAATATTACCGGTTTTATGGTAGGTTTGGTTTTGGTGGGGGCTTGTCCTTTACACAGGGATATGGTAGTTTATCAGGGGGAGTAGCTTTTAGATGGTAGATGAAAAAGACCAGCAACACGAAGTCAAAGACGAGAGATATGTCGAAGACCTTATCGAATACTATCAAACCTATGTAAACGGCTTGATCAATGAAATATTTGTAGGCATAGGCATAAGTCTTGGTCTTGATGAAAAAAAGGCTTATTCAATAGCTAAATCAGATCCTAAGAAACTTGAAAAAGCCGTTTTCAAAGACATATTCGATAAGTTTAAAAACGTGTTTAAACACAGATTCCCTAAGTTCAGAACAAAGACAAAAGTATTCAATGACGGAAAACCCTTGTCTCCGCAGCAATGGGAGCGCATAAATAAAGAAATTGCCGATTACTGGAAAGCAAATACCGAAAAAGTTACTGAAGACGTAACGGTTAAAGCCTATGTTTTGGGTATGAAGAGTGGCAAGGACCGGAAAACCAGGACCGACAATACAAAGAAAAGTCTTGAAACTATCATTAAAAACGAAGAAAAAGAAAGCGGTAAAAAGTTTAGCGATAAGTTTGAAGAGGCTTATCGCAATTACGATTTTAAAAACAGTGAAAAGAACGCTATGAACAGAGCGTTCTCAAACATAGCTATGCACGTCAGTGATACCGGTGACGGTATAAAACAAGCTATTCGCAAAAACGTAACTGAGGGTATAAACGAAGGCAAGAGCAGTGTTGAAATAGCAAGTGACTTGTACTGGAATATTCAGAAAGAGACCGGTAATGAGACCGCTGAAAGTGTGAGAAAAAATTGGAATAGAATTGCTGCTACTGAAATGAACAGTATATTTGAAGCCGGAATACTTGCGCCTTACGAGGGTGAGGCTATGGAAAGCCTTAAGTCTGATAAAGGCGTTTATTTTGTCAGAATCGGAGGAACGTGCGATTGGTGCTTACCCCGTCAAGGAACTCTTGTCCGGTTAGTACCTATAAGTATTGTTGCAGACGCAGGGGATGAAAGCCTTAAATCAATGGGTATTGAAGATCCGCATACTGATATAGCTATATGGGTGGGTAAGAATAACGTGGGTAGAAAAAAAGCTGATTGGAATATTTGTTGCCCAGCTCACCCATATAATCGAGCAAGTTTCTCACCTATTGATCTGGATAAACAAGAATACGATTCTAAACTTGGTAGGGTTGTTGAAAAAGTTCCTGAAAGCCTGAGACAATTAGGTATTAAAAGAGGTGAGCAGTTAAAAACCGATGCAGAAAAAGAAGAGAGAAAGCCAAGATATATCGGTGAAAACAGAGTCCAGTACAATAGAAATATATATGAAGCAGTTGATAAAAGCGTAGCAGATGCAAGACTTGAGCAGTGGCGAAAAGATCCGTCACTACCTATACCAGTTCAAATCGGAAGTCCTCAGTATAACCGTATTTTCGGAGAAGCCAGCCGATGATGTTTAATATTGACGAAGACAATATCTTTAACGCCATTGATCAGGCTATGAGAAGCGCAGAAGCGGAAATGACAGAAGCGCAAGTGGCTAAAATAGTTGATACTATTGATAATAGCGTTCCAGGACTTATTGAATTACTTACAAACGACACTAAAGAACATTGGAAACAGGAAGCCATTGACAGTGGTACGGGTTGGGGTGCTAAGTATGCCAGAGCTATTCAGAGCGAGAGCAGCGGTAATGAGGGTAGAGTTTATGTCGATAAAAGTATAAAAGATAGCACGGGTAAACCAGCCAGTATGTTTGTGAATATGGTTGAAAACGGTGTAAAGTCATGGAGTATAAAAGATGCTTTGCTTAAGTCTGAAAAAGCTAAAACCGGACCATCAGGAATTAAGTATATAATTATCCCTCTCCCCGTTAAAACTCCATCTAAAAAAGGACAGGGCAAAGCCAGTTCAAGGTTTGGCGGTCGGGAAATGAGCGCAAAGGTTTACGCTATGGTGAAAAACGGTGGTCGTGCGCCAAAGGGAACGCTATCAACTTCGGGTCAGGATATATCAGGTCTTACTCGTTACGAAACGCCACAACTGCACTCACAATATGGAATTTTTCGCTGTATCAGCCAAAAATCGACTGGTTGGCAATATCCTACAGTTGCGCCAACTCCTGTATTCAATTCATTAAAAGATTATATAGATAAAAGAATACAGGAGATTCTTAACGAATTTTGTTTGGCTATAATTAAAGAATATAGTTAAGCTATTAACAAAACATTATTTACAGCTATTTTAAGATTTTTGCCATAAAGCTCTTTGACTTCGTTTAATGGTATATTCATTTCTTCAGCAGCTTGTTCAGGGCTTTTAATCCAACCATTCAACCTACCGGCTTCAATGTTTAATTTTTTAATAAATTTTTGATCAAATTTACAGTGAATATTACCATTTATATAAGCTCTGATCTCTGCGAATACTTTATCCCCTACCATGAATTTTACCGCTTTTCCTGGACTCCACTCATAATCATAAGAACTTAAAGAAATATTAAATCCTAAATTTTTACCGATAGTAATTATATCATTAATATAATCGTGAGTTAGACGGCTTAAATTATTGTGTTTTTCATAACTATAACCACCGAAATTACTATAGCAATGAAATACAAGTCTGTAATCGAGAGTGTAATGAGTATGCTCTCTGCAATATCTCCAGTCATCTTTTAAAAATGTTTGATTAGATTTATAATTCTGTACGTTTTCCGCGCGAGTCATCCAGAGATAAACCGCCTTCAGCTGCTCATCAAGATAGATGTTCGCGTTCTTAATGGCCCACATTACTACAGCATAAGCATTGCCGGATGTGAAATCAACCGATGTATGCTCTGTCAGCTTCTTTAAAAGCTTCTCCCTGCTATCTTTTGTCAGTCTGGCTGTGATTGTATCAAGATTATCAAAAAGCTCTTTCCAGTACAGGTTTTTAAGACCTTCGATTTTAAGCTTCAGGCCGCCCTTTAAATTATTAAGGTCAACCCCGAGTTCCTTGAATATCTCTTTATCAAGTTTCTCAATCGCTCTGTAATTGTTCAGCATATTTTCAAAATCGGTCTGGTATAATTCCTCTAAGCGCTCAATAAGATTCTGTCCTTTTATGATGCTGCTTTTAATATGCTCTCGTTTCTCTTTTTCTTTATCGTATGAAGTGCGATATTTATCTTTAACTTCTTCAGCTTCAATTTTGAAGAATGAATCAAACCAGATATTAAAGGGATCTTCTTTCTCGCTCTCATAACTTCTTCCGGAATAATTTTCCATTTTACCTTTAAACCGGATAATGTCAACCTTCGCCCTTGCCTGACGATATTCAGAATCCAGAAAATCAGTATTACCTATAATCTTATAATCCATATTTCGGCGTTCAAGCATTTCAATTATTTTCTTGTTGTTTTTCCAACGCTCCGGGATAACCATGTAAATAATTCTACAGTTCGCTTCAGTGATTATCTTTTCCGCCCAGATATCAAATTCAGAATATGGGGGATTACAGAATATAATATCAACTTTCTTATCGATAAGTGTCTGCTGGTGAAAGTCAGTACCGACAATAAATATATCGGGCTCCATGTTCTCAATAAGGACCGCTGACTTTTCAATCGCATATTTAGTAAATAGCATTCTGCTGCTGTCATACTGATCTTTCGGCGGCGGCTGAAAAGATTCAAGCACTCTAAAGAAATTCCCGTTACCGGCTCCGATATCAAGAATTGAGGATTCAATCTTTGATGGAGACATTGATTTTATATCATTGTTTATGATGCTGATAATTTCAACAGTAGTAGGGTAAAACTCGTAATCCTGATCATTATCCTTTATCTTGCTTATAAGTTGCTTCACTTTATCTTCCTCCTGCATTCTTCAACCAGACTTTCGAGCTTTTCGATGTTTGGGTTACGATCTAAAATGATTCGGACGTATGTAATGGACCGATCTAATAACAACGAAAGTTTTTCCATACTTCCGGCTCTGTGAATATAAAGCCCTATCTCTTTGGCGAGATAGAGCTTTAATTCGATGCTAACCTGTTTGTGATTTTTATCGGTTATTGTCATTTGTTACCTTTTGAATAATGTCTGGTTCTGCCTTCGATAAATCTATCAGCCTGTTTTTTTTCTTTTGAAAAGTTTCGGCAATAAGCCATAGCTTCTGAATCTGAATAATGTGAAAATTCTGGGAATGCTTTTCTAAATCTTTTAATCTGATCCTGTCTGATTTGTGTCATTGTCGTACTCTCCTTTTTTATTTTATTTTCTTAAAGCTTCTCCATTCTCATCATAGATAATCATGTTACTTTTATCTTTTAAATAACCATCATCCGTTAAATTGCTTTCGTAAGGTATTGCAGTAAACGGATCTTTTTTGCTTTTAAGTCTGCTGATTAGTTCCTTTTCAAGTTTTTTCATATAAAGCCTCTTTTTTATTTTGTTCCGGACTGATCCGGTTATTAATCTCTAAATGTTATTATTAAAAGCCAAATTAATAATATTATTATCGAAACAAATAATAATATTACAATACTTCCAAAAATTATATTAACTGGATTACTCCAATCAATCGGCATATGACTTGTATTTGAATTTATTATTAGTGGTATAAAAATAGTTCTCATAGCTAATCTCCTCTCTCTTATCTATTTATAACATTATCAAATCTGATAATTATTGTCAAGAAATAAATGTAAAAAATTTTAACTTATGAGAAAAAAGTTCAAAAACTTTTAAAACTTGACAAAATCAGATTTTATTCGCTAATAAGCTATCATTTCAGAGGAGTTTTATATGAATAGAGAACAGATAATTGACTTAATAGATAGGAAGATAGACTTTCACGAGCTTAAAAAAGCAGGTAAAGCACTTGAAAAACATTACGAAGTCAGATATAATAAAATGGATGCAGAAGATGTAAAGATCTGCCTGGAAAACGGACATCCCGTTGCTATACACGGCAAGCTTATTATCGGTTATGAGCCTATGAAAAAAGCTTTTGAGACCGCTGATACCGACTTTCTGCAAATAGAAAGACCGGTTGATGCCGTTGAGGTTTGCGCTGCTCTTCCCGAACCCGAACACTTTGTAATAGTGGGTAAAAATGAATGGAGTACGGGTCTTGATCAGTTTTATAATATTATCGGCAATCTCAGACTTGGTGAAATATACCTACCTAAACACAGTGCGATATTTAACTTTTTAAATCCTACGGAACAAACTAAAAAAGAAAAGATTCAGAGCGTTTTTAAAGGTGTTCAAATCAATGTCTATGAAAGTGAGAATTATGTCGATAACTGCTTACATGAAATAGGACACTTGTTCTGGAGAACTTGTACAAGGTTTGAAGAAAAGATGCAGTTTAAAGAGCTTCATAAATATCTCAGACAATCATGTATCTTTGAATACGATTGGGAGCGCAGCGATGCTGAAGAGGTGTTTTGTACGGTTTATAAATGGTATATGAAGTCCGTATTGATAAATAAGAGTTTTTATAACATACTTGAATACGAAGAACCTCAGGGTCTTAAAATATTACAGCAAGTATTCAGTAGAATTGCAAAAGATAGGATTATATCAGACGTGTGGGAGATGAGCGAAGCCGACGTACTTGAATATCTTAACCCTCCTTTTGATAAAACAAGTGGCAAGTACATTCGCAAGTCCGGTGTATTCAATCAAATCAAAGACATAGAGCTTCCAGAACACGTTTTGAATCAGATACAGTCAGTACAAGACGGAGTGCCTTATATCGGTTTAGGTAAAGCCCTTGTGCCTGTATATGGTGATATGATAGACTGGAATAAATACAAAATGACCGGTCTTGAAAAAGCTGAGAAGAAACAAACAATTTTCTTAGACATGGACGGTTGTGTCACTAATTTTGCTTTAGCCTACAAACAAGCCTTTGATCGTGACGTATTCACTGATGACAGCTTTACCGTGACTCAAATGTGCTTAACTCAGTCCCGATTTTTCCGGACAATTCCCGTACTTGAGAAAGGTAAAGAGCTGTATAACAGACTCGTTAAGAAATATAATGTAATATTTCTCACCACACCTATGGCAGATATGCCGTATTGTAAAGCCGATAAACTGGCTTGGCTTAAAGACAATATATGTCCAGATCCTACAATAATCTTTTCGGCAAATAAAGCCGATTATGCTCATAGTGAAAAGGACGTACTTATAGACGATATGGATCATAATCTTGACAGCTTTGCAAACGCAGGGGGAACCGCTATTGATTTTCGCAAGCATACAAATGATGAGATTATGGCAAAGATAGCAGAAACACTTAATCCACAACTAATTGTAAGAGCCGTTAAGCAGCAGTTAAAAGATATGCAGATTGAGACTGAACCTTCAGAAAAACAGAAAGAGACAGGCAATTACAGCAAGGGCAAGATAATCTTTAAGCAGATTCCCATTATGATAGAAAACCCAAAAGGTAGTATGAGATCCGGTATAGGGCAAAACGGTGTGAAATGGTTGTCGAAACTTTGTTGCCATTACGGATATATCAGCGGAACCGTGGGTAATGATTTTGATCCTATAGATGTTTTTATCGGTGACGATCTGAGCAGTTCAAAGGTATTTGTTATCAACCAGGGTTTTAACAATCTTTTCGATGAACATAAACTTATGCTTGGATTTGCCGATATCAATTCAGCCCGTGAAGCGTTTCTCAAATGTTATGAAAAGGGTTGGGAAAAGAACATTATGAGTATAGGCATAACAAACACAAAAAAGCTTAGGGAGTGGATGAAAACTGGTGTTAAGACCGAACCTTTTGTTGGAGATAAGTAAGTGCTGTTCCTAAGACTGGATAAAACCAAATTTATTAAATTGGAGAAAGCCAGAAAAGATCTGACTAAACTTATTAAAAAGCAGGTAGTAGATAAGAACGGTCATATAAAGACTGTATGGGTTAAGGTAGTAGAAACCGTTAAAGTCAGAATGAGGTCTTACGCTAATAATTTATTTAATAATTATTTTGCTATGGGGTTTTCATATAGATTCGGAGAAATAAAAGAAACAAGTTTAAAATCATTACAAGCTAGTAAAAAAATGGAAAGCGAAATAGTAAACGCCGAGATAGAACATTGCGGAGCTTTTAATTCAGAAGGAAAATTAATTTTTACTAAAAAGGGTGAGTATGACAAGATAGAGTTTTATAAATCCGAAGTAAATATATTTAAAAATTCAGAAATTTTCACTCATAATCATCCAGAAGATAAATCCTTTAGTATGGAAGATATTTTTATGGCAATATCTACTGGAATAAAAGAAATTAGAATAATATCACCTAATTACATTTATTCCTTAAATTTTTCTCATAAAGAAAAATCTAATAATGATTTTGAATTGGTAAATAAATATCAATACCTATTCAATAAAATTGACAAACATGAACATGATACTTCTTTACATTTAGAGGAAATGAAAGAATCCGGATTTTTAACAAGTAATGAGATTGATATAGTTAAAGATAAAATAATGTTAAAAAACATTGTTGAAGATAAAGAAATAAATGATATGTTTAATATGAAATTTACTACACGGAGAAGACAATGAAAAATAACATAATTTTAATTAAAAATCCAAAAGTACCATTAGATGGAAATCTTTTAAAAAATAAATTTAAAGAAATAAAAGTTAATCCAGATAAATTCACAGAAAAAAAATTATCAATATTAAAAGAAAAAGCAAAAAAAATAAAAGAGGAGTTTAACTTATGAAAAAAGATAAAAATAAATTTGATAAACTTTTTCCCGATTCAATTGATGATGATCCAAAAATAAGCAGAGTACATTCTGAGATAGAACTTTGGTTGCCCTATAATTCTAGGTCTGGATTACATGTTTATTTTGATGGTGGATGTACGTTATTCTGAGGAGAAGAATATGAGAACTATGAGTTACATAGACCGATTTTAAAAATATTATATCCTAAAAAAAGACAAAGAATTATATTTCAAAGAACTAAGATTTACGGTGTAGTTAAAAGTTATTTATTATGTACTATATTATCAAATAATGTGGCTACTGAAGATTTTAAAAAAAGATTATCGTTAGTATTACCGAAAGGAATAAACTGTTCAAAGGTATGCACTGACGAAGAATATTATAATCTTAAAAAGGAATTTAAAATTTAAATGAGTGAAAGCTTATATCCTCCTTATAATTACAATAAAAAATCTATTCCTAAAAAAGATAGGAATGTTACTAAAATTATAAATTTTTGTGATAAACATAAATGTGAATATTCTCGGCTTGGATTTGTTATCCACCTTTCCCCAATGGAAAGACGATTTTATTTTTTTAAACTTAAATTAGAAATAATGTTAATGAAATATACTTCAAAATATAAATTTAGAAAACTTAAAAAACATAAATGGTATAAAGAGGCTTAAATGAAAACAAAAATAGACTTCACAAAGTACACGCCTCAGATGCTAAGAGATCAGATTGAAATTGAACTTCAAAAGTGTGATGATGCAAAGCAAGCAAGTTATAACGCCATAGCTTTTCTAAATAATCTTTACGGAGTACAGCCAATGCAGAAAGCAAGCCAGCTCGAAATAGGCACACGAATAGAATCAGAGCATAAAGACACTTTTAAATTTATAAAAGATTATTATAAAAAGCACGGTAAATACCCTCCGGAAAAAGAAGTGTATTCACAGATTGCAAAAGACCATATTTCTGAATTTAAAGATTATTACACGAGGTTAATAGCTATGGAAAAACAGGCTGAGCAGGACATGGAGAAAGCAAGAGTTACTAAATATGTTCGCAGAATACCTAAACCTTCAGGTAAAGGTTATATCTATTTTTATACAAAAGCGGATTATGATAAATATAAAAAAATAGAAAAGGTGTCTCAGCCTGATATAAAAACAAATACATCTTTTTTATCGAGATTTATAGCCTGGTTTTCTTTTTCAGAAAAAGATCAAGCCATTGAAAAATTAAATACAGATTATAGAAGCAGTAAAGTTGATTCTATAGTTACTTTTAAAGAATGGCTTGATCACGTTAAAGAGTATTTTAACAATAAGGATAAGTGGGATAGTTTTTTCGGACAAAAAGAACCAAAGCCTGTTAAGAAAACCAGCTCTGAAAAATTTGATACTAAAAAAGTAAATACTGATAAAAAACCTGCTAAAGTTAAACTTTCAGTTATGAAAATAATTCATGATTTATATGCGGTTAGACCAGAAAAAATTGAAAAACCAATATCTATGGACAAAGATTTAACACCACAACAACAAGAATTAAAAGCTGAAATTATAGCAAGCACATTGAATTTAGATTACAAAAAAGAATGGGAAGAAAAAAACAAATTAAACCTGTTAGGTCAAAATGTTAAGACAAATAAAGATTTAGCTTATCTTGCTCAATCATTTAGAAACCCTCAGTTTGAAACTTTTAGAATGGTAATGCTTGACAAAAATGACAAAGTTGTTGCTCAGACCGGTATTTCATCCAGACTTCCAGAAGTTTCACAGGTTTTTATTGATCCTAAAGATCAAAAAAAATCTATTGAACATATTAAAGAAATAATGAAAAAATCTAAAGCAGTTAAATATTATTTAATTCACAATCATCCATCCGGTGAGATTGATGCTTCAAACGAAGATTTAATAATAACAGCAAGATTTAATAGAGAAATTAAAGGTATGGTTAGTCATATTATTGTAAACCACAATAAGTACAATACTTTGGTAATGCCTGATGGTGGAGAATTTGAAGATGATATAGATGAACTTTCTTTTGATCTTGATTCAAAAGATGTTGATAATTACAAACATGCCGAATTGCCTCATAAAATATTAGGAGAGAAAATATATAATCCTGATGCGATTATGACCGCAGTTAAAACTCACGAAGTTTTAAAGGATAAAATGGTTACTGTTCTGGCTTTAAATTCAAGATTATTAGTTCAGGGCGTAATGAATGTTCCGTCATATTTATTTAAAAATGAAAACATATTAAAAGAAATGAAAGAATTTGGCGTAAATATGGGCGCAGCGAGATTAGCAGTTGTTGACAATGCTGATTCGAGAGTGGGATTTATGACTCCTGAAAAAAAATCTGTTTATAAAAAAGGTGTCGAAGACGGTTATTTTATGGAGGTTTTATCTTCAGCAGGGGAAAGCATAAGATCTCAGGTAAGTATTTATCCTAAGAATACATTTAGTTTAGGTGTTGATTTAATGAATGATATTCCTGAAATTGATGAATATATTCAAAAACCAACTATAAATCAAAAAAAAGAAGCTATTGAAAAGCTTCCAAAAGAAAAAAAGGATAAAGTTCAATCGGATAATTTTAAAAACTGGTTTGGTGATTGGGAAAATAACCCTGATCAAGCAAGCAAGGTAGTTAATAAATTCGATATCCCTGAAGAGCAAAAACCTATAGTAGTTTATCATGGTACTGCGAGAGGTGGATTTACTGAATTTTCTAAAAATAAATCTCAAGGCGGTATATACGGAAGCGGTTTTTATTTTACTGAAGATGAAGGAATTGCTAAAGAATATACTAAAAAAGATACGGAAAGCCCATATGATAAATTTAATATGGTCGATAAAATTCTTGATAGCAAAGGAAATGAAATCCTTTTCGATAAAGTTTTACTTAGAGAAATATGGAACTCGGATAAAGTCGCAGCCGATAAGTCAAGAGCAGCCGGTAAATATGTTTCAGGACAAGGTGTAATTTCTGATAATCCGAACTACAATAAATATTTTGAAAAGATGATTGATAATTTAGATAATAAAAAATACTCAATTTCTCAATTATTAGAAAAATATCAATCAATGGAAATTGAAAACCCTTATGGTGGGGGAATTTCAAAACCAAGTTCAGACGGCAAGACTCCGATAATAAGTTCAATAGACAGACATTTTAAAAATGCTAAAGAAGATATTTCTTTTAAAGAATACCCTCCGCAAGTTTATGATGTATTTTTAAATATAAAAAATCCCTGTGATATGGATAAACCGATATCAATGGATATGTTCAAATCTTTTCAAAAATTTGCTAAAGATTCAAACTATCAACCGTATATGGATGACATTTTGAATTATGATTTTTGGGAAAAGGATTTGAAAAAAGATTATGCGTGGACTATGGATAAATATGATTTTCAAGATTTTGTTAAAATCAGAGATAAAATGAGAAGCCAGAAATTTTCAAAAGACAGAGAAGAAACGCCTTATAGTCCTGCTGTTAAAAAAGGTGACAATGTTTTTCCAGTGATGCACATAAATAAAAGCGAAGATCTGTCTTGGGCTGAGTTTCAATATATACTAACAAACAACCAGAAATTCTCTGATGCTGGAAAATTTACTGGAATTATTCAAAACATGGGTTTCGATGGCATATCTCATACCGGTGGTTATAATATAGGTACAAAAGATCATAAGGTTTGGATAGCTTTTGAGCCTAATCAGATAAAATCAACTAAAGCAGAAATTTTTGATCCAAATGAAACTGATATGTTTAAAGCTACAAAAAATCTTACTAAACTCATAAAAAAAGTCATAATAAACAAAAAAGGACAACAGCAGACGGTTTACGTTAAACCCCTGGGGCAGCCTAATGAGTGGTTGAATAAATTCGTAAGTTTCTTTAATTTTAAAAGCACGGGTGAAGCTAATCAGAGAATCGAACAGGACTATAAAAAGTTCGAACTCGATAAAAAAGGTGTGACTTGGGCTGACTGGAAAAATCATGTGAGCGAGTATTTCAGTAATAAAGACAAATGGGATAAATTCTTTACCGGTAAAGCTGCGGAAAAAAAAGAGACTGAGAAAAAAGAAGAGGTAAAGGCTAAGAAATCTGAGAAAAAACCGGTTAAGCAGACTTTCAAACTATCTCTTATGCGTACTATTGCAGGACTGTATGGTAAGGCTCCGGAGAAGGTTGAAGAGCCGGTTAAAGCGGTGGAAGAACCAATTGAAACACCCGTTGAGCAGGAAAACAACTTTGAGACTATGCCTGAAGTTGAACCTGAACCGGAAACTCCCGAACAAAAGAAAGCTGATGTCAAGATTGAAAAAGCTATAAATGAGGCTACTCCAGAGAACAGAAATGAAGTAGAACGTGAAATTTTAAATATTCCAGAACCGACTGAAGAGGTTAAACCGCCGAAGACTGAATTTAAACCAAAAGATATAAGTATAACTATTCCATTTTATAAAGGTGGAGATCCTAAGAAATTTGATGGTAAAGATTATACTGATGTTGTTCCAAAAGATATTTACCTTACGAGGGAAAAAACCATCTTAACAGATCCAAAACCATCTTATATTCCTGAAGTTAGTGATTATTATTTTAATTCAGAAAAGAATTTTATACCGACTGTTAAACTTGGTGAAGACAAGTATCTTATGAAAGTCAATGATGAACGAAAAATATTTAATACGAATCAAAAAGGATGGGTTGTAGAAGGTAAAGAAGAATATATAATCGTTAATCGTGATGTACTTGCAGCTACACAAGATTATTATTTTAAAAGAGCTAAAGCATTACAAAAAAAACATGACGATGAATATGATGAAAAGTATGGACGTAAATACAAAAGAAAAAGAATACAAATGATTGGCGAAAACAGAATGACTTATCCCCAGGGGAATTTAATAAACAGTTTTATTTTTGATGATAGAGGCAGAAGCAATACATGGAAAATGTATAGAGAGATAAGACAGGACTTAAAGCAAAAACTTGAAGATATGGAAATTCAGTTAGAGGATTATTATAATACTCATGCAAAAGGAAGAGAAACCGCTTATGGGGACAAAGGAACTAAAGACACTTTACTTAATACTTATGGAATAAAAGTTAAAAGACAGAACGGTGCTGAAATAACTGATGCTGAAATTGGAGAGATTAAAGATGCTATAACAGATGTTTATTCAGTTTTTGGAGACAGAAGCTCTATGGCTAAAAGTTTCGGACTTAAAATAAGTCACGCCGGAGACACCCGTATGCACGCCCGTAAGGCAGTAGGATTATTTATGCCGTCAATGAAAGCTATCGGTGTAAGTGCTATGTATGGAGACAAAGGTACGGGATTTATTCTTGCACACGAATGGGGACATTTTATGGATTTCTATCTTGGCGATAAATCGGGACGACATTATAAAAGTGATGATCCAGAGCATACAGCCGGAAAAATAGCTGATACTTTTAGAAAGAATATGAAGACTGTTCAAAAGTCTGTATATCAGAATCGTACCTGTGAGTGTTTTGCTCGTGCTATGGAGCAATATTGGGCTATAAAAACAGATAATAAAGACCTTATGGCTGAATGGGATAGCGGTAACCACCCCACCGAAACGGTATTTGCTGAAAAGGTTATGCCTTTGATAGATCAGTTTCTTACAGAGAACGAGCAATTACTCAAAGCCTTCCATAAAGGAATTGACAGTAAAAACAAAGTCTTTATAAAGAAGTACAACTCATTAACCGGTAAATTTGAATACAGGAAGGTCTTGTGACAAATAGGCTTATGATTAAACTGACAGACGGGCTTTATATTGATCTTGGTAAAGCCCGAAGTCATAAATATTACACTAAAAAACCGGACGGCAAGGGTGGTTGGATTTATTATTATAAACTCATGACTTATCATAATGATAATTTTTTACCAGAAAACTTGAAAAGAATAAATCATTTCATTGAAAACATAAGAAATGAAAAAATTGAATATTCTCAAACTTATGACAATAAAGGTAATTTATTATTATTTAAAAAAGGCAACGAAAAAGAAATTATTTATACTCCGGATGAATTAAAGAAAATAAAAAATTCTAATGTTTTAGTACATAATCATCCTTCGGGAAATTCTTTTTCTTTGGCTGATTTTGGAATATTTATGAAATATAATGTTAATGAAATTAGGGTTTGTTGTATTGATGAAAATATTAAAACTAATTATAGCTTAAAACACAAAAAAGAAATTCCAGAAGATAAACAGGCTGAAATATATTTTTTCTATAAGAATTTAGTCGATGAAAAAAATTATAATCTTTCCATTGAATTTCATGAAGGGTATAAAACGGCAATCGAAGCAAATAAAAATTTTAATCATCCTTTGATTTTAAAGATAATAAATAAATATGGAGAATATTTTGAATACAAAAAATTTTGATTTTGGACTTCCATTAGTCGATGATGAATATTTTAACAATGTTGTTTCTTTTATTTTAGATGATGATAATCATACAGGAGACTTTATTAAATATTATAAAACAATACAAGTTTTATACCCAGAAGGTATAAAAAAAATACAGGAGCAAAATAGAGAATATTATAATTCCGAAAATTTCAAATATGATATTTTAGATAAAAAGCAAAATATTTTAAAAATACTAAAAAGTAGTTTGCCCGAAGATAATAACTTTATAAATAAAATGAAAAAAATATTTCCAAATGGAATAAATGGAAATTATATATGTACGGATAAGGAATTTGCTCTATTCAAAAAAGAATTTAATATCAACATAAAAGAAAAATCAGACTATTTTTTTAAAGATATTTTAGGCAAAGATTGGTTTACTATATGAATATAAAAAAATTAACACGAAAAAACAAAACGGAAGGTAAAATAAATGGCAAATAAGATTTTTTTCAAAACTACAGACGGGCGTTACATCTCACTCGATAGCAAAGCAAAGCCGGAAGATATGGAGAAAGCCCGTGTTACAAAGTATGTAAAACGAGTGCCAAAGCCGTCAGGTAAAGGCTATTATTATTTCTATACCAAACAGCAGTTTGATAAGTTTAAACAGACCGGTGAAGTGCCTACTGAGAAGAAAGGCAGTGTACTGTCCGGTATTATGAAATTCTTTGGTTTATCAGATGAAAAAGCTGCGGAGTCAAAGGCAAGAGCTGAATATGACAAGCATAAGGACAGCTTTAAAGGCGTTGATGCCAGTTCTTTTGCAAGCCACCTGAACGAGTTTTTATCTAACAAAGAGAAGTGGATGAACAAGCTTTTCGGTGAGAAAAAAGAGAAAGGCGAGAGCAAGCCAAAGTCAGAAGAGCCAAAGTCTGAGAAAAAAGAAAGTCAGGGCGGTACCGGTAAAAAGTTTAACATGAGTATTATGAAAGCCATAGCCGGTATTTATGGTGAGGGTAAGAAAGAGGAAAAAAAGGGTTTTGGTCCAGATGCCCCAGAATCCTTTTCATCTGATTATAAGAAATTTGCAGAAGATGTAAAGTCTGATATTAAAGAGAATAAAGATTTAGCAGGTTATTATTTAGAGAGATTACAGAAAGATATAAAACAATCCGGACAAAGGATTAAGTCTATCAAAAAAGAAGCAAAAGGAGAAGATTTTACAAGTGCTATTTCAAAATTTGAGGAAAGAATAAAAGATGCAAGTATCTTATCAAAGCAAATAAAAGAGATAACCGGAGAATACAAGACAGAGGACAAAAAATCCCCCGACAACTTCGATACTATGCCGGAGGGAGAAGGTAAGTCTTTTTCTATTGAGGGAAATACTTTTTATGTTAAAAAAAATGATAAAGATAAATTTGAAGTTAGAATAAAATCAAAAAAATCAGATGTCTTGTATGGAACTTATGACACCTTAAATTCTGCAAATTATGAAATTGATAGAACTGAAAAATCTTTCAAAGGGGAAGATGCTCCAGTAGAAATAAAAGAAGATTTAGGGAGATCGCAAAACGGGTACAGTGAAACAGCAGCTAAAATCAAATTGCATGGGCTTAAAAAAGAGCAACCAGAAAGAAATTGGGAAGTTGAATCATTTAAGATACAAGAACAAAAATATCCTCATAATGTTGTAACAAGGTATAAAATTGTAGGCAAAATAAAAAACTCTTCTGAATCAGAGTCTGAAACCAAGCCCTCCGCAGTCGAAGCGTTGAAAGATGAGCTGGGGAAGAAAAAGGGGGATGGGAAAGTTGATAAAATATTTAATGATGATGGTGAAAAATATAGTGCATTAAGAAAAGATGCAGAAGAAAAATTTAAAGATATAAAAGATAAAGATGAATTTAACAAAAAATATAACGAGTTTATTAAAAATAATCAGGAAAATTATCTGACTAAAGAAGAAAAAGGATATAAAGATTACCTTGAAGAAAAAGGTATTTCAAAAGAGAAGCATAATGAAATAAAGCAAGATTCAAGAAATACTTTTTCTAATAATGGTGTTCAATACAGTATTGCCAAAGGCGTAAGAGGTTATAATCTTGTCGGTGGAGAAGGATCGGGTAAAGAAATTAAAGTTCCGTATGGTGCGAGAGGAACAATTCGTGAAATAATGATGTGGGCTAAAGATAATATCGGTATGGAGTCTTGGAAATTACAAGATGATAATGCTGAAAAATCAAAAAGTAAATATAAATCTCAATCAGATATTCAAAAAGAAACCGCTATTCAAGCTGAAAAAGAAAGGACTTCGAAATTAGCGGAAGATGAAAAGAAGTCAGGCATTTATAATGCTGATACCAAAAAGCTTACTTATGGATCAATTAAAATGGATAATATTAAAGATCCTAAAGAAAAAAAGATTTTTGAACAATTGAAAACATCAAACATGATAAATGATAAAGACGTAACTAAACCGCTTTATAGCTTTAGCTCGGAAGGTCAAGATGCAGGGGTTTGGACAGATTCAAGGATGATGATCCTTGATAAAAATGTTTCTGATGAAATTTACAACACCAACAAACAACGTGAATTTAATAGAATTAAGAGGAAAAACCCTAATATGTCTGATGATGAAATAATAGGACAAATAATAGATAAAGGTACTGGTAGTTTCCCAAATTATAAGCAAGTAATACCAAGAGAAGATGCGATAAGCAAAACTGAGTCTAAGCTTACAGGTCGGTATTATCAAGGTGAAAAGAATGTTCCTGATATTGTAGAATATTCTGATGGAGATATCACCGCTCGATTTTTACCTGATTATGTTGCTACAATAAAAAACAAATTCCCAGATGCAAAAATGTATTTGTCAGGTGATTTTTCTCCGGCTGTTTTTAAAGTTGGGAATGAAATAAAAGCCGTTCTTATGCCGATCAAAAACAGTAAAGAAATGTCTACAATGGAAAAAGCCCTGTCGAACCTAAGAGAAGAGATAATGCTCAAAGCTCAGACTACAAAATATATTAAGAAAATACCTAACCCTAAGGGCAAAGGCTATATTTATTTCTATACTCAGCAGCAGGTTAAAGACTATAACGAAAAAGGAACTTTACCCGATCAGAAAAAAGAGGGTGAGAAAAAGCCTGAAGGTGGTAAGGGTAATATCGAAATATTAAAGGAAAGTATTAAGAAAGTAGCGAGTATATTTGCAGATGCGCTAAGTGCCAGAGATGCGGTACAGCCTACAGGAACTGCCGTTGAACAGACCGGAGAAAATGTCAGTGCAAAGTCTAAAGAGAAAAAAAGACTTGAAGAAAATAAAAAGAAAGTAGAGAATAAACCCAATAAGCCGGAGGAAAAACCGAAAAAATGAACGAAATAATCATAGAAAACGGAGAAAAGCGGAAGTGTCCGTTCTGCAATGCCATATTTGCGATAGATAACGGCAGTCAAATTCTCTATCGCAACGTCTCACTTGTGTACATGGACAAGGCAAAATCTGTCACTGAGATCAAATGTAAGCAGTGTAAAAACACCATAGCCATAGATTGTAAAGGCGTGGCTAAAATTAAGACTTGACAGGAATTAAGATTTAGCTTTACGATGTAAAATATTTATATAAACGAATAATCCAGCCGTTAAAAGGAAAATGTTTATATCCATTACAAGAGGGGTATAATGTTTTTTCAAATTAACGGCTTAACTATTCAGAACCTCCAAAAAGCAGTTGATGACAAGCTCGTCAAAGTCGATATTATAGCCAACCACTTAACCGAAGATAGTGACGGTGAAACCGTACTTAAAGAAGC
>Ga0100403_1001678_pt1 | contig 19283 bp, 27 predicted proteins | sample CryGeymet201501t_FD_83663 | JGI IMG/M metagenome (GOLD analysis project Ga0100403, IMG submission 83663) | Groundwater microbial communities from Crystal Geyser aquifers in Utah, USA - Crystal Geyser metaG 2015-01t | ecosystem: Environmental > Aquatic > Deep subsurface > Groundwater | place...
AATAGCTAGGTCGTTTCCATATATCTCGGCATCAAAACCAACTCCTGGCTCTTCTACGTAAAGATAAGCATTAGTGTAGGTAGGGTCTCCAATGTTCACGAATCCACCTGTTCCTGGAATGATATTTAATCCTGTCGCTCCGTTTGTGCTTTGGATATTCTCATTTAAGAATAGTGTGCTTGATAGTGTTTGTTGTGTACCAGAAGCGTTAGGGAATGTGAAAAGGTTTGCCACATTATCGAAGGTGAAATTAGAATAGAATCCTACATCGTTAATACTTGTACCTACTGCGATGTAGTTGTCGGCTATGGGTGTTGAAGTTGCAACACCTTGTCCGCCACCTCCTGTTGCACAAGTACCCCAAATGTTATCTGTCCCATCAGTAGTTAAGCATTCTCCATTATCGGGGTCAGTAGCAAGTTGGATTGAAACAAAAGTATCACCAAAAGCACCTAAATTTGCCTGCTGTACTGGTTCAGCAGGTGTAAATAAACTTCCTAGACCTATAAAAAATGTTGTCAGAGCTGTGATTATTTCGTTCATATTATATATATTTACACTCGAAGTCCTTTCCAGAGTAGACTGCGGGCAGTGCGCTACTAAAAGTTATTTTATTACCTGAAATTGTGTAATTAGGTAACTGTGCGACAACCTCACCATTTAGACTGAAAGCTAACACTGCAAAGATTGGTTGTGAGACTGTGTAGACAGTATTCACGCCGTCTATATCCCCTGTGGGTTCCTCTGTTTTTAGAATATATTTAAATGCTTGTTGGATTCTTAGATTAGTTACTCCACCTCCACTGTTTTGAGAGGTTATTGAAGCTATTTTTTCGTCTAATCTCTTTATGTCTTCTTCGATACTCTCTATACCTTCAATAGCTGACTTATTTAGTCTCTCTTTTCCTTGTAAAAGCTCTAGTTTATTTCTGATGTCCTCTGCCATGTCTGGTTCTGGAATTTCCATACTCTCATGCATAGCTCGGATTTCCACCATTTCTTCCATCATTTCGTGGGTCATTTCTTCTATTATTCCTATCATTTCGGCCTTAATCTTTTTGTGTCCGACTCTCATCTCATCAAAACACATTTCTTTCATGTTCTTTTTGATAAGATTTAAATCTTTTTGTGCTTTAACAAAATACTTATTAGCCTTATCGTCTACATTTTCATGGCTCTGTTTAGCCATTTTTCCCATGTCTGCTCTAAATTCTCTGATTGATTTACTAAGAGCTTGAAAAAATTGAGAAATTTCCTTTTTTGATGGTGCGTCAGAGTTGACTATTTCCATTAGTTTCTTTAATTTTTCTATTTTCTCTAATTTCTCCATGTTTATAACTTTATTGACTTTTAAGGGTTATGGTTGTAGGTTTGAGGGTATGTTATTAGGACTTATCATTGTTGGTGTTGTTTTCTATTACTTAGGGTTTTTGTGGGGTCTGTTATGTCTTTTTGGGCTAACAGTGCTCTCATACGCTATTGAGGGTTAACTTTCCTACCGGAAATATCCTTTGTTTTTGTGCTATTAACCAAGTTTTCGAGTTTGTCTGACACCTTGTTTAGATTTTTGCTATCAATTCCAAACTTATCTGCTAAAAATCCAATATTTTCCTCCATTTTTTGATTGAAAGGTTTTTTTAACCTTATGTAGTCTATAGCTTCTATCATCTCGTCTTTCGTTAAATTATCAATTTGTTTTGGGGCTAAAGGATTTTTAATAAACCCTCCTTGTGATGTTTTCATCATATCTGAAAGCGTTTTTACTACCTCATCATCGCTAGTTGATTCAAGCATTTTCTCTAATTTCTTGAGATTCTTACCTAACTCTTGTTCAATATCCAGTGAGTTCATAGTCTTTAGACCAACATTGCTTGGTAGTAGCCTAGAAACAAACCCCGACAGAGTTCTGAATGTAGCCACATCAACCGCCGTGCCAAGCTTATTTGATACTTTCTCAAAAAGACCTCTTTTCTTAATCTTTTGATATAACCCATTAACTTTATCTTCCATTTTTTTAGTTAAGCGACTTGTTTGAAGTAAATCACTTATTTTTGAATCAATCTCTTTTGGTAAATCACCATCTATAGTTCTTCTAAAGGATTCTTTTAAACCTTTCCTAGTGTTCTCGTAAGCCTGTGCGTTTACACTTGTTAGAGGGTCGCCAGTCTTACCAAAAGCTTTTCTTCCAAACTCACCTCCATAATCTCTAGCTAAATCGTTTATTTCTCTTCTTGTTAGACCCTCTGTCTCAAGTTTATTTTTTAAATTTTGTATTCTAGCAACACTAGGAGCGTCTTTTGTTGTGAGATAAAGTTCTTCTAGTTGGTCTAAAGAATCTTTCACGAAGTTTTGTTTGACTGTCGTACCACCAACTTTAGTAGTTATATCTAAATCTCCTGGTTTTAATACCCCTGGTTGTTCATCTAAAAAGGTATCAAGTTTTCTTGAAAGTGCCTCTACCTGATCTTCGATTCTCATATTTAAATCTTCATAAGTTTTGACTCCTGAAGTATCAATCTCCGACAAAGCTCTTTTGGCTTGTTCAATGTCATCTCCTTTGCCTTGTATTATTCTACCGACTGTCTCATCCACTTTTCCTTCAAGTTTATCAATATTAGCGAGTCTTCTTTCGTCTAACATTCCAGTTACTCTCTTTGCTGTTCTCTTGGCGACTTCCTCTCCTCCCTCCTTTAATGCTTTAACACCAACCTGGGCACCTTTTAAAGCTGGAAAAACAGATCCTATATTAAAAACGGCTTCAAGATCCTTCATTGCTTCTGGGTATTTTTGTTGTAGTTCCGAGTATTTCTGAAAAGCTCCTTGTGCGAGGTCAGTTTCTGCAATTTTCTCTACTCCTTTAGAGGCAATTTCTTCAATAGGTTTAGGTGTAGCAAGCTTCATAGCTTCAAAACCGACATCTCCAAAAAATCCAGCAGACTGTCCAAGCCCTCTTAATTTTTCTCTTATAGATGACATAAAACCTGGCTTAGTATTTTTAGCTTCCTCTTGAACATTAGCAGACCTTTCTTTGAAAGCTTCTGTAACTCCACTAGTAAAGGTAGAAAAGGCTCCTTGCGGTTCTTGTCTAGCCGTAGTCCCCCAAGCATTTTGAAGTTCACCTAAATTAGCTCTGCCAACCGTGTCAACATTCGGTTTGCTAAAACCTTCTTGTGGAATGTTGTATTTTTTTCTTAACTCTGCGATTTGTTGTTGTGTTAATGCCATATTTATATATTTAAGAGTAAGGCTAAATCTTCCCAAGACATGTCTGGATCATCGGCTAGTATTTGAGAAATTCGGTCTTGTATTTGTGGGTTAATCTTCCCAGCGTTTATTATCTTTGTTTTAGCATCTGTAACAGACTTTTCTTTACTTTCTTTTACATCATCATAACTCGTGCCTAGAGTATTTCTATAAGTTGAATCTATCGTTGTTTCAAATGCTTTCATTCTCCCAGAAAGAATAGCCTCGTTGAGACCTTGTGTTTTGTTTATACCAGGAAAGATAGACGCTATGTCCCTACCTTCTTGTACTGAGTAAGCTGTACCTGAAACTGCGTTTCTGTAAATTTGGAGCGCGGCTGCTATATTTGTCGCTATGTCAACAAGTTCAGGATTATTTACCTCTCCTAGTTTATTTAGTGTTTTTTCGTAATTTCCTGTGAAGATATTTGTTGTTCCTCCTTTAGTATAGTAATCAGATAACAAGGAATCTATGCTTTCTAGTTGGGCTTTAGCTGTTTCGTAGTTATCCAATTTAGTCGCCGCCGTTTGCCCCATGATATTCTTAGCCTGATTCTTTATCACCGCCGCAGGGTCTTGACCATTATTTATAGCATTAGTTATGGCCGCTTTTTGTTCCTTAGTAAACTTCTCTGAACCAAGTATAACACTCAAAGCACCAGAATACTTACCAGCCTCAATGTTCGTTATATTTAATCCTGTATTAGCGATTTCTTTGTTTAACTTCTGAATTTCTAGTGCTTGTTTCTGTCTATCAAGTGAACCTATGTAAGATCCCCCCATGCTGATAGCCTCTTCTACTGTTTTGGCATTTCTCATGGCAGTTACTATAGAAGTTGGGGCTCCGTCTGTCAGAGCCTGAATGGATAGGTCGCTGATTAATTGAGTTTCTGATTTTTGTTCTGCTAAAGCCCTCTCTCTATCAGCTAATTTAGTCTGGAATAGTCTTTGTTCATCTCTATCAAATAATTCTTTGTTTCTTTCATAAGACATGCTAAGTAAGTCTATTTCTCTTTGAGTAAATTCCATTTCAGCGTCTATAGCTCTATCAGCGATAGCTTTAGCACTATCGAATTTCCCTTGTATTCCTTCCCTTATAACGCTTAAATCAGCTTGTTTTCTTAGACTCACCCTTTCAGTTTCAGACACAGCTTGATTTACTTGACCTTTAGTAAGTCCTGCTTCTGTTTGTGTTTTCTCTATTTGTCTTCTAAGAGCGTGTTGTTCTGCTTTAAGTTGGTCATCTATTGAATCTAATTCTTTTTGTATACTATCAACACCATCTTTCCTACCGTATTCTTTAGATTGTAAGCCAGATTCAGTAGGAGCATCATATGTGGCTTTCAATAACTCTAAGAAAGAGCCTTCTTCATTCATTTGAGATGAATCTTTTTGTTCTTGTAGTCTGCGAGTGAAGTTATCTTCTGTTTGTGTTTCAAATCTAGCTAATTCTCCACCAACTCTATTTGACATTGGAAGACTAGCTGATTGGAATCGTGGAGTGTCTTCTAAGTCCCTAGAGGTTAAAGACCGAGGTTGTTTTATGTCTTTAAGTCGTTTTAGACCCTTTCCTTTTTCGTAGGAAAAAGCCCCTCCGCTGTTCTCTGCTGCTCTTGAGAGAATATCGTCTATTTGTTCTTGATTGTAGGCCATTTTATTTTGTTTTTTCTGCTGGTGTTGACGCACATATCAACTTTAATAATTGAGGGCTTTTACCTGTGCCGACCATGAAAACTTTAAATTGAATCCATGCTCCCTTTTCTCCTAGTGTTCTTCTAATAAACTGTATATCTTGATTTGATTGAATACCTACATCTTTCCACTTTTGAGCCCTGAATCTAAGTGTTCCTGTCATTCCTGATAAGAAGTTTTCCTTGAGGTGAATGATTGTTGCTCCTGAGACGTGGTCTACAGTAAGGCATTCACCTGAACCTGTGCCTCTTAAAATCTCTATCTCATCGCCTCCTTCAAAAGAAGACAAATCAGTACCAGAAATAAATCTTGTGTCTTCTGTCCAAGTTCCAGTTCCATAAATAGGGGTTGATTCGTAAGTTCGATATTTTAAAATTATTCTGTCTGTTGAGTTTGCTAATCTGTCATGGACGACAATTATTTCTTTCCATGTTTCCTCAAAGTTTTCGGAAGTAAGTTGTGCAGTAACAAAATAACCACCCTTTTGAATATCATTAATTACATTGGTAATACCAACGGCTGATTTTTCAGTTGTGGCATCTGAATAGTAAGTTACCCCTGCTAAAACTTCTGATTCGTCAGCTCTAGCCACAGTTGAACCACCCGTAAAATCAGACTTAAACAATGCCCCCACATCTGCAAGTTCTGAAGCCCCAAAATCTTTAACTACTGGAGTTGCGTCAGCCACATCAATATCAGCAAAAGAATACTTATGGTAAACCCCGTAATTTTTATTATACGCCCAAATACCGGAAGGGAATCTCTCAATAGGGTCTTCTCCTGAATCTTCTAAAGTATTTTTTGCTAGAACATATATTTCATCATTGACCTCAATCATTCCGTTAGGATGAATCCACCTATCATTACTGTCATTATTATAATTTTCTAGCGTCTCATCGAGAATCGGTAATCTACCAACTTCAGCAAAAGTCGTACCATCAAAAGCTCTAAAAATCCCAAGAGAATCTATTATGTATGGTCTGTCGTCTTTAATACACATTGATAATGCCCCTCTTTTTAATCTATATCTCTCCGAGGCAATATTAGCAGTTACTCCATCCCACTTTATCATTTCTCCACCAGTGCTATCTGTAAATAAGGTGGCAATCCATATTCCGTCAGAAACAGGCTGTATTTTAGTTATAACCTGATTTAATCCGGTTAAAGTATTTAAATTCATTGTATTTGAACCCGTAGTCGCAACAGTTTCCGCAGTGTTCATTGAATAAATCTTAAACAGAGCATCGGTAACATAAAGTCTGTTTGCGTAAATACACATCGAATGAGGAGTATCGCTCAATGCTTGTAAGTTGCTGAAAGAGAGTGAGTCTCTGGCTTGAAGTCCGGAAGAATCTGCCAGATAAATTTTTGCGTTAAAAGCGATAATGTCCGAATCTACTGTACTACCTGTTCCTGAACCAGTCGCAACAGTCCATGGGCCGTTAGGATCATCTGACGATGTTCTCCACACTCTAGTCCCGATGATGCCAAAATATCTAGCTGAACCGTCTACGGCAGAAAAAGTAAAAGCAACTGGAGCTTCAGTCATATTAGATTGGTCTGTTTCGTTTGTAGAATATCCAAATTGTTTGGAGATGTTTATTTCCCCTGGATTTAATTCTGGGTCAATATTTTTAGTAGCCCAAATTGTGCCTTTGGTATCACCTTTATTATTCTGTGCAAATGTTGATATAAAATCTACTATCATGCTGTTAATCCAAAATTATCTAATACGTCCAAAATGCTGTTAATCGCTGTGCGGGCTTGGGAATCAATCGTTGCCCCTCCTGATGGGTCAGCTATACTTGACTGCTGCGTTGTGGGAGTTGTTCCAAAGAAACCAATCGTACTTCCGTCATGATTTAATGCCCCGTCTATCTCAATATCTGTAACCTTTGCAAGATTCTTAGCATACTCTTGAATAAGATTTTTAAATTCTAACGAACCGCCAATAGAAGTCGTGTATTGTTCAACCTTTTTTAGTCTTGTATTAACTTCTTGTAATAATTTTTTATCTTGTTCGTTCATTATGATTTATCTTTATTTTCTATCGTGGAAGCAGCGTTTTTATTCTTGTTTGTTATCTTTCCGTCTTCTGTTGTTACTGTAGGAGCTTGAACTGAAGCAGTGAGGTCAACGGGGTCCGCTATCGTAACTACCGCTTCACCTGAAGGACTGCCTGCGGGTAAATCTGGTATAGAAGCTGTGAGGTCGATTACAGCGGGGGCTACAGTAACGTCTACTGCCTCTTTGACTTCAAGAGCCACGATAGCCCACGCAGCAGAACTAACTGTCCAATTAGTTGTATAAGCACCCGTAGAGGTAGTTGGTAAGGTAGCCCCCGCCCCAAACGAAATTTGCCATCTTTTTGTTTGTCCCCCATTTACTGCAAAATTGTCTGTGTTATTGACACCTAGTGAATCAACAATCCAGGAGTTTTCTTGAGTGGTAGTAATATTAACTGAAGGTGCGGTGCCACTGCCTGTAGCGTTTGCGGAAGCTCCTGCTGATAAAGTGTTTGTTCCAGCTAAAGAAATTGCTCCTGAAAAAACTGACCCAGACCCACCGCCCCACGTTACTACCACATCATTTGCACCAGTATCAGGATTGAATAATCTCCATAAACTTGTTCTAACCGTAGAATCTATAGTAGCAATATTAGTCATTGCAACTCCATTATATGTAACTGAAGTATGTGCTTCTAACGCGTTTGTTGTAACTCCGACTATGAGAGTCAAGCTAGAACCTGTGCAAGTATGTGCATAAGTCAAAGTAGTAGCGGGAGAACCTACACTATCACTTGAAACGCTGTCGAAAGTTATAGCCATAATTTTTACACTAAGTTGAGAATGCCTTCCGCCGCAAATGCAATGCTGAAAGTACCTGCTGTAGATGATTGATCCGTTGCGAAATCTATGTACAAGACTAAAGGTGAAGTCGAAGCTGTGCCTGTACTCTTATAAATAATTGCGTACCTTGCTGTGATTGTTGCGGTAGTGAAAGAAACGTCAGTTGCGTCAAATACTCCCTCGTTATCCGTGTCATCTGTTGAGACTGTTACTGATAGAGTCGCTCCACCTGCTGAATAAGTACCGGAAGCTCCCACTTCGTTATCTACATCATCGTAAAACTCATCGAGGTCGATGTCAGGTGTATAGGTTGAAGTGTGTAACGATAGTTTAATCGTGTCGTTGGTTAAATCAACATTTGCATTAAGACAATCTGATTTGTAAGTATTGTATACTTGGCTAGCCATATTATTTGTTTGCTCTTCCGATTACTCTTATAGGGTCGACCACGATTAAGTTATGTTGGTTAGGCGTGTCTTTATCTACTTTCTCTAGCCATCCATTCTTTAAGGTTTCAAAAGCTACCTTTCCGGTTATAGCCACCACATCGCCTTTCTTCCATTTCTTATCTTTTACGTCTTTTAGAACTCTATATTTTTCTTGAACCGAGCCAGCCTCAATCGTTATGTTTGGAATTGTAGGCTTAAACTCTTTGTTTACTCCCTTTGAGTCCCCTATTACGATGAAGTCGCCTTCTACTTTAGGTCGGGCAAGCCTTATATGTTCGCCTCCTTCCTCATAATAAAGCTCTCCATCTTCAATCTTGGAGATAATCCAAGTGTTTTTAGAGATTTTAAAGCGAAGACCGTCAGCGTAGCGAACCATTCCGCACCGCTTAACCATGTCCCCGACTTTTATTTCTACTTTGTTCTTATCGTTCATTGTTTATTTTTTAATAATAATTACATTGGAGGCAGGTTCCTCAATGATGTTCGAGAACTCATTGTCATAACATGCCTCTTATCTTTTTCTCTTTGTCCAAAATGGTCTGCTATCTTACCCGAAACGTTTAGTCTCTCACTTCCTTCCCAGTCAATAATCGCTTTTTCTAAGTCGTCTTTAACAGACAGACTATTATCCATTGCGAACCTATATGCTGGTTTGTCTACAAAGTATTCATGGTGGATGCCCGGAACTCCTGGTTTTTTATTGGTATCAGACTCCGCAAAGTGCTGTGCTTCACGGTTGATAAGAGCCTTTATCCCATTTGTAACGCTATAATTAGGTGTTGGATTGAGGATTAAAGAGCTTCCAATCTGGTCATACTGATAAGGGGCTGAAGTGCTGTTAGATTCATCAAAGATGTCTACACCTCGTCCTTGAGTAGCTTGGTCTACCTTTTCAAGCTCTGTATAGGTCGTATCAGTAGCCGATTCCAAGATTCCAACCTTTTGGTATTCAAGGATTAAAGCCCCGTCTTCGTCTGTAGTGGCGTTATATTCTTGCTGACCACTAACAATATCGAAGTAGATAATAGGTAAGTGTGAGGAGTAATTCGTATCATCAAATTGAGCTGTGCCCGAGTGTTTAATCGCTATGTCTGTATAAGTATCAAGAGCAAGATTCACATAAGCTAAAAACTTTCTAAGTCTGGCAGTATTGCCAGTTATAAATGCTCGCTCCATTCCAAGCCTATCCTCAATAAGTTGGAGGATTCCTAGTTGAGAAGTTGTGTTTATATTTATAGATAATGACATTTTATTCTTGTTAATTTACCTATCCCTAACCTCTCCGTAGAAAGGTCAGAGGAAGAAAACTAAGGTGTACAGGTAATCTTGGCCGTTGTTAACCCCCCGCTTTGGAGGATAACCCATTCAGAACCGGTCGACATCAACTCCACGAAGTCTCCTACGTTTTCACCGTCAGCAACGAAGTTAATCTCACTTTCGGCAGCACAGTCAACGACTGCGCCAGCTACAATCAATGCACCTTCAATAACATTACTTTCACCCTCTTTTGTAGCGATGACGAAGTTATTAGTTGCGAAGGCGTCTGCTACTACGAACTTGTAGTGAACTCCAGCGTTAGCAACAGAAGGCAATTCGAGGGCGTTAACGCCAGTAGAGGTTGCCTGTAGTATGGTTGCGCCAGAATCAGCTACGCTCAAAGTTGTAGTTGCACCGTAACCAAAAGTCGGAGTAATAACCTTCCTTTGGTATGTAACGGACGAATGAAATCTAAAATCATCGTAGTAATCAGGCCCCACAACAGCTCCTAAAGGGGCGTTGTTAGGTTGCTGAACTACCGTTGAACTTTTCGGGAGGAATAAACCTGTGATTGCAATAGCAACTATCACAATCATCACTATTCCTGTTTTATTTTTAGTCATAGATTGTGATTAAGTGATAGTTATTAAGCAACCAGAACGTCAAAAACCAATCCAGCGTGGGCTGTTGGTGTTAAGTGACCTATATCTACTCTTGAGTAGAATGACTGACCTGATAGGTAAGTGTTTGTATCACCTGCAGGGAAATCAATAACGTGTGCGCGTCCGTAAGTACCTCGTAAGATACCTAGTCTTTGGACTTTCTTCACTCCTGCAAAGACGTGTCCTGCAGTGTGGTCGTTTGACCAATAATGGTCGCACCCCATGTATCGTAGACCTTCAACTGTTCCTTCTTTCAAGGCTGTATCAGCGGTGATAAATCCGTTAGCTTGTACGAAGGCTTCAAGAAGTTCGAAATCAGCGGCTCTCCATACAAAACCAACCCCATTTCTATTCATGAGGGATTGTCCGTTAGCTTCTCGGATTTCTCTTTTAACACCTCGGATAATATCGTCAATGTTAGAAGCGGAAACTGTAATGTTTCCTGCACTACCTCCAATTGAGGCATTGTCGAAGTCAGTCCAGCTAGCGTGTTCTCCTAGAACATCAGCTTCGATGAACTCATTTAGTAAAGCACCAATTCTGTCGAACAATTCCGCTGGTTTTGTCCAAGGTGATTGTGCAAGGTCTGCCCAGTCTACGAATAGACCAAGGTCTCGTCCTGTTGAAATGGTAAGTGTTTCTGCAGTTTCTGCGAAGGTCTGCATTGAGTGACCTGTTCCACGAGTGACAGTCTGTACGGAAGGGGTTGTTGACATGTAAGACGTAGAAATAACGCGTGTGTCTGTAATAGTCACATCGCACATTTCTTTCCAAGTTGTTGGATGGTCTAATCTGTCTTGCAGTACATCTTCAAAGACTGTCTCGTAAGTTATGGTATTGGCTACCGACATAATTTTTGTCTGTTAATTTTGTTAATTACCAGACAAAGATTACTTAATCGCTATAGAAAGTTTTTGAACTCTTTTGAGAGGATAAGAATTTACGGATAATGTCAGCCCGTGTTTTCCTATCAGGAACATCAGCTGGAGTAGGTGGAGTCCCTTTAGAAATCCAATACTCTGCTGTGTTTTTAGCACCAGTAGTTCCACTGCCTCTATTACCCTTAACATCTGTGGTTGCTTTTTCCGTTGCCTTTTCATCCCTAAACTTTTGAAGTTTGGATTTGAAGTCAGGATCATCAACTAGTTTGTCGATAGGCATACCCCATTTGTTAGCCGTCTCAATTGCGAGATCAATTTCTTCAGAGTCGGATATTTGAGCCGCTCGAAGATAGGTCTTCTGCAATAAGTTGTCTTCGTCTGGTTTTGAAGAACTTTTGTCATTTTTAGATGTTTTGTCATCTGACTTAGTAGATTTCTTAGCTTCAATATATAAGTCTTTATACTTTTTGCCTGTTTCTGGGTCAATGGCTTGTTCTCGCCAGTGAGACTTTTGAGCTTTTAAGGTCTCAAGAGTGTCATCGTTATTGACCTGCACTTGATTGTTTTCAGTAGTTTTCTCTACTCCAGCGTCCTGTGCTTCGGTTCCAATGTTTTCATTTTCCATAGTTTTGTCTATAAAGTCTTTTTTTAACGACCTTTAGTGGTCATTTAAGTTAATTTAATTCTTCTTCTGAAGTTTCAACCTCTGGGGTTGGAGTTTGTTCTGTTTCCATTATTTAGTCTTAAGTTACTAGTAATTATACCATTATTTACCTCCAAGTAATAGTAGTGCTTCCTGTTCCGTCAGTAGAAGCTACCAATAAACCTAGAGAAAATACTGAATCGAACGTATATGTTCCCGGTGTTGCAGTTGTTTGGAAGTTTGCTAAAACTCTTGATAAGTCATCTGTAGATGTCGCATCGTAAACAGTAACACTTCCTGGGCTAGTTCCTGTGATTATTACTGACCCTAATGAACCAGAACCTAATTTAAGAACATTATTATCTGGAAATGTTGCGGATGTTGTCGTTGAGTTGTATTCACTGCCTGTTACCACACTACCTAAACTTATGGAGCTATCACCTATCTCTAAATTAGGTAGAAGCATTATCAGTGCTGATAATGCAATGGTTAAACTGGCGAGCGCTACAATTATGGTTGAACCTTTTTTCATGCTATTTCTTCTTTTTAATTGTTTTTGCGACCTTTTTTGGTTGTACTTCTTCTTTTGAAACTCTTTTTGCCTCAATCTTATCCTTAAGAGAAGGCATCTTTGCGTCTGATAGATTTGTCATATTTTTGTTTATAACCCAACTTGAGTACCGACACTACTCTGGGTTTCTTCTTCTTGTTTATAATTTTCTAAGTCTTTCCACGCTTTGTTTAATTTTTGAATGGAAATCCAGTTGGCGGCTTTATCTTCTACACTACTTTGAGCTTCATACTTTACTGGCTCAGTAAACGTATCTAAAAGGAATTGGTATATTGTCTCTGACATTCCCCTATCATTTATGAATCTACTGATTCTGTTCTGTTTGTCCTTGTCCATTTTGTAGTGCTAATTGTTGTCCCTCCTGCTCTGGGCTTGGTAAAGCTTGAGCAGATGAATCTAATAATGTGCTGAAATCACCCATTGAAAGTCCGCTAAACTCTAATATATCACCAAAAGCTTTAGATAGTGCCGGTATCTGCATAGCTGTAGTAAAGGCTTGAGGATTGGCGAACACGAACTGGAATATGCTTAATATTTTGTCAGATAAGTCTGCTAAGTTCTTCTGCTTATTCGCTACGCTAATTCCAATCTTAATCTCAATATCTTTAAACTCGTCTTTTAAGATTCCAAGTAATTGCTCGCTTCCTCTGCTGATTATTTCTTCTCTGTATAACTGTTTTAATGACTCTTCTTCTTCTGGAGTCATAATCTTCATGTTAAGCAGTGCCTCTTTTTGCTTCTCTAGGAGTTTTCTGTTTGCAAACTGTTTTGCAACGTAGTTTAGTTCATCTGTTGATAGTGAGGCTAAAAACTCCTTACCTTTTACAATCTCACTGACTATCTCTGGGATAATCCAATCTCGGTAAATCTCCTCAATGAACTTAGCTCTTTTGCCTCTTCTCCTGTCATGTGAGCCTCTGCCTTGAGATACTGTTCTCTCTTGCCCTCTAAAGGTAGTTCCTGACGTTGCTTCCATGCCGAGAATCGGGTCAAAGGCTGCTCCTTGTAGTTGTGCGTGTTGAAACCAAGTGTTAATTGAGTTCTCAAATAGGGCTATATTAGTTGGTGCTTCGTTAGGGATTCTGAATATCCTCCTGTTCTCTTGAACGGAAGTAATCTCCAAGTTCTCCATGTCTTGTATCTTGTTCTTTGTCTTGTAAGTCTCATCATCTGTGTAGAGCGGTATTTTAGAAGAAGCCTCTAATAAGTTCATCTGGTGAGTCTGGGCAAAGTTAGTCCATACTTGAGGGTGAAGTAGCATTTCTCCTACTCCTCGCCCTAATGCTCTTTGGTGAACTTTCTTTGAAGTAAAGAACTTTAAGTTAGCATCACCTTTCTTTCTGAATAGAATAGCACTCTCCTTCTTACCTTCTTTGTTTGTATAAAATGCAACGATTTGAACCTGATTAGCGAATCTATCCATGTCATTATCATCGTTTAGATAATGAAGCGGTAAGTTTCCCTTAACTATGTAAACTTCGATGTTCTTACCTGGAGTTTTATTCTTATGTTCCTGTAATGACTGCGATTCCTTATCGTAAGTAGCCAAAACGATTAAGTCCTGTAAGCTACAGTTTGCTCCATTTGATTCCTCTCCCCAGCCTAGTGAGGACATACTCTGTAGTTTATCTGGTGAAAAATAGTGCTTAAATCCTATTGGACCTCCAAGAATGTCTGTTTGATCTCCAAAAGCAATAGACATTAGAGGCAATACTTCTGGCTTACCTCTTTTCTTTTGAACAATAACCCCACCATAAGTGAGGTCGTCTTCGGTTATCTCGTCAATCATCTCATCAAGGTTATGCTCCTTAACGTAGATTTCATCGTGGTATTTCTTAATTAGGAATGATAGGGCTTTACCTTTGACTCCTGTGATGTGGAAAACTGTATCCTTAACCTCAATGTCCTCTGTCCATGCTGATAGCCCTATAATTGGCTCCATGACCTGTTTAAAGGCTCTAAGCCAGTTGTTCTCTCCCTTGTAGAATACACTATTAACCATGTGGAATATCATCTGAACATGGTTTCGAAAGTTCCAACTCCAATTATCTCCAACAGTTATATCCTGAGTTTCAAACTCATTCTCCTGTTGAGTTATATAATCGTGTATATTGTCCGGTAACATTTATTTTAAAGTCCTCTATAAACCGCTTTGAATACGTCTTCAGCTTTATCACAAAAGATTGCTCTAGCTTTATGAGGGGCTAATGCCTTTTCGATGAAGTTATCCCCTTTCTCAACCTTAGTATTTACTAGTTGATTTACTCTTGGGAAGACCTCTTCAGTTTCTACGTTTCTTAAATCGTTAAGAGCCTCTGCAACATCTTTACCTTTAGATTTAAAGACGTGTTTAGTTTTAAGACCGTCAATATCTTTTGTAACGAATGTTGCTGTAATAGTAATTGGTTGCTCTTTCTTTGGTTCGTTAACTTTTACTTCTACTTCTTTTTTCTCTGACATATAAATTAATTAAAAATCGAATAATTGTGCTATTTGTTTGATATTTATCTCACGAACAGCTGGAGAATTACTAAAAAGGCGAGATGTCGGGATTAAACCCAATATCTTCTCCTTTTTTTCTTCCCCTTTTTCTATTGTTAAAACACTTTTAGACTTGCAAAAGCCTGGTTTTAGTCCTTCCAAACATTCTGCCACAGAATCACCTGTGCTTTTATATTCCCTACCTAATATCTTAATTGTCGCTTTGTAGCTCATAGTAGCCCTAAATCTTTAGCATTTACTACCCTAATTCCTCCTTTGCTGGCTCCGCTTGCTTGCAATGCCTCGTCATAAAGTTGGAGGTCACTTTTAACTTGTGTTGATACACGCCCCGCCATTTTTTTATCTACTTCCTCTGCAATCTTTTTTTTCTGTTCTAAACAACTCTCGCAATAATAGGCATCATCTTCTTCACTTGTATAAACATTATTACATTTAATACAATTGAGACTGTTTGTCATATATATATGATAGCACAAAATTAACTTTTAAGCCACTTGTAAACTTTTTCCCATCCAGTCATCGTCTTATAGTTCTCTAAAATTTCTTCACCAGCCTTAATATCTTTCAATGCAATGTCTTTGTAAGGTTCGTAATTCGGATTTTCACTATGATTAATATACGCTTGCATAGAATTAACTGGATACCAGAATGTTGCGTCTTTCTCGATAGTTTTAAATGAAAAGAATTGTAGAAGTATGTCCTTAACCTCTGGTCTTAGTTTATTAAACTTAGAATAAGGTAGGTCGTATAAATTAGGTATGGTGTTTTGATACATCTTCTCGCCTTTCTTTATGTCTCTTAAAGCAAATACTCCCACTCCATGTATCTCTGAAGGGGCAAGCTTAGTGTTTACAGTATCATTTAAGACTTCAATAGCCTCTTTCCACTTCTCCTCTTTGTGAGCTTTTGTCCCTATTTTATGCGTCATTTTACTTGAAAGTCTTTTTGATTATAAATTATTTCCATAACACGCCTCCACATCAAATACTGATGATAATCTTTAAAGCCGTAGTCTTTTATTGCCTCTTGTCGCTTGTCCATCTTAGCCTTACATCTCTTACATGAGACAAAAGACTTAACTTGCTTATGTTTGTGGTCTGAAACCATTATAAAACGGAGTTTATTTTCAATCTCCTTATATCTCTTAACGTCCTTGAGTTCTTCAGGTAAATCCTTGAATACTGGATGTTCTTTTAGTTCCCCGAACTCTGATGCTTTCATTTTCATATCCATCACAATCCTATATTCCTCTTAGTTTTTTTAATATCTCTATTAACCACATGTTTACATGAATCCCAGTGCTCACGACAGCATATAGGTATCTTCCATACAAACTGGTCAACTTCTACGGGTTTCTCGACCTTTATTTCTCTTGGTGGTGTTTTGTCCATTAAATTCCTATGTTATTTCTTTGCTTTGACTGTGTATGAATAACTACATCGTCAGTCTTGTTGTGCATGTCAGCAATAGCGTAGGTTGTAGCATCCATTAAGTGAGAGAAAGCATGATTGGGTTCATTCTTAGGGTTTCCGTCTTTGTCCTCTGCCCAACGATAATTCTCATAAGCTTCCCACAGATTAACGCTTCTATTTGTAACATATATTTTCTTCTGTGCAGTAGCTTTTATTCTAAAGTTCACACTTCCCTTCCCTTTTTCTGCACCTCTAACCACAATTCCATACTTTCTTTGCTCTTCAATGCTTTTAGGTTCTGCACTGTCAGCGATTGTTGGTGCATTTCCTACCTCTTTAATCCTTCTGGCTAGATATTCGTTGCTTAACTCTGTTCCATAAGCTACCTCATCAAGTATATACGCCCCATTCCAGTAATATATAGCAACTACGCCTGCTGGGTCAGGAAACCATCCAAAATCCTCTCCGAAGCGTTCTAAGCGCGCTTCTTGTGGTATTGAATCAATGAGTTGCCAACCAGAGAATATTTTACCTCTGACTTCCTCTGGTGATAATCCTTGAATAACTTGGTAGTAATAGTTAGGGTTGTTGTATTTATATGCCTCATATCGTTCAACAGTATGTTTATCCATATTAGGCTCATTCTCTTTCCATGTGCCGGGAATGTATAAAACATCTTTAACATCTTCTCTTAGTTTTGGTATGTAAAATCCGTTTACCTCACTAGGTTCAGTATCAAACCACTTTCTAATTATCCAGTGGTTCTTTGCTGGTGTGTTTAGTGTGAATATAATCCTTATCCTTCCCTTAACAGTTCTAAGTGTGTCATCTAATTTTCTAAATTCTTCTTCTCCTGTTTCTTCAGCCTCTTCTATCCACACAAAGTTATATCCTGCCAAGGACTTTAAACGTGCTGTCAAAGACCCACTAGAAGCCCTAAAACCATGAGCTCTTAAACTATTCTCTCCTCTTTCAATGAACATTTCATTATCAGCAATTCTAAAGCTATCTTGTATCTCTTGTTCGTTGATTCTGTCTATAATTTCACCCCAACAGGAAGCTCTTATATCACCAAGTGTTGCCCTCATTATAGCCCCTCTAGTATATTCCTTACCAAGTAACTGGCTTACTGCGTATCTTGATACTGTTCCTGATCTTCCATTACCTCTCCCACCCATTAAGACTGCATATCTCCAGTCATTTCTTTCCCATAAAGGAATATGAGACTCATGTACTTCAAAAGATACTTTTTTACTTTCTGACATTTATCTCAATACCTTCTATTTTAATGTTTCCGTCAATAGCCATATTATCTCCAAATTCCTTTTTCTTTTTCCTTTTAAGATAGTCTATAGCGTTAGAATATGACTCAGCTACGCCCTTTGCTACGGTTTGTCTAGCTGTTAAAACTGGTTTATTCCTCAATCTCTCTATTTTGTCAAATAGGTCTTTATCGTTTTCTAGCCAGTTATATATAGTTTGTCTTGAAACGTCGCAATAATAAGCCATTTCTTCAACACTGGCGTCTATTGCAGCTGCTTGCTCCAATTTGACTCTATTTTCTGGTGTTAGCTTTGTTATTCCTCCTTTTGCCATGTTATTTCTTTATTTAGTTTTGATGAGGACATTTTCCATAATAGGACTTTGCTTGATTACAGTTATGACATAGAATTTGAAAACCTTCGGGGAACTTATTTTTTACTAACCAATACGATATATTACCTATCCCACTTTTTCTGTGCTTACTGCCACCTCCATTTATATGATCAAAAGATAAAAATTCTATTTTTGACTCTCCACAACATTTACATTGAGGAGGGTTTCCACCATAGTGTACCATTGCTTCTAACCTCTGACTCTTTAACTTTTCTTTAGCCTTTTTTCTTAGAACTTCTTTGTTTCTTCTATAAAAAGCTAACTGTGGTGATAATTTTTTGTCATATTCATATTTCAAATTTATTTTATGTCCTTTCTTAAATAATCCCTTTCTGTTATTTGAAGTATATATTCCTTTTGGCATAGTATAATTATACACTACATTTTACTTTTCTGCCAATTAATACTTTTCCCATTAAGTTTAATTTTGTTGTTTCCGGTGTAGTCTACATATCTTTGAACGATAACGTCGACATACTTAGGGTCTAACTCCATGCCGTAGCAGATACGACCTCTGTGTCGTCTGTTATCCAAATGTCTGGAAGATTTAGTTTGTCTTTGTATTCCTGCCAGCATAAATATCTACCGTGTCCAGCTACAATAACACCGTCTTGATTAACTTCGGTATTTTGTCGCCAGCCTACTTCTGCCACGATCTTAGCTAAAAGTTCTAACTGTTTTTTGTCGTGTTTCTTAGCGTTCTTGGGGTAGAGTTTAATGTTATCTATTTTTAACATAATTCCTTATTTTACTTTCCGCTTCTCCGTAACTTATTAAATTCCCATATAATTCACCTGATAGCGCTTGTGCCATATTCTCTTTAGCCCAGTCGTATAGTTTCCCTCTTACTCCGTTGTTTTTAGCAAATTTTAATTGTTCCCCGTAAGCAACCAACTCTTCTTCTAGTCTAAACTCTTTATCTGTTAAGTATCTATACCACCATACTTCGGGATATTCGCCTTGTCTTTCACTGTGAACTTGTTCGTGTCTTTCTAAGTCAGGTGTGAGTTTTATTTTGAATGGATTGTAAATAGTGTTACCGTAAGAAAAAACCGGTTTGTGGTTTTTGTAATGCGGAAAAATCCTTTTTATATCGTCAATGTTTGGTGGATTCTGTTCTAAAATCTTCATACATTATATCATAAATTAAAAGGTAAAACCACTTGTCCTTTTTCCTTAATCAGACGGTAAGATTTAAAGCCGTGTTCATCAAAAAAATCACTGTGTTCAATCTTGTAACCTTGATATTCCTTTCTCCATTCTGGGTTGTTTTCTAAATTATATAATGCCCTGCCCGCTTGGGTTAGAAACATATCCCTTATAAAGAATTGTTTATTCACCCATCCGCCTTGTTTTTCTCTTAAAACCTGAAGCACTCTGCCTTCTTGGGTTTTGTAGTTCATATTCTTAATTTATTTAATTAAAGCTCTAGCTTTTTCTTCATCGTAAGGAAAGGGGGGAAGCGAG
>Ga0100403_1001687_pt1 | contig 19229 bp, 20 predicted proteins | sample CryGeymet201501t_FD_83663 | JGI IMG/M metagenome (GOLD analysis project Ga0100403, IMG submission 83663) | Groundwater microbial communities from Crystal Geyser aquifers in Utah, USA - Crystal Geyser metaG 2015-01t | ecosystem: Environmental > Aquatic > Deep subsurface > Groundwater | place...
AAGAAATTTGCGATTCTTTTTTCGTTACTCGTTTCATCTGTTGCATTCGGAAGAATGAACACTGCTGACATGTCATGTACTGAAGCACGCGCTTTAGTTAAGCAAAAGGGTGCTATCGTTCTTTCTCACGGTGATCAATCTCTTTACACTCGTTTCGTAAGTTCTGCTCGTTACTGTCAAACTGGTGAATCAACACAAACGGCATTTGCTGTTTCAGCTGACGAAGACAAGTGTCGCGTAGGCTATGTTTGTGCTGATAGAGATGCTACTGGTTCTTATACTGCTCCAAGCGAGTATCATGTTTGTCGTGAAGGTTCACGTTCTATCTTTACTGAGTATGACTCAACAAACGATAGATCTTACCAAGTTGTTCGTACTTGTACGAATGGTCGTTGGTATCCAAAAGCACCTCCAGTTACACCAATTAAGTGTAAAGAAGGCCGCACTCAAATTTTCTGGGAAAATGATTCAAGCAATGATCACCAAGTTCAAGTTATTAAGGTTTGTCGCTCAGGTAAATGGATTAACAGAAAATAAGCCCCTCAGCTTTCTGTTAGTGACCGCACCTTTTTAGGTGCGGTTTTTTTTGTTTCTGAGGTGAAAACGTTTTTGCAAGAATACATTGCGTCACATCCGTTAATTTTATATAAGCGATCAACTTTATTGCACTCGTGAGGAGAGAGAAAATGAAAAAATGGTTTTTGATTTTTTTACTAGCGTTTTCAAATTTAGCACAAGCCTATTCTATTTTTACAGTTGGAAGTGAGAAATGGAGCGCTAATAAAACCTCGCATATTTTTGCAGTAGGATATGGAGAGGAATTAGGTCTTCAATTCTTGCAAGCAGCAATGACGAGAGTAAAAAAAATTCAAGAGGAATATCCTCAAGACCAAATACTAGTTTTTTGGGCCCTTCACAATACGCAAGAAAAAGATAAAAAAGTTCTTTCTCAATTGGGTGTGAATATCCTTGAAAATAATGATCGTTCACTCACTGATTCCGTTATTTACAGGTATACACAAGTAATACGCGCTATTCGCTCAATTCAGCTGGTTGGGCATAGTAGCGCCGTTTATGGGTTCGGTCTTCAAAAAGGCTCTCGCCTACGTCCAGACGCTGCAAAAATGGAACATCTTAAAGAAAGGTTAACGAGAGATGCAGTAATTGTTCTTCACGGCTGCAATACTGGTTTTTACATGGCCCCTCAATTGAGCCAATTGTTATCAGTTCCTGTTCTCGGTTCTTTAACCAGTACTGATTTTCAAAATATTTTTGAAGACCAAAACTGGTACCATAATAATCCCGGTCAATATCCTTCAGAGGGTTCTTGGGCTTCGGCCAATCTTCTCTCTTATAAAACAAAGACTAATTGCTCAAGCATGGGATGTTCGCGTCTCAAACCTAATAATCACCCGTATACAGGTGGTTGGGGTCAATACACGACAGGACTTCCTTTCTATAAAGCCTTTTGCAAATTTAAACTGAACAGTAAAGGTGAAGAACGTTGTCGCTTAGGACTTCAGCAAATGCTTAGAACTTGGCCATCCGTGCAAAATAAAAACTTCTCATCCGCTGAAACATATAGAGAGTCCGTCATTGATTTTTTATGCCCACGATTGGCTGGTCATGATGTTTCTCAAAAATGTCGCAACTCTTTAAATGGTGTGAATCAGTCCTTTTTCTTTGGAAAACAAATGCGCTGTGATCTTTCTGGCTGTGAATTTGAAGCTTTCAAAACAGCGGAAGGAAATTACACTTTTAATTCACGTGATTATGGAAATGATACCTTGATGAGAGAGTTTCAAATCTATATGAGTTTTTTAAACTGACCTATTTAAATGGTGCTCAAGAGTGCTGAATCCAATGTCCATTTTGTAAAAGGCTACGGATTTAAATCCAATATTCCAATGACTTAAATATATTGGCCAAATTTTAGGCCTGCACTTTTGAGGGCATGAAACGCAACTGCCCAAATTTATCATGCCATTCATCTTTTTCTCAAAGCAAAATTCGATGCGATGGATTTTACTTGAGGAGAAATGATTCACGCAAAATTCAGCGCTTTCGATGTTCATCTTGCGGAAAAAGATTTTCAAGTGCCACCGGAACACTCGCTTTCCGTCAAAAAAAGAGGCGCGTAAATTTTCCACTGTTTAAACTTTTGGCTTCAGGAGTTTCTATGCGAAGGAGTGCAAAAATTCTGAATATTCATAGAATAACAGTCAAGCGCAAATTGATTTTTTTAGCGGCGCAAGCTCGAATCGATCAGGCCCGTTTATTGAAACAGTTGCAAAATGATCCGGTAGTCGAGTTGCAATTTGATGATCTGATCACGAGTCATCACTCCAAACTCAAACCGCTTTCAGTCTCGGCGGCAGTAGACGCCAATCGACGCTATATTCTAGGAGCAGAGGTCTCCGTCATTCCGGCCTTTGGGCACCTGGCGAAGCTGTCTCGGAAAAAATATGGACGACGATCCAATCTTCATCGCTATGGCATGCAAGCGCTATTTTCGAAAATTCAAAACTGTGTTGGGCTAAATGCTTTGATTAAGTCTGATGAGCACAAAGCCTACCCCGAATTTGTGAAAAGATATTTTCCACTAGCGAAGTATCAACGATACAAAGGGGGGCGAGGTTGCATCGCCGGACAAGGCGAACTGAAAAAACTTCATTACGATCCACTTTTTGTCCTGAATCACTCCTTTGCCATGATGCGAGCAAATATTAATCGACTTTTTCGACGAACTTGGTGCACGACAAAAGACCCAGTAATGCTCAAAAATCATCTCGACATCTATATTTCATTTCATAATTCTTACTTAGTCTAATAAAAATAATGTAAAGCAACGAGCAAACACCTCGAATCTTAATTGCACCATTGAAGTGGTCCAGTTTAAAAGCCCTCTTTCGAGGGCTTTTTTTGATTATATATTAACCATTAATTGGTCTCCAACTTTAAGACGACTAAAATTTACTTCAGGATTCAATGCTTTAAGTTTTTCTGAGTTTACCCCGTATTCCATGGCAATTGTTTCTAACGTATCTCCTGGACGAACAATGTGCTCACTTAAAGACTCATTTTCGAAGAGAGATTTGTTTGATAGAGATTTATTAGAAGAAGCTTCTGATAATTTAAAAATTTTTTTCTTATTGCCGACATTGTCGACAATGTTTTTGTTTCTTATTAATTTGTAGTTGGTTTTTAAAATATCATTCCAACTTTTAACGAAAGCTCCTACACCACATTTTGTACATCGTGCTTCAACAGTGTTCATCATATTCCGAGAATCTGACCCATTAAACAAGAAGACGTGTCCATAAGGTGAACCTGAACGATTGAGAATGTCACCATGGCGAACAGAATCAATCATTTTTGACCCTGTAGCTCCAACGTAAAAGCCACCTTTCTTCTTGGAAGCAAATTGGGCGAAGAGAGCAGTTGATAAAGCAGGTTTACCTCTTTTTTCAGGTGCGTAATATCCATTATAGCGAATAGCTGCACTTACTAGTCCTGAACAATCTGTATTTCCCCATCTTTTAGCAGGTACACTTGATCCGTTAGCTGGAATATTGGTAAATCGATCACCAGATTTCCAAGCGTTTACAGAGCCTCGCTTATCTCTCAGAAGGTATTTGATTCCGTGTGATGTGAGCGCATATTTGATGACGTCACTTGAGCTTGTTTGTGCCGCATAGGCACCAGAGTTAATTAAAATGGCCAAGGTTATTAAAGCTGTTTTCATCGTGTCATCCTCCTAGGTGATTGATTTTATCAATTCACTTGTTTTCATTGCGAATAGGGATACCTTACTTAGGTGCTTTGAAGATTGTTTTTCTATTTTTTTTACGATGGATTGTTTATGATTTGTAAACAGGAGTATTGAAATGAAAAAATCAGCGTTAATCATTATATCAGTGGCTTTGGTCTTTGTTCTTCTCATTAAGTGGTCAAATATTTTTGATGAGCGAGGTGAGACTAAAAAAATTAAGAGCTTGACGACGACTGAAGGTTCAGCTGAAGAAAAGAGTTCTCCAAGAGATGTATTGCCGACTGTTGATAATCCCAAAGCGATTGCTATTAAAAAGGGAAAAGTCATTGCGACATTTAATGGCGAACAAGTCGGACTTTCGCCAGAAGGTGGAGGAATTGGACCTGCCGGAATTAGTTACGACGAAAATGGGCGTCCTATGATTTGGGATCGCTTAAGAGATCGCATCATTACCTTTAACGAAAAAGGAGAAGTCAAAACTCTTGCCGAAATTTCCTCTTCTGAAATCTTAAAAGGAGCAGGTTCTGCTCTTGATGGAGGAGTTTTGGCGCTGATTGGTAGTGACCGGCTTTCGTTACTTCATTTTAATGAAGCAGGAGAAAGATCTGAATTAGCGAAAGAAATAGCTACTGAAAATATGAATGCCTATACTATTGTCGATAGGGAAGAGGGCACTTATTTAATTGGTCTTACTCAAACTCTTAAAATTGGAAAAAAAGGGGAAGTAACTCAAACTTATGGAGTACCGACGATTGATGGTAATGAGTACTTTGATGTCGAACTCAATAATGATGGTGCTTCTGTCATCACCTTTAGAGATAAGGCCGGAGCTCCCTTAAAGACAGAAGTGGAAGTCAGTCATTATGGAAATGTTCGCCAATTAACTCCATTCCGTAATGGCTATTTAGTGGTTTTTGAGAGCGATCCGACAGAGAGTGATTTCCACCTCAATAATCCCTTTTACACAGTTCAGTTGAGAGATTCTGCAGGTCGAATTATTAACGAAGCCAATGTACCAAAGAAGGGGACACATTCAGTTGATTGGCCTATCAGCGTAAAGCCAGATGGAACCATCGTTCAAGCAGCTGCAAATGATAACGAAGTGATGCTTGAAGAGTATAGTTTTTAATTATTTTTGAATAATTTCAACTGGTAGTGTTTTAATTATATCTATTTTGGGATTTATACCCTCGTAAGGTCCTGGTCCCGTTTCAAACTTAGGAATATACTTTGGATCCATCGGTTCCATGAATAAAAAGAGTCCGGGAAAAGTATTATCCTTTTCAAGATTGGGTGCTCCTGGAAGAAATTGCGAAAGCTCCATCATCTCTTGTAAGGCTTGTGCAATGGAGATTTTCTTATTTAATACGGACCAATCAATTTCTTTCAGTCTCTTTTGCGTATGGTTGAGCATAAAATCAACTTGATTTTGACTGTAACCTAAAGGCTTGTTCTTTTTCATTATACTCATCTGATACTCAATGAGTTCTCTCATTTCTTTTAATTTTTGTTGCATTTCAATTTGATATTTTTCAACTTCACTGACGCTTGGTGGAACTTGATTAATAATATCAAAGTAGACAGACAAAGAAGAAGAATCGAGGACTGAAGACTTATTCAGTTCATTTAGGCATTGTGCCGTTCTTTCATCTAGGTTCTGAAGAGAAAGATCTCCCGTTTCGTGAAAATCTTTTGAATGCAAGAGCGCAGAAAAGAAGTAAATATCCTTAGAGTTGGGTATAAAATCTCGCGCCCACTCGTGGATAAAAGCATATGAACATTGTTGGGGATCTTCTTTGAGCTTATCGATTAAGGCTTTTTCATATTGGTAAATGATCAAAGGTCTTGTCTCGGAATAGTCTCGAATAAACATTTGGCATTTAAAACAATTGTCTGTTTGAACTATCTTCGTTTCATCAGGGATATCGGCTCCCATACACTGAAGCCTGTCTCCTTCAGATAGAGAGGTCCAAATTCTTCTTGGATTTGGCTTAGGGTTTTCTTGAATAGGTAGAGATGAAATAAAATCTTTTAGGCCTGAAGCTAGAATGGGATTCTTTTCAAGGAGCTTGGCTTGAATAGCATTAAGATTGCCGAGACAGCTCGTGTTGGGCAATTGAAATTCATCATTATTTTCTAAAAATAAATTCTTTCTAGTCTGAATATAACTATAGGAATAGATCCCTTGAAATCTATTATCTTCACTTTTTGTACAAAGAAGTCCATCTCCACCACCAGGACCTCGACCTCCATTGAGAGAGAAAATATCATTGAGATCTGGTTTTTTAATCGGCTTTTCAGTGAAGTCCTCTGGCGGTTTTACAACCTCTTCAAAGGGGTTCTTCGATTTTTTAATTCTTAGTTTAATGAAATCAGTAATTTCACTATCATTTGAAAGTGATTTTTTCCAAATACTATCGGCCGCCATAAGGGGGAAATGAATGAGTGTAAAAAAGGCCATAATCCAAGACTTCATATTTCATACTTTTCGGTAAGAAGGAGCACTTTATTGAGGTGCGACAAACTTTTCCCTGAAATAGCCCCATGATTGTTGACATTATGCGTTCAGAACAAAAGGTAAACACTTTCTGGAGGAAGTATGGAAACAAAAAAGATCAATATTTACGAATACTTAGACTATAGACAGTTCCTGCTCGATTGGTATGAAATGATGAAGGCAGAGACCACATTCTTCAGCTACCGCTACTTTGCCCAGAAGGCCGGAATCAACTCTTCAGGCTTTCTTAAATTAGTGATTGAAGGGAAAAGAAACCTTACAGATATAACTGCCGAAAAATTCATTCATGCTATCAAATTATGGGGCAAGGATGGCGATTATTTTAGAAGCTTGGTTCGTTATAATCAGTGTCGCTCTCCAGAAGAGAAAATGATTTATTACAAACTCATCATGGAATACAGATCACAAGAGTCAAACCCTGATTCGTTTTGGAAAGACTGGGTCAGAATGGGAGTTCAGAGAATACAAACAGGTGAACAAGGTGTAACAGAAGAATTCTTGCTCCAAAAAATGAAAGAAGCTCTTACCCCTCCATCTCAGGAGCTTTAATCCAACGTTGAGCTGTTCTTAAGGAAACACCGAAAGCTTCTTTTAATTGAGAAGCTGAGACTGGAGCTCCTGTTAAGCACTCCAGAGCTTGAAGAGGTGAGCCACAGTTGAGGTCGTTCCTTAAGATATAGCTCATGTTTGTTTCCCAACTCCAAATAACATTGTTGTTATCGAGTTGAACTTGAAAGCCTCTTTGCTTAAGCGCCTTAAGTTGTTTTTTTATGCGATCGAGTCCATGTTCCCAGGATGTAAATTCGTGTCGATAAATAGTGTCAGAGAGGTGATAAAGATGGACTCCTCGCTTTCCTGCGCCAAACAAGGTTAACAAAAGTTGCGCCTCCAATGGAGACAACACTTCACAATTGTTTTTATCCCAAAAAACGCGGGCTTCAAAGTCAATGCATTGATCGGACATTTGTTCTCGAGCTACAATATATGAGAGTGAAAGCATTTTCTTTTGCTGAACCAACCAATGACTTTCCTTATGGTCTTTATCAAGAGGTACCCAAGGACAAACCTTAGGGCTTTGCTGTTCATAAGAGCGACCAAGTCTTTCAGCATAAACGGAATATTGAGGATAAAATCTCACAAGCACTCTTTCTTCAATCGAGAGAACTTCCGGAGCATAAATTTCTATCCAAAAAATAATTTCTAATAATGATGTTGGAGTACCATCTGATTTCAACAGAATCTTTTTTGCTCTCAGCAAATAGTCGATACCTTCTTCGGCATTTCCTGCCCAACAAAGATTGAGACCTAAATGTTTGAGCAGGTAGGCGTAGTCTTTGTTTTCTTTGAGATGCAAACCCGTGAAGCATTTCTCCGAAAGTTGTAAGGATCTAAGACTGAGATCACTTTTTCCTAAGTAATTCAGATATTCACCTTCTGCTTGATACAAAATGGCCAAAAGCTCACCTTGCAGAAAAGAAGGAACAAGCTTGAGCTTTGCAATGATGGCTTTTGATTTTTCAAAAGCTCCTAACATCGCATAACTATCAGCAATTCCTAGCTGAATAAAAAACTGACGATGATCATCACTTGGATAGAGTTCGGAAGCTTTTAAAAAATGATGGAGGGCTTCTTCGGGAAGATATTGTGAAATAAAAAGATAACCTCTATTTTGAAAAAATTGAGGATATATTTTTTTGAGTTGAATCTCACTGACTTGAGATATTAAAAAATCATAAAGTCGATTTGAGATGTATTTTGCCCCAAGCATCCCCAAGATATAACATTGTCTAAAGTGAAGGCCTAAATCGAGATGAGATTTTCCTTGCAGTTCGTTGAGAGAAGGAATCGGTCCTAAGATTTTCCAAGCAGATGAATCTTCGCCAAGCCAGCTATAAAGTTCCGATAGTGTCACTCTCTCGCTGGGGGATGCCGAATTTTTTTTGATCCATTTTTGAATCGCTAGTTTGGCTTGGCCGGATTTTCCTTCGGCAATAATTTTTTTGATTTTATCTAAATCATGCATCGTCATTAAATATAGCGGTAGAGAATATCAAGGCGTCCAAACCAAGTTAGGGTAGAGGCCTTTTGGGTTAATTCTGAAATCATCTCTTTTGAAAGCCTCATTTCATTTTCTTTAAGTGGCAAAATGAGTTCGACGATGATTTTATTTTCTATGTAATGAAGTCGTATCGATGAAGCTCGAGAAATGATGGATTGTGTTCCCCAAACTTGTTCGAGTGCAGCGACGGCGTCTGATCTTAAAGGCAGGAATAGATTTTTGACACTTGAATAGGAAACCATTAAGTCGTCTTCGACATCGGTGTGAACAGTAACGTCAATCACTTCTTCAAATTGATCTATTAATTTTTTGGCAACCCAAGAAGAGATCTCATGTCCTTCCGAAGCGGTAATCCTTTGATTAACTTGAACATTCACGTCGAGGATCGCCTTATTTCCCATTCTTCTTGATCGAAGATTGTGAGCATCAATAACGCCATCAATTTTCATGATGCTTTCCATGTACTCTTTCATGCGCTCATTTGAAATAGAAGTGTCAGAAAGTTCGACGAGACTATCTTTCATAAAATTCCATCCGATTCGACCAATCAGAATGGCGACGATAATAGCTGCAACAGAGTCAAACCAAGTATATCCAAAATAGGAAAAAATGAGACCGATCATAACCACAAGAGAAGAGAAAGCATCTGTGCGTGAATGCCAAGCACTGGCTTCAAGTAGAGGAGACTTAATTTTCTTAGCGGCCCGAGAAATATAATGAAAGATACCTTCTTTTGAAAATATTGAAAAAAGTGTTACAGAAAAAGAAATAAAGTTAACTTTGAGATCACTTCCGCCGCTATAGAGCTTAATGATGTTTTCATAAGCAAAAGCACCTGCAACAAAAAGCAAAGTTGAGCCCATGGCCAGGGTTCCTAGAGTTTCAATTCTTTGGTGTCCATAAGGATGCTCTTCATCTGGCTCTTCATGACTATAGCGATTGATAAAAATAACAAAAATATCTGTGAATAAATCCGAAAATGAGTGGAGTCCATCGACAATCATCGATTGTGACTGAGACATTATTCCGGCCGTCAGTTTGAGTATTCCGTTGATGGCATCGACAACTGAGCCAGTTATCGTCACGCGATTAGAAAAATTGCGTTTTTCATTTGCAGTTAGTTCAACCAAAACATCCTCATTCTTCTTTGAACGTGATTGTCATTTTATATTTAGTGCTCAGTTCGAGCATAATATTTTTAATGGTTGTACTATCGATGAGAAGATCGACAACATCAAGTCTTAATCCGCCGGGGATTGAGCATTTATTGTCGCATTTCATGTCAGAGGTCATCAGTTCAATCAGCTGAATGGGTTCTTTATTTTTAAAATTTGAATACCACTTAAAGAAGTCTTCGATTTTAACTCGAAGATCGCGAAGCATTTCACCTTCTTTTCCATCCATGTTATACAGTAAGCGGCCAGCATCCATTTGCTTTCCGTTTATGACAACCTGGAGAACACCTCTTGGTGCTAGGTGTAGCGTATTGTTAAAACATTTTGGGCAGTACATCAATTAACCTTTTGGCTTTACCCATTCTAACAGTAAGGGCAGAATTTTTAAAAGAAATCTTACCATTGGAGAACCATGATTAGTGACACTAAGTATATTAAAGTTCGTGACGGGGTCGAGCTCTTTGCCCAAATTCGCGAAAGTGGCAAAAAAAGCTGGTTGATTGCAGTGCATGGGATTGGTGAGCATCTTGGTCGGCATAAGTATTTGTACGATTTGCTTGGCGACCAATTTAATATTATTCAATACGATTTGCGTGGACACGGCAAAAGTCACGGAGCTCGCGCATGGGTTGGTGATTTTTTTGATCACATGAGAGATTTAGCTGAAGTCACTCAATACCTTTATGACCATTATAAAATGGATCGTTACGTGCTGTTTGCTCATTCGATGGGAGCTCTCATTGCATCTGGATTTTTGAAGTCACACTTAGATGAAGCTTGCATGCCGCCAGAAGCTGTCTTTATTAATGCTCCTCCTGTTGGATTTCCAGGACCTCTTGGGCACATAGTTCGTTATTCACCGAAATCAGTTTTCAGAAAGCTCGCTGACTTAACGGTCAGTGTTCCGTTGTCAGGTTTAGTTGATTTGAAATATCTCTCTCATGATCCAAAGGTGAAGTCAGATTATATCGCTGATGATTTGAATTGCTTGGCCCTTCATACAAAATTGTTGCTCGAGTTGGTGAAGGCCAGTGGAATTGTCTTTGATGGGCCGATAAATCCTCAGATGCCAGCCTATGTGACAGTCGGAACTGAAGATAAAGTCGTAGGCTTTAATGATTTGATTAAATATTTTAAACATACTGAACATCATTTCAAATTAAAAGTGTTCAAAGGTTCCTATCATGAAATTCATAATGAAATTGATGAGCATCGTAAACCTTACTTGGAATATTTAGGTCAAACGCTAGGGGCTTTTGCTTAATAAGGAAATCAATATGTATCGCTCGATTTGGGAAGAATTACTGGTTAAAGATATTCACAGCTTGAAAATTAATTCGCTAGAGCTTGGTGAAATCTTTTCAAAAAACGTTAATAACTCAACTCGAATGAAATCATATCCCATTCAATTAGAAGGTATCACACTTGGTGAAATTCATACCGATGCCGACTCAAATCGTGCGATCGAATTAACTCATCATCTCGCAGTTAATCTCAGAGGTGTTCGGAACAACGAACAACTTCATGCCTATACAGATCTTTTGAATTGGGTTGAAGAAGCTCGAAAAATAGCTCCTCATATTGTCGATTGGATTGGACTTTATTTTAAAGCCTCTTGGTTATTAAAAGAAGAAACGACTGATTTGGTTCTCGGTCCCTATCTGGGGGAAGTTACAGATCACGTTCGAATTCCCATTGATAGAGGAATGTGTGGACTTGCTTTACGTGAAGAAAAAATCGTCAATGTTGAGGATGTAACCAAAGAAGCCAGTCATATTGCTTGCTCTTTGAAGACTCGCTCGGAATTGGTTTTGCCTCTGAAAGATGATCAAGGAAATTTTGTTGCAGAGTTAGATATCGATAGCAATGTGCTTAATGCTTTTTCGAAAGACATTGAAAATAAGTATCGTCTCTTTATTGAAACATTCCCGAGTATTTTAAAAACCTTCCGATAACTTCGAGGCCATCTCTCATGGCCAACTCGCGATGAGTTTGATCTGGTTTTCTTTCCAGTTCTTCCACGAAAAAATGTGAAGCTTCAGGATGTCCTTGGAAACTTAAAAAAGGATATTTTTTGTGAGCGATGACATCGTATTTGCATTCATCACTTTGTCCTAAGTGGATAAAGTCTTCAGTGAGATTTTTGACTTCATAACCGTGACTAGTCATAACGTGCAATTGCTCACCTTTTTCAAAACCAAAAGAATTTTCCAGAATAGTGTAAGCACGAGAACCTTCGTTGTATTTATTGTCTTGAACTTTATCTACCGTGCAGCCATAAGCATCGGCCATGAGTTGATGTCCAAAACAAATTCCCAAAACGGGAATGCCTGCTTCGAGTTTATCCTTCATCAGGTTTGCAAGATTGACCTGCCATTCGAGGCGATCGCAAACATTACTAATACTTCCAAAAATAATATAAGCAGAATCCTGTGTTCTCTTGAGAGAATCAATGCCAAGTTGCGGTGGGTAGTGAAATGTGAAAGGAATCTTGAAATGATGAACCAAGCGATTATAACAATGAGTGGAGATACGCTCGATGGCACAATCAATAACGGCAACTGATTTAAATTCTTCTTTCATATTTTCCTATGCTGGACCAGTTGGTCCCATCATCGTTAAAGGATCAGGATCTTATATCGAGCAACTTCATCTGTTAAGCTCTGAACAAGAAATCACTTATCCAGTTAACAATGGGCAAGAGAAAGCTCAAGTTCAGCTCGATGAATATTTTCAAGGAAAGAGAAAGCTCTTCGATTTACCTTTGAAATTCGAGGGAACTCCCTTTCAAAAAGAAGTATGGCAGGCCCTGATCGCAATTCCCTATGGGACTGTGATCACTTATGGTGAGTTGGCAAAGAAGATAGGACGTCCACGCGCTCAACAGGCGGTAGGATCGGCCGTTGGGGCAAACCCTTTACCACTCTTAATTCCTTGTCATCGAGTGGTGGCCAAGTCGAATTTGGGAGGCTTCAGTGCACCCATCGAGTGGAAAAAGTGGTTATTGAGCCATGAATCTTCAAGATTTCAATAACTTGAGCTCTGCGCCATAAAAAAACTAAATTTCTGACAGATTTACTCCGAATAGCTATATGAGGTGGACTCATTTTATCCACCTTTTTGGAGAGTCATGGCTGTTAAAGACCTCAATATAGAATTTGAGGACGAAGACGACATTAAGGCCGCGCAGGCAGCAAAGAAAAAATCAGAGGTCGTACAAGACGTCGATCTTGATTTTGATGTTTTAACTGATCCGAATGTTCCAGAAGCTGATGCTAAAAAGGCAGCTGATCTGGTGAAGAAAACTGCTGCTCCTGCCGCTAAACCAAGTGCTCCAGCTCCTGCAGCTGGAAAGCCTGCGGCTGCGCCTGTTGCTGCTAAGCCAGCGCCACAACAAGCTCCTGTGCAAAAGTCAGCTTCAGCTCCTGCAATGGCAGAAGTTACTCCGATTGAGCAGCGAAGACCGGCTCCTGTGCAAGAGCCTGTACAACAAAATTATTCTCCAGCACCACAAGTTGGTGCTCATTATCAACTTGGTGACGAGTTGAAAAAAGTGATGAATGGAAATCAAATTTTGGCCATCGAGCTTGAAGCCCGAATTCAAATTGAAGTGGCCGAAAGATTAGCAATCGTTAAAGCAGAGCATGCTCAAGAAGCGAAGATGCTCGAATACAATGTGAACAAAATGTTAAAACAAATTATGGCGAAAGCGCCTGCTCTTAAAAAAGAAGTGATTCAAATCCAAAAAACAGTGCAAGACTTTGCACTTGTCGATAAAAGCAAAAAGAAGGGTTCTGGAGAAGAAGCCGCCTAAGAATTAGCGATCACCGCCACCGTTTCCACCATTACCGCCACCTGTGCCGCCAGGGCCATCAGTATTGATTGGAGGACGTTTCACGATAACTTTTGCAGACGCAGAAGAAGCAAATGATCCTGAAGTAATCAGCATGACGAACAAAAACATCAAAACTTTTTTCATATCAAAAACTCCTTAAAACGTGTTCTTAAATAATCTTATAGCACTGTTGGAAAAAGTCACAATGGGTCAACAAACTCATTTGAGAGAGGGGTATCGTAAATTCAGTGCTTTAAGTAGCTCTTGTAAGAATTAGAAAAATCTTACAACGCGCTGCTTGTTTTTTGGGATCAAACCGCACCGGAGGACTGAAGTTTTTTCAGGTGTTCAACTCTAACAGACGCTGGCGGGTGAGAATGATAGAAGGCACTGAAGAGTGGATCAGGTGTTAATGTAGAGGCATTGTCCTTATACATTTTAACCAAAGCATTGATCAGGTCTCCTGCATTGGCGTACTGAGCGGCAAAGGCATCAGCTTCAAATTCATATTTTCGAGAAGACCAACTCATAAAAGGTGTTAACCAATAAGTGTAAACGCCGGCCACCATACTGAACAGAATGAGTCCCAAATGAGGAGAGAATTGTCCCTCTGGTAAATGAGTAATTCCATGAGCGGCATAAAACCATGGTGAGAAAAAGAGAATGTTGAGAATATAAAAACCGATGAAGCTTAAGATTAATGATTTTATTAGTCCTTTCACAATATGCTTGCGCTTAAAGTGACCAAGCTCGTGGGCAAGGACAGCTTCAACTTCATGAGAAGTGAGACCATTGATCAATGTATCGAAAAAGACGATGCGCTTGTTGTTTCCAAAACCTGTGAAGTAAGCATTACCATGTGAACTTCTTTTTGAAGCATCCATGACGAAAAGACCGTTGCTTTTAAAGCCTGTTCTCTCGAGAAGTTTTAAAACGGTCTGCTTAACTTCGCCTTCTTCGAGAGGAGAAAACTTGTTAAACATGGGAGCGATAATTCGTGGATAGGCCCAAATCATCACCAACTGAACAACAGTTAAGAAGCCCCAGCCCCAAATCCACCAGCTTGAACCAAGCGAAAGGAGAATGGCAATAAGTCCCGCCAAAATAGGAAGACCAATGACTCCACCAAGAACGACACCTTTGATGAGATCAATCGTGAATAGTTTTGGATTGGTTTTATTAAAGCCAAATTTTTCCTCAATCACAAAGGTAGAGTAGATACTTTGAGGGAGTCCGATCAAAAGATTAATAAGTCCAAAGACTCCGAAGAAGATGACTCCTTGAAGAATAGGTCCACTTGCATACGGTGATGTGAGAGTGTCTAAACTTTGAAGTCCGCCACCGAGTGTCCACACCAGTAGTATAAAGACTTCAACGATTCTAAAAAAATAACCGGCATTAATTTTTGCAATTGAATAATCGGCAGCTTTTTGGTGATCAGCAAGAGTGATGGTTGAATCGAAACGATCGGGAACTTGACCACGATGATTGAAGATAAAATTTTGATGACGACGATCAAGCCAACTTTCAACCAGCGCTTTCAAAACGATCGCAGCAATAAATATTTTTTTGACGAGCACTACTTCTAAAGTCATGAAATCTCCAATTCATTTTGAGATTTCAATAGTCTGGCAGAGGATGCCCTCTTTGTTAAGTAGAACTCTTAGTCGTCAAAGCACTCAGGATCCCAATTTCCTTGGAAATCATTCTTAAGAAAATCAACAATTTCATCCAGCGGCTTATAACGTTTAACGTCATTGACGAATAGGTGAGCTGCAAATCCTAAATTGTAGGCAACAGTCACTTCTTTTACATTTTCACTCACAAAGCCAATAGGACAAGGTGCACCATGAGCTAGGGCCTTTAAATACATTCCTTCGCCTGGCTTCATCTCTGCTTGAGTTTCAGGCAGAAGAACGTGTTGATAAATCGACCAGTCAAAAGGAACTGTATCTACCCATCTTTTATCAATGAAATCTTTCAGAGATTGAAGTTTTTCAGCCTGGGTATTTCCCCATGAGACTGGAATATTTGTCATAATGGCGACATTAATTCCGAGATCACGAAGTCCTTCCAAATATTCTTTGGCGCCTTGAAAATACTTTATTTTAGACATGTCACTGGTATCAACTATCGTGTCGCCGAGATCAAAATAAATCCATGGCTTCGGCTTCGCTGCAAACGCCGATGATAGTAAAAAAAGAGAGATTAAAAATCCTTTCATGATTTCTCCAAAGCATTAGTTATATGTAGAGCATATCTCTAATTTGTAACGAAAAAAGAATCTAGGTCATGCTTTAATCTTTGATTAATCACTGTTACATTTTTGCCATGATTACCCAGATAAAAACCAATAGCCCGCTACAGAACTTTAGCTATTTGATTGAGTATCAAAAAGGAAAGTTTTGGTGTCTCGATCCGTTTGATGCTGGGCAAATAAACGAAGAAGTTGAAAAACGTGGTGGCCAACTTGAAGTGATTATTAATAGTCATGATCATTGGGATCATTATCAAGGAAATGAGGAACTGTTATCGCGTTGGAAGTGTGAACTTTGGGCCCATCCTAAGGCGCTAGAAATTATTCCGCACGTTTCAAGAACTCTCAATGCTTCAGAATCGATCGCCATGAATGGAAACTTTTCGCTAGAAATTCTCGATACCCCAGGGCACACCTTTGCCCATATTAGTTTATTAGTTAAAGAGCACGACACTCCCAAAAGTATTTTTAGTGGAGACACTTTCTTTAATGCGGGAGTTGGAAATTGTCGTAATGGGGGAGATCCTAAAGCTCTCTATCAAACTATTAAAAAATATTATGAAACATTGCCTGATGAAGTTCTGGTTTATCCTGGCCACGATTATCTGCATAACAATTTAAAATTTACTTTATCGCTTGATAAAGAAAATGAAAGGGCAAAAGAGCTGCTCAAAAAACCAGCACAAGTGATGAGCATGAAAGATGAAAAAAATTATAATCTCTTTTTACGTCTACAAAGTGAAAGCTTGAAAAAATCTTTAACTTTAAACAGTAGTAGCGAAGAAGATATTTTTATCGAATTAAGAAGACGCCGAGATCAATGGTAATTCAAAGGAGTTTGAAATGACGAAGTTAACTGAAGGAAAAGCAGCACCTGCTTTTCAATTGCTCAATCAAGATGAAGAGAAAGTTTCTTTAAAAGATTTTAAAAGCGAAAAAAATGTCGTGCTTTATTTTTATCCACGCGCCATGACCCCCGGATGCACTGTTCAAGCCTGCGGGATTCGAGATTTTGCTAAGAAATGGTCAAAAATTGATACTGTTGTTTTGGGAGTGAGTCCTGATGTACCGGCCAAGCTTCAAAAGTTTATTGAAAAAGAAAAACTCAATTTCACCTTGCTCTCTGATCCTGACCACGCCATCGCTGAAAAATATGGAGTCTGGGGACTCAAGAAATTTATGGGCAAAGAACATATGGGGATTTTGAGGACGACATTTATTATTGGTAAAGACGGCAAGCTTGCTCACATTATGAGTAAAGTGAATACCAAGACCCACCACGATGATGTTTACGATTGGATTAGTGAAAACCTAACATAATCCTAATCTTTTCGTAGCGTCAGAAATAGCTACTTGCCGAACAAAACAATCCCCTGATAAGTTGGCCCATCTTCTTATTAGGGGGCTTTTCGTGAAACTTCTATCACTCTTTTTTATCTTTTTGAGCACTGTCACTTATGCAGCAACCAATTCAATTGAAATCATGAGTTTCAATGTTGAAAATCTATTTGATGCAAACAAGGACGAAGGCAAGAATGATTGGACGTTTTTACCCAATAAGACCAAAGGCAAAAAAGAAGAGTGTTTAAAAATTAGCTACGACAAGTATCGTAACGAATGTTTAGAAACTGATTGGACTGATAAAAAAGTTAAAATTAAATATAAGCAAATTCAAAGAGTCGTCAGTCGCAATGGCAAAAAGTATCCCGATCTTTTGGCGCTTCAAGAGGTCGAAAATGAAAATGTTGTTTCTGGTCTTGCAAAGCAGATGGGGTATACAAGATCAATTACCACCAATGGCCCTGATGAACGAGGAGTTGATGTCGCCCTCTTAATTAAAGAAAGCACGGATTTAAAAGTCGTCGGTTTTAAAGAGCATATTGTTGAAGGTGAAAGCTTAAAAGGAAAACCAACTCGACCAGTGCTTGAAGTTGAACTCACCCTTGATGGCCAGCCGCTCGTGGTTTTTGTTAATCATTGGCCTAGCCAATCAAATCCAGCTCTTTCTCGCTTGGCCGCCGCTAAAACGGTCATGACAAGAGTAGAGAAAATCTTAAGTGAAAATAGTAAGACCATGATCGTCGTTACTGGCGACTTTAATACTCTGGACGGTGATTTTCCTCATCCTTTCTTTTTAGGACTGTTAGAAGGTGAAAAACTGGTTGATATCAATACAACATTTATGAGCGATCGTAGCATTGATAAGAAAGTCAAAGAGAAGATGCCGCTCGGAACTTATTTTTACATGCCTAAAATGCAATGGAATATGCTCGATCATTTCTTTGTTTCACAAAATATGATGGACAAGAAAGATTGGGATGCCGATCTTCAATCTTTTGAAATCTATTCTCCTTCATTTGATCAAGAAGCCAAAATTTACCGCAAAGGCTATCTGAAGAACTCAACTGTAACGGGAACACCGATTGGTTACCGTCACACGGCCAAAGATGCTAAAAAGGCAGGCTTTTCAGATCATTTTCCAGTGGTCATGAATATTAAAAGAAACTAATTATGCGACTTTTTTCTCATCAGCTTGCCCATTGACTTTTGGGAAGCTGATCATGAATAAACTTCCATGAGCTTCAGGAGAGTCCTCCACTTGCTTAGATTCAACCAAAATTGTACCATTCATGGCCTCAGTAAAGGCTTTGACTAGGGGAAGTCCGTAACCAGTTCCTTTTTCTCCTTGAGTTCCCAAATGAGAGGTGTGTTTATCTGCCTCAAAGATTTCTGTGAGCAATTTTTTATTGATTCCTGTTCCTGAGTCCTTAATTGATATTTGCATACGATCAAAAACTTCTTCAATTCGAATAAATATTTTGGAATTAGGGTATGAGAACTTTATTGCATTAGATATGAGATTTGAGACGACTTGATTGATCAAAATAGATTGGTCGCCAAGTAAATAGGAATCGTCAGATCTCAATATTTCTGTATGGATGGTTATATTTTTAGCTTTTAATTTTTCGTCAAATAAAAAGAGGACAGTTTCTATTATTTGATTTGGGCAAATCTTTTCTTTTTTTAAATTAAGTTTTCTTGATTCAATCATAGAAAGATGGCGAACCTCCTCTATCATTTGACTCATTAAAAGAACGGCTTGATTGATTCGTGCAACTGTTTTCGAATCGGGAGATTCGAGCTGGGCTTTTTGTGCACTAATTTTAATTAAGGATAATGGAGTTGAAATGTCATGAACAATTAAGCGCAATAAATTTTGATAGCGATTGCGACCCATTTTTAAGAGGTCAATTGATTCTTGAGTAACCTTTTTAAAAGCCCATCCCATCAGCGTCATAGCAGTAATGACCTGAAGGCCGTTTCGAAAACGTCCATCTAAACTTTGAGGACTCAAATGGTAGGGGAGAGTTGGAAAAAGATGAGTTTTTGCGGCCCAATAAAAGAAAATCGAAGAGATTGAGGCAAAAGCTCCCCAAGTCAAAATCATTCTCTTCTTACAGATCAGTGCTGCTACCACCGGCATGAGAAAGATCCAATTGATGATAGGCCCATGATAACCACCGACTCTAAAGGAAAGAGTGAGGATGAGGGCAAAGGAACAGGCCATAAAGAGATTTGGATAAAGAGGATGTTGTTCGTATTTTTGAGCGAC
>Ga0100403_1001695_pt1 | contig 19193 bp, 13 predicted proteins | sample CryGeymet201501t_FD_83663 | JGI IMG/M metagenome (GOLD analysis project Ga0100403, IMG submission 83663) | Groundwater microbial communities from Crystal Geyser aquifers in Utah, USA - Crystal Geyser metaG 2015-01t | ecosystem: Environmental > Aquatic > Deep subsurface > Groundwater | place...
AAAAACTGATCACAGAAAACTGTCCAGAAGAGGTTTTTGAAGAAAGCATTTTCAATAATATTATTAACGTCGGATTTTTGAATAAAAAACAATTATCTCATTATTCCAGTGCTACAGACGCAATACTCTTTTTGATGGGGGAGACGTCATATGAAAAAGCCTGTTTTCCTATCCGTGTTGGTGCATTCATAAATAGCGAAAACGTAATAATAACAAACGAAACCAACACTGAAGCATGTAAAACACTAAAAGAATACGACAGTGCAGTTGTGGATAGAGACATGAATATTCTTGCTCAAAAAACAGTCTCTTTATTAAGAGATAGCTTGCTTCAAAAAAAGTATCAACAGAATGTGAAGAGAGCAAAACAAGCCTTATCCTGGAATAATCAAATAGAAAAACTTCTCCGCTTTTATACGGAAATACTAAGTGTTGAGTAATTGAAATGTTTCTTCGAATGCTTTTGTATATATGACTTCTGATGTGCAGGTTTTTTGCATCTTTTTTACCCCATCATAGTAGGTTTGCAAACATTTATCTGATTTTAGAATCTTTGTCACCCCATCGATAAACTGATGCTTTGAATATTTAATTCTTATTCCTGCGTGATGCTTTTCAATCTCGATAGATATTTGTGTTTGATCAGTTATAAGAACCGGTAATCCTAGAATTAAAAATAATTTTGGTTTGCCTGGTTCGGTAAATACAGCATTGTCTGATGCTCCTCCCATATAGGGGGCAATTGCCATTGCGCAGTGAGAAAGTATTTCATAAGCTTTTTTCTCCTCTGATAGAAAACCGTGAAATATAAAAGAATTATTCACATCATGATCAGTAACTATTTTTCTGATTGTCTCTGCATATGTCCCATGTCCTATGACATGAACTTTCAATTGCGGAAATGTCTTTTGCAGTTCTTTCATTGATTCAACAGCCAATTGAAGTCCTTGATTCTCAGATAGTGACCCAATAAATGCAATGTCATACCGAGCACGATCCTCCATCTGAAGACATCTCATTATCTGCTCTGAATATCCCACCGGAACATCAACTTTTTTGTCTGGAACACATTGAAGATATTTTTTTCTTGCAGCTGTAATTTTTGATGACAACTCCCAAACCACGTCTACATGTTTAACCAAAAATGGTTCGATTTTGCGAAATACATAATTGACTCCAGCATGAAATCCAAATGATTTTGGTTCTGGATAATAATCCAGGCAATAATAAATTACGAAACGAACTACTCCCAGCTTTTTCAATAAAAGACCGAATAATGCTGAAAACATCGAAACACCAATATATACTTCAAATTTTTGGCGAATTAATATAACTGAATAGAGATAAGAATAGATATAAACAAAATATGAAATCAACATTAAAGGATAATTCCACCAAGTTACTCTCTGAATAAGATATGCAGGAAGCCCCCATGTTTTTTTTAACACTCCATGTTCGTACAATAGACAGTGTGAATCATTTTTTGGTGCAAATGGACTCATCACTCCAATAACACCCAAGCACAATACGCGCGAAGCAAGGAAAATTTCAAGAGACTCAATCAAGCTGGTTTTAACCAAACCAACTATCAAAATCTTTCTGTTTTTTAATCCCATTTACATAGTATACTTCAACTTATTCATTGACTTCTCTCTTATCTGTAATTACAATATCTAAAACATGATAAAACTCATAAAAAATACATTCTTTAATGAAGAAGAAACAAAAAAGAAACTTTGCACCTTCATCACAAATGCAAAACAACTAAGTATCGGTCCTGAATGTCAAAAATTTGAAAAGAAATTCGCTACTTATCAAGGAAGAAAACACTGTGTTTTTTTCAATAGTGGTAGCTCAGCAAATCTTGCAGTCATTCAAACACTCCTAAATTTAGATCGTATCCAAAAGAATGACATTGCTGCTTTTTCTGCCCTAACTTGGGCAACTAATCCCATGCCATTGATTCAATTGGGTTTAAAAGCAATCCCAATTGACGTGGAAATAAACACTTTAAATGTATCCAGTAAGAAACTTGAGGACATTATTAATCGATATCCGCTCAAGCTCTTTTTTATTACCAATCTCTTGGGCTTCTGTAGTGACATAGATAAAATAAGAAAAGTTTGCAATAAAAATAATGTTATTTTAATTGAAGACAACTGCGAATCCCTAGGTACAGTCTACAAAGGTACTAAGTTAGGAAATTTTGGATTGGCCAGTACTTTTTCATTTTTCGTAGGTCACCATATGTCAACAATTGAAGGTGGGGCAGTCTGTACAGATGATGCAGAAGTCGCCCTTATGCTAAAACTAGTACGTGCCCATGGCTGGGATCGCAATCTGGATGAAGCAAATCAAAACAAACTACGAAAAGAGTATAAAGTTGACTCTACCTTTTACTCAAAGTATACGTTTTATGACCTTGGATACAACTTGCGACCTACAGAAATAAATGGGTGCGTTGCCAATCATCAGCTGAAATTTCTCGATACAATAATTCGCAAAAGGGAAAAAAACTTCTTACACTTAGCAAAACATATATACAAAAAAACACAAGAGTATCACCCTATAGAGTACTCACACATTGATCTCGTTTCGAACTTTGCCTTTCCTGTAATTTGCAAAACGAAAGAAATTCGAGACGACTTGATTGAGAAATGTGAAGGAAAAGTAGAGATACGCCCGATTGTTGGTGGAGATATGACGCGGCAACCGTTTTTTAAGAAATACATGCCCGAATTTTCTGAAATACTCGGAAACTCAAATGCAAAACTGATCAATGAAAATGGTCTTTATTTTGGTAATAATCCGGAGCTTACCAGTAAGGAAATTGACTCACTTATCAAAATATTTTCATAACCTACTACTAAAATCATCACGACTTAAGTTTTGCAATGGTATTTGCTTTTCCAATTTTTAGATAATAATGATTGCTTCTCAATAGTCGAAATGCTTCCTTTTTTTCTTTTTTTGACAAATGGAGATGCTCAAAAATGATCAGAGATGGTGCTGTTTTTTTGAAATCAATTTGCTTAATGATGTGGTAATCGTAGCCTTCGGTGTCAATCAAATACAAATCGACATTGCCAATATCGCTTTCATCAAGAACGCTCTGAAGTTTTTTACATTTAATATTTACCGTTTTGAAATGCTTCAAGCATCCTGGAAAAAAATCTTTATGACTCATTACGTGCTCCTTGCTAAAGGATCCTATCTGATCAACCCCGGGATGAAGCTCTGGCGCTGACTCTATGTAGTAAAATTCCCTTTCAGAATTCATATCACTGATTGCTGCATTGATACATTGCACATTTGGATTTTTTCCATAAATTGCCTTTAGACGATTAAATACTGGAGTCACAGGTTCGATAAGTAATCCTTTCCAATGTTTGGTAAAAATAAACTCCGTTAATGGATCGTTTGACAAACCATCATTTGCTCCGATATTTAAAAAACGTACGTCGTTTTTTTCTTTTGATAGCATGTTGAGCTCCTTCCAAATTGCATCTGTTTTACGCACTGACGATGGAATGAGCCAAATAACTCTATAGATGAGAAGCTTGAGCCAAGTGGCATTTCTCAATCTTTTGAGTAGAAATACATTGAGATTGAAAATTATTTGTGAAAGAGTCATGGTAATAATGATAAATTCAGAAATGAAATATTGTCAGTATACAATACTAAAATCACTCAAGTCGTTATTAATATCAGTAAAAATTGTTATAATTCAAATTAAATGATAAATACTTCTTCCAAAATATTTATAGCAGGTCACACAGGAATGGTAGGCTCTCATATTTTCCAAAAGTTTACTGCAAAAAAATTTGAAAATATCATTGTAAAAACTCGTAACGAGCTAGATCTTTTTGAGCCTTCATCAGTAAATAACTTTTTCAAAAAAGAAAAACCCGAATGTGTAATTCTCGCTGCAGCACGTGTCGGAGGGATAAAAGCAAATATGACATATTCTGCTGATTTTCTTTATGAAAATTTACTTATACAAAACAATGTGATATGGTCCGCCTTAAAAAACAACGTTAGAAAACTTCTTTTCTTGGGGAGTTCCTGTATATATCCAAGAAGCTGCCAACAACCAATGAAAGAAGAGTACTTCATGACTGGTCCAGTTGAACCAACCAACGAGGGGTACGCAATTGCAAAAATTGCAGGAATGAAATTATGTCAAAAGATATTTGAGCAATATGGAAAACCGTTTATATCTTGTATGCCAACAAATGTTTATGGACCCCATGATCATTTTGGTAGCGATACCTCACATGTTATTCCAGCACTGATATCACGGATGCATCAAGCAAAACTGGTTAATGCCCCGAGTGTGACTATCTGGGGAACAGGACAGAGTAGACGAGAATTTTTATATGTCGAAGACTTGGCTGATGCGATTTTCTGGCTAATGAATGAATATGAGAAACCTGATTTTTTGAATATTGGTACAGGCGAAGACATATCAATCAGTGAACTTGCTGAGTTGATACAAGATATCGTGCAATACAAGGGAAATATCATCTTTGATGCAACCAAGCCAGATGGTATGCCGAGAAAATTACTTGATTCTTCACGTATAAACAAGTGTGGATGGAGTCATTCGATATCTCTCACTAAAGGTTTGGAAAAGACGTATGATTGGTTTTTATCTCATAGCGCATTATCAGAACAGTCTGTGATATGAAAAAATTTTATTTTCTCCTTTCGCTTTTGATTTTTTCAGGAGCGATACTTTTTGTGATAGGGACATATGAAAATGCCATTATCTTTTTTGGTGACACCGATCTGTCATATCATTTTGCAGAAAGATATTTTGGATTTGACAAAAACTATATTTGGAATGACTATTTTCAGTCCGGATCTTTTGATTACTTTCGGTTTCAAGGCTTTTTTCTCAAGCGATTTATTTTTCTCATCAATCAAGCTGTCGGTGATTTATATTTATTCAGCTATCTCTGGTTTTTCTTGCCATATCTGTTTTATTTAGTAAGTTTTTACTTTCTTATTAAACAAATTCTTAGCTTTCTCCATTCAAATGAAACGAAAAATTGGTTAATTACGACAGTACTAAGCCTGTTTGCCTTTTATAACGGAACGTTTATCATCTTTGCTGGTCAGACTCTTTTTGTACTAGCGCTTATTCTAATGAATGTGTTCTTGCTGTTTTTTTTCAAGAATCTTCAATACATTGAAGCCTCAAAGAAAAATAATTTTGCCTACATCTTGATTATGGCATTTGCACTATCAGAGTCAACTATTTATATCCAGATGGTGATATTGCTAGGATATGCATTTATCATTCTCCTGCCATTCACTTTTTCATATTTCTACTCTCGCATCAAAATATTCTTAATACAAGGTTTGGCAATTGTAGTTCTCACCTTACTACTCGGGGCTGGATGGATTATCCCCCTGGCGCACCACGTACTTCAATCAGACGCATCCTACACCAGTTTGTCACTATACAGTGTTGATTTAGCATTAAAACAAGCAGAATCCGTTTCTTCCCTCGTGCAGATGAATGAGCTATTGAGACAAAAATCATATCACCTTTACAATGAGGTTCCATTTCTCTTACATATAGCTGGTATTGCCCCCTTATTTATCTTTGTTGTTGAAGTTATGAAAAGGAAAAAAAATCAAATATTGATTGCTCTCCTTTTTGCTTATCTTATTTTTATCTTTTTCTCATACGGAGTTCATACTAATACTTCTGCGGTCCACTTAATTTTATGGGAGAATGTCCCATTTTTTAATACATTTCGAACGGTGATGAAGTTTGCTTTTGTACCTCTATATCTTCTGATATTTGCACTTTCTTATATTATTGCCCGTAGCTCCACACCAAAGAAAACCATACTCTATCTTTCACTACTTGTACTCAGTATATCCTTTAACTCGACCATATATAATCAGGGTCAATTCAAAAGGACTATGAAGCAGTATACAATCCCTGATTACTACTTTGCAGTAAAAGACACCCCTCAAGTCGGACAAAATGATACTGTCGGCAACAGTATTTACTTGCCACAGACTAATTGGCAAACTCAATACGATTGGGCACCAAAATTTATTGACGGAATGAACATACTCCCATTTTTTCAAGGTTCCGGCAACCTACTCAATGGAGCACAATATTTACCGGACAATCCCTATGTCTTTAATAGCTACTTTGACTATTCCTTTCGACAAAGCGCCATTGAAGATCTGAAGGGACTTTTATCATATAAAAATATCGATACCATTATCTTTCAAAACGATGTTAGATTTGCTGATAATAAAGAAGATAATGAAAAAAAGAAAATATCCTTAAAACAAGCATTATCCGTGTTCAAATCAGAAAATTTATGCGCTGCTATCGAAGAAATTGGAGAACTTTATTTTTGTCAAATACATAATCAATTCGTTTCACCAGTTCTATTCCCTTCAAATACAATAATTACTGTTAAAGGCCAGCCTTCAATAGACCTCGTTCCTATTCATCCACAAATACAGGCAGACTTATATACACTCAATATCAGCAGTCCGAGTGCAACTATTCTTATGGAAGATCCCGCTACTCAGTTTAATTTAGATAAAAGTACAGATGTGTATACTTCAAATGTACCGATGGTTAGGGAAAACTGCATAAAAAAAGCATCGGCCTGTAATATATTTATTCTAACATTTATTCCAAAGGGAAAGTATGTTGTCTATTTTAAGCACTACCCTCTCGTGCACATAGCACCTTTGAAAGATATTGACTTTGATCTTACTTTTTATTACCTCACTGATAACGAAAATCAAACTGAAGAAAAAATAGCTACGAGAACTTTATCTATTTCCGACTCAGCTCAAGATAACAATGTCCTTCTTGATACTTTAGATGTACCCAATAATACTATATTTATAAAAACACCAGCTAATGAGTATTTCTCAAATGGTCGGTTTTATTTTGTAGAAGTATCTGAAAAACTCGAAGCTCCAAAGCTACCAGTACTTGAGTTTAAAAAAATAAATTCTACGCGTTACCAGGTACTGATACATCAGGCTTCCAATGATTTCATTCTGAATTTACTTGAAAACTATCATTCTGGATGGAGACTTTCTGTACGAGAAAAAAATGTTATTAGCAGCATCGTTCCACATACAAATAAAAACAATTTGAAGAGTAAAGACCGTGATATGGCTACTATTCAAGAAATCAAACAGATGAATAGCAACGGATGGATATCCTCGGTAGCTAGTTTTCCCGCTCAATATATTTCTTCTCTCATACGTAACTCTATACAAAACGACAATATGCCCGATACACCGAGCAGGGAAGGGGAGAATCAGCAGTATGTTGATACACATATAAAGACTTTTGGCTATGCTAATGGATGGAGTATTAGGAAACAAGACATCTGTAGGGATAATACCTGTACATTTCATGCGGATGGGACATATGATGCGGAACTTGAAATAGAGTTCACATACCAAAAGACTCTCAAAACTGGACTAACCATTGCCATCAGCACCTTTCTTCTAATTTGTATTTGTTTGTTTTTTTACAAATATAGCCAAATCATCAAAAAATTAAAAAGGCATTTTTATGAATAAAATACTACAGCTTTTTATTATTCCGACCTTAGTCTTGCTTGTATGGTTTTTTATGACCGTGATATTCCTTTCTTTTTCAAATTATGGGGTTACTTCAATTATTTACAAACATACAGCGTCCACCTATAAAGAACTACTCAGATATAAACTAACCCCAGATCTAAAACTAATAACTGAAATAGAAGCGTATGACAACAATTTAGGGATTATAACGATGCAATTTATTCAATTTGTTGATGTTAAAGGTGTCGATCGAACTGATAAAGTGCTATTCCGAATAAAAGAAACAGGCACTCAAGACTGGTACTATAGCAATGTCTATCCTTTAGCCTACTTTAACTCAGGAGTTCCCTTTCCTTTCGGATTTCCGGCAATTTCTGATTCAAAAGGAAAGAATTACACCATTGAATTGAAACTACTAAGTGAGAAGCCGCATTTCGAACTGTATGTAGGTGAATCATTTCCAATTATTACTAGTATTTACAGTTATAGTAAGCAAGTAATTTTTGCAAATCCTTCCACAGCAATTCATTTTTTTATGAGCAAATATCTTGCAACGTTTCAGTACGAAACAGTAGTCGTGACATCAATTGCCTTTTTACTTCCCTTAATCCTTTTTATCGGATATAAAGTTCTAACGAGTCGTTATGTTACACAGAGAATTTCAAACTTGTTCCGCTCTCTACAGGGCTTTCTCATTAAAAATATCAAAATTGCAAATCGCCTAACACAGATTACTTTTTTTTCCATTTTTATAAGTGCAAGTTTTCTAGAGATACCTCTTGCTATCTATTTCATTATCATTTTTATATGGCTTCTTTCGATTTACCTATATAAACTGAAGAGCAATAGCTCATTTACGGCAGCTCTATTATTATTTTGTCTGGTGCCCATTCTTGTTATTTTTAATAGAGAAATGCAAGCAGAAAAAATTGCTTTATGGGTATATCTCTTTTTGTTTATTGGAACCATTCATCGATTAATTGAACAAAATAAACATAATATTCCTCGGATATCAGATTTTCTCAAAAAAATATTTCTAAAAATACACAGTTTTAAATCAACGATTTCGAAGAAAAACAGAACCTATTACTTCATAGAGCGTTACGAATCTATTATCTTAGCTTATGGGCTTATTCTCCGCTTCTGGAGTATTGTCAAAATACCTTCTTTCTGGAATGATGAAATCCATGTTGCCATAATGGCACGTTCAATTATTGAGGTTGGTACTGCTACAACATCAGCTGGAACAGGGGAAGGATTTTATCAAATACTTTTATATTACATCACTGCATTATTCTTTTTAGTTGGAGGAGTAAATGAATTTACTGCTCGTTTACCATCACTGCTTGCGGGTGTCATCCTTATTTGGGTTATTTATCTTATAACAAAAAGTGTATTAGGAAAACAAATTGCATTAGTAGCTATATTCCTCGCAGCCTTGTCTCAAATGCAGCTTGCCTGGTCAACTCAACTCAGACCATATATTTGGTTGGAATTATTCACTCTACTAAATTGTTTTTTCTTATATAAATTCATTCTTTCAAAAAAATTCCTTGATAGAGATCTTTTATTTGCCGTTGTATCTGCCATTATTTCTTCATTATTTCATGGCACAGGCTTGATAAACCTTATTATTGTGACAATTGTTCTCGGGTATAAAATTTTATTGACAAAACAATTTAAGCATATTCTTACTATTGGTTTAATTTCTCTGGTTGGATTAACTATTTTTGCTTTTTCATTACCAAATGTTGATCAAATTTTTGTAAAATTATTTCAATTTAATACTGATCTCCTGCATTATCGAATATTTTTGACTCACAACTACTGGTGGCTTCTCTTGGGAGCAGGATTTGGAGCATTTTCATTGTGGAAAACGAACCAAAAATTGTTATTTGTAATATTAATTTCTATTATTACCATATTCGTAATTTCAATTTTTAAGATCAGCACGCGATATGTGCGGTATTCACTTCCAGCTTTTCCCCTTCTTTATATTTTATTTAGTGTTGGGATCGTCTGGGTTTACAGAGAAATTCGGAATCGAATTAAAATTAAATTCAGTTCTTTGATTTCAATTTTTATTATCGGTATTATTTTTTTCCTTTTTCCCATATATAAAGGCAAAATTATTTTATTTCCTCAAAAATATTATTCAATCAATGCCGACATGCGAGAAAATCCAATAGTTGACTATAAGACTGCATTTTCGAAAATAGATCGCCTGATTAAGGACAAGGATGATGTACTCATCATGGATGCTTGGAACGATCGCATACCATGGTATTTGCCTGGTCAGAAATTTATCTGGCTTACATGGGAGGGAAAAGGACAAATTGATCCCGTATTCGGAGAGAAAATGATTGGATCAATGAAGGGGTTCGAACAAGAAAAAAATAAATACTCAAGTGGTATTGTTATTGTCGAAAATTGGCCCAGCTTGACACCTCCAGAACTTCAAGATCATATCAGGAAAACTCTCAAGTTTGAATTCACTCAAGATACTGTCCTTGGAAATGAAAAAGATCCGTGGAGCATTAGCATATACAGCTGGGGGCTCTAAGCCTCATATAAATTATTTCAATATCATCAAGATCAATCCAATAATTTTTTCTTTATCTCTTGGATTACTTTCTGCAACAAGAAGAGTAAGAACCGTGAGTGCTTCTGGATTTATTCGAGAACTATCGAGAACGTTCATTTTTTGTAAAAACCATACAAAAGCAAATGCACCGCTTCGCTTGTTACCATCTATAAAAGGATGATTTTTCACGATAAAATATAGCAGATGTGCAGACTTCTCCTCAATGCTTGGATAGAGATCTTTTCCATCAAACGATTGAAAAATTGCACCGATGATCCCATCCAATGATCCTTCAGAACGGGCAGCTGCAAACAGATCTGTCGCTGTTCCTTTCGTTATTAAATCGGACTTCAATAAAGAAAGAGCTTTTTCAAGATCGATAGAAGCGATTTCAACGCGTCTTTTTGTGAAACCTGATGATGGGAGCGACTTCTTATCATATGCGTCAAGAGCAAGCCATGTGGAAGCAAATGATTCTACAAGATTGAGAATATCTTTCGGTAAGATCTGAGATTTCCCTTCTGGAAGAAGTCTTTTTACTTCTCCAACTGCTTTCATAAATGCATCATAATTTTGAGCAATACGTTTTTTGTTTATCGTGTATCCAGATACGATATGGTCACGAAGTGTGTTTGTAGCCCATTGACGAAATGTCGTGGCAGTTTTTGAATTAACCCTATATCCAACAGATAGTATCACATCAAGGTTATAGTAGGTAACATTTCTTTTTATACTTCGTTTCCCTTCTTTTTGAACTGTTGCAAATTTTGCAACAGTTGAGTCAGCGTCAAGTTCTTGAGATTGAAAAATGTTTCGAATATGCCGAGAAACACCAGATTTATCTGTATAAAATAGATCGGCAATTTGTTGAAGATTTGCCCAAATGGTATCTTGTTCAAAATCACCCCGCAACTCAATTGCCCCAGTTTTGGATTGAAATACAATAGCAATATCTTTTTCCTTCATACAAAAATTATAGCAAGATTTTGTTTTATAATAAGATATGTTCAAAAAAGGTATTGTTGTCACCGGTATTTTCATAGCTTCGACCGTACTTCAACTCATAAGCCAGATCATCATCACACGGGTGTTTGGAGCATCTTTTGAACTTGATGTTTTTCTTGCGGCAGTTGCGATCCCCGCAATCGTCGTTACCGTGATCTACGGGACATTCAATGATGCATTCCTACCCCTCTTTGGTGAGAAGAAAACAAACGATCCCGAGCATGCCGATCAATATTTTTTCTCACATTTGTTAAGTCTTTCTCTATTGTCTTTTGGTGTCGCAATCGTCCTCATGCTGTCTGCAAACCCAATATCCCAATTGCTTTATGGGAGGAGAGGAGTGGTTTTTGTGAAAGATGTGGCATTTCAAATGAGATATCTCTTTATGATCATTCCTGTTGCGGTTATTTCGACCCTCCTGGGAACATATGCATATGCTCATAAAAACTTTATACGTTTTCCGCTTGCGCAACTTCTGGGAAGTCTGCTCAATGTTATTATTATTCTATTTTTATCTCAATCAATTGGTATTTGGGCACTGATCATGGGGTTTGTGGGAAACATACTGATACAAGTACTATTCCTTCTGCCACGATCTCTTCTTTCCCAAACACCAAAATTTTCAAATATTACCCCTTTTTTGTATGCATTTCTTCCCCTTATGATCGGTTCATTTGCGTTGCGCTCTGATACATTGATTATCCGATCGTACGGATCTCTCCTTCCTGAGGGATATTTAGTGTATCTGAATTTGATCTCAAAGATCTTTTCGGTTGCAACCGGCGTTCTCACGATCGGAATCCAAGTTCTTCTGCTTCCTCATTTGGTCGAATTTCTCTCTGAAAAAAAAGTTAGTCAAGCAATAGCGTATGTAAATAAAGCGAAAATCCTCGGACTGTTTATTTCGATCGTTATTATCATCGCAATCACCCTTCTTTCACCGCTTATCATTCAACTTCTTTTTGTCGGCGGAAAATTTACTGCAAAAGATGCGACAACTGCATCTTCCATGATCCCACTCTTTATTCTTCCTGCAATCGCGTGGGGGACCAACAGTATATTCTTTCAACCCCTCGTCGCACTCAAAAAACAGTTTCAACTCGGCGTTTTGAACGTTGCCGCTTTGATCTTGGGGATTGGAGTTGCGTGGACTGCAAATCAATTATTTGGCCCACTTTTTGCGATCATTTCAGGGATCACGGTGCAGTTATTTACTGGTATTATTGGAAGTGAAATCCTATGGCAATATCACAAGAAAAAACTCCTGACGTCAGTGTCGTCATCATAAATTACCTTACGTGGGAGACAACTCTAAAACTTCTTAAATCTCTTGGTGATTCCAGTAATATTGAGATTGTTGTCATTGATAACGGTCCGGAAAATCATCTTGAAAAGCCTGTTCTTGAACAGTACCCTTATGTAAAATATTTGAGAACGGAACAAAATATTGGCTACGCAGGAGCCGTTAATAAAGGAATATATGCTGCCTCATCAGATTGGATTATGGTACTCAACAATGATACAACTGTGGACTCTCGAGGTATTGAAAAGCTCAAGGAAATGGCCATCTTGAAAAACTATTCTGTTGCTGCGCCACGTCTCATAAATGTAAATAAAATGATTCAGAATAATGTTGGGTATTTTGATAATGGCACAAAACATCTGATAAACTGGATTTTTGCACGACCACGCCTCATCAATGCTTCAGCGCTTGACGTGCCAACACAAGTTGATCTTGCAACGGGTGGCGCTATTCTCTTTCATCGATCAGTAATTGAAGAAATAGGGGAGTGGGATAGCCGATTTTTCATGTACTTTGAAGATATTGATTTTGGAATGAGGTTGAAAAATGCTCATATTCCCGTGCTTTATGTACCTGATATTCACATTGGCCATATCAATAGCCATACGGCAAATCGAAGCCCAAAAAATAAGATTAAAAATTATATTTCTTCAAGAAATAGATATGTTACCAAGCATCGTGGATGGTTTGTTAATCTCATAAATATTTTTTTCAATGCATATGGGGTTTCTTGATAAAGATCGTATCACCACACTCAAATTGTCTTTGCTCACACATAAGTGGATTATCATCGTTTTGTCACTTGCCATTTTCCTCAGATTCTGGAATGTTCCAGAGCTATTTTTTTTTGGAATAGATGAAGAATATCAGTCACTTCTTGGATGGTCAATCGTAAAAGATTTCCATGTCATTTGGATCGGAACCAGCATGGCAGACACCGGCTTTTATCTGGGACCTGGATTTGTATATCTCCATTCATTTCTTCTTAGCATTTCTGAAGGTGATCCAGTCATACTTGGATATGCAGGATCGACAATTGGAGTTCTGACAATGCTTGTAATATTTTTTGTTACACAAAATCTCTTCACTCCAAGGACAGCTTTCATCGCAACAATACTCTATGGCTTTTCCAATTTTATGAATATCTATGACAGAAAATTCTGGAATCCCACGCTCGTGCCTCTTATCTCACTGTTAATGATATACGTTTTGTACAAAACGTCCGTAAATGATCGCTGGTGGGTTGCTGTGGCATTTCTATTGGGAGTAATAGTCCATATCCATGCATCGTTATTTGTCTATTTTCTTATTGTCCCTATAATCTTCCTTATCAGTAGCAGAAAAGAACGTTTAAAGGTATCGATTAGCACGATCGCTATGTCAATCATAATTTTTATAACAGTATATTCACCCTTAATAGTCTATGACATTGCTAAAAATTTTGACAATCTAAAAACACCCTTGAGACTTCTGACAAGACAAAGTGGTGAAGTAAGCACAATAGAGTGGGGATTTATTATTGAGATTATTTCCCGTTCCTTTTTTAGTCAATCAAACTTTCTGTTGACAATGGGAATCGTTATATTAACATTGTGCATTTTGGTACAGATTTGGCAGCAACGATCACACTATAAGTATAGGTTGCTGGGATTAGTAGGTATTACATATATCATAATGTTCCTTCTGTACCCAGGTAAAATCCTAGAATATTATTTGCTTGGATGTATTCCCGTACTGTTTATTCTCACCAGTGTCATTCTTGCAAGAATTCCGCGAATCACTCTCACTATTCTACTCACTATATATATTTTTGTGAATATCACTGCATTTATACGAACAGATTCAACATCTGGGCTTGCTACAAAAAAAACATTTGTGAAAAAAGTGTCAACAGAAATAGGAACACAGAAGTATGAATTGGTAACTCCTGAACCATACTTGAGAAATGGAAGTTGGAGATATTTATTTCAGGCATATAGCAAAACACCTATTCGAAGCACAGCTGATGGTATGTTTGGCTGGATATATCAAGATGAAATATTAAATAATCAAACATCTGATATGACGCTCTACATCTCCACAAATGAAAGCAAACCTCAAGAGTATGATATAAAAATAACCGAAGGACCTTTTAATGCATATATAATTAATAAATAATATGAAACCACTTCCCCTCACTATAGTCACTGCAGTCCTGAATGAAGAAAAAAATCTTCTTTCTTTTCTCACATATGCGAAAAGCCTTGCGCAAGAAGTAATTGTTGTTGTGGATTATCGAACCAAAGATACCAGTGCAGATATTGCGCGGAAAGCAGGATGCAAAGTCCTAATCGATAATGGAACATCGAAAGGAATTGTATTTAATAATAAAAATTGGGGAATTCGAGAAGCAAAAAATAATTGGATATTAATACTTGACGCTGATGAACGGCCAGATGAAATAATTGAACGGGAAGTTGAAAATATTGTGATGAATGATCCTGACCTAGAAGTGAATATGTATCAAGCCGGATTTATCAATATAGAGTTTGGTCAGAAATTTGACAAGTGTGATCAGAAGCATAAAAAATTTATTCGTCTCTTTCGGAAAGGATCATTTGAATACAATACCGGGAAAACCGCCGAAGGATTTGGTATTCATTCAAAAGGAATGGGAAACTCATTTTTATTGAAAATTCCCCTTGTCCGAAGTTGGGTCATTACTCACAACCCACTGATCAAGAATCTCAAAGGATATATCATCCACAACTCGCATCCGACGATCAAAGATTTTATTCGGAAAATTAACCATTACTCGACACGCGAAGCAAAGATATTATTTGAACAAAATCCAAATCCATCAAATATGATTTTTTTGTTCAAGTTAGGATTCAATCCATTCAGAGAATTTATCCAAAAATATTTCATTTGGAAAATGTATAAAGAAGGCATGCATGGTGCAATTGCAAGTATTTTATATTCTTTTTACCACTTTTTGATCATCGGGAAGTATTTACAAAAAGTTCAAAAATAATAATTTTCACAATTTTTTGTGAGCAAAAAAAAACTACATCAGATTTGGCTCTTTCTTCGGAAACGAAAGGCCCACATTTGGGCATATTTTGGAATTCTGATAATTCTCACCGTTCTTTTACTTTCGTATCGAAATTATAAAGTATTAACAAATAGTAAGGCGACAGAATCACCTCAAAATGTGACGCTTCTCAATGGGGGATATCAGATTGGAGTGGTAAGTCTGAATCTTGACAAAGATGTAGACATGAATGGAAAGGGAGATGTGGGAGGAGCCAAACCTCTGAAAGAAATGCTCGCAGAATCTCTTGCTGAAGGAAAAAAGTGGGATATTGTTGGACTGCAAGAGATGAAAGAAAGTCACCCACAAAAGCCAAGAAATGAACATGATACCGATGATTTCATTCAAATCATGCAAGATCTTGGGCAAGGGACATACTCTTGTGTAAAACAACAGGAATTTAGCAATGATTTTTTCTCTGTTATCTGCTCGAAGTATCCCATTATTGATGGATCATACCGAGAAAAAGTAATATGGAGATCATCAACCACTGATCAAGCCCGTGTATTTATTTGTGTTCAAATTGATTCGCCAGCAGGCATTCTTCCTGTTTGTACCACACATCCTCGAGCAGGAAGTGATCAGGCATCACAGTTTCGTGCCGGTGTAGAGTATGTACTTAATACAGTTCTAGACTCATATATTCCATCAGATATTCCAACTCCAAGTAGAAGTGATTTTTTGAAAACATTACGTGCAAGACTTATCTTGACAGGAGATATGAATTTTGTACCAGGAGAAAGTGAAAACTATCTCAATTCTGCATGTATCAGAAAATGGCCCGGAAACCCTGATGATCGAGGAGGTTCTTGTGACATCGATCAAGTAATGTATGTGAATATGGCACATCCAAAGTATGCTCATGAAGCTCCATTTACCACTCAATATCTTGTTGTCGAAGGGGGATATAGAGATATATCACGTGCGTGGCCAACAGATCATATTGGACCCATTGTATCTATTATTTCTACTCGCGAACTTACTATTCCAATATCTTTAACATCAGGGCCTTCTCCTTCGCCGATTTCTGTTACCCCTACTCTCGGAGTATCAGCTGATATCCCCAACCTTATCGATGGAAAACCAGTCATCCGCATTGTCAATTTTAACCCTGGGACACTATCGGGAGAAATTGATCCGACAGATAAATGGCGCAGATTTGCCGAGTATATTGCAACACAAAATGTCGAAATCATTTTTTTTCAAGAACCAGGCAAACGAGAACAGCCTTATATTGAAAATTTTTTAAAGCCATACTTTCCCTTTGTTACAAATATCAAATCTCGTGAAGGAGGCGAAACGAACCCAATTTTGAGTCGGTATCCATTTGTTGAAGGGTCCCAAAAAGAATGGAACATTAGTCCTAGTTTCAATGATAAGCGCCGTGTAGCTCTTTCAGTCATGGTGGAAACACCCTATGGTAGAGTCCGTGCTGTAAATCTACATACGCATAGCAAATCAACGTGTGTTGATGCCTTTAATACACTTGAGCCGCTTTCCAATGCAAGCAGTCCATACTACAATTCTCCTGATCAACCTTTTTTCATCACCGGCGATTTCAATATTTATTTAGGTTCAGTGACTGAATATTCGAGCCAAAATCAAAATTCTGGAGCAATATTGAGTAGCACTTCGTGTTCACAAAATCCAGATTATCATGATAGGCTGAAAGACGTTATTCGGACAAATTACAAAGCACTCTGTCAAGATGAGTTGATGTGCTTGAATCGTGGTACGATCGAAATGCTTTGGAGCATGAATGGAAATCCAATCACGATTTATAAAATGTGGCGACCTTCAGCAGAAATTTCAAATCAATTCAATGATATCAATCGTCATCCTATCGTTTATGCTGAAATCGGAGACCCGAGTTGGGTTCTTCCAGCAACTCCATCGCCCACATCTTCAGAATCTCCAACTATTCAATCATCACCAACATCCTCTCAACCTTCAGCTTCTCCTACTCAACAACCGATAGCAACAGTCATACCAACTGTAACAGCAACCCCAACTCCTCCCATTGAAAATATTGAAGTATCTATCGCAATGAGACTTCAGGGAATTTCAACACATCCAAAAGGAGCAGATTCAATACAAATGGATATATCTGTTCTTTCAGAAGATAAATCAATAAAAAAAGAGGCTACAGCTCAGTTTCGTGCCAATGAGTGGGGTCTCTGGAAGGGAAGTGTGAAATTTGATCAGATCAATTTGAATAATAAATACAAAATCTCAATGAAAGGAGAGAAGCACTTGAAAATGGTCATCTGTGAAAATACTCCTGCAGCACCAATCGAAGGAACGCTTTACACTTGTACTAATCCAGCAATTACATTTCAAACAGGGAAAAATGATCTTAACTTTGAAAACATCATCCTTCGTGCAGGAGATATCGCAGATCAAAATGGAGTGATTGATTCGTATGATCTGACCTACATCAGAAACAATCTTGGTTCATCAAAACAAGATGTACTTATCAAAGCAGATCTTAATCTCGATGGAATACTTGACACTCAAGACTATGCGCTCGCAATTCGAGCAATGGATCAGAAGTTGGATCAGAAGATCAGCGAATAGTTTTCCTGACCCCAACCACAAGAGTAAGTCCCAGGGGAAGACCGCCGATTAGCTCTTCTATCTGAAGTATTCTCTCAACAATAAATCGAGAAATACGTCCAAAAAGTGATGGGCTGTATCTCATTTTTTCATTGATTGGTTTGTGAAGAATCTTTTCAAACAGAAAATAAACAAAATATCCCACAATATTCCATTGGGTAATAAACTCTACTTTGAAATTTGGATTTTGAATTTTGGAATTTCCAATTGCTTTTTTGATACGATCTAAAAGCAATTGAGGATCGTAGCGCCTATGGTGTCCCCACATCACATCTCGTCTTCCAAATAAATGAGCATGTGCGGGTACCGTGATCAACATCATTCCATCTGGTTTTACAAATGACCAGAGATTTTTGATTGCCAATACATCGTTTTCTATATGCTCAATCACATCACTCGCAATGACCAGATCATAATTTTCCATTCCGGTCATTTTGGTAATGTCACCTTTTGAAATCGCTTCATTTTTTAATAGAGGATCTTTTTTCATATTTGCTACATTTTCCGCTTCAAGCTCATATCCAGACACCTGAAAACCGCGTTCTTTAAAATATTTGAGAAAGAGTCCATTTCCAGCACCCACATCCAGAAGAGATAGTTTCTCGTTTTTATCTAGAATTTGAAATTTGGAATTTGTTTGAAATTTGGTATTTGAGATTTGGATTTTGTGTAATATAAACCGCGCCAAATTGGAAATCCTCATATCATGAGAGGCAGAGGAGAGATGTGCTTGTTGTGAGTTAAGGTCTTGATCTGCGCGTACAACCATGGTAGTTTATCCCAATGATTTTTTGACAGTATATCTTTGGATATCTGCATCAACCATCATTTTCACGAGTTCTTCGAAGCTTACTTTTGGTTTCCAACCAAGTTTCTTGGTCACCTTATCAAGCCGTCCACGCAAATGGGGGACTTCAGCTGGTCGCTGATATCGCGGATCAATTTTGACATATTGTTTATAGTCTTCGATGCCTGCAGCTTTAAACGCAGCTTCGACAAAATCTCGGACACTATGAGTTTCA
>Ga0100403_1001697_pt1 | contig 19191 bp, 25 predicted proteins | sample CryGeymet201501t_FD_83663 | JGI IMG/M metagenome (GOLD analysis project Ga0100403, IMG submission 83663) | Groundwater microbial communities from Crystal Geyser aquifers in Utah, USA - Crystal Geyser metaG 2015-01t | ecosystem: Environmental > Aquatic > Deep subsurface > Groundwater | place...
GGTTTTTTTGACTGGGTCTTATGTCTAAGACAGTACGACTTATCACTTCTACTTGAAGATGAGTGCTCTACCTTACATAAAGTGCTTAAACCGAACGGGCTTCTATTAGCTTCAGGTGGTTTAAATAAAGATATCCCAGATGTATTTTATACTACTGTAAAAGAACCTGTAAAAGATGCATATTATTCCCATTATCATGGCCAAAATACAGCAATTTTACTTGGGATAAACTAATATACCTCTAAGCAAGTCTTGGAATATCGAGATGATTTGATTTATGACTTGGAACAGGCTTTGGGGAAAAGCTGATTAACTACTCGTGGTGTCCACCAACCTCAATCCCGGACCAATAATTTGACCATTAGCAAGTTGATATGTTTCTGACGATTTACCGAGATAAAATGCCAAAAGGGGAAATGTAATATTTGGCTCAATTTCCCCAACCTGAAGGGCTTCTAGATCCTGCACTAATGTGATGGTTTGTGCTCTTAAATAGAGTTCTTCAGGATCTAAAACTTTGCCATCTTTAGAGATTTTCACTGATATTTTATCTAAAAGGGCGCGATAATCGCTTAGGTTTGGCGATTCAGAAATTCCAAGATTTACAGCTACTTTTTTCGAATATTCTAATGCACCAATATTTATGAGATTACTGCGAGATGCAACGTCGACATCATCGCGCATTCCTGTACTACTGATGAAACGCATTGTGTGAGCAAGATCTGGTCGCCGCATCCAAAGCACATACAGCATATCTTCTGATGTTCTTCCATTTGCATCAACGTAAGGATGGATTAAATTAAATAAAAATTGAGCAACGCTTAGATAATTGTGAATATTTTTCTCTGTGACGATCGGATTATAATTATTTGAAGGAAAAAGAAAATCCATAGCTTCTCCGAACCTTTGAAAAAGTAGTGGAACATCTTGATAGCTTGCCCCGGAAGATGCTGATGCAATATCTAAATTAATAGGTAGTCCATTTTCACTACGAATCAACCCACCAAATGTATTGATTTCATGAGCTTGAGATAGTGATAAACAATCATCTAATAAAGATGGATGGATGATAAGATGCTCATTTCCCCTCATGTGGGCTGCATGAATTTGACCTATCTGTTCTATAAATGGGACTTGTTGGGCGTGCATCTCAGGGATTAATTCACTTCTTACGAAATCACTGGACTGGACGCAAGCTGCTCTTTCAGCTTGCTTTCGAGCTACTTGGTCAACGCTTTTTGCCCACCCTAACCTATCCTTCAACGGCATAGAAGAATCAGGAAAATTTAATGCAACGCGCTCATTTGACATAGAACATTATACTATAGGGTATGAATAATTTAAGCCTGAGATATTGACGAGATGATAAATGAGCTACATCATGGCCTGCAAAATATCCATATCGCCTACCGACCAATAAGGCACAAATCCATCAGAGAAACTAACAAGCAAATCCATCACATCGGCTGCTTCAATCGACGCATCTCCAGCACGCTGTTTAAGTCCATCTTGCCAAAATTCAGAATCTTTAAATAAAAAGTCATCTGTAATCCGTAAAAAACTATTCCTACCCTGCGGAACTTGGAATGGAAAAAGCCCAGATAATGACCGAATTCTATTATCACAAACAAACAATTGATGATGTGCTATTCCGTAATATCCAGGTCTATTTTCATCCTCTACCCTATATGCAAATTGAACTTCGTTATTTGCTAAATCAAATCTGACGTATCCGTATTTATCAGCTGTTGGCTCACCAGTCTCTTGGTCAATTGCATTTAATGTTCCAATAAGAAAATCTTGAGGTTCGCCAGCAGTAGGATGAATGACTTTACCAAATTCGTCGCATTGAATTCCTTTCAAATTATCAGGATTTAAAAAAATGTCAAATAATAGACCATATAGACTGTCTGGAGGCTCATTATGGTTCCTTGCTACATTCCACAAATTTTTTAACGGTTCAGGTGACATAACCTATAGTTTATCATACTAATGCTATAGTATAAAATGAATTTGATATAGTAATTTATTGTTTGCAAAGACACCTCCGAAGCTACGCCACGTTAATCGTGACAAGCTCGATTTTAAGTTGTGGGAAGTAGTGATGTAACTACTATTATTAAATAGTCCTTGAAAAGTACTGGATTTGGTGTTAACATATCATAATGGAACAACAATATTCTCAAATAAAACTCAATCTTTCTACTCCACTTAAGACCTACATAGCTGCACGTGCGAAAAAATTCGGCGTTCCTATGGCTGGGTATGTGAAGCATCTTATTCTAAAAGATATTGAACAAAGAGACTTTCCCACTTTCGCAGCTTCAAACAAAGCTATAAATGCGTATAAAAGGGCAACGGGACCTTTGGCAAAAACAATAAAAGTCACTGGAGATGTAGAAGATTTTATTGATACATTATGAAGGAAATTGAGCTGGATTCTGGCGTAGTAAAATCTATCAAAAAAGTTCGTATAAGCAATCCTCCCCTTTACAAAAAGATAAAAAAGCAATTATCTATCTTTCAACTGAACCCTCAACATCCTTCGCTTCGAACTCATAAGCTTACAGGCGATATTAAAGATTCCTGGAGTATATCTATAGATAAAAATCACCGCATGTTGTATCGTGATGAAGATACATTCAGGTTTTATCTATTCGGCACACATGACGAAGTGTATAAAAAATGACTTTTATTGCACTTCGTTTTAAAATATGTGATATTTAATTTTACTCAAACTCAATACTTTGAAAAATTTGGGTGGCGACTGCTGAAATATCCGCATTTGTTGTCTCCCCTATCTGACGAATCATATAAATATGCGATGGAGTAGCAAAAATATAATACTGTTCCGCGCCAAACGTCCCACCTTCAAAAGTCGCAGTCTTAACTTCGCGATCCCACAAATTTGCATTTCCACTTGTCTTCATTTTAACGACAGAAAAGTTTTTCAGAAGATCATTTTGAATAGCGACAAAAAGTGAGTCTGTCGTGTAATCGCCTATGTTTATTGAGCACATGACCTCAACTGATGAAGAGACATATCCGCTTCCTGGAAGTTCAGGATTTTTAAAAATTGCCCGGGTGAGATTTTCAAAAAGAAATAATCTACTTGGATACTCCTCAAAAATCCAGTATTTTCCTTCATCATCAAGTGAAGACGGCGGAGTATTCGGGTCTCTTGGAATCATGTATGGCTCCTCAGCAGGGGGAATTCGAAAAGTTAGGCCACAGTTTGGTGCCCGCTGATTTGACCAGTCAGCGGGCACCTCAAAGACAGGAATTTCCGTATTTGCCGAAGTTGGAGAGGTGGATATTTGAGAGTTGGCTTTTGGCTTTGATATTTTTACTTGGTCAATATTTGAGGTATTATAAAAATAGTTTAGATACCAACCACCAACACCTATCACGGAAATAACAACAAGCGCGAAAAAAAATAGAACAAATGCTTTCCCAGGGCTAGCTTTTTGAATATTTAAATTTATTGGCAATGGTGTGAATTCAGGCTTTTCCATACTCTCACTATGACAGATATGGGCACCGGATTCAAGGTTGATTTGACTTTGAAGTAAGCTGAGTTATCCCGAAAATTGATATCAGAATAATGCCGACGCCGGCTATAAATATCATCATGTAACTTCCATAAGTTCGCGTTATAAGACCAAATACCATAAATAGAATCAACTGCATTCCCCCGCTCAAAAAACTACTTATCGACAGCATTGTCGCTCTTTCATGTGACTCTATTTCCTTTTGAATCTTGTTTGTAAGCCTAATTTCAAAAATCGTTATGAAAAATGCGGCGATAAACAATCCAATCAAAAAAATAGGGGTTTTAAATACTGTGATAAGAAGAATTGAAAAGCCAGCAATGAGAGTCAAAATACTCTCCCAGTTTCCCTTTTTTGAGGTGAGGTATCCGACTGTAATTCCGCCAAAAAGAACAAATATGTAATTCACTCCAAAAAGAAATCCCACCATTCCTTCGACAAAGCCCAGTTCACCAAATAAAAATGGATAAAATTCGACAGCTGCCGAAAAAATACTAGATATAAAAACTAACATGAAAATAATCTCTCTTAAATATAAATTTTTCCGCGCGTTTATCAAAACGAGCTTTAAAAATTTTAGATAATTTTTTTCTTCTGTTGACTGCACTTTTTGGGCCGGTTTGACAGTAAATAGAATAATAAATGAAATAATCGGAGACATGATGCTTGCTACTAAAACAAAATTATATGAAATTTCAGCAACAAAGCCACCAACAAAAAGAGCTATGACTATTCCACTCAAACTAGCTGAAATCATATATCCTTGAATTTTTTCATAATCTGCTTCACGTCCGTATGCTTTTAACTCATCATACAAAAATGCCAAAAATGTACCGCTATAAAGCGCTCCTGTGATACTCCATAAAATAAAACCTATCGCAAAATACCAAAAGGGACCAAATAAAAATCCTGACCCTGCACACAGCCAGATAATAAATGCAAATATCTTAAAAACTCGGCCGATTAAAATAAGATTTCGGCGCGAATATTTGTCTGCCAAAATTCCACTTGGAATTTCCAAAATTAGTTTTGAACCAACCCAAATTGCAAGAAGCATCGAAATGGCAAAGGCGTCAAGTCCATGTTTTTGGAACAGCAAAACATATACCGGATAAACCAGTACCAGATCATTAAAAAACTGAAAAAGTATAAGTTTTGTAATAAGTTTTTTCATGATAATTTTGAATACTTATTTAGGGACTGTCCCTTTTAGGGACTGTCCCGGAACGGGACAGTCCCTATTTGAGTTAATATACTTTTGGCTCTTTTGCAGACTCATGACTTCGTCTCGTGTGAACAACAAGCATCTCATTACTCACCGGTTTTGCCATTTTCCAAAAAGTTTCAAAAAATATCCGCTGCATATCTGCTACCCTTTGGTTGTAGATCTCTACTCCAAATATCTCACCTTCCCAGAAATCATATATTGAAACAACATCATTATAAATGCTTAAACAATGTTTTATAGGAAAATCCTTTTTTTTCAAATACCTCATTTTAATATTCGTTATATAAAAACAGATATCATTTGGAGAGTCTTGATAGCTTTCGTCAAAAAGCTCGGTTCGTATTTCTCGGGAACTTAAATTTCGACTTGCAAACTCATCTGCCCATTTATCAAAAAAGGGAGAACCTACAAATTCATCAAATATCTTATATATAAATACCATACTTTCGCCTTTTGCAGATAACTCATTCCATAACATCTGACGGATTCCATCTTGACCTCTATAAAACTGTACTTGCGTCGTGCTGGGTTTGAGAATGTTGCTTACTGATTTTGAAAACTTATCAAATTGATTCTCCAACTGAACAGTTTTTTGTTTTTGCTCCTCAACAAGCATTAGAATATTGTGAGTATCGGCGGCTTTATACAACTTCTTTTTATAATCCACTACTTCCTCTAAAATTCCTGTTTTAACCAGATCATCAATGATGCGATAAATTTTCGTCCGTTCAATACTTGATAATTTTGACAGTTTTGTGATTGATATCGGTCCACTTTGAGCCAAGGACACGAAAAGTTTTTTGCCAACACCAGATACTCCAAGGAGATCTAAGTATTTGTTAATTTCTATTATTGAGTCAGAGTTTATCATGTAGGTTTAATTGTTCATCTTGTATCCCGACCAATGTGGAGGGATCTGTTTAATGTATCCAACAACATAGATCTCTCGACTTACGCTTGAGATGACAACCACCTCCCCCCAGCTTAGCGGGGTACTCCTCCTTGGTAAGGAGGAGAGCTTTAATACGTAAGAGCAATTTAACAGTTAAGTAATTCAGCAATTAGTATATCCCACCTGTGCATTTTCTGCACAACAATTTTACTATAAGCATAAGCTAAAGTAATATTGTCATAATGAAAACGAACGTGAAGGATATAGCACAAGATATTCTTAATTCAAATATTTATATGACTCTTGCGACATCTGGCGCGGCCGGTGTCCCATGGGCCGCGCCAGTCTTTTACCGACTAGACAATGACAACAACCTCTACTTCGCCTCGAGTCCGAAGTCGCGGCATATGAAGAATTTGTCTGAAAATAATAGTGTTTCATTTTCAATTTTTGACTCAACAGCTCCTGAAGGAAAAGGCGTGGGCGTGCAGGGAATGGGAACAGTAAAAAAGCTAGGTAATCTTGAACTTTTAAAAGAACTTAGGTATTATGTCTCTACTTTTTTAAAAGTAAAACCCTCATTTTATAAAGGCAAAAGTTTTTATAGGCTTTATAAATTAACGCCCGTGAAATTATATGTTACCGATTCTGATTCGGATGTTGATCGGCGGATTGCTGTAAGGCTCTAGGATTTAGGGACTGTTCCGGAACGGGACAGTCCCTATTTTAGAAAACAATCTATGTGCTAAATATACACAAACTGCTCCCAAAAATATTACGTACAAATACTTGAGATTTGATAATCCAAGCATACTTCCAAAACCGATAACTAATATTAAGTACGGAATGTCTGACAGTAACGAAACTGTTGATATCGCAGTTGCCCGATGGCTTGACTCAACTCCGCGGTTTATCCGGCCTAAAATAAAGGGCCGAGCGAGCTCTTGGGCGACGTAAATCAAGATGAATGTAATTGCGCCAAAATACCAAGTTGCAAAAAATGCTACTGAAAAAGCAGTCAGGAAAATCAATCCGAGCATATATTCAAAATTACAGCTTCCAATTTTTGCCTTAATTTTTTTGTAATTGTAAGCAGTAATTAGCGCTGGAATAAATGAAATCGCAATAATATAACCTAAAGTCTCACCATTAAAACCAAAGTACGCTCCCATATTTTGCCTTACAACTCCTTCGTACGATCTGATAAACATTGATAAAAATAGAACTGGGAAAAGATATTTTCGAAATTTTGCTCCAAAAATTGAGTTTACTCCATCTTTTATCGTCGTCATAAAAGTTACCGTTTTTGATTTATCTTTTTCAATCTGTGGCTCTTTCATAAAAATGAGTATAATCACGGCAATTAGTGAAAATATTGCCCACGCAATAAATGGAAATACTGGATTTATTCCATAAAGAAATCCGCCAATAAAAATTGAGGCGATAGTTGTCGCGATGCTAATGCTGCTAATTTTACCTAGAATTTCATCGTATTGATTCTCTTTGCCAATCTCAATAAGTGAATCGTAAAGAAGAGCCTCTTTTGCCCCTGAGATAAAAGCAAAACCAATAAACATGACGATACTGCCAGTCAAAAGATGCACAAAATTGAAAGATGATATTAAAATGAGACAGCTAATAATTATTGCAATATTTCCAATAAGTAGAGTAATTTTTTTGCCAAAAATATCTGAGATTGTGCCTGATGGAACCTCAATGACAAGTCCGACGATTTTTGAAATTCCATCAATTAGTCCAATTTGTACGATCGTGATAAATTTGCCAAAGTAAAACACCCAATTTGGCAGTATGAACCAGCCGTTCAAGAAGATTGTCAAAAAGTAGTAAAGCATTACGTTTTTGTTATTTAGTGTTGGAAAAGTGAGCCTGTTCATAATAATTAATATTATTTTATTACAGATTTATTTTCTGAAGTTTTTTACCAATAACCATAAACCAAACTAAAATATTTACAAAAATAATTTTCTGAAATAAACCTTTCCAATCTTGAAAACCTTGGAAATTTGACAATAATAAGATTGCCCAAGCCAAACCCATAAAAAAACTAGAAAGTTGAACAAAAAAAGTATATTGAGACATACTCTTCCACTTTGGACTCTTGTTTAAACCAATATAAATTTGATAAAAAGAAAATGGAGAAAGAATCAATGCGATAAATGTGAGTTCGTAATGCATCCTTCCGTCAAAACTCAAATTGGACATGTGGAATGCTCTATTGGTCGCGATCCAATCTGATGGAAAAACTATTAATAATATGGCGATTATCGACATAACAGAAAATCCAAATGAGATGGGATTGAATAAATTCTTATAAATACTTTTTCCAAATCCAAGCCCAAAAGCAAATATTGAGATGGCAATAATTAAGAAATTTAGATTTTGGATCCACCCAAAGGGCCCAATTACAAGCTCGCTAGTAGTTTGCTCTAGATGGCTATATCCAGGTTGAATAAATCCGAGAACAACAAAAACAAGTAGGAACATTGCCATACCAGTGAAGCCAATTGTTCCCAAATTTGAAATCAGATTCTTGGAAGTTTTTTTCACATTATTCAGTATACATTTATTTTATCTGAAGCTTATTTACTTTATTTTTTATTCTTGCGATCAAGCGAATTAGTTTTGCCTGCTCAACAGAGAGTTCACCTGAAGTTATATTTCCTTGATTATGAAGAAGGCGTGCCGACTCCCAACTGTTAATTAGACTGTGAACATCGTAATTTATGGTTTCGTCATGTCTTATCAGTCTTGAAGAATTGTAAAGAAGTCTTTTGCAAAGATTTTGAGGAATTGATTTACCTGATTTTATCTTAAACTCAACATCTACCAAACGGTCGTGCATTTTATTGTTCAATTCCTGGAGCTCGTGCGCTGTAATTTCAAATGATTTTAACCTTTTATTGTGTTTATAAACCAAAATTGCATTTACCAAAACAATGCCAGAATTAATTAAAATGCCTATAAATGTGATAAATTCTGTTTTCATGACGTCGAAAGGTAGCTTCAGATGTTTAAACCTATATCAATACTGATCGTGCTTTACTAGTTCAAAAAATATATACTCATCACCATCTTTAATACCTAGCGCTCTCAGATCTCCAACAATCCAAATTGCATACTGCTCAGACCGTTTGCCTTTTAGTTTATGTAATTTTAGTGAAGGATGTAGATGATTTTGTTGAAATAATACAAATTGTTTAGCCAGTTCAACTCTCAATTTTAGATCTTTCTTACACAATTTTTTTGCTTGTTTTTGAAAAGCATCAGTCAAAGAGAAATTCATAGCTCTTCAAAGAACTTTTTTGCATCAGTGACTTTGATTGTTTTTCCTGACTTATGCTCAGCTAATGCTTTCAAGCCTTTGCGCTCTATTTCCTCACTCATTTTATACACAGGAACTATCCCTTGGTTGAGAATTTTTTCAGCAGCTTTTCTAATAATAAATTTGGCAACCTTAGGCAAATTGTACCCAAGCTGATTGCCATATCCAGCTAATAACGCTGCTTCTTGGTCGGTTAATGTAAGTTGAACTTTAGTCATAATAATCAAAATATAGCATAAAAGTAGTAAAAATACAATGCCAATTAAATACTATTTAACTATTTTTGCCCTCCTTCTCCGTAAGCTGGTGGGTTCTAATGCAGGCTTTAGTAGCCGAACTTCGAACAATTTGGCATAAAATTATTCAGCTTGATCTTGTTGCTTTTTTGAATATTGCATCAGTAAATCATATCCAATAATTTTATTATCAGCTATAAATGGCGTTTTACCGATAATAGAAAAACCGTACTTTTCGTATAATCCAATTGCTTTTTTATTTTCCCCATAAACATCCAAATAAATACGTTCAACATTCTCCAAACGCTGATGTGACAGCATTGATTCCATCAACTTTTTCCCAATACCTTTTCCATGTTGATCAGTCCGTACATAAATTTTATTCAATTCGATATCCTCATCGTTAGTTTTTATAGATGGAATAGTAACTGCACCAAATTGAATGAAGCCTATTATTATATGTTTGTCTTCCGCAATTAGAATTGTATCTTTGTCAATTACCGAATGGAAATATTTTTCAGAGCGACCTCCAAAAGCTTTATGAAGATTTTCATCACTCATCGTACTCGCGAACGTAGTCCTATATGTTTCCTGGGCTAATTTGGAAAGTGCTGGAATATCATTCTCAGAAACGATTCTAATTATCATGAAGTAATTATAGCAAGAGTTAGTAGAGAGTTCGGTGATAGTACCATTAGCCATCCTTCGCTGCATCAGTGACAGTAACTCCCACCCACCCCCGAGGTGGGAGTATATTTATTATAGTTTTAAAATGTTTTCTAACATTTTGTGAATTCGTTTCCAACCAGCAGTAGTTTTGAAGTATTTTTCACATGCTAAAGCGTCTTGTTGATCTTTAAAGGCTGAATAATAAATCAACTCATATGGAATATTGGGTTTCGTGGCCTTATTCTCTCCGTTGTTATGAGATATAACTCTTGCTTTTATATTTGAAGAATAACCGAGATAAAGTTTTCTATTTTTTATACTTCTGAGAATGTAAAAATAATACATATATGTTCAGTATATGTAAGGTATTAATGCAGGCTACATTCAAGTTCACCTTCATAGTTTCTGTTACTTTATAGCTCGCTACGTTCACGAACTACATTCAGCTTCCATTATTGTAGTGAACTGAACGTAGCAGGCCCGGGAGGAATCGAACCTCCATCAAAGGTTTTGGAGACCTCTATTCTGCCATTAAACTACGGGCCCTAATTCAGTCTTTAGTCATTGGTCTTCTGACGTCTGGCGTCCAAGGACTGACGACTAATCTGCGTTCCCGAGTGGACTCGAACCACCAACCTTCAGATCCGCAATCTGATGCTCTATCCAATTGAGCTACGAGAACTTTATTTGACAAGTTCTATTTTATCACATTCCCTACCAACTCCCTCCCCCACCGCCTCCACCGCCTCCACCTGAAGATCCGCCGCTCATTCCTGATGAAAATCCAAAACTCGATGATGTGTGAGTAGGTGGAGACGAAGCAGATTTAAAAGATGATGCAAAGGAATAATGCAGGCTATTTGTCAATAATCTTGCCGTAAGAGCATCTTTTGAGGATGATTGATACCATTCATTGTCAGTAAGGGAAAGATCCTTAAAACGCTCAGCCCAAATTTTCTCCACACCATATGCTATTGCATAAGGTAGTAATTTCTCAAACATCATCTGTTTGTCAGCTTGAAACCCGAGTTGACGTTTTTGAGACTCAAGAAATGATTTCAAAGATTTTGCTCGATTTGCCGCTTCTTTACCGCTCAATGTCTTTCGCGGCATGATTCGCCCAAATAATCCAGCACTGATGGCTAGAAGAATATTAAACGTCATAAGAGCCAATCCTGTGACAACTGCATATATTTTACGGAGCTCTTTTGGATTATGAGGGAAATATTTATTTGAGATAAGCTGTTGGTAAATACTCGTCTCTACTGATTCCATAGTAGAAACGAGCTTGGCATCCTTCAGAACAACCGTTGCCCCAGATACAAAAAGACCATTCATGAGATGTATTTCAAAGGGAAGCAATCTGTCGCCTTCTGGATGTTTTCCTGCTCGTACAAGTTCGAAGTCTTTCTTTTTCTTTTCAATAATCCTAAAATGCCCACGCTGTGCTAAGTGCACTATAGTTGCGGCGAGTTCACGAATATTTACATCTTCGTCTATGAGCGCACCCGTTTCAGCAGGCGAAAGTTTCCGTCCGTCAATTTTTGGTGGATCAAAAGAAGCTGTGACTGGTCCTGAATTTTTCAACGTTGGATCTTTCCCCTCTCTATACCATTTAAACGGCAAATATAGAGGGTAAAGAATATACCAAGAAATTATTAGTAGTAATATTACAGCACTAACTATTTTCCCAATAATAGTTTGAAAAAAACTTACAACTAGAGTAGGTTCAAGAACTTTAACAATCCCTTTTGGAAAAGTCACGACCGTGGTCAAACCTTCCCTAGGTAATAAATATTTTTGGGCAAAAAATGAAGTTCTTCCAGCAACCGCCTCATCGCATTGATTTTTCGATCCAGAATATCCTTTGTAGCAAATTGTTTCAATATTTGAGTCAACCTTTTCTGGCAAAATCACCCTCGATGTAATCGAGTTCATAGACACTTCCCATTCATTTCCAGTTACATTCCAGTAAAGCTCATCGTGGTCGGAGAAATAAGTCAATGTGCCAGCCACTTTATACTGAATAATGTAAATATGTGAACCTGTCAAAAATCTATCAGCATCACCAATCTTTATTTTGATTTCATTATTTTCATCAGTCATTGACCAGTTGTAAGGAGTCCCTTGATCATTTGTGACTTGAATATCAGATATCAACATCTTGTATTTTTTACCATCATCATTAGTTTTCGTATAAGGAATAATTCGATAAATTCCGTGTTTGGAATTAGATCCAAAATCATAAAGAATGTTTTCAGTTACCAATATTTCTCCACTCTCTTCAACTCGGATGTTTACATCATATGAATGAATGTATTCTCTGTTATATCGCTCTTGCGCATGTGCGATATGAGTTGATAAGCCAATGAAAATAGCAACGATAATGATGGTCACGATGTGGATGAGGCGCATAAATACATTCTATCAAAATACTTTTGCCAACCCGATCCTGATTTTAAAAGGAAGAAGGACCTATGCGTTTTATGGTAGCATGTATTCATGAAATATTCCCTTGCGCCAGAGATAAAAAATCAGATTACAATCTTGGTCAATGAGTTGAAGATGAAACATGTCCAAATCGATCAGATCCACTGCATAAGAAGCTTTGATGCAAAAACTCGCGCCATTGCGCGCATTTGGGGTATGGCAAAACTATTCTCAGAAGTGGCTGGAATAAAGCCCACGTACATAATCGAGGTCAATGCTAAACGCTTTGATAAACAAAACGAACGTGAAAAAATAAAAACACTAATCCATGAACTCATGCACATCCCCAAGACATTTTCTGGCGCCCTTCTTTCGCATCGCGGGCGCCATCATGCCATAAATGATCGGGAAGTTGAGAAAATTATGAAACTGTTTGAAAAGTGACAAAGAATCATGTCATTCAGAGGTGAAATCGAGTTTGACTCGATGAAACCGAAGAATCCAGCTCAGATTTCCTACTGAATTAAATCACCAAACTTACAAAAAAACTCGGACTATTTTATAACTTGACTTATGAAATACTCGGGATAAATTATAAAAACCTTGTTGCTTCTTGTTGTATCTTTAATATCTTAAAATATCTATTCTTATTCTTTGTATTTAACTCAAAATTCGTATTCAACCATGCTTCAACAGTCTGGTTTAACTCAGATTTATCTACAAAATCCGAACCAAAAGCCAAAACATTGCAGTAATTAACTTGTCTCGCCATTTTCGCCTGATGAGGACCATCACACCTAATACAAAAAACATGTGGATATTTGGCGCTCATTAAAGATGCACCAAACCCACTTTTGCATCCAATAATCCCCGCATATTTGACTGGATCCTGGCTTACCCTAGCCGCAACTAATTTCGATTGATCAAGATAATCAAAACATGCAGAAGAATTATAGTTTACAAGTTCAGTTTTGATCGAATTATTTGACAAGTATTGATAGACTGCTACTGCATGATCGTGAGCATGATGATCTCCTCCGACCAATATGGTCTTATTTCTCAAATTCATTAAGTCTTTAAGCTTTACATTCATGCTAGTAATTCCTTTGCTCTTTGATTAACTTCTTTCAGTATTTTATCACTTATGTTTTTATCTCTTGGAACGGCATATACCCTATTTAATATTCCCGTTCCAATATAATAATTCAACATTTTATTGTTAATTTCTATTTCAGAAGCGTCTTTAGTCTTTACCGAATACGCCTTAATAAACTCGTCTATTGCCCTTTTAGCATCTTTTATCAATCTGGGTTTTATTAACATCATTAATTCATAATGGGCAATAAAAAAACCAAGATCGTAATGAAAATCCCCTCGACACACAAACTCAAAATCACAAATCCCAAGTCTTTCCCCACCACAATATATTTGCTTTGGGCTAAAATCGCCGTTAATAAGCACAGAACTCGACCCCATTGGTAATTCAAAATTTTTCTGTAAAACTTCCTTTAGTCCAGACTTTTCAATTGATAGAATCGTTCTGAAATATATCACTTGTCTATAAAACTGACGATTTTCTTGTTTCGTCCTGATTTGGGTTGTGTCTTTTAAGCTTTGGCTATGCTGCAAGCCAAGAAAAGCACCCGCCAACCTAGCGTCTAAAGGATCAATCACTCCTTTTTCAAATTTCTGTTTGATCGTTTTCATCTTTCGAGCCACATCTTCTAGTATGACAACATTATTCCGTTTCTCAAAATAGATTACCTTGGGAAGTAAAAATCTATTATCTTTCACAAGCTTCCCTACTAAAGTAATAGCTTTAATCTCATGATTTAACCTATTAATATCTAATGGAAGTTTTTCAATAGATTCTGTCGTTTTCCTAAATTTAGGTAGTGCCTGCTTGCAGTAATAATTTCCAGAAGTTGTTCTAACTTTGTAAACATAGTTAAGATTGCCCTCGTCTACTAATGTAATGCTCAAAACGTCTGTATCAATATGTTTAGTTACTAACGTAGCAATTTCTTTTTCATGTAGTCTTTTCATGCTTTTTGAAATACTTTAACGACTCTCTAAGCGCTTGATGATCTTTTGCATACTCTGCCAATGTACTATTGCTGGCAATTGCCTCAATTGCTTCAACAAAACTCTTTGCCCCTTGTTTTATTCCTAGCGGGTGTTCATACACTGCTCCTCCTGGGCAGATAGCGAAATCATCATGACCTAGAAACTGATAGTGTTCAAAAAGCGTCTCAGGGGTCTGAGAACCAGATAAACCAGGAAGCATTTTCCTTATACTACTTCTGCTCACACATGCATCTACATTTCTTTTGTGAGTTTTATAACTCATCACATAAAAACTTCTATCTGGAAAAGGGCATATCATCATGTCAGCACCGCATAATCGCTGGGTTTTGGCAATTAGTTCAAATGAAATTCCAGAAAGAGGGTGAGAACACATGGCGTAAGTTAAATTATTATGGGCTATAATTGGAACCTGCCCTTTGTATTTACGAATTATGTCTAAACCATTAACTAAAGGAGAATACATAATACCCGAAGCCCCATTTTTCAAAGCAAAATCTGTCAATCTATCTAGTTGATCAATATCCCCTCCAACGTGGGTAAAATAGATTTTCTTTTTACCAGTCTTATCCTCAGCCATTTTTACCGCATCCACAGTTTTTAAAACCCTCTCTTCAAAAGGGCAATATGGTGGATCTAGTAAAAGCTCATCATCTTTTACTCCATCAAAACCTCCTGTTAAACAAAGATAAACTCTTTCAGCAAACTCTTCTGGTGTCAAACCAACACATGGTTTTACTGGACTGATAAGTAAGGGTCCTCGTTTTTTTTCCAAGAATTTTTCTAATACCTTCTATCCCAAAAACAGGGCCGTTATATAATTGTTGCCAATGTTTCGGAAACTCTATATCTAAAACTTTAATGCCAGTAAACTTTGCAATATTATGGATCTCTCCAATCACAGTATCATATAGCAGTACTAGACTATCACCGATAAGCTCTATCGGAAATGCTAATTCTACTTCTCTAGTATAGAATGGCCCATCTTTTTTCGAGTATATATACGAAAATATAGCTGGTTTAGCTTCCTCTCTTATTTCCACTAAGGATTCTTTTATAACCTTGGCTGAAAATCTTTCTATTAACTCTTTTTCTTTAACTTTGTCGTCAATGCATGAAAAGCTTTGCTCTTTGGCCAAAGCAGTCACTGCATCTAGAAAATCTCCGGGTGTTTGAATTCGATATTTAACTACTATGTGTTTATCTAAATTCAGCTCATCTCTCTTTTTAACAAAAGGGTTGTTGATCATAAAATTATGTAATTGCACTCTGTTCTTATAAATATTGGATTATAACACTATAACTCAAAAATATCAAAATCAAGTATTTTCTAATCCAATAATGAGCATGCAACTGATAGATTTTAGTTATATTTTTGGCATCAATAAATGATTGTAGAGCGTATTCGTCTGACATTTTGAATTTAATTATAAAAAATATTTACTGTTCGTGTAATCTATAATAATCAGCTCTAAGCGAATCGTTTGGTAATATTTGATCATGAAACTTTAACCACGCTTTGATTTTTTTATCCAACCGTCTGTCTTCATCTTTTTCATTTATTATCTCATCGCCCATACGAATAGATGCTATTGATCCTGCACGACCTTCAAAGAATTCAAGTTTAAATCAAGCTTGATCTAATGGCTCTTGCACACTTTTTAAATCAATGGAATCACACGGTGCTAGTCTGATTTCTCCTCTCGGCTTTAATACCCGTATCATTTCAGAAATTGCTTTTGGAATATTGTCTTTATTTATGCGAATTGGGATTGCATGCGATGACCAGACATAGTCGAAACTGTTACTATCTGCAGGCATCTCCAAGACCGTACCCTTTCTCACAACATCTGCAGTATTACACTGGATTTTATCGCTGTTTTTTATTGGAAATGTAAACTCTGGGTCAATCGCGTATATTGTTGCACCTGGAAAGACGAGCGCTGGGTCTGACGTTTTAATACCAGATCCCACATCAAGAATTCGAACCCCCTCCCAATCATTATTAGTCAAACTAAGAATATCAATATAAGTTGACCATTCTCTTGTAGTTACGCGCCTATTATCATTCTCACCTATTGTATCAACTAATAAAATGGGTATTTCTGTATTTCCATTATCCATACTAAATGATACCATATTCTTACAAAACACTTTCATTTGCACAATCACCCTCTAAGGATGTTCAACATAGCACACCTCCGAAAGCTCCCATTTCGAGGTTACCCCGATAAAACGAGAGACAAGTTGAGTTGACTATCTCACCTTACAGAAAAATGCTAAATGCTTTGCATTAAAAGCAGCCCCTAAAATATATTCTTTCTTGATAATATCAAAATACTTCAAGAGCTCCTTTTCTAAAGTCCAATCAAATGTAGTGTTGGGATTTAAAGACTTTTTATTTGTAATTCTCAAAATTATTGGCGCTATTATTTTCCCGATATTGCCGCCCCAGAAATCAGAGTGTATAACAAATATTCCATCTTTTTTTAACCATCTTTTTACGTTTGTAAAGAATGTTTCTTCTTCTCCAAATGGAATGTACCTACTAGCATTTGCAAGAAGTATTAAATCAAATGATTTTTTTTCAAAATCAACATCCATAAATGATTTATGTATAAAAGTGATCTTGTTATTACTAAATCTTTTTCTCGCAATATCCAACATCCCATTAGTCAAATCCACCCCTACAACTTTTTTTGGACTTTTATCAATTATCGCCGAGATAAAGGCGCCGGTGCCACAAGCCAAATCTAATATCTCTTTCCCTTTTATATCCTTACTGACAAATAGTTTTGATAATATATTTATTCTTTTATCATAACTTATCGTATTGTCGTAACCTAGATCTTTTGAGATCATTTCATATGTTTCTTCGGTGCTAGACTGTCCCGAATACTCGTATTTATACCATTTGATAAAATTTTGGAGTCTATTAAAGAAATTCATTATTTAAACTATACCTTATAACACTTTTCAACAACCATTATACTCACGCCCTCCTCAACACTCCCCCACAGGCACAGTAACTGTAACTGATGTAAATCCAAGGGTCGAGAATAACGCTTCGAGTTGCTCTTTTGCATTTGTTGAAGCCTCAATCAGAATTCCGCCCTCACATGCTGCTTGTCGAATCTTTCCTTCAGCGGCAAGTCGAGCCGTACTTTCCAGGTCTTTTTCACTTTTTGATAATAATCCCTTTTGACGATCGTATACTCTAGTTTTGGTATTGTCCAATTTTACTGAAAATATTTGAGACGGAGGAAGCGTGATGTTTAAATTTGAGTTTTCAATCTCAATATCACGTTCTGTGATTGTTGTTAAATCAACACCGGATACCACCCGCCCATTTGCAATAAGTAGCAATTTATCTCCAAATAAAATTCCGCCGAACCGTTCGTCTTTTCCCCCTGCTTCTATGATTGTTTCAATGGTAAACTGCGCCGTCTCGAGTCTGCTCAGTTTCCGGATTTGAGTAATGACCGCCGCGCTACTGTAAGTTGAGGTTGTAGGTTTATAACCAAAAAGATTGAAGGGATTTATTTGAATGAAAATAAGTGACAATAAGGCCCCGCCAAGAAGAATAAAAGCCATTAACGCAAAAAAACGTGGCATCGTGTTAATTTTTATTTCCATATTTTAATTATACTCCATTAATTTTGATGAATAGTCCATGTACAAATATGAATTGCCAAATACATACAATGACACTTGACATATTTGTACCAAATATATACAATGTAAATTATGATATTTAAACGTTCAATACTTTCACAAATTGAGAAATATATTGAAAAAAAGGAAATAATTGTGTTGACTGGTATGCGAAGAGTTGGAAAAACAACACTACTCAAACATGTGTTTGATGGGATAAAATCAAAAAATAAAATACTTCTTGATATAGAAAACCCTCTTACGAGAAGTTATTTTGAGGAAATTGACTTCAACAACATCTGGAATAATTTAGGCGTAGAAGGCTTGGATAAAACAAAAAAAGCATATATCTTTCTCGATGAAATACAAGCGATGCCAGAAATAACGAAAGCAATAAAATACTTATACGATCACTACGATGTGAAATTTTTTGTTACTGGATCAAGTAGTTATTACCTGAAAAATCTATTTCCAGAAAGTCTTGCGGGACGAAAGTTTGAATTTGAACTTTTCCCTCTTTCGTTTGAAGAATTTCTAATATTTAAGGGTGTAAAAAATCCCTTTTATCCAAGTATTTTGATGACTGCACAGTATAAAAATAAAATAATATACGAAAAAACAAAACAATACTACGCGGAGTATATGTTATGGGGTGGGTTTCCAGAGGTTGTACTTGAAAGCAATCAGGAAACCAAAAAAATGAAGCTCAATGATATTTTTAAAGCATATTTTGAAAAAGAAGTAAAAGGGCTTGCGGATTTTTCCAATCTATCCCGATTTCGTGATTTGATGATTCTTTTGGTCCAGAGGGTTGGTTCCAAGCTTGACATATCAAAACTTGCTTCAGAAGTTGGTGTTTCTAGTCAAACTATTAATTCCTACATTTCTTTTCTTCAGGCCACTTATTTTTTATCACTAGTACCTCCTTTTTCTAAAAATGTCGATCGTGAAATAAGCGGCAGTAACAAAGTGTACATTTGTGATACTGGGCTTATTAACCTTTTAGGGAAAGTGAGTGAGGGATCAATTCTTGAAAATACTGTCTTTTTAAATATAAAAAAATATGGAAAAATTCAATATTATGAAAAGCGAAAGGGAGGAGA
>Ga0100403_1001699_pt1 | contig 19175 bp, 17 predicted proteins | sample CryGeymet201501t_FD_83663 | JGI IMG/M metagenome (GOLD analysis project Ga0100403, IMG submission 83663) | Groundwater microbial communities from Crystal Geyser aquifers in Utah, USA - Crystal Geyser metaG 2015-01t | ecosystem: Environmental > Aquatic > Deep subsurface > Groundwater | place...
CTCGAGCGGGCGGTCGCCGAAGGCGCGTGGGCCGGCGCGCGCGTCCTCGCCGGCGAGACGACGCGCGCGGCGGTCGTCGGCGATCCGACGCCGTGGATGCTCGGCGCCGACGGCGAGCCGCTGCGCCTCGCCCCCGGCGGCTTCGGCCAGGCCACGGAAGAAACGAACGCCGCGCTCGCGCAGCGCGCCGCCGAGCTCGCGGCCGATCTCCTCCCGAGCGACGGCAAGCGCCTCGTCGAGCTCTACGCCGGCGCCGGAAACCTCACGGTCGTCCTCGCGCGCCTCGGCGACGTCGTCGCCGTCGAGTCGAGCCGCGAGGCGTGCGACGCCGCGCGCGCGAACCTCGCCGCGCGCGGCCTCTCCGCGAAGATCGTCGAAGCCGACGCCGCGCGCTACGAGTGGAGCCCCGCGACGCGCGTCGTCGTCCTCGATCCGCCGCGGACGGGCGCGCGCGACGTCGCGGCCGCGCTCGCGCGCTCGCGCGTGCGCGGTATCGTCTACGTCTCGTGCGACCCGCAGACGCTCGGCCGCGATCTCGCCGTCCTCGCCGACCACTACGCTCCTGTCGCGGTCGAGACGTTCGAGATGTTCCCGCAGACCAGCCACGTCGAGACGATGGTCGCGCTCGCGCGGCGACGAGGCCGCGCTTGAAGACGCGCGTCGACCCTCGCCTGCGCGCCGAGGCCGCGCGCTTCGCGCTCCGCTTCGCCTGCGCCGACTGCGCGCACGCGCGCGACGACGGCAGCTGCGCGCACGGCTACCCGCCTGGCCCGCGCAAGGACGCGCTCGACGCGGACGAGATCGTCTTCTGCAAAGAGTTCGAGCTCGGATGAGATCGCACCCGCCGACGCTCATCACGCTGACGCGCGCGCTCCTCCGCGACGCGGCGCTCGTCGAGCGCGGCTCTCGGGTCCTCGTCGCCGTGAGCGGCGGTCCCGACTCGATGGCGCTCCTCCACGTGCTCGCCCATCTGCGCGACAAGATCGGCGTCGACCTCGTCGCGCACGGCGTCGATCACGGGCTTCGGCCCGAAGCGGCCGCGGAGCTCGATCGCGCCGCGTCGTTCGCGCGCGATCTCGCCGTCCCCTTCGATCGCACGCGCGTCGCGGTCGAGCCGGGCGGCAACTTGCAGGCGCGCGCGCGCGACGCGCGCTACGCCGCCCTCCGCGCCGCGGCGGCGCACGCGCGGTGCGATCGGATCGCGACGGCGCATCACATGAACGATCGCGCCGAGACGTTCCTCATCCGTCTGCTCCGCGGCTCCGGAGCGCGCGGCCTCGCCGTCCTGCCGCCGCGCGCGGGAGAGCTCATCCGCCCGTTCTCGCGCGCCGATCGCGCCACGATCGACGCGCACATCCTCCGCCACGCGATCCCGTCCTCGGTCGATCCTTCGAACCGCGACGCGCGCTTCTTGCGCGCGCGCGTTCGCCACGAGCTTTTGCCGCTCCTCACGGAGCTCAGCCCGAAGATCGTCGCGCATTTGTGCGCCCTCGCGGACGAGCTCGTCCAATCGCCCGCGCCGCCGTTCGCGTCGCTCGATTTGCCGCGCGCGACGCGCCTCGCGCTGGCGGCGCTGGCCGCGCGCCCCTCGCCGCGCGCCGAGATCCGCCTGCCGGGGGGCCTTGTCGCGACCCTGGGTCGTGACCACTCTCGAAGGACCAAACCCGGGGATGCCGCGGATTCAGACGACAACGCGCCCCGGAATTCCGTCGCCCGCGCGGCCCGCATCCGCTGGAAGCACCCGCCGCACGATGGTAGGCATCATAAGTAGAGAGTAGAATCGAGAGACAGGCGGGTCCTACAAAGTGAAGCAATCCCACAAGACGCTCCTCCTCTGGGTGCTTTTGATCGTGATGTTCCTCGCGATCTGGCAGTTTTTGAGCCCCAGCGACCGCAAGCAACAAGTCGCGTTCAGCGACTTCTTGAACGAAGTCCACCAAGGCCGCGTGGAGGACATTCGCATCAAGGATCGCGAATACGTCTTCCGCACACACGCGGCCGACGGCTCGAAGGCGACGATGCAGAAAGAATCGATCGGCCCGATCGCCGACGAGAAGCTGCTCGAAACGCTGAAGCCGGACAAGGAAGACGCGCCCCGCCCGAAGATCACGTTCGAGAAAGAGGACGCGACGCCGTTCTGGTCGTCGACGCTCGTGACGCTGCTCCCGATGCTCTTCATCGGCGTGATGTTCTTCCTCTTCATGCGCCAGCTGCAGAGCGGCGGTGGAAAGGCGATGAGCTTCGGCAAGGCGAAGGCGCGCATGCTGAGCGATTCGCAGAACAAGGTGACGTTCGCAGACGTCGCGGGCATCGAGGAAGCGAAGGACGAGGTCGAAGAGATCATCGCCTTCCTCAAGGACCCGAAGAAGTTCCAGCGCCTCGGCGGGCGCATCCCGAAGGGCGTGCTGCTCATCGGCTCGCCGGGAACGGGCAAGACGCTCCTCGCGCGCGCGATCGCCGGTGAAGCGGGCGTGCCGTTCTTCAGCATCTCGGGCTCGGACTTCGTCGAGATGTTCGTCGGCGTCGGCGCTTCGCGTGTTCGCGATTTGTTCGAGCAGGGCAAGAAGCACGCGCCCTGCATCATCTTCATCGACGAGATCGACGCCGTCGGTCGTCACCGCGGCGCGGGCCTCGGCGGCGGTCACGACGAGCGTGAGCAGACGCTGAACCAACTCCTCGTCGAGATGGACGGCTTCGAGTCGAACGACGGCGTCATCATCATCGCCGCGACGAACCGGCCGGACGTGCTCGATCCGGCGATTCTCCGCCCGGGTCGCTTCGACCGCCGCATCACCGTTCCGCGTCCGGACGTTCGCGGCCGCGCGGAGATCCTCCGCGTCCACACGAAGCGCACGCCGATCTCGCCGGACGTCGATCTCGAGACCATCGCGCGCGGCACGCCGGGCTTCAGCGGCGCCGATCTCGAAAACCTCGTGAACGAGGCGGCGCTCCTCGCCGCGCGTCAGGACAAAGACGCGCTCAACATGGTCGACTTCGAGATGGCGAAGGACAAGGTCTACATGGGGACCGAGCGCCGCTCGATGGTGATCAGCGACGAAGAGAAGAAGACGACCGCGGTGCACGAGGCGGGTCACACGCTCATCTCGGTGCTCATCAACCACCACGACCCGGTGCACAAGGTGTCGATCATCCCGCGCGGCCCCGCGCTCGGCGTGACGTGGTACTTGCCGAAGGACGATCGCCACAACCTCAGCAAAGAGCAGGCGGAGTCGAGCATCGCCGTCGCCCTCGGCGGGCGTCTCGCCGAAGAGATCATCTTCGGTCAGCTCACGACCGGCGCCGGCAACGACATCGAGAAGGCGACCGACATCGCGCGCAAGATGGTCTGTGAGTGGGGCATGAGCGACAAGCTCGGGCCGCTCGCGTACGGCAAGAAGGAAGAGCAAGTCTTCCTCGGCCGCGACTACGGCTCGCGCATGCAGGACTACTCGGAGCACACCGCGCAAGAGATCGATCAGGAAGTGCGCGGCATCGTGCAGAAGCAGTACGTCAAGGTGAAGGGCCTGCTCGGCGAGAACCGCGTGAAGCTTCAGGCGCTCGCCGACGCGCTCATGGAGCGCGAGACGATGGACGCGGAGGAGATCGCGGCGGTCGTCGAAGGGCGCGAGCTCCCGAAGCGCGAGAAGGTCGTCATCCCGACGTACGCGGAGAAAGACCGCGCCGCGAAGGAGAAGCGTCGCGTCGCGAGCATCTTCGGCGGACCGCCGAAGCCGTCTCCGAGCGGTAGCTGACCCCCGTCATCGCCCGTCCTTGCCCGAAGGGCATGTGAGGACTACGTTCCGGGCCCAAACCTGGAGCCCACATGCCCACCAAGATCGCCATCAACGGGTTCGGCCGTATCGGCCGTTGCGTCGTCCGCGCCATGGAAGAGCGCGGCATCAAGGACCTCGAGCTCGTCGCGGTGAACGACCTCACCGACGCGAAGACGCTCGCGCACCTCTACAACTACGACACCGTCCACGGCCGCGCCGAGAAGCGCGCCACGGTCGTCGACGGCGCGATCGACTTCGGCGGGACGAAGACCAAGATTTTGGCCGAGAAGGATCCGACGAAGCTCCCGTGGAAGGAGCTCGGCGTCGACATCGTGTTCGAGTGCACGGGCCTCTTCACCGACAAAGAGAAGTGCATGGCGCACGTGAACGCGGGCGCGAAGAAGGTGCTCATCAGCGCGCCGGCGAAGAACCACGATTTGACCGTCGTCCTCGGCGTCAACACCGGCGACTACGATCCGAAGAAGCACCACGTGCTGTCGAACGGCTCGTGCACGACGAACTGCCTCGCGCCCGTCGCGAAGGTGCTCCTCGACAACTTCGGCCTCGTGCGCGGCTTGATGACGACGATCCACTCGTACACCAACGATCAGGCCGTCCTCGACATCCCGCACCGCAAGGGCGATCTGCGCCGCGCGCGCGCGGCGGCGATGAACATGATCCCGTCGTCGACCGGCGCGGCGAAGGCGCTGAGCGAAGTCATCCCGTCGCTCAAGGGGAAGTTCGACGGGCAGTCGATGCGCGTTCCGACGATGGACGTCAGCATCGTCGATCTCACGTTCGAGACCGAGAAGCCGATCACGAAGGACGCGATCCACGCCGCGATGAAGGCCGCGAGCGAAGGCCCGATGAAGGGCATCCTCGGCTACAGCGACGAGCCGCTCGTCTCGAGCGACTACATCGGCGATCCGCGGAGCTCGATCTTCGATTCGACGATCACCCAGGTGATGGGCGACAAGTTCGCGAAGGTCTTCTCCTGGTACGACAACGAGTGGGGGTTCTCGAACCGCATGATCGAGCTCGCGCAGCTCGTCGCGAAGTCGCTCTGAGGCCCGCGCCATGACGAACCCGCTCGAGGGGATCAAGTCGATCCGCGATCTGCCGATCGAGAACAAGAAGGTCTTTCTGCGCGTCGACTTCAACGTCCCGCTGGAGGATCGCAAGATCACCGACGACTCGCGCATCAAAGAGGCGCTCCCGACGATCAAGCACGCGCTCGATCGCGGCGCGCGGTTGATCGTCGCGTCGCACCTCGGGCGGCCGAAGCCGGGGAAGGACAACAGCAAGCTCTCGATGGAGCCGTGCGGCGCGCGCTTGGCCGAATTGCTCGGCGTCGAAGTGCACATGCCCGAGGACTGCATCGGCGACGCGCCGAAGAAGGTGATTCACGACCTTCGCGCCGGTCAGGTGTGCCTGCTCGAGAACCTTCGCTTCCACCCGGAGGAAGAGAAGAACGACGACAACTTCGCCAAGGAGCTCGCGTCGCTCGCCGAGATCTACGTCGACGACGCTTTCGGCGCGGTGCACCGCGCGCACGCGAGCGTGCACGGGATGGCGATGCTCTTCCGCGAGCGCGGCTGCGGCTTCTTGCTCGAGAAGGAGATCGCTGCGCTCGGGAAGATCGTGACGGCTCCGGAGAAGCCGTACGTCGCGGTGCTCGGCGGGGCGAAGGTGAGCGACAAGATCGCGGTCGTCGACTCGCTCTTGCAGCTCGTCGACGCGCTCGTGATCGGCGGCGCGATGGCGAACACGTTCCTCGCGGCGAAAGGTTGCAACATGCAAGCTTCGCTCGTCGAGGCGGACAAGCTCGCGCTGGCGCGGACGATCCTCGAGAAGGCGCACAGCAAAGGGATCGCGGTCGCGCTTCCGACGGACGTCGTCGTCGCGGCGAGCACCGCGGCCGAGGCCGGGGAAATCGTCGACGTGAAGGCCGTGCCCGAAGGGAAGATGGCGCTCGACATCGGTCCGAAGTCGGTGGTCGAGCTCAGCAAGCACTTCGATAACGCGAAGACGATTTTCTGGAACGGCCCGATGGGGCTCTTCGAGAAGAAGCCGTTCTCGGCGGGCACGTTCGGCGTCGCGAAGGCGATGGCGGCGAGCAAAGCGTTCACCGTCGTCGGCGGCGGCGACAGCGCCGCGGCGGTGCACGCCGCCGGCGAGGGTTTGGCTGCGAAGATGGGCCACATCTCGACGGGCGGCGGCGCGTCGCTCGAGCTCATCGAAGGGAAGAAGCTGCCGGGCATCGAGGTTCTGAGGACGCAAGCCACATGAACCGCGACCGCAAGCCGCTCATCGCCGGTAACTGGAAGATGTTCCACGGCGGCACGTCCGGCGTCGAGCTCGCGGGCAACGTCGCGAAGCTCGTCCGCGAGGTGCCGCACGCGGAGCTCGTGATCGCGCCGCCGTTCACCGTCCTCGCGGCGTGCGCGCAGGTCGTCGCCGAGAGCGGCGGCGGCGTCGGTATCGCCGCGCAGAACATGTACCCGAAGGACTCCGGCGCGTTCACCGGCGAGGTGAGCGCGCCGATGCTCAAGGAGAGCGGCTGCACCTACGTCATCGTCGGCCACAGCGAGCGCCGGCAGCTCTTCGGCGAGACGGACGCGTCGGTGAACGAGAAGACGAAGGCGGCCTTGTCGCACGAACTGATTCCGATCGTCTGCGTCGGCGAGACGCTCGCGGAGCGCGAGGCGGGGAAGACGCTCGCCGTCGTGGAGCGCCAATTGCGCGCGTTCCTCGAGACGATCGCGAAGAGCGGGACGGACCCGTCCGACCGAGCTGGAGCCGCCATCGCGTACGAGCCCGTTTGGGCGATCGGCACCGGGAAGAACGCCGGGCCCGCCGAAGCGGAAGAGGTGCACGCGGCGATTCGCGGGTGGCTCGCGGCGGCGTCCCCTGCCCTCGCGACGAAGACCCGCGTCCTCTACGGCGGCTCGGTCAAACCGGACAACGCCGCGGGATTGCTCGGCTGCCCGAACGTCGACGGCGCGCTCATCGGCGGCGCGAGCTTGGACGCGGCGCAGTTCGGTGCTATCGCCCGCGCGGCAGAAGCGCTCGCCCTGAAAGCGTAGTAAGAAGCGGTTCCTTCAAGTCTCATCCCCACTCGCTCCGCTCGCGGGGTCCCCTGATGCTCACGACGTTCCTCGACATCGTCCACATCTTCGTCTGCTTGTTCTTGATGCTCGTCGTGCTCCTCCAGCAGGGCAAGGGCGGGGGCATGGGCGCCGCGTTCGGCGGCGGCGCCGCGCAGCAGGTGTTCGGCGGACGCGGCGCGGGGAACCTGCTCACGCGCGCTACGGCGATCTGCGCGGGCATCTTCATGTTGACGAGCGTCTCGCTCGCGTACCTCTCGTCGTCGGGCGATCGCGCGCTAAAGGACCGCCTGCAGCAAGAAGTGAAGAAGGGCAAAGGCAACGAAGGCGAGAAGCGCGCGCCGACGACGCCGTCCGCCGCGAAGACGGACTCGACGGGCGCGGCGCCCGCGCCGTCCAGCTCGCAGTAACGGAAGACCACGCCCGCGCGCGGGACGTCGATGGCTGACGATGGGCGGGGTGCGGCGGGCGTAGCGTCGAGGGCGCGCTCGGCGGCCGCGCGCGACGGGGCGCTTCTCGTCGCGCTCAAGCTCGGGGTGAGCGCCGTCGTCTTGCGAATGGGCTTTTCGCACGTGTCGGACGACGACTACGCGCGCGTCGTCATCGCGGAGACGTTCGCGCACGCGCCGCGGCTCGATCCGAGCGGGACGAGCTGGCTGCCGTTTCCGTTTTGGGTCAACGGCGCGGCGATGCTCGTGTTCGGGCGATCGCTCGAGACCGCGCGCGCCGTCGCGGTCGCGCTCGGAGCGATCTCGGTGGTCGCGCCGTACGCCGCGCTTCGCGTGGTCGGAGTCACGCGCGTGGCCGCGATCGCGGCCGTCGTGATCGCGATGACGGCGCCGTGGAACGCGTGGCTCGGGGCGGCAATGGTTCCGGAGGCGCCGACTGCGGCGTTGGTCGCAGCAGGCGCGATCGCCATCGGATGCGAACGCGCGCGCGTTTGGGGCGCCGCGGGGATCGCGGTGGCCGCGCTGTCGCGGTACGAGGCGTGGCCGGTGTGCGCGGTCATGGCCACCGCATGCCTCTGGTCCGCGGCGCGAACGTGGCGCGCAAAGAAGCGGATCGCGCGCGGCGATTTCGTCGCGGCGGTCGTGGCGGTCGCGGCGCCCCTCGCGTGGATGGCGTGGAACGCGCACGCGCATGGAGACGCGCTGCACTTCGTCGCGCGCGTCGCGGCGTTTCGACAGCGGATCGGCGCGGCGAGCGTGCCGATCAGCGAGAAGCTCCTCGACTATCCGCGGGCGCTCTACGAAGCCGCGGCGGGGATGACGCCGCTCGCGATCGTGGGCATCGCCGCGCTCGGCGACGCGGAGATGCGGAAGCGATGGCGCGCGCCGGCGATCGCGGCGGCCGCGATGATCGCGTTCTTGATCTACGGCGACGTCCGCGACGGCGCGCCGACGCATCATCCGGAGCGCGCGATCGCGGCGATGTTCTGGTGGATCGCGGGGTTCGGTGCGGACGGCGCGCGGTCGATCGCGGTGAGGTGGGCGTGGAGACGGCCGAAGCGCGAGATGTTCGTGGTCGGCGGGGTGGCGGCGTTCGTGGTGGCGTGGTCGGCGAGCGTCGGAGGGGCGTGGCTCGAACATCCGGCGCGCGGCGAGGAGGAGCGGCGCGACGCGCAGATCGCGCGGGGGCGGGAGCTTCGCGCGCGCGGCGCGACGGGATTAACGGTAACGCCGTGTGCGTACGAGCATTTCGCGCTAATCGCGGCGTTTGGCGCACCGGAGAGCGCGAGCACCCCCGGTCGGGGTGAGCGCCGGTCCGTGATGGCCGCATGTCCGCGGCTCGAGGTGCGCTGAGGCGTTCTCCCGATCGCCCTGGGACTTTCGCGGACGCTGTGGGAGAGAGAAGGTGTGACCTCGAACGCGAACGCGTATCTCCTAGAGTGCCTGCGCGCGTACCCCTCGAGACCGCCGATCGATCCGACATCCCTGGATGCGACGTTCTGGAACCTGGCTGAGAAGAAAGGCGTCGCCGTCCTCGTCGCGCATCAGCTCGAGCTGCGAACGGACCGGGCGAGGGCCCTCGCAGTGGCCCAAGCGGTGAGCGCCATGCGCTGCGAGGCGGTCACGCTGCAGTGCCTTCGCATCTGCGATGAAATGGGGATCGATGCCGTGCCACTGAAGGGGCCTTTGCTCGGTAAGCGCCTCTACGGCGATGCGGGGCGCCGACCGACGTCAGACGTCGATCTTCTGGTCGCGCACGCAGACGTCAAGCGCCTCATCAAGCGGCTCGCCGCAGAAGGTGCGGTCCTCCCCAAGGCATATGTACACGACTATTATGAAAAGGCGCACCACCATCTGAACGTCACGTGGCGCGGTACACTCATCGAGCTGCACTTCCGCGCGTCGAGCAGCTTCGGCGTGTTTACGCCGTCCGAACCAATGCTCGAACGCTCGGTTCTTTCGACCATTGACGGTCAGCAGCTTCGGACTCTCGAGTGCAACGACGAGATCGTTTACCTGGCGACACACGCCGCTGCTCACTTCCTAGCGCTCGACGTTCACCTGATGGACCTGAAGCTCGCCCAACGTCAAAGGGCGATGGATTGGGGCGTTGTCGGTCGACGCGCGCGCGCGCTTCGCCTTCACCACGCAATCGGCGCCGCCCTCGTCGCAGCAGAGACGCGCGTCGGCTTCAATACGTCGCAGATGGACCGCTCGTGGCGCGATGCGAGTCAACGGTTGTTGGCTGCGCTTCCGCGCGAGCTACCGCCCGGCTACGTCGACGATTGGCACGTGCGAGTACGCCAACACGAGGCCACCGTCCGGCTGTGCGACGGTCCCGCCATCGCGCTGCGGGCGCTCGGACAAGCAGCATGGCGGGCGACGCGCCGGCGGTTTCACGACCGGTGGCCTGCGCTGGCTCCCGAGTCGTGGGAGGTGTGATCCACCACGCTCCGTGTTCTGCCGCGCTCCAGCTCCACGAGCAAACCGCCCGCCGCCGCAAGCTCCGGCGTGTGAGCCGCAACCACGACCATCCGATCAAGGGCGAGCTCGTTGACGAGTCCTGCGACAATGCGCACTCCGGCCGCGTCGAGATTCGCGTCAGGTTCGTCCAGAACGATAAGCCTTGCGTCCTGCGCGAGCGCGCGCGCTAAGAGCACGCGCTGCTTCTGTCCAACGGAGAGCGCACCCGTTAGTGTGGAGAGCGGATCGTGGGGCGACTTGCGCTCAAGGTCTCCCCATACCGCGAGACGCTCGAGGGCCGCGCGAATGCGCGCATCGTCGGCATTCGGTGCCATGACAGCGATCGTCTCGCGGACCGTGGCGCGGTCCAGGAGGTAGGGGCGCTGCCCCAGATAGGCTGCAGACGATCGCCACGCTTGCAAATCGAGGGACAAGACGTCGACACCTGCAACCGTCACATTCCCCGACGAAGGCGGGTAAAGCCCGAGCAGAAGCCGGAGCAGCGTGCTCTTGCCCGAGCCATTCGGACCGGCGACGACGAGCGACCGTCCGGGCGCCCACGACACCGAGACATGGTGAAGCGCCTCGACGGAGTCCGCATCGCCGAAATAATGGAAGCTCACGGCGCGCCACTCCACGGTAGACGGAAACGGTGGCAGCGGCACGCCCGGACCACCTCCGGCGGGTGAGCGCCGGGCGCTGAGGATCTCGATGAACCCTCGGAGCCTAACCGCGTCTCGAACGAGCTGGCTGGCGATCCGTGCGACCGCGAGAAATGGCGGTACCGCGCTCGCATAGAGCGCTGAACGAGCGAGCCCTGTCGCGAGCACCTCGCCGCGCAACGTGGAGTCGATGCCGACGACCGTCGCGACGGCGAGCGCCGCTGCGAAAATCGGCGCTCTGCCCGCGAGCGACGAAATGCGGTCCGCGCGCATCGCATGGTCGCACCAGCGACGCGTGTCCGCTCGAAGCGTTTGCAGGAATTCGCGGTCGCGGCCATTTGCGACGAGATCGACGCGCGCGGCGACCGAGGCGACGATCCCGTCGCTTACGCGATTGAACGCTTCGGACGCCAATTCCGAGTATCGCGTGATGATCCGACGGGAGGCGAACATGACGCCCGCACCGACGAGCACCGCAAGGCCCGCCAAGATGAGAACGTTCCGGGGGGCCGCATATCCGAGCGCGGCTGCAATCACGACGCTCGCGGCTAGCGCGGCGCCGAGACCAGGAAAATGATCGACGATGATGCGCTCAGCGAAGTGGAGGCCCTCGAAAACAGCGAGCGTCGCGTCCTCGGCGCCCAGGAGGCTGCTGCGGTCCATCTCCGTTGCGAGGATTGTTTGGGTCGTCTCCTCCACGAGCCGTCCCCGCACGCGACGCAGGAGCAATGCCGCAAGGGCTCGGCGCGCCGCGAACACGGCGGCGAGAACGGCCGTCCCCGCGAAGGCCGCCGTGCGCGCATCTGAGCTGAATACGTAGACGGTCGCAACGATCCCGAGCGTCTCGGTCACTTGTAACGCTGCTACCCCAAGTGCATGGATGAACTCCGCGCGACCTAGGCCGGCGGCGACGCGGCGAAGAATGCGGAGCGTCTCCCCCCAGCGCCGGTCCAAGCGACTCCTAGGTAGCGTCCCTCACGGTCACCCGCCGCCGCCCGCGTCTCTGATCGTGAAGAAGTCGCACAAGCCGTTCGCAACGCCCGGATCGCTGAAGACGATCTTCGTGACGCACGTCGGGGAGTCGCAGGCGTGCGACTGGCAGTCGTTGTCGAGCGTGCAGGGGCCCGCGTCCGTTGCAAGGGTCGGGACGCACTTGCCGGCGTCGGAGTCACAGTACAAGTTCGTGTCACCAGTACCCCGCGTCGAGCACGCGAAGGACGTCAGGCACGGCCCGCCCTGGCCTTCCAGCGGCGCGCAGCGCGTCGCGACGCCGCCCTCAGCGCCACCGTCAGGCAAGTACTTGCAGTATCCCTGCGCGCATTCGAAGTCGGACGCGCACGCCGCACCGGCGGCGAGCTGGCCGGGCATTGCTGCAAAGCATTCGTTCTCTACCGGGCTCTGGGCAGTCCCGGTGAGCACGCCGCACGCCGTGGCCGCTACGTCGTTAAGACACTGAGCCGCCTTCACGGGATCGTAGCCGATCGTCCCCGCGTCGGTGATGTGGCCGTTGACGAGGAACGTCCGGCGGTAGCCGCCGAACATTTCCAACAGCCGCACGCACTTGTTCGTGTCGAACTGGGCATTGGTGAGCAGGCAGCAGCTCTCAAGGCGCGCGCAAGCCGTCCTCACGATCTTGTCCGGGAAGCCTGTAGGATCACCCGCGTCGATAGCCGTGTCAGGACCGGTGTCCTTCGCGCTGTCGGCACCGCCATCGGTCGTCGGCGCGTCCCCCATCAAGGTGTCGATTGCGACGTCCGCAGTACCATCCACCGTGGCGTCGCCATTGCCGCCGTCCTGCGTCCCCGCCGTGTCGTCCCCACCACAACCAACCGCCGAGAGGGCCACGACACCGTCGACCACGACAAGAAACCCAAAAGCGATGCCGAAAGCTAGATGCCTATGCATGCGTCCCTCCACCCTCAAGGTCGTGATATTTTAGCATATGCCACGCACGGTGGCGACGCTAGCGCATTGGCGCGCAAATCCGAGTCCTTCTTGCTTTGCTCGTTCGACGAAGAAACCGCATCTAGATTCTCGTGTCTTAAGAGATCACGCCTGCGTTCGCAGAAACGCTTCGACCGAGAGGCCAGCCCACACGCGCATCCAGAGGACCCCGTTACGCGGGTCCTCCCGGAGTCGATCGAAGGCCGCGGCGAAGGCTCGCGGCTCGACAAGCCCAAGATCGGCGGAGCAGCGCGCGTTGGCTAAGTCCTCGAACGCCGCAAACCCGCCGGCCGCTTGGATACCGCGGAGCATTGCTGGCTCGACGTCGGCCTTGTCCGCGCGCAGGCGCACGCTCTCCGGGAGAAGACCACGCGCGGCGCGGCGCAAGAGACCGCGGTAGTTGTCGTCGCAGAAGTGCGCGTGCGCGGGCACGCGCGCCGCGAACTCCGTGACATCGGGATCCAAGAACGGGTCGACGCGCTCGATTCCGCCCGCGATCTCCAGCTGCGCGCTCACTTCAGCAACATGAGCCCATAGGCCGGTGCGCTCGTGCCGCTCCGGAATCGACTCTGCGAAGTAGTCGCCGAGGAGGCCAGCGTTCTCCTCGATCCACCGCCGAACGACCGGCCCTGCCCACGGGAGCCCAGCGAGACGCGCCGCGACGGCGCGCCTTCGAAGCCAACTCTCGGGCGCCACACCACGAAGGAGCGGCCGGGCGACGAGCTGTTCGACACGCCGACGCGGTGACGCCTTCCAAGGCGCGCGGAAACGCGCAGAGGCCAGCACGGCGCGCACAATCGCTCCCCGCCGAGCATCCTGTGCGAACACGGAGAAGTCTCCTCCGAAGATCTCGTCCCCTCCCTCCCCAGTGAGCATGCGCTCGGCGCCACGCTCGCGCGCGGCGCGCATCGCGTGGATCCACCAACCAACGTTGGCGTATGGACAAGGCGCACCATCGATCACGAGCGCCTGCCGCCAGAAGGCGCCGCCGTTCTCTGGTGCGCTTCGGATGACGTCGATGCCGAGGTACTCTTGGAGCGCACGCATGTGCGGCCGATCATCCCCAGGACCTTCGAAGTCCATCGCGACGACGTCGTAGCGAGGCCTGGAGCGTGCGCCGACGCGCGCGACGCTCGCAAGAATCACGCTGGAGTCAAGCCCGCCTCCAGCAGCGACGACGACGCGCGCCGTGCCGCGTAGCGCGCGCTCGACGCTACGACGGATGCGGACGTGCAGCTCCTCGGCAAGCTCGTCGAGCGTCGCACCATCCAGCAACTGCCGCTCCGGCGGCCGGATGCGGAGCGATTTCGACGCACCCGACGGCGCGACGAGGAGCACTTCCCCGGATCGCACGCGATGAATGCGTCGATATACGGTGTTCGCGACGTCGCCCATTGCCGCGCCCACCAACGTCGGCGCGAGCGCGTCAGCGTCGATGCGCTTGTCCCTCAGTGTCCGAGCTAGGGGCGCAAGCCGCGAACAAGCGACGACCGCATTTTCGTCCGAGACGAAGAAGAGCGGACGCCCACCGAATCGACCCCGGCCAAGCAGCAACCCGTCCGCCGTCGACGCGGCGAGGGCGAAGCGGCCTCGCATGCGCTCGATGGCGGCCGGAGCGACGGGCGAAGTCAGCTCGCCGGACAGGTCCCCGTCGTGGACGAAGTGAGCTCGTGCTGCATCCCCGGATGCCCCGGCATGGGCGCCATACGCCGACCGCGTCACCCACGGCGACCGTCCCTCCCCGTCGTAGAGTGCGCGCAGCCTTCGCTCGGCGACCTCGCCCCCGCGAGCGTCGAAAACGGCCGTGAGCACAGGCTCGTCTCAGGTCCCCTTTTTGCCGAACGGACCAGCGTCGGCGACGCTTCCCCCGCTGTTCATCGTTAGCTCACTCACCGAGCCTAGCGTGACGAGCCGAGGGGGCTCGTAGGGTCGCCGATCGTTCACGGGGTCGCGACCGCGAGCCTCGTTCGAGGCAATCTGGGTGGGCTTCATGCTTGATCCAGCTCCCATCGAAGTTCGAAGAAGTTAGTATCCTCGCGTGCCGCGAAGTTCAACCCTTGCGATACGATTTCGAGATACGGAGGGCCCAAGATAACACATGACCTCGGGGCAACGCGGGTTTCTGGTGTCGTGGGCCGCGGAGGCAGTCAACCTTGCGGCGGCCAGCCGTGAATTCGAAGGGAAACCGACCGAGTTCGAACATGCCGGCGACGTCGCGATCCGAATCGCCGCGTTTCGCTCGCCCCTCGTCGAAAGCCCAGACGCCGTCTTGGTCTTCGAGGGCTGGCTCAGCGTGGCCGAGCGCGGCCCAGTTCTTCGTGGTGAGGCGGCGGCGGAGGCGCTCGCAGCGCGATACCGCGCCCATGGCACTGCGCTAGCGCGAGGCCTCGCGGGAGACTTTGCGTTCGCGCTGTGGGACCGCAAGCGCGGCACATTGGTCGCCGGCTGCGATCCGCTGGCGGGTCGGTCGATCGCGTACACCCGTGTCGGCGGCGGGTGGCTTCTTGCGACGCGCGCGATTGCTCTACTGCGGGCACCAGATGTCTCCTCGATGCTCGATCCGATTTACGCGACGCACGCTCTCTGTGACACGTGGACCGCCGCGCCAGGAACGACTCCGTTCGCTGCCATCCGACGCATCGCAGCGGGGCACGTCGCCGAGCTCTCCGCTTCCGGGGAAATGATCGAGACCCGAGTCGACGCGCTCCGCGGTCGTAGCCACGGGGAGCGGACCGACGACGACCGCGTGGGGCGATTCTGGGAGACCCTTGGCGACGTCGTCCAATCCCACGTCCAGTCGCCCGACCGTCGAGCATCGGTGCTGCTGAGCGGGGGGCTCGACTCATCGGTCGTCACAGCTGCCCTGGCGATGGCGCGCCTACAACTCACCGCTTTTACGTTCCGTGGCCCTCCCAGTGACGATGTGGACCGCACACTCGTCGACGAGATGTTGAAAGCGCACCCGGGACTCGCCGCGCATCCCATCCATCTCGGGTCTCCCGCCCCAGTCGACGAACATGGAGCCGCTTTCGCTGAGCGCGACGATCCGGCCATCATGGCCGGCGCGTTCGCGCCAGCACGACGACGCGTTCTGCTCGAGCTCCGTCGCCGCAATCTGAACATGGTCTTCGACGGCGAGGGTGGTGATGAGCTCTTCACCGTGGCGCTCCGACCTGCAGACCTGTTGCGAGAACGCGAGCCGATGGCATTCGTCCGGAGCGCGGGAAGCCTAAGACGCCTCCGATCGCGGATCTGGCGTGCCCTCTTCGTGCCCATGCTGCCGCGCGCGATTCGCCGGCTTTGGGACGCCCGCGAGCTACGGCGACTCGATGTCGTACCGCCGTGGTTCCGGCCCAGCTTTGCGCGCCAGCCGCACGTGAGGGCGGCGCTTCAAGAGACGTCGGTATGGTCCGATCTTTCCGGTTACCGACACACGCTTGCGTTCGCCCTCCAGCGGGCCGTGCAGGTGGGATTCAGGCAAACCGTCGCATCGGCGTCAGAAGCGTCGAGCGTGCACTCGATCTCGCCACTGCTCGATCGCCGCATTGTGGAGTTCGCGCTCGGGATACCGGCGAGAGCTCGGCACGGTGATGGTCGTCCCAAAGCGTTCCTCCGGTCCGCAGCGCGAGGCCGGATCCCCGAATCAATCGAACATCGCGCGAAGGTCGAGCCCCTCTACGCGTGGTACGAACGCAGCTCGCTTGGCGCCACATCGCCCGCGCGCGCGACCGAAGCCTTGCGCGCATGCCCCGTGACGAACGAGTATGTTTTCGTCGACGACGTTTCGCGGCGCCTTCGAGAGTACGCTCAAGGCCGCGGCGACCCCCATCGGGCGACTAGCCTGTACCGGCTTCTCGAATTCGCGTTCTGGTACGAAGCGACGACGATGCGCTGCGCCCGCTAGAAGCCCAATCGGGGCGGCTAGAAATCCAAGTCGGCGCGAATCGCGACGAGCGCTGCGTCGACCTCGGCCAAGGATCGCGGCACGACAAGCCGGCTGATCGGAACATGCTCGACGATCGCTGCGAACAACTCGAACTGCCGCTTCACCATCGGTCGGTCGTCGACGTCCACACGGAAGCTGCTTCGGAGAAGCTCCGCGAACGCATCGCGCTTCGATAGTACTTCGAGCATAACGCTTGCGGCTTCGCCGTTAGATGGGGCGGATGGCAAGACGTAGATCGCAGCGAGCGCTCCGCCGCGCATCGCCGCAGAGGCTTCCCCGAGGATGCGCCGCTTCGTCCCGTACTCGGCGACCGCGGTGGTCGCCCGTTCGTCAAGCCCAATCCACGCGACGCCGTCGGGGAGTAGACGAAGCCCGGGGTAGCTCGGGGTCGCGATGATCTTCTCACCCTCCAGCGAGAGAACCAGGCAATCGTCGCAGACAAGCTCGAACCCTCGCGACAGGAAGTGAGCCGCAAGCGTCGACTTTCCCGCGCCACTTGGCCCCATGAACGCCACGACGCCCCGCGGGGTCAGTACGGCCGTCGCGTGAAGCGAATCGTGACCGGCGAGATTGAGCGCGTGCGGGAGGATGTTGTCGAGGAGCAAGTGCCGAAGCGTCTCCGGCGCCGGTAGCGGGGGGTATGCAACGATTCGTGTGCCGTCGCCGCTGACGAAGAAACGCCACGCGCCAACGATGGTTTGCAAGTACCCGCCATCGCATCGCGCACAAGTGAAGGCGGCATGTGCCGAGTCCGCCATTCCGGCGTATGCGATCGTCTCGCGTGGCGGGGGCGGAGAGCCTTCGCCGAGCGCGATGTCGATCTGAACGCTGGCGTCGTCGCTCGGCTCTAGCTCGGGAAACACCAGCTCGCTCTCGAGCGTGAGCCCATACGCGCGGTACCGCATGTTTCGCGCGAGCGATTCAGCCGCTCGCCACGAGCCCCTTGGCAGCAAGATCGCCAACGAGCAGCGCCACGTCGGCGGCAGCAACATCCGCGTCGACGTCGAAGCGGGCAACGATCGCCGAAACGATTTCCGAGGTCGAGCATCCCTGGCGAAGAAGGTTCCACACAACCGTGCCGGTCGGATTGAGCCCGTAGTACATGCCGGTCGTTAGGTTGAGGAGCACCCCCTCGCCGTCCAAATCTCGAAACACAACGTCTCCCGGGATGCGCCAGGACGTCATCGGCGGCTCCGACACTCGTTTGAACGCTTCTCCATTGAACTTGCGCACGTCGTTTGATGTGGGCGACAGCGAGACCTGATAAAGGTAGCTGCGGTCCCTCGTAGTGTCGACCCATGCATCGCAAACCACATGGGAACGCCTATCATGGCTCGCGTGGTGCTGGAGAGAGCGATCGTGGTCCGCGCAGCGGCGGCGCTACTCCTATCTCGTGTTCGGCTTCCTCGTAGGCTCGACAGGCGCCCCCTTCACCGGGTGCTCGCGGATATGACTCCGGCAGTGCCGCCGCCGCCCCCTTCTGCGGCCGTCGTCGCGGATCTCGAGCGCGCGTTCGCGGTCATCGAAGCCATCTGTTCGCGGACGCGCGGACTTCGCGACACATGCTTTTATCGCGCCGTGGCTCGCTATGGCACTTGGCAGAGCGTCGGTGTACCGGCGCGTTTCGTCATGGCCGTTCGACGCGACCCGTCGGGTAATGTGGAAGGGCATGCGTGGGTCGAGCGCGGCGGAACTCCAGATAATAAGGAACACGTGAGCGACTACACCGTGACGTTCGCATTCCCGACGTGACAGCTGGGCAGGTCGGCGCGCTCGGCCAGCGGAGTTCCCGCTCGACGACGATCCAGCGCTTCCTGCTTCGACGCGCAAGCGCGAGCCGCAATCCACCGGCTGAGCCACCGCGCGCCGCGTAGGATCGCGCCGTCCATGGCTCGCGTGTACATCATCATCGCTTGGGCGTGCGTCGCGACGCCGGCCTCCGCCGCGTCCGCCCAGCCCTCGAGTGCTCCTTCGGCTAAACCGCCCGCGAGCTTCCCGTCGTTCCTCTCAAGCAAATCCCCCCTCTCCCCCACCGACCTCGCGAACAAACGCGAAGACGACTACGTCACCGGCTTTCCGCTCGTCGCCGAAGATCCGAACACGGGGTACGGCGCGGGCGCGGCCGCGTTTTATTACGACAACGGGCCGCGCGCCGATCCGCTCTTCGCGTACACGCCCTACAAGCTGCGCCTCTACACGCTCGCGTTCTTCACGACGAAGGGGCAGCTCTACACGACGCTCGATCTCGATTTGCCTTACGTCGCGCACACGGGCTTTCGCGTGCGCAGTTACATCGCGTTCGAGCGGAACATCTCGACGAACTACTACGGCACCGGCGAGTCGACGCTCGGGGAGCTTCGCTACTCGGGCGCGCCGGGACAGACGTTCGGCTGGGCGCCGCGCTACGACGACGCGATCGACGCGGCGCGCGCCGATGGCACGACCTACGCGCGCTACAACAACTACGTGATGGCGCGGCCGGCCGCGCACTTCTCGCTCGAGCGCGACTTCTTCGGCGGCATCGTGCGGCCGATCGTCGGCTTCACCGTCTCGCACACGTACATCCGCGATTACACCGGGTACAACGTCGAAGCGCTGTCGAACGGCGACACCGTGAGCGCGCGACAAGCGTCGACGCTCCTCGGTGAAGCGTGCGCGGCGCACACGATCCTCGGCTGCGACGGCGGTTGGGACAACCTGTTCAAGTCCGGGATCGCGTACGACACGCGCGATTTCGAGCCGGATCCGAACCGCGGCGTCTTCGCGGATCTCACGACCGAGATTTCGCTGAAGGCGTTCGGCTCGACGTACAACTACGGGCGCGTGACCGC